>Ga0209187_1000260_pt1 | contig 109148 bp, 86 predicted proteins | sample BantaG_FD_187430 | JGI IMG/M metagenome (GOLD analysis project Ga0209187, IMG submission 187430) | Marine algal microbial communities from Bantry Bay, Ireland - BantryBay_4 metaG (SPAdes) (version 2) | ecosystem: Host-associated > Algae > Red algae > Unclassified | place: Bantry Bay, Ireland...
CATCAACTCCGTTTGTTCCGTTGATTCCGTTTGTACCATTGATACCATCAACACCATCTCTTCCATCTTCTCCTTGACAATCTGTTGCATTGAACACACCGTCACCATTTGTATCTTCTGAAGGATCGTTGACACCGTTTCCGTTAGTATCCCAACAGCTCACTCCATCTCTTCCATCTACACCGTTTGTACCATTGATTCCGTCAACTCCGTTAGTACCGTTAAGACCGTTTGTTCCGTTGATACCATCAACTCCATCCATTCCGTCTATTCCATTGGTACCGTTTAGGCCATTTGTTCCATTGATACCATCAACTCCATCAACTCCATTTGTTCCGTTGATTCCGTTTGTACCATTGATACCGTCAGCACCATCTCTTCCATCTTCTCCTTGACAATCTGTCGCATTGAATACACCGTCACCATTTGTATCTTCAGAAGGATCGTTTACGCCGTTTCCGTTAGTATCCCAACAGCTAACCCCATCTCTTCCGTCTACACCATTTGTACCATTGATTCCGTCAACTCCATTTGTTCCGTTAAGACCGTTAGTTCCGTTGATACCATCAACTCCGTCCATTCCGTCTATTCCATTGGTTCCATTAAGGCCATTAGTTCCATTGATACCATCAACTCCATCAACTCCATTTGTTCCGTTGATTCCGTTGGTTCCATTGATACCGTCAACTCCGTCTCTACCATCTTCTCCTTGACAATCTGTTGCATTGAACACACCGTCACCATTTGTATCTTCAGAAGGATCGTTTACACCGTTTCCGTTAGTATCCCAACAGCTAACTCCATCTCTTCCGTCTGCACCATTTGTACCATTGATTCCGTCAACTCCATTTGTACCGTTAAGACCGTTTGTTCCGTTGATACCATCAACTCCATCCATTCCGTCTATTCCATTGGTACCGTTAAGACCGTTTGTTCCGTTGATACCGTCAACTCCGTCCATTCCATCTATTCCATTCGTACCATTGATACCGTTAATCCCATCAACTCCATTGGTTCCGTTGATTCCATTTGTACCATTGATTCCGTCAACACCATCTCTTCCATCTTCTCCTTGACAATCTGTTGCATTGAACACACCGTCACCATTTGTATCTTCCGAAGGATCATTTACACCGTTTCCGTTAGTATCCCAACAGCTAACTCCATCTCTTCCGTCAACACCATTTGTACCATTGATTCCGTCAACTCCATTTGTACCGTTAAGACCGTTTGTTCCGTTGATACCATCAACTCCATCCATTCCGTCTATTCCATTGGTACCGTTTAGGCCATTTGTTCCATTAATACCATCAACTCCGTCAACTCCATTTGTTCCGTTGATTCCATTTGTTCCATTGATACCATCTACACCATCTACACCATCTCTACCATCTTCTCCTTGACAATCTGTTGCATTGAACACACCGTCACCATTTGTATCTTCTGAAGGATCGTTTACACCGTTTCCGTTAGTATCCCAACAGCTAACACCATCTCTTCCGTCTACACCATTAGTACCATTGATTCCATCTACACCATTTGTACCGTTAAGACCGTTTGTTCCGTTAATACCATCAACTCCGTCCATTCCGTCTATTCCATTGGTACCATTAAGGCCGTTAGTTCCATTTATACCGTCAACACCATCAACACCATTAGTTCCGTTGATTCCGTTAGTACCATTTATACCGTCGACACCATCTCTGCCATCTTCTCCTTGACAATCTGTTGCGTTGAACACACCGTCACCATTTGTATCTTCTGAAGGATCGTTTACACCATTTCCGTTTGTATCCCAACAGCTAACACCATCTCTTCCGTCTACACCATTGGTTCCATTAGTACCATTGATTCCGTCAACTCCGTTTGTACCGTTAAGACCGTTTGTTCCGTTGATACCATCAACTCCGTCCATTCCATCTATTCCGTCAACTCCATTTGTTCCGTTAAGACCATTAGTTCCATTGATACCATCAACTCCGTCAACTCCATTTGTTCCGTTGATTCCGTTCGTACCGTTGATTCCGTCAACACCATCTCTTCCATCTTCTCCTTGACAATCTGTTGCATTGAATACACCGTCACCATTTGTATCTTCAGAAGGATCGTTGACACCGTTTCCGTTAGTATCCCAACAGCTAACTCCATCTCTTCCGTCTACACCGTTTGTACCATTGATTCCGTCAACGCCATTTGTTCCGTTAAGACCGTTTGTTCCGTTGATACCATCAACTCCATCCATTCCGTCTATTCCATTTGTACCATTAAGACCGTTTGTTCCGTTGATACCATCAACTCCGTCCATTCCATCTATTCCGTCAACTCCATTTGTTCCGTTAAGACCATTAGTTCCATTGATACCGTCAATACCATCGACTCCATTTGTTCCGTTGATTCCGTTTGTACCATTGATTCCGTCAACACCATCTCTTCCATCTTCTCCTTGACAATCTGTTGCATTGAATACACCGTCACCATTTGTATCTTCAGAAGGATCGTTGACACCGTTTCCGTTAGTATCCCAACAGCTAACTCCATCTCTTCCGTCTACACCGTTTGTACCATTGATTCCGTCAACTCCATTTGTTCCATTAAGGCCGTTAGTTCCATTGATACCATCAACTCCATCAACTCCATTCGTTCCGTTGATTCCGTTTGTACCATTGATACCGTCGACACCATCTCTTCCATCTTCTCCTTGACAATCTGTTGCATTGAACACACCGTCACCATTTGTATCTTCTGAAGGATCGTTTACACCGTTTCCGTTAGTATCCCAACAACTAACTCCGTCTCTTCCATCTACACCATTGGTTCCATTAGTACCATTGATTCCGTCAACTCCATTTGTACCATTAAGACCGTTTGTTCCGTTGATACCATCGACTCCATCCATTCCGTCTATTCCATTGGTACCGTTAAGGCCGTTAGTTCCGTTGATACCATCAACTCCGTCCATTCCATCTATTCCATTCGTACCATTGATACCGTTAATCCCATCAACTCCATTTGTTCCGTTGATTCCGTTTGTACCATTGATTCCGTCAACACCATCTCTTCCATCTTCTCCTTGACAATCTGTTGCATTGAACACACCGTCACCATTTGTATCTTCTGAAGGGTCGTTTACACCGTTTCCGTTAGTATCCCAACAGCTAACTCCATCTCTTCCGTCTACACCATTTGTTCCATTGATTCCGTCAACGCCATTTGTACCGTTTAGACCGTTAGTTCCGTTGATACCATCAACTCCATCCATTCCGTCTATTCCATTGGTACCGTTAAGGCCGTTAGTTCCATTGATACCGTCAACTCCGTCTATACCATCCATTCCATCTATTCCATTGGTTCCATTAAGACCATTAGTACCGTTGATACCATCTACACCATCAACTCCATTAGTTCCGTTGATTCCATTTGTACCATTGATACCGTCAACACCATCTCGTCCATCTTCTCCTTGACAATCTGTTGCATTGAACACACCGTCACCATTTGTATCTTCTGAAGGATCGTTTACACCGTTTCCGTTAGTATCCCAACAGCTAACTCCATCTCTTCCGTCTACACCGTTTGTACCATTGATTCCATCAACGCCATTAGTACCGTTAAGACCATTAGTTCCGTTGATACCATCAACTCCGTCAACTCCATTAGTTCCGTTGATTCCGTTTGTACCATTCTGTCCAGATGGACCAGTTAAACCTCTTTCACCTCTACAATCTGTTGCATTGAACACACCGTCACCATTTGTATCTTCAGAAGGATCGTTTACGCCGTTTCCGTTAGTATCCCAACAGCTAACTCCGTCTCTTCCGTCTACACCGTTTGTACCATTGATTCCGTCAACTCCGTTTGTACCGTTAAGACCGTTTGTTCCGTTGATACCATCAACTCCATCCATTCCATCTACTCCATTGGTTCCGTTAAGGCCGTTAGTTCCATTTATACCATCAACTCCGTCCATTCCATCTATTCCATTCGTACCATTGATACCGTTAATCCCATCAACTCCATTTGTTCCGTTGATTCCGTCAACACCATCTCTTCCATCTTCTCCTTGACAATCTGTAGCATTGAACACACCGTCACCATTTGTATCTTCTGATGGATCGTTGACACCGTTTCCGTTAGTATCCCAACAGCTAACTCCATCTCTCCCATCTACACCATTGGTTCCATTTGTACCATTGATTCCGTCAACGCCATTTGTACCATTAAGACCGTTTGTTCCGTTGATACCATCAATTCCATCCATTCCGTCTATTCCATTCGTACCGTTAAGGCCGTTAGTTCCATTGATACCATCGACTCCGTCTATACCATCCATTCCGTCTATACCATTGGTACCGTTTAGGCCATTAGTTCCATTGATACCGTCAACACCATCGACTCCATTTGTTCCGTTGATTCCGTTCGTGCCGTTGATACCGTCAACACCATCTCTTCCATCTTCTCCTTGACAATCTGTTGCATTGAACACACCGTCACCATTCGTATCTTCAGAAGGATCGTTGACACCGTTTCCGTTAGTATCCCAACAGCTAACACCATCTCTTCCATCTACACCATTGGTTCCATTAGTACCATTGATTCCGTCAACTCCATTAGTTCCGTTAAGACCATTAGTTCCGTTGATACCATCAACGCCGTCCATTCCGTCTATTCCATTCGTACCGTTAAGGCCATTAGTTCCATTGATACCATCAACTCCGTCAACTCCATTAGTTCCGTTGATTCCGTTTGTACCATTCTGTCCAGATGGACCAGTTAAACCTCTTTCACCTCTACAATCTGTTGCATTGAACACACCGTCACCATTTGTATCTTCAGAAGGATCGTTTACGCCGTTTCCGTTAGTATCCCAACAGCTAACACCATCTCTTCCGTCTACACCATTGGTTCCATTAGTACCATTGATTCCGTCAACCCCGTTAGTACCGTTAAGACCGTTAGTTCCGTTGATACCATCAACACCATCCATTCCGTCTATACCGTTAGTACCGTTAAGACCGTTAGTTCCGTTGATACCATCAACTCCATCAACTCCATTTGTTCCGTTGATTCCGTTTGTACCGTTGATACCGTCTACACCATCTCTACCATCTTCTCCTTGACAATCTGTTGCATTGAACACACCGTCACCGTTTGTATCTTCTGAAGGATCGTTTACACCGTTTCCGTTTGTATCCCAACAGCTAACTCCATCTCTTCCGTCTACACCGTTTGTACCATTGATTCCGTCAACTCCATTTGTTCCGTTAAGACCGTTTGTTCCGTTTATACCATCAACTCCATCCATTCCGTCTATTCCATTGGTACCATTAAGGCCGTTAGTTCCATTGATACCATCAACTCCGTCCATTCCGTCTATTCCATTCGTACCATTGATTCCGTTAATCCCATCAACGCCATTTGTTCCGTTGATTCCGTTTGTACCATTTATTCCGTCGACACCATCTCTTCCATCTTCTCCTTGACAATCTGTTGCATTGAACACACCGTCACCATTTGTATCTTCTGAAGGATCGTTTACACCATTTCCGTTTGTATCCCAACAGCTAACTCCATCTCTTCCGTCTACACCGTTTGTACCATTAATTCCGTCAACGCCATTTGTACCATTAAGACCGTTTGTCCCGTTGATACCATCAACTCCGTCCATTCCGTCTATTCCGTTGGTACCATTAAGGCCATTAGTTCCATTAATACCGTCAACTCCGTCTATACCATCCATTCCATCTATTCCATTGGTTCCATTAAGACCATTAGTACCGTTGATACCATCTACACCATCAACTCCATTAGTTCCGTTGATTCCGTTTGTACCATTGATACCGTCAACTCCATCAACACCATCTCTTCCATCTTCTCCTTGACAATCTGTTGCATTGAACACACCGTCACCGTTTGTATCTTCTGAAGGATCGTTTACACCGTTTCCGTTAGTATCCCAACAGCTAACTCCATCTCTTCCGTCAACTCCATTGGTTCCATTTGTACCATTGATTCCGTCAACTCCATTTGTACCATTAAGACCGTTTGTTCCGTTGATACCATCAACACCATCCATTCCGTCTATTCCGTTGGTGCCGTTAAGGCCGTTAGTTCCGTTGATACCATCAACTCCGTCAACTCCATTAGTTCCGTTGATCCCGTTTGTACCATTCTGTCCAGATGGACCAGTTAAACCTCTTTCACCTCTACAATCTGTTGCATTGAACACACCGTCACCATTTGTATCTTCAGAAGGATCGTTTACGCCGTTTCCGTTAGTATCCCAACAGCTAACTCCATCTCTTCCATCTACACCGTTTGTACCATTGATTCCGTCAACGCCATTTGTACCGTTAAGACCATTTGCTCCGTTGATACCATCAACGCCGTCCATTCCATCTATTCCATTGGTACCGTTAAGGCCATTAGTTCCATTGATACCGTCAACTCCGTCTATACCATCCATTCCATCTATTCCATTGGTTCCATTAAGACCATTAGTACCGTTGATACCATCTACACCATCAACTCCATTTGTTCCGTTGATTCCGTTTGTACCATTGATACCGTCAACACCATCAACACCATCTCTTCCATCTTCTCCTTGACAATCTGTTGCATTAAACATACCGTCACCGTTTGTATCTTCTGAAGGATCGTTTACACCGTTTCCGTTAGTATCCCAACAGCTAACTCCATCTCTTCCGTCTACACCGTTTGTACCATTAATTCCGTCAACTCCATTTGTACCATTAAGACCGTTTGTTCCGTTGATACCATCAACTCCGTCCATTCCGTCTATTCCGTTGGTACCATTAAGTCCATTAGTTCCATTGATACCGTCAACTCCGTCTATACCATCCATTCCATCTATTCCATTTGTACCGTTAAGACCATTAGTTCCGTTGATACCATCAACACCATCAACTCCATTTGTTCCGTTGATTCCGTTTGTACCATTGATACCGTCAACACCATCAACACCATCTCTTCCATCTTCTCCTTGACAATCTGTTGCATTAAACACACCGTCACCGTTTGTATCTTCTGAAGGATCGTTTACACCGTTTCCGTTAGTATCCCAACAGCTAACTCCATCTCTTCCGTCTACACCATTGATACCGTTAGTACCATTGATTCCGTCAACTCCATTTGTACCGTTAAGACCATTAGTTCCGTTGATACCATCAACGCCGTCCATTCCATCTATTCCATTGGTACCGTTAAGGCCATTAGTTCCATTGATACCATCAACTCCGTCTATACCATCCATTCCATCTATTCCATTAGTTCCATTAAGACCATTAGTACCGTTGATACCATCTACACCATCAACTCCATTTGTTCCGTTGATTCCGTTTGTACCATTGATACCGTCTACACCATCAACTCCATCTCTACCATCTTCTCCTTGACAATCTGTTGCGTTGAACACACCGTCACCGTTTGTATCTTCTGAAGGATCATTTACACCGTTTCCGTTTGTATCCCAACAGCTAACTCCATCTCTTCCGTCTACACCATTGGTTCCATTAGTACCATTGATTCCGTCAACTCCATTTGTTCCGTTAAGACCGTTAGTTCCGTTGATACCATCAACTCCATCCATTCCGTCTATTCCATTGGTACCGTTTAGGCCGTTTGTTCCATTGATACCATCTACACCATCAACTCCATTAGTTCCGTTGATTCCGTTTGTACCATTGATACCGTCAACTCCATCAACACCATCTCTACCATCTTCTCCTTGACAATCTGTTGCATTGAACACACCGTCACCATTTGTGTCTTCTGAAGGATCGTTTACGCCGTTTCCGTTAGTATCCCAACAGCTAACTCCATCTCTTCCGTCAACTCCATTGGTTCCATTTGTACCATTGATTCCGTCAACTCCATTTGTACCGTTAAGACCGTTTGTTCCGTTGATACCATCAACTCCGTCCATTCCGTCTATTCCATTGGTACCGTTAAGGCCGTTAGTTCCGTTAATACCATCAACTCCGTCCATTCCGTCTATTCCATTCGTACCATTGATACCGTTAATCCCATCAACTCCATTTGTTCCGTTTATTCCGTTTGTACCATTGATTCCATCGACGCCATCTCTACCATCTTCTCCTTGACAATCTGTTGCATTGAACACACCGTCACCATTAGTATCTTCTGAAGGATCGTTTACTCCGTTTCCGTTAGTATCCCAACAGCTAACTCCATCTCTTCCGTCTACACCATTGGTTCCATTAGTACCATTGATTCCGTCAACGCCATTTGTTCCGTTAAGACCGTTAGTTCCGTTGATACCATCAACTCCATCCATTCCGTCTATTCCATTGGTACCGTTAAGGCCATTAGTTCCATTGATACCATCAACTCCGTCAACTCCATTAGTTCCGTTGATTCCGTTTGTACCATTGATACCGTCTACACCATCAACTCCATCTCTACCATCTTCTCCTTGACAATCTGTTGCGTTGAACACACCGTCACCGTTTGTATCTTCTGAAGGATCATTCACACCGTTTCCGTTAGTATCCCAACAGCTAACTCCATCTCTTCCGTCTACACCATTGGTTCCATTAGTACCATTGATTCCGTCAACGCCATTTGTTCCGTTAAGACCGTTAGTTCCGTTGATACCATCAACTCCATCCATTCCGTCTATTCCATTGGTACCGTTAAGGCCATTAGTTCCATTGATACCATCAACTCCGTCAACTCCATTAGTTCCGTTGATTCCGTTTGTTCCATTCTGTCCTGCTGGACCTACTTCTCCTCTTGCACCTTGTTGTCCATTATTTCCTTGTGGACCTATGGGACCTTCAGGACCGGTATTTCCCTGAATACCTTGAGCTCCTTGAGCTCCTTGAGGTCCTGGGTTACCAGTATTACCTTGAGCTCCTTGAGGTCCTGCTGGACCAGTATCTCCTTGTCTACCTTGAGGGCCAGTAGCTCCAATGCTTCCTTGAGGACCTTCTGGACCGACAGGGCCGACAGCTCCAACTGGACCCTGAGGACCTTCTGGGCCGACATTTCCAGTTATACCTTGATCTCCTTGTTGTCCTTGTACTCCTTGCACACCTTGAGGTCCTTGAGGTCCTGTAAGTCCAATACCTCCTCTAAGTGAAGCTATAAAGTCAATCTCAGAACCTATATTTCCAGCGGCTAACCATACTTGGTATGCTGATAATCCAGTAGAACCTGTTGCTCCAGTTTGCCCTTGAGCACCAGTTGCACCAGTTGGACCTTGTTGACCGGCCACTCCTTGGGCACCTGCTGCACCTGCTGCACCAGTATTACCTTGTGGTCCTCTTTCTCCTCGTGGTCCTTGAGGTCCTGCGTTACCAGTATTACCTTGAGCTCCTTGAGGTCCTGCTGGACCAATATCTCCTTGAGGTCCCTGTGGTCCTGCTGGACCAGTATTACCTTGAGGGCCCGCTGGACCAGTATTACCTGTTAAACCTTGAAGTCCTGCTGGACCTTGTGGACCTTCAGGACCGGCATTACCAGTATTACCTTGAGCTCCTTGCTGGCCTTGAGGTCCTGTCTGACCTTGTGGTCCTCTTTCTCCCCGTGCACCGACTGCACCAGTAGCTCCTTGAAGTGAAGCTAAAAAATCAGCCATTGAACCTGTATTAAACATTAACCATATTTCATATGCTGAAGCTCCAGAAATGAATGCTATAAAATCAGCTTCTGTACCAACATTGCCAGCATTTAACCAAGCTTGGTAAGCAGAGGCACCTTGTGCACCTATATTTCCTTGAGGACCTGGAACACCAGCTGGACCTTGAGATCCAGTTGCACCAGTATTACCTTGAGGACCTCTAGGTCCTACATTACCTTGTGGACCTGTCTGACCAGTCTGTCCTCTTTGTCCTTGTATACCTGGATTACCCTGAGCACCCTGAGCACCTTGAGGGCCTGTCTGTCCAGCAGGACCCATAGGACCTGTAGGACCAGTTGCTCCGGTTATACCTTGTGCACCTTGTGGACCTTGAGAACCAGTATTACCTTGAGGACCTTGAGGACCTTGAGGTCCAACGGCGCCTTCTAAACAAGACCATAAGGGATTAGAGGGTGTTCCTTTGTTTACCTGAACGCAGTTAAGATCTACGTTATAAATGATCTTTCCTGTTGAAGGAAAGATTAATCCATCTCTTTGTGTGCTTGTTAATTGTAATAGATAAGCTTCTATACAATGCCATTCAGCCACAGTATCTGTACCTTTGTTGACTTGAATACAATCTAAGTCTGTATTGTATATAATAGCTCCTTCCAAAGGTGTCGCGATAGCGTCACGTTGTGATGAGGTCATTCTAGTAGGGACAAATACAAGACTTGTACTCTCGAGTTCTAATAATGAAGCATCATCGATGATATTCATATTATCACCTAATTTCATTTGGGCGCTTACATTTCCTGTAAACAAGAATGCGAGAACCAATAGGGTAGACACCTTTGCAAATATTCTAAAGCGAGAAATCACAGATGCTCGATTGCAATAAGTATCTGTGTTGAGATGTAATGATTTTACCATTATTAACTATTATGCGTCAGTTTAATTAAATAAAAAACAGGTATATAATTAAATAAAAATTATATCAAATTTAGATGCACTTCGTGCATTGGTTTTAAAAAGCGGTAAACTCTTTTTTGAAAATTGATATGGAATTGAAATGTTTTCTAAGTCTTTATTTCTTAAAGGAAAGAAAGGTTATTGAAAACACATTATAAACTTTTTTAATAAGTAAAGAATTGATCAACATTTGTTTACAATAAAGTAAACGGAATTATCGGAAGAAGGGAAAAATTAGAAATTATAATCTAATGATAGTGAGAATTGATTTTAATTGAATTTTTAATAAAAACTAGTACGCTAAAGTAATTTATGTCATCATTAATAAAAAATTATTCGACATAAAATTATTGCTATAGCTCCTTTAAGTCACGCAAACTTATCAATAATTATGAATGAAACACAATTATATAGAAAAACATATCATAAAAATTTATAATTTGTATTGTACAGCAGGTAGACATAATTTTCAATATATGGTTATGACCGTTGATTATTAATTATGTCACATATTAAGCTGATCTTACTGAATACATTTACTGATAAAAACTTGGTCACTTATAAGATGTAAGAGACAATAAGATAATTATGTAAAGTATTTCTATTGCGGATAGGGCATGTCAGCTGATCCTATTTAACATAATATAAATTATAGGCTAAATACTAATGTTGATTTTTTTGATGGACAAAAAAAACTAGTGTCAGTAAAACCGACACTAGCCAATCATTATAGAACAACTTCCATTAGTACTTCAAAAATAACTTAATAATTAAGAAAAGGTAACTTTTCAAAAATTAAATTACTTAATATTTTAGTCAGAAGACAAATAATGATACAATCCTGCCTTATCATCAAAAGGTTTGTTCCTTATTGCTTTAGAATTTTTCCTTAGCAATTCCACTGTATCAAAATAGTATTCTGAGGTCCACTTCATAATATTGAGCTTATCTCCGTTTTTCGTCATTCTATATCTATCGTTAGATGCATCATAGAATTCATTAAGTACTGTATAGATCTGCTCACTGGCTATCTCTAATCCCACTTCATGTATTAATATGTTAAATAGATTTCCGTTAATAGTAACCTGATCTTCGAATATGTCTTCTATATCATCATTGATCTCTGAAATCAAATCAAAGAACCTCCAATCAGTTATATCACAACTATACTTACCATTATCTGTGTAATCAGATATTATTGCCCTGGTTAGTCTAACATCACATGACTTGTAGTAATAATAATACTCTTTAGACAATCTTGATGGCATTTTTCTTTCTCTAAGCTGAGTCTCATGCAACTGATATTTCCTCACATGACTTGTTAACTTATAAGACTCTTCAGGGCTATATCCTAATTTAGAAAGTGTACGGTTTATCTTACTCCAATACTTGTCAAGTTTTTTTGTTTTTAGATTCCATTTAGTCTCTAAGTAACTATCTAATTCATAGATATCTTTCTGTAGTTGAATTAAATTTTTAACTAACCATTTTCTTTCTTTTTTCTTTACGAAAGATAATAAATATGGAATCTTTCTATATTCAAATAATTCTTGAATTTTCTCTTTCATAATAAGTTGAAATTTTAAGATTTTAATCAAAAAAAAGACTTTCCTTAGGACATTAGAAGAGATTCTTTTTGTCTAAGTAAGGAATCGGAATTAGCCTGAATATTATCTATATCTTTTTTTAAATCTAACACAATTCTCTGCACTTGACTGTAGGTATTTTCTATATCCAGAAGTGAGGATTTAATTCTCTGTTGTATTATCCAATCTGATATAAGATTATCAAAAAAGAAGTCCATAAACTTGTTAAATTGTCCCATCTTGAGGTTAAACGAAATATAGTTATCACCTAAATCCGAGAGCTCTCTACTAAACTTATTTAGTTGGTGTTGAGCTATCGTAAGATTCTGTACTGCTTTATCTATTGCTTGGTGCTTCATATAACCAGCCTGCCTGTTTTTACTATACATATCCCATCTGCCCCAATCTTTAGCTTTGCGCAAAAAAGCTATTACATTTCTTAAGTGCCTGAGACTCTTCTCCCCTTCTAATAGTGCCTCATTGACTCCCCTATTGGACACAGAGTTGGTTTCTAATTTTTTACTTAATTCAAGTAACTGATTCTTTAAACTATCGTTACCACTATTAAGTATTTCTCGTTCTCTTGACCTTTTTAGTGCCTCTAATTTTGTGGTTAATTTATCTAATCTAACTGTCTTTTTAGAAAGGATCTTCTTTTCAAATTCTAAGAGCTTTGATGCCTTTGTGAGTTCCTTGTAATGTAACGCTGCACTGAGATATTCTTGCCTCTCTTTTTCTAGCTGATCTTCCTTACTTCCTAAGGTTTTATAAAACAATGATTTTATACCAATCTTCTCAAGGTCTTCTACATCTTTAAGTTCTCTTTTTAACTTTCGATCTGCTGTATCTATTTTCTCATAGGAGAGCTTTAGATCAGCATCTACAGCTTTGAGGTGTAACTCCACTTTACGTAAAGAATCGATTTCATTTAGTATGCCGTAAATGCGTAATTGAGTATCAGATTGTTGCTTCATAATAAGAAGTAAAAGTGATAATAATAATGATAAATTATGTTGAAATTATTCTATTTGTAATATATGTAGAGAAAATGAAGTATTTTTATGTAAATCAAAAAGAAGAAATGGGAATAATTAAAGACTTAAAAAACATATTTTTTGGAGCTTCATCTGTTGCTAAGCATTCCGCTGAGAAAGCTGGAGATTTTCTAAAAGAGGAAGGTGGCGACCTTATGGATAAAACTAAAGATATTGTCTCTGGCGCCGGAGAAACTATTTTAGATAAGACTTCTGGCCTCAAGGATACAGTGATAGATAAAAGTTCTGGATGGGTTGAAAGCTCTAAGTCAACTATTGAAGACATCGGAGAATCTTTAAATGAAAGTCCATTAGTTACAAAAATGAAAGACTTTACTGAAGATGTAGGCGGTAAGGTTATAAATAAAAGTGACGAACTTTTAGATAAGAGCATGACGGTAAGTGAACAAGTCGGAGAAAAGGTTCTGGATGTAAAAGATCAACTAATGGATAAGGCCAAGGATGTATCTGAAAAAGTAGGCGAAAAATTAGAATCCACAATGGATAAAGCAGATAAATGGGCTGCAGAGGAAAAATTAAAACCGAAGAAAGAATTTGCTGATGATACCCTAGATGCTAGTGGATCGCTATTAGAAGATACGGACGACTTCTTCAGTAGAGCAGACAAGTATGCAGAAGGAGAGTATGATTCTTTTTCTGAAGGAAAAATCGATATTCAAGAAGGGAAAATGGATAAACCTAAATTTTCAGAAGGAAAGCCAGCTTTGGGTTTTGAAGATCTGGATGGAGATGGGAATGAGATTATAGATGACGCCATTATAGACCCTGAATAAAACTCAGGCAGCGAATATCAGTATTATTGTATCTAACTAATATCTAAATATCTTAATGTCTCCTCTGAGCTTAAATAATCATACCGAGAAAGACTTAATATCTCTTTGTATAGAGGGAGATAACTACTCGTGTAAGCAACTATTTGACTTATATTCTGGAAAGATGATGGCCATATGTTACAGGTTCGCAAGAGATAGAAATGAGGCCGAAGACATACTGCAGGAAGGTTTTGTTAGAGTATTTAACAAATTAAGCTTGTATAGTGGTGAAGGTGCCTTAGAAGCATGGATGCGACGTGTTATTATAAACACAGCTATCAAGTATAAAAAACGTCATATAACTAAACATAGTTTTACTGAATTAGATAACGTACACCCATTTGATACTACTCCGAGTGTAATAGACGAAATCTCAAAAAATGAGATTATAAATTTAATTCAGGAACTACCTGATGGATATAGAATAGTTTTTAGTCTATATGTAATTGAGGGTTACAGTCATAAAGAAATTGCAGAAAGACTTAACATAGGTGAGAGCACATCAAGATCTCAACTGGTCAAAGCAAGAACATTACTAAGAAACAAATTAAACAACTTAACAAAATTAGCAGGTTGAACAAGTTCGATAAAGAAATAAGAGAGTTGTTATACGATGCAGAAATGCCTGTATCCTCTACCCTATGGGATAAGATAGAACAACGAATAGAAACTAAGCCAGATAAGCCTAAGTATTGGATGGTCTTTCTACTTACGGCAATTGCAATACCAGCGTTATACATATCCATAGTCACTGTATCTAAAAATGATGGAATCTCAACAGATAAAACAACGGCTATACATTTAGATAAGTATTCTAATACCAATCATACAGGACTTAGAAATACCTATAACAACACTGCCTTCATATCCGAAAATATATCAAATATTGACGATTCTTACTTTACTGAAAATAGATCTCTGGTAGCTGAGAAAGAAACTGAACAGACACCACTTTTTGCTCACATTAGTGATGTTAATCAAAGCGTAGAAAAAGAAAATGCATTATTGCAGAATTTCAATGATGATATCATTTATGATAAACCTGTCAAGTCAGTATTATTAAAGTTTGGATCAATAAATAAATTAGCTCCTATAGAAAGCTTAATATCCTTTGGTATAGAATCTAATATGGATTCTGGCGACAAACGTCCATTTATTCAGAGATTATTCAGTCCTGCAACTGCTTGCCCAAGATTCTCTAATAAGATAAAAGGATTGTATAGTTGGGTTGACTATTCTTCAGCTTACTCTAAGCAAACTTTATCATCTAACGATTCAGAATTAGATGATAATATAAGACTAAGAGATGCAAGTGAACGCAGTGCATATTCCTTTTCTACAAGTTTAGGTATGGGTTTCATTCATACCTCTGGATGGTTTATTGAATCAGGATTAACTTACGATCAGATCAACACTCAATTTCATCAGAGAGAGGAGAATGTTATTGGTACTGAGGAAATAATTAGGACTTCAAAAGATGAAGATGGGACTATTACAGGAACATATACTGAGATAATTCCTATCATCGGTTATAACGAAATCAAACACATCAATAAGTTGACTCAGATTGAAGTGCCTTTGCTATTCGGTTATGAAATTCCGATAAGACCAAGTCTAAATTTCAGTCTCAAAGCAGGTCCAAACTTCAACTTATCATCTCGTAGTTCTGGAAGGGTTTTAGATTTAGATGGCAATCCTATTTACTTCGGAGATAATTCAGATGTCGATCTTCACAAAGATAATTTTGGTATCGGATATATCGCTGGAGCACATTTTATTAAGGATATAGACAATAGTTTTTCAGTGAATTTTGGATTTAGTTATAAGTCATACGGTGAGACACAATATGATGAGAACCCTATAAGCTCAAGCTTTACTAAATATGGTTTTTCTACTGGAATTAGATACCGTTTCTTATAACTCTTATATATCCCAAAATCAAATATTAATCCAATAAATAGATGCAAAGACTTACTACCCTAATAATCTTCTTATGTTTATTTTCTTGTAGTGACAACGTAGATCAGTTTGTACAAAACGATGTATCAATAGTTCATACACAGCTCAAGGATATAGGTCAATCGAAGTCTTCGAGTTTCAAACTGAATAACAATACCGTATCTAATATTGCAACTGATAACAATACGGAAATAGAGTTGCCTATCAATACATTCTTTAAACCAAGTGAACTGAGCGACATACCTTTTCAGCTGGATATTATAGAGTTAGATTCTTATGAAGATTACATTACAAGTAATGTTACTAATCTCTCTGATGAGGGTGTAAGAGATGTTATTTTTAGCATCTATATATCCGCTAAAGACAATGAGAAAAATACATTATCAGTACAGAACAATCAAGAAATCGTAGTACGTATCCCTGCTGAAAATAAAATTGGAGAATTACAATTAGGTAGCGGGTATGCAAGTGAAAATGTAATTACGTGGAACTACAGCAATACCCATAACAACAAAAAAATAAAATACAAGCAGTGGTCGCGTACCAATTCAGAAAATGTACTAGAAGAATTCTCTGGCTATGAATTTAGAATATCAGAATCTGGCTGGTACTCACTTACCGTCGTCAAAGATGACCAATATACACTCAATGATGTCTGCTTATCTATACCAGAAGAAAAATTTAATGAAAACAATTCTTTAGTCTTTATACTATTAGATTCGCATCAACATCTATTGCAAGCTCAACCTTTAAACTCTGAGATTTTTTGCAATTATAATGTGCCAGTTACTGGCAATACGTTAGACATTATCGCTATCTCGTATATTGATGGTGAGGATCAATTCTATTATGATTCTAAGCAGATCAAGGCTGACGATATAGATAGTGAAATAAACTTGAGTCCTGTAAGAATAGATAAAGAAACATTGTCATCAAAACTTATGGAATTATAGAAACTGCTTTAATTCTGCAGGACTATAATTTATAGATTTTAGAACCTTCTGATCAGATATACGATAGACGAGAAACTCTTCTCCTCTTCTTACAATATGTCCAATAGTTCCATCTTCCTTTATGTAATGTTCTAGTGTAGCTTCTGCTTCATCAAGTGATTTACAGGTTTTACTCATATTAGATCTTTGCACCTCATCAAAGCAATCTTTGAATTTATCACCCACTCCAAATTCTAATATAGCACCAGATAGAACATACTGAAGATCACAAAGTGCATCCACAACTTCTACAATATCATTATCATCGATAGCCTGCTTTAGCTCATTCAATTCTTCTTGTAATAGACTAATTCTAAGTTCGCATCTTTTCTTATCAGGTATAGAAATCTTACTCAATATTGGTAGATCAAATGTCTCATGAAACAACGCTACGTCATTCAGTCCATTAGGTTCTTTGTACTTTTTCATTGTCTTGAAATATTTTTTAATTCGGTTATTATATCTCTATTTATAGTAGCTATATCAAAATTTTCAGATATCAAATTGAGAGAATTAGAATTTATTTTTTTCTTTAATCCTGCATCCTTCTTCCACCTTCTAAACTTACTGATCATGTCTTTAGAATCATTAAATTTAATGGCATTTTCCATATCTGTAATATCTATACCTTCAAATCCTTTATTAGTCGAAAATACAGTTTTTGACATAGCCATACTTTCAAGTATCTTAATCCTGATTCCACTTCCTGACATCAAAGGCACTACTACACCATCCAATTCTGCAATAAAAGTAGGTGCATCTGCAATCTCACCAAAAAACTCAACGCCTACAGGTAACTTACTTACGAAATCAGGATTTGCATTTCTTCCTGCAAGATGAAATGACATATTTGGAAATTCGTTAAATATATCCGGCCATACATTCTTGAAGAACCAGTTAAGCCCTTCAATATTAGGTCTCCAATCGAGTGATCCAATGTAGCCTATACAAGTACAATCTTCTGACATTTCGACTTGATTATACTTTGATAAATCTATACCTACCTGAGCAGTAAAGATCCTAAGCTTAGAGCTAATGCTCTTATATTTATCTTTATCCCTGTCAGTTATAGCTAAGATCATATCATAGTCACCTACATGATCAATCTCATATCGCTTTAGTCTTTTATAACAAAGATTATAGTACCACTTCCTTACAAGATTAGGCTCAGACTTAGATAGATTGTACCAGATTTCATTTTCAATATTATGTGACCGTAGAATTATAAGTGCATCTGAATGAGCTCTTACAACATCAATATATGGCGTAAGATATACAGTCTCAAGCTGCACAACATCATAGCTGTTTGCTTTAAGAACCTTTCTCAAGTTATTACTATAAGAAGCAATATTAAATCTCTCAATATTATAGGATTGTGAGGTGAAAAGATTAATGAATGCATCCTTCGCATTAACGCCAGTATCTACATCAGTCTGCCAAGAGTTTTTATAGTACTCATCAATGCCTGATTGGCTATTAGTGTCGACATGGTGCTTTAGGGTATTCATGGCCATAAGATCCACACTGTGTCCCCCTATCGCATAACCTTTGGCCATAGCTAAGATGGCAACTGATTCTCCGTCTTTAGCTGGATATGGAAATTTCTTAGTTAGCTGAAGTATCCTCACGCCAACAAATGTAGGATATGCACGGAACTTGCAGAAGTATTTAGCTAAAATGTATTGTGAGTTATCATAATCGGTTTAAAATCTATAGTTTAGTCACATGTTAAGAGCTACTGACATTGAGAAGTCCTACGATGATCTTAAAGTACTGAGAGGAATAAATCTTGAGATCAAAAAGTCTACCATAACAAGTATTGTAGGTAAATCTGGAAGCGGTAAAAGTACCCTACTCCATATATTAGGAACATTAGATACACCCGACAAGGGCATTATAGAGATTGGAGGTGAGAATATCAGCGAGCTCTCTGATAAGGAATTAGCAATTTTTAGGAACAAGCAAATTGGGTTTGTATTTCAATTTCACCATCTGATACCAGAATTTAATGCGCTTGAGAATGTATGCATACCTGGTCATATAGGTAATAATAAATCATCTGCAGTTATCGCTCAAGCCAAAGAATTGTTAGACTACCTTGGACTATCAGAAAGACTACATCATAAGCCCTCAGAATTGTCTGGTGGAGAGCAACAGAGAGTGGCTGTGGCACGAGCACTTATTAATAATCCAAGTCTAATCTTTGCTGACGAACCCACAGGTAATCTCGACACGTCAACATCCGAAGAACTGCATCAGCTCTTCTTAGACCTTAAGAAGGATATGGGTCATACATTCATCATTGTTACACATAACGAAGAACTTGCTAGTCTCAGTGACACATGTCTTGAGATAAGCGACGGCCTTATTATAAGCTAATTAATATGCAAATAAACTACTAATTCCACTTCTTAATATGGACACAAGGTTGAGGATACTTTGTCTCTGCAGAAGGCTTGTAGTTACTTGAAAATGGATTAATTAGAAAGTCTAAGGGAGTCTCCGAAAGCTCAGGTATCCAATGACGTATATACTCACCGTTAGCATCATACTTCTTTACTTGCACAGGAATACTAAAATATCTATCAGATCTTGGGTCTGTACCTACACCTGCAACATAATTCCAATTGCCATAATTAGAGCAAGGATCATAGTCAATTAACTGAGATTCAAAATACTGTGCACCTAATAACCAATTAATATGCATATCCTTAACTAGGAAAGAGGCTACATTCTGCCTTCCTCTATTAGACATGTATCCCGTAGCATTAAGTTCTCGCATATTGGCATCGACGAAAGGAATTCCTGTCATACCATCACACCATTTCTTAAACAGTACATCGTTATTATAGGATGGCTCTACTCGTTTTCCCGCTATACCTGATTCCAAGAAAATCTTGTTGCCATGCTTCTTAGCCATGAATCGGAAGTAGTCTCTCCATAATAATTCAAACACCAACCAATATGTGGATTGATTTGAACCACGTTCTTGTTCATATTTTCTGATCTCTTCATATATTAACTTTGGTGAGATACATCCTTGAGCTAAATAGGCTGAGAACTTACTACTATAGTCACCTCCTAATAATCCATTACGAGTCTCCTTATAAGTAGATAAGAGATCAGTATCCCACAGGTAATATTTCAATCTCGCCAAAGCAGCATCTTCACCACCATTAAAGTCAAATGAACCATCTCCGTTATAGGTAGATTCAGTACCATCAAATGACTTAAGTTCTCCACTTTCGATATCTTCAGTAAGTGGTGTGATAGGCTTGTCAGGGGCTTCCAATGGCTTCCGTATATCTACAAACTTCTCAACCTCTTTCCTAAATGTTGTAAAATGATCAGGACAATGCGTTATAGGAAATGGAAGATCTGAAGTGTGATACAACATCTTACCTCTAAAGTATCGCATCTCTTGCCCAATAGACCATAGTTCATGCTCCAAAGCATCCTGAACTTGGACTTCTTCTTCCGTTCTTTCTCTGTTGCAGTATACATACCCTGTCTTATATTGGATTGCTATCTCTGGCAATACTTCTTCTGGCAATCCGTATCTTATGTATAATTCAGATCCTAATGCACGAAGATTATTTCTAAGGTCGATGACACTTTCATTAATAAACCTCAATCTATGTGCACCAGTCTTAGGCATCCCGAACGAGGTTATACCCTCAAATATCCTGTCATCAAATATGTAGACAGGTATAATCTCATCATTATCTTTGATCGCATCTAATAGAGCCTCATTATCATGAAGCCTTAGATCATTTCGGAACCATACAATAGATCGTTTCATTTAATATAGATTAATGATTTAGAGCTACTTTTGAAACATCTTTAATTTAAATTGGTTTTAAACATATGAAATATTTATTTTATTTAATTCCCGTCGTATTAATTCTGACATTAGGTTGTGGTCCTAAGCATAATGATAGTGAGGTAGAAGCCTTATATGATAGGGTCATAGAAATACATGATGAGGTAATGCCTAAGATATCAGATATAAGCAAATTAAGACGTAAAATAAGGAAGCAAGAATCTAAAAGCCCCGAGTCCTTAAAGCTATTAAATCAACTCGAAAATGCGGATGACGCTATGATGTCATGGATGTCAGATTTTCAGGTATATAAATCATATAAAGACTCTACTAAAGAGAGTAAAATGAAATATCTGAATAGCGAGAAAGTTAAGATCACAAACGTGAGTGATGAAATGTATGAAGCTATTAAATCTGCAAAAGAATATCTTAATGAGAAATAATCTAAATATCATTACAGCTCTATTAGTTACAGTTGTATTATTCTCATGTAAAGAAGATCCGAATAAAGGTCCTCTTCCCTATTATGGCGAGAAATCATTTGTTAATGGTGATACTGTAGACTATCAGATTCCAGAATTTAAGTTTTTTGATCAAGATAGCAATGCAGTCACAAGTACTGACTTAGACCCTTACATTTATGTAACAGACTTCTTTTTTACGACTTGCCCATCGATATGCCCTATTGTCAAGAAACAGATGCTACGTATCTATGATAAATACAAAGATAATCCAAAGTTAAAACTGGTAAGCCATACATTAGACCCTAAGCGAGATACTGCAGGCAAATTGAGAAAGTATGCTCAGAAGCTTAACGTATCTACTGAGAAATGGATATTCCTTACGGGTGACAAAGATTCACTCATCGATATGTCGGCTAACTACTTCATAAGTGCATACGAGGATGATGATGCTCCAGGGGGCATAGATCACTCAGGGCTGGTTGTGCTAATAGACACGAATAGAAACGTAAGGGCCTCAGCGCAAGGCACAGATCCAGACGATATAACGGAGTTTCTTTTAGACATAGACAGATTATTGATAGAGTATGAAAAAGATTAGTGTAGCAATAGCATTTTTCTTATTTATAGCTTGTAATCATAATACATACAAGCAAGGCAAAGACCTGTACGAATCCAACTGTGCACAGTGCCACATGCCAGATGGGACGGGCGTCGGCGACCTCTACCCTGCTCTTACTAAACTCGGACCTAATTATGATTACAGCATGATAACATGTTATATATTAAATGGTAAAAAATCCGAAAGCAGTCTTTTAGAAATGGTTGCTATAAAAGGACTTACTGATATTGAAATCAATAATATAATCAATTACGTAAGGGCTGGAATGAATGGTCTTAAAGGAGAAGTAAGTATAGCTGATACAAGGAAACTCATCCCTGAATGCACCGAATAGATGAAAAAACGGGTCACATCTCAAATACGAATTAAAGCAAAATCTAAAGTTATACTTGAAGCTTTACTCAAGTTAGAGCACCTAAAAGCATGGTGGGGAGTCGACTCTTGCTTTATTCAGGCTAAAGACGGCGGTCTCTATTGTCTCACCTGGTTGAAATCCATAGACGGAATAAAATTCATAAGTACCGGAAGGATAAGGCTTTATAACTATAGATCTCATCTTCATCTTGAAGATATGTTATACATTAATTCCGAGAAGCCAATGATGGGCCCTTTTACAATCAACTTTGACGTGGAGGAATCAGAATCATATTCTACTCTTACTGTTGTTCAGAATGGATTTATAAAGGAAGGAGGAGAATTATGGGATTGGTATTACAAGGCTGTATCTGATGGCTGGCCAGAAGCACTTATTACACTAAAGAAATACTTAGAAAAAAATTAATTTGCGTAACGCTTACGCCTCCAAAGACTAAATAATACGCCGAATACGATAACTAAAAGAACAGGAAGCACAACATTGATAATCTGCCATTTCAGCTTATGATCAGTAACTTCTACCTGATCCAGTAATCTAAGTTTCATAGACTTAGTTCTCGCATCCATCAATCCATAATTATCTAATAGATTCTCGATTACGTTAATTATAAAGTCTTGATTGCCTCTAAAGTCTTGATTAGTCCACTTATTGTAGCCCATAGAGCTAATACGGTTGTTAGATGGGTCGTATAGGTTCTTTATAATATCGGAATCGGTGATGACAACTTGAGAGGTTTTCGGACTCTTATCTTTAAATGAAGCGTCTATCTGATCCAGCGATGCCCTCATCTCCGCAGTCACCTTATTCTTAAAAAAAGATTCGAATTCACCCGTAAGCTTTACGGCTGCTGGTAAGAATGGTTTGTTATAAGCCTCATTCTTCTGATCTACTCTGAGTACTTCAAAGGTCAATCTCATAGGATACCTCTGCAGACGAGCGTATTTAGAACTTGTTAGTAGTGGTGTATACTCAATATCTTTCTTACTATCCAGTATATCTATAGAACTTGGAAAAGTAGAACTCACCCTATCTATATTTTTAACAATAGCCGATTCTTGGTTACCTTGTAATAGAGGATGGTAGACCCAGTCAAGCAACTGGGTTTGCTCTTTGCCACCTTGATTTCCTATAACTTGAGGAATCTTCGTATTCTGGAGATCAAGAATCAAATCACTATTAATCCTAATACCGTACTTGAATAACATAGACTCTAATCCAGTTTCTAACTTACGAGGTACGTAGATCTTGTTACGATTAAGACTATCCAAATTTACCGCAAACTGATCAATCAGCCATACAATCTTTCCACCATTCATAATGAACTGATCAAGCTTGAATTGATTTTTGACACTGATGGTTTGTGTCGGTCCAGCAACTACAACGACATCTACTTCACTATTAATTTTAATAAGACTATCAAGCTCAAAATACTCCACAACCATAGTACGACTGAGTTCTGTAGCTAACTTAGCTGTCTGGCTTTCTATAAGCTCTCCATTACCTTGTGTAAATGCAATAACTGGTGTTCGCTTTCTATATACTTTCTCTATACTACTGATCAGCTTATACTCAAGCTGAATCATTGATTTATTTATATTTTCCGCTTCTGATTCTCCACGTTCTTGAGGTTCTAATAGATTGATCGGAAGCTTAAGTGTTCCTTTCTTTATAACCGCGTAGGGATATATCAGTTTTTCTACTCTCTTATCCTTTTCTACCACCATAAGATTGACAGGAACGATACCGTCATTACTTAGATTTCTTCTTATTCTATTGATGTCTTCTGTAGTACCCTCATTAAGATCTATGGACTTATACTCTATGTTAGGATTTACAGATTTGAATTCCTTAAGGATCTCAAGAGTCCTCTGTCTCAGCTGTGTCAGACCAGATGTCATGTCACCTTGCAATAAGACATCTATAGTCATGACGTCATCTACATTATCGAGTAATTTTATTGTAGAATCTTCTAATGTAAATCGTCTATCTTCTGTAAGATCGAGGTAAGTATAAAACTTAGACGATAGCAGATTAATGAATATAACTATCCCGACGAATATGAAAGTCTGAATGATGATTTTAGTAGATCGTTTCTTAGATTTCATACTACCATTTTCTTTTATCGAGTGAAACAATAGTTAACCATAGAAACAGGCCTATCATGGACACGAAATAGAAAATATCCCTCGTATCTATTCGACCTTTACTTATATTATCATAATGGAATTCTATACCCAATCCTTTCACAAAATTATCCATCTTACCAAAGAATAATGGTGTAGCACTCAAGAAGTCGAATGCCCAAAACAAAAGGAAACAAACAAATGCCGTCAGTATAAATGCTACGATTTGATTAGAAGTAATACTTGATAAAAAAATGCCCGCAGAAGTAAATATACCAGCAAGAAATATCAAACCAATGTAAGACCCTATCACTGCTCCAGTATCTATATTTCCTTTAGGTGAACCTAACTGTACTATGCTGTAATAGTAGATTAACGTAGGAATTAAGGCAATAATCGCCAATGCTAACGCCGCAAGATATTTGCCGGCTACAATATCCCAATCCGTCAATGGCTTAGTCACCAATAGCTCCAATGTACCTCGTTGTTTCTCATCAGAAAAAGAACTCATCGTGATCGCTGGAATCAAGAACATGAACACCAATGGTGCTATCGTAAATAACTGTCCAAGACTGGCATAATTATAATTGATGATACTTGTATCACTGAATACCCATAAGAATAATCCTGTCAGCAACAGAAAGATGACAATAGATATATAACCCGTCAATGACGAGAAAAATGTATTCAATTCTTTTATAAATATACTTCTCAAAATACGCTATACTTTAGTCACAGATTTAAAGAGTTTTTCAAGATTCTTCTTTTGCATTGCCATAGATAATATCTTATTACCATCAGCAACAACCTTGTCAAAAATCACTTCTCTTATGTCGTTACCCGAGACAACTTCTATTACAAAATGATTGTCGTCAGACTTTATAAAATTAATGTCAGACTCTATACTCAAGAAAGTTTTCTGATCCATAGGATTCAATAATTCTAACTCTATAATAATCGCTTGCGAGTGATCTTTATGCAGATGTGACAATTCATCATCTGCGACAATCAGACCATCGTTAAGGATCACAATCTTATCACATATAGATTCCACTTCTTGTAGGATATGCGATGAAAATATAATCGTCTTATTCTCCTTAAGTTTTAATATGAGTTGTCTTATTTCTTGAATCTGATTAGGATCTAATCCCGAGATGGGTTCATCTAAGATAAGAACTTTAGGGTCATGAATAATCGCTTGAGCGATCCCTACTCTCTGACGATATCCCTTACTTAGAGAGGATATTTTCTTATGCTTCTCTTTAGATAATCCTACTGCTTCTATAACTTCATCTACACGCTTAGAAATATTCTTCAACTTATGGATCTTTGCTATAAATGTCAGAAATTCTTTCACATACATTGTAGGATAAAGCGGATTATGCTCCGGCAGATATCCGATCATAGACTTTACACGCATCTCCTCATCTGTAACATTTAATCCACAGATATAAGCCTCTCCTGCATCTGCAGTCAAGCTGGCAGTAAGAATCTTCATCGTCGTACTCTTACCAGCACCATTAGGACCTACAAGACCAGTAATCTGACCTTCCATTGCCTCAAAGGAGATATTATCTATCGCCTTTTGTGTGCTATATATTTTAGATAATCCTTCTACTTTGATACTCACTGTCTCTGATTTATACTCTGACAAACTTCTTCTATGCTTAACGCATTATCCAAAGAAAAATTTGATATCTGAGTTCTTCTTAGACTGTAAAGATAAGCAGTAGTTCCCAGCTTCTTACCCAAATCACGTGCAAAAGCACGAACATATGTTCCCTTACCACAAGTAAGATCAAAATCTACTAGTGGAGCCTCGTATCCAAGTAACTTAATATCATGAAAAGTAACCATCTTACTTCTTGGCTTGAAGGCTCTACCCTTCCTTGCAAGCTTATACATTGGGACGCCATTGACCTTATTAGCTGCAAAAATTGGAATCTCTTGCATAACATCACCTATAAAAGATGAAATAGCTCTCTGAATATCTTCCTCATCAATATGCTCATATGGCATAGGATCTTTTTCATCATATTCTCGATCCAAACTTTCTGTAGTAACACCCATCTTAATCTGACCATCATAGCGCTTATCATGATTTTCTTCTGAAGGTATAATCTTAGTATGCTTACCTACGAATATCATCAGAAGACCACTCGCTAAAGGATCTAATGTCCCATTATGTCCAACTTTAAATTTCTTACGCTGATACAAACTACGTAACGCAAATCTGATCTTATTGACAACATCAAAAGAGGTCCAACCCAATGGCTTATCTACTAGAAACGTACATCCTGCCTCGTAATCTACTTCTATTGCTATAGAATTCTTATCTATGACAATCATGAGAAACTACCGAATGCAATAACTAAAAAGCCCACAACAAAACAATAGTAAGCGAAGTAAGACAACCTTGATCGCTTGACGATTTTAATCATCCAAGTACATGCCGCAATCCCTGTAAGAAAAGCTGCCGCAAATCCTATAGTAAGATATAATGAAGAAGGCATATTCTGTGTAAAATCTCCTGACAACAGATCTTTAGACATCTTACCCAAGATCAATGGTATAACCATGAGGAATGAGAATCTTGCCGCTTTAGCTTTATCTACACCCAATATTAATGCAGTCGCTATAGTAGCTCCTGATCGTGATACTCCTGGTAGAATAGCTACTGCTTGAGCAAGTCCTATAATTATGGATTCTTTAGTACCAATTTCTTTTTTCTGAGATCTGATCCTCTCTGATACGAGCAGTAATATTCCAGTGATTAAAAGCATAGCACCTACAAATACAATCTGCTTATGGAAAAATGTCTCTATAATTTCGTCAAAGAATACACCAATGATCGCAGCCGGAATCATACTCAGTATAATGTAGATGACGAATGATCTTTCTGAATTACCAGAAGATGAGAATACTGATTTTATAATGTGTAGGATATCTTTTCTGAAAACAACAACCGTCGCTAATGCTGTAGCAAAATGTAAAAATACAGTCGTTAGCATACTCTGCTCAGCAAGACTGTCATCATTCATAATGAACTTTACGATCTCTAAGTGTCCACTACTACTTACTGGAAGAAACTCCGTAAGACCTTGCACGACACCTAATATCAAGGCCTCCAATAACTCCATCATGCTGCTATAAAATGTCTTATTTAAATATGGCGTAAATCTCAACTCCAAGACCAGCTAAAATAAATACCGGAGCAACTAAAGTTCTTCTGAGGCTATAGATCTCAGACTCATCAAAGACGTTAGGATCTACATTAAATCCTCCCATCATAAGTAACATCCCTAAGGTTATCAATGCGATACCGATGAGCACCCACTTGTAGTTTTCTTTATTGAAAACGAGAACAACCTCATTAGCAGAAGATCTTCTACGAGTAGCTGACTGAGCAGTTTTTGAGAAAGTGACTTTATCTTCTGATTTAGTATTTGTAGTTGTTACAACAACTTTTTTCTTTTTAGCAGCCATGTTCTATTCACGTATTAGCGTCATTATCTTAATGTAAATGACAAATGAAGTTATAAAAATAATCAAAGCTAATGGGACAAGACATACAATACCCAAAAACTTAAAATCAAATATGCCTAAATCACTATAAGTATTGAATCTAAATAGATAAAAGCTCATAAAAAATAGAACTAAGCCCCCTAACCATGTCTTTAAAGACAAAAACAGTCCATTTTTTTGATAATTGCCCATGAGGTACTTCTGAGTTGCCCCTTTCATTAATATGGCTTTGAGCTTTTCTTGATTTCTCTGAAAATCCAATGAAAGTCCTATGTAAATAATAGAAAGGATAAGTATTAATAGAAATATTAAAGAAGCCGTAGATATAACATTGCGAGAACTTGCATTTGCGATGTTGTCTTGACTATCATTCTCTATTAAAAATATATCAGCTATTCCAGACATAGCATTTATAGTATCGATAAGTGTAGTCTTGTAAGCATCATTTCTATCTAACTTTATCACATAATGATCTGAAAATATATCCTCTAAATTCAATCCATTATCAGCAAATATCGATTTATCTACATTGAAATATTTAAATACCTCACTTCCCTCGATTCGAGTAGATTCTATAATTGAAGGATTCTCTGTTTCAATATATTCATGAATCTTGGATAACGCCTCAGAGGAGATGCCAGATTCAATAGATATTAAGTAGCTCTCGATAGTCTTGTCTAATTGCTTTTCCGTCCCTTTATTAGCATAATAAAAACATAATAAGAATAGAAAATATGCAGCAATTACACTTAATAGTAAAACATGATTATAGGATATCTTATTTTTGAAATATTTAGACATTAATGCAAAGGTATGAACAATTATATTAAAGTTTTTTATATATCAATATTCTTTATACTTATATCCTATACTTCTCATAGTCAGGTCATTATAGACAATACATCATTTGAAGGGACACCTGCTGATGCTACTATGCCTGCTGGGTGGTTCGCAGGTACGAAGGGGACTACACCAGATATACTGCCTGGATATTGGGGTGTATATAATGAGCCAGAAGATGGAGACAGTTATGTAGGTATGATAACTCGACAAGATGGAAGTTACGAGAGTATCAGTCAGAGAATTACAGGTAAGATCGAAGAAGGGAGTTGCTATATGATGTCGATGTACTTAGCATTCTCTGATAACTACACAGGATACAACAAGCCTATACACTTGCGAGTATGGGTATCAGATATTAAAAATCAAAGACAACAATTAGTCTACACCTCTCCACTTATTAAATCTGAAGATTGGAAAAAATATAGTTTTAATTTCACTCCAGAAAGTGATAAGTATTATATCATCTTAGAAGCATTCATTAGTGAAAAAACAATTCCTCACAAAGGTAACATACTCATCGATAAGATATCTCCGATATACTTTTGCAATAGGGCTTAAGCCCCCGGCGATCTTTTCTTTAGTATGTATTATCTGCTTTATAAATTGTACCAATATGAAGGAACACAACTTAGATATACAAGGACACAGAGGATGTCGAGGTCTGTATCCAGAGAATACAATTCCAGGATTCGTGCATGCTATGGACTTAGGCGTACATACATTAGAGTTCGATGTAGTCATATCGAAAGATCATCAAGTCATCGTCTCTCACGATCCATACATGTCGCATGATATAGCTACTGGTCCTGATGGATTAGAAATAACCAAGGAGACAGAAAAGGATCATAACATATATCAACTAACGTATGAAGAAATCAAAAACTATGACGTTGGACTGAAACCCTTCCCAAGATTCCCTGAGCAAAAAAAGATGCCTGTCCACAAGCCATCATTCAAAGATCTCATAGCTGTCACCGAAGCTAAGAACAACACAATTCTATACAACATTGAAATAAAAAGAAGACCTGAAAACGATAAGCTATTCCATCCAGAATACAAAGCTTTCGCAGACCTGGTCATCAAAGAGATAACTGATCTCGGTATCATGAGCAGAACGACAGTACAATGCTTCGACACGGCTACTCTCATATATATCAACGAAAAATATCCAGAAGTCAAACTCGTCTACTTAATAGAAAATGAAGACTCCCCTATCGACAACTTAGATAAGATAGCATTCACCCCATACGTCTACAGCCCTTATTACAAACTGGTCAACGAAGAGCTAGTCAACTTGTGTAAAGATCGCAACATGCAACTCATCCCATGGACTGTCAATGAGGTAGAAGTTATGCAAGCCATGATAAATCTTGGTGTGACTGGGATTATTAGTGATTATCCTGATCGGTTGATTGAGTTGTGGTCTCAATGAGAATTACAGTTACAAACTCGAAATCAGTTGTTCTTTCTCCCTCTTGAGGGAGATTTTAGTTTGAGCTTGTCCACCTCTGTTATAAAAATGAAATACCATAATAATCTTGTCCATCTCCTAATCTTACAAATCATGTTCTGCCGCTATATCAACAGCGCCGTTTTCTCCCTCTGGAGGGAGATTAAGAGGGAGGAAAGTTTACAGAAATCTACAGAATTTGTAGCGGTGAACTGTAAAGAATCCACCCCCTAACCCCACCAGCGGGGGAAAACCGAGACTATTGTAATCCAATAAATCGTGTATTTTCTTCAATTTAGGTCAGAACATGTCTGCCTGCCTATTACATGATTACAGGAAATCAAGATTATAGAAATGAAATACCATAATAATCTTATCCATCTCTTAATCTTACAAATCGTGTTCTGCCGCTATATCAACAGCATCGTTTTCTCCCTCTAGAGGGAGATTAAGAGGGAGGAAAGTTTACAGAAATCTACAGAATTTGTAGCGGTGAACTATAAAGAATCCACCCCTTGACCCCGCCAGCGGGGGAAAACCGAGACTATTGTAATCCAATAAATCGTGTATTTTCTTCAATTTAGGTCAGAACATCTTTGCCTTGCCTATTACATGATTACAGAAAAACAAGATTATAAAAATGAAATGCTGTAATAATCTTGTCCATATCGTAATCTTACAAATCGTGTTCTGCCGCTATATCAACAGCGCCGTTTTCTCCCTCTGGAGGGAGATTAAGAGGGAGGAAAGTTTACAGAAATAATCCACCCCCTGACCCCCGCCAACGGGGGAAACCATGCTTTTAATTATACATTGTGTTACCACGTTTCTCCCTCTGGAGGGAGATCAAGAGGTAGGAAGAACTACTGCAGATTTAAGTACTTAAGGTTGATATCTTAAACAAGAGATGTTGAGTAGAAAAGAATCCACCCCCTAACCACCGCCAGCGGGGGAAAGCCGAGTCTATCCTCGACGATCAACGACGCAATCCTAATAATCCAAAAATCCTAAAATCCTAATTCTGACTAAAAGGGGTAGCTCATGAGACGAGCTTAATTCTATTGCCCCTGAAGATCTCTCCACAAGGTAGAGATGAAAGGTGATTAATCTTAATATGCCCATCCAACAGCATTTTAAGCCACTAAGCCGATAGATATCTTCATTACTCCCGTATATTCGCATACTAAATAAGATTAAATGAAATTTAAGCATATAATACTACTGATAATCATAGGTTTATCTATAGCTTCTTGTAGCAATGATTCTCAGAAACGTAAAGAAATATTAGAGATATTCTCTATAAAACTGGATAAGGATTCTGTTGCGGTAGGTAATCTCACTTATAAGGATGTCAAGTATTATGATAAAGATGGCTATCTGTATATGCAAGAATTCTTTGATAAAAACGATAAGCTCAAAGGCACGGAGCTCATAGACAGAAACAAGCAGGCGAGACACTCTGAGTATTTCTCGACTGATTCTACTGTTCTATCATATTATAACCTTGTATATGAATATGACATGCTTATGCTCAAGTCTGCATTTGATGGCGGTACTGATCAGTTTTTAAGAGCGGAGCAATATCAGTATGATCACAGAGGCAACAGATTAGAGAAAACGATCTTAGATGAAGGTGGCAATATCAGCCGAGTATACAAATTCATATATGATAAGTTTGGTAATGAGACAGGCTTCTCAGGATTTGATGAAAAAGGGCAAAACTTCCTTATCGAAACATACAAGATAACGGAGAAGGATAAGAAAAATAGATGGACAGAAAAGTGGGGCTATAGAGACAATGTACCTTATACATTTTACAAAAGAAAAATAGAAGAGTAATTAGCTATGAAATATTACGACTATAAAGAGACCGAAAATAAGTGGAGAAAGAAATGGCAAGAAAGCGAACTCTACAAAGTAGAAATAGATAAATCTAAACCTAAGTATTATGTCTTGGATATGTTCCCATATCCCTCAGGAGCAGGTCTGCACGTAGGTCATCCATTAGGCTATATATCTTCAGATATATATAGTCGATATAAAAGGCAGAAAGGATTCAATGTCTTGCATCCTATGGGTTTTGATGCTTTTGGATTACCTGCTGAAGAGTATGCTATTGCGACAGGAGTACATCCTGCAGAATCCACAAACGAAAACATAGAACGCTATAAAGTCCAATTGAATAACATTGGATTCAGCTTTGATTGGTCAAGAGAAGTCAGGACTTGTGAGCCATCTTATTACAAATGGACACAATGGATATTTTCTTTATTATTCAATCATTATTATGATACGGCTACCGATTCTGCGCAGCCATTAGAGCAATTGGTGTCGGCATTTAAATCTAAAGGAAACAATGACAATACAGCTTATACAAGCTATAAGAAAATATTTTCAGCAGAAGAGTGGAATGCCTTTACGGAACTTGAAAAAGTTGAGATACTTGGAGAATACAGATTAGCATACAGAAACGTAGGTTATGTCAACTGGTGTGAAGGATTAGGTACTGTCCTCGCTAACGATCAAGTCAAAGATGGATTATCAGAAAGAGGAGGACACCCTGTAGAGCGTAAGGCTATGACACAATGGAACCTTAGAATAACAGCCTATGCTGATAGACTACTTTATGGACTTGACAATTTAGATTGGCCATCATCGCTAAAGGCTATACAGCAGAACTGGATCGGAAGATCAGAAGGTGCTTCTGTATTATTTGATATTGCAGATCATGATGAAAAGATAGAAATATACACTACACGTCCAGATACAATATACGGCGCTACATTTATGGTCCTAGCACCAGAGCATCCCTTTGTAGATAAGATATCTACAGAAGATCAGAAGAAAGCAATATCGGAATATCAGGCTTACGCCAAACTAAGATCTGACAGAGATCGGATGACTGAAGTCAAAGAAGTCACAGGCGCATTTACTGGTGCATATGCTATCAATCCGTTCAGTGGAGAAAAAGCGCCTATATGGATAGCGGACTATGTACTAATGGACTACGGAACTGGAGCCATCATGGCTGTCCCATCTGATGATGATAGAGATTTTGCCTTTGCTCAGAAGTTTGATCTTCCAATTGTAGAAGTTATAGATAAGAGTGCCCATGCCGATGCTACTAAGTCAGATAAGGTAGGCACAATTATCAATTCGCCTCTGATTAATGGATTGAATGTCGTAGATGCCATCTCCAAGATGTGTGAAGAAGTCGAGAAGAAAGGTATAGGTAAAGCTCAGGTCAATTACAAAATGCGAGATGCTAATTTTAGTAGACAGCGTTACTGGGGAGAGCCCTTCCCTATCGTATATAAAGACGGTATACCAACAAGTGTAGAGCTTAAGGATCTTCCAGTTGAGTTACCATTTACAGATGACTTTAAACCAACTGCTGGTGGTAAATCTCCACTTGCAAGAATGGAAGACTGGGTCAATACAGCAGAAGGGCAAAGAGAGACAGATTCTATGCCTGCCGTTGCTGGTTCTTCTTGGTATTTCCTAAGGTATATGGACCCTCATAATGAAGAAGCATTTGCATCTCAAGAAGCTCTTGATTATTGGGAGAATGTAGATCTCTACGTAGGTGGGGCTGAGCATGCTGTTGCACATCTACTGTACGCAAGACTATGGCATAAGTTCCTCAAGGATCTCGGATATGTCAAAACAGAAGAACCATTCAAAAAATTGATCAATCAAGGTATGATCCAAGGGGTCATAGAATTCCTTCCTCTTGCTAAGACTGAGGATGATAACAATATATTTGTCAGCTACGACATGCTAGATAAGCATGACTATGAGTATGCTTACATTCCAGTACACATAGATTATGTAGACGGATATGGTAGTGATTCTTCCCACCTGACGGTAAATGGGATTAAGCAGTTCTTAGACTGGAGACCTAATTATAGCAACCCAAAATTTATATCTGCCAATGGCACATACGAAAATGGAAAAACTGACGTCAATCCTGATAAGTTTAAATTCGTAACCAAGTCAGAAGTCGGTAAAATGTCAAAGCGTTACTATAATGTTGTCAATCCTAATGATGTTATAGAAAAGTATGGTGCAGATACATTCAGACTCTATGAAATGTTCTTAGGCCCTATAGAACAATCTAAACCTTGGGATATGCAAGGCATAGAAGGTGTCTCTAAATTTATCAGAAAATTCTGGGGACTATACTTTGACGAGGAGACATTATCACTCTCTGATGATGCAGCTACAAAGGAGGAACTCAAAGTATTGCATCAGACGATCAAGAAAGTATCGGAAGACATAGAGAAGTTTTCATTTAATACTGCGATAAGTGCATTTATGATATGTACTAATGAGTTGAGAAAACTAAATTGTAATAAGAGAGCAGTGTTGACGCCACTGGCACAGTTGCTATCTCCATTTGCACCATTTATGACAGAGGAGTTATGGTCCCTATTAGGGCATACTGACTCTATACATATACAAGATTATCCTGTACATGATGAGGCACACTTAAAGGATGACAACTTTGAATATCCAGTATGTATCAATGGTAAGAAAAGAACATCAAAATCTTATCCTACCGATGCAACTAAAGATCATCTTGAGAAAGATGTATTACAGATAGAAGAGGTGCAAAAATGGATAGATGGCAAAAATGTCGTTAAAATCATAGTCGTGCCGAAGCGAATGATCAATATCGTCGTTAAGTAAGAGAAGATTAAGCTGTAGAGAGAATATGAATTAAGACTTTTATTGGTCATTGGATCATTTTGGATTGCTTATCTTCATCTTGATTGATTAATAGGGATAAAACAATAGCATCTAATCGATTGATGACGAGATATACATTAATAGCATTTTCACTTTTTACCATCATAGCTTCTGGCTTTACACAGGATTGCCAGCTTCCTATAATTACTGTTATCGACAGTCCTACAACGGATGGCTTTACCGTCCATTGGATAGATAATAATTCTGATGTGCTTAATTACGAAATGGAGATCGGGAGAAAAGGCTTCGCAAGGACTTTTCTACCTAATGTGCCCGCCATAACATCTGACTCGCTTCAGCTAACTAATCTGTTATCAGGTACTACTTATGAGATATATCTACGGTCCATATGTAGTATAGATATAAGCAGTGCATGGAATGGCCCGTACTTCTACAATACTATAATAGACAACAATAATTCGTGTGATTTATTACTCGATATTCCAGATAATAACTGTCCAGAGTCTCGGGACTATCCTATCCAAGTAAGTCTTGGAGATGACCTAATACTTGGGCAAGATTATAACATCCAAAGTTTAAATATCAACATCGAACATACGTGGCCTCCAGATTTACAATTAAGCATTACGGCACCATCAGGTGAGACCGCCTTACTCTCTCGATATAATGGAAATGGAAGAGACAATTACGGATCACTTCTTAATAATGACTGCACAGAGATGGCTGTTTTTACAGATGATGCATGTCAGAGTATTGATGATTATACGCCACCCTTATTAGGAGAATTTAGACCAACCGATAACTTAAGAAATACATTCAATGGAATCAACGCTTCAGGTATTTGGACACTTAAAGTATGCGATAGAGCAAGAGGGGATATTGGACAAATAAGAGCTGTAAAATTAAATTTTATTGAAGGCATATGCTTAGCACCAGAAGACTATACCATTGACGATATAGAGGCGGATAATATTTCCGTATCGTGGCGTTCTTCCTCGGATTGCAGTATTTATAAAATAGCTTATAGGATAGCTAGTGCACCTCTACCCGAGACATCATTCGATTTTATAGAATGTAACGAAAACGATTACGTCATAGAAGATCTAATTCCAGATACAGAATATGTTATGACCATTACTACTCGATGTAATAATGGCGTAGAATCCTCTGAATCATGTGAGACATACTTCAGGACTGCTTGCGCAAATAGTTCTTTTACATCTTCCTTTAATAATTCTCAGGCATGTAATATCTCATGTGACGACAGATGTCTAATAGATTCTATATGGTATAACCTCTCAAGTAAGGTCAATGCATGGAATATTAATAGTGGAGCAACTCCATCAGAATTTACGGGTCCATCTGGAGATATTAATAATAAAGGGAATTACATCTACATAGAAAATAGTAATACATCTTGTCATACGGACACCGTCATTTTACAATCAAAATGTCTTGAACTCAATGTCAATACAAGCTGCCAATTATCTTTCAATTATCATATGTATGGCGGAGAGATAACTAAGCTAGAATTGCAGCAAAACAATCAAGAAAAAGGATGGATGTCTATCTGGGAAAAAGAAGGCAATCAGGATGAAGAGTGGATATCAGAATCCTTATCACTTGCTCATGATTTTGAAATTGGGCAACTTAGGTTCGTAGCATACAGAAGTGCAGATCTTATAAGAAATGACATTGCATTAGATCAGATTAAATTGATAGGCTTAGATACTGTACAACTAAGGAAGTACTATGCAGATGTGGACGGCGACACTTATGGTGATCCAAAAAATTTCAGATTGTTGTGTAGCTCAGAACCACCTGTAGGATTTTCTTTAAATAATGAAGATTGCGATGATGAAAACCCTAACATCAATCCTGGAGCCACAGAAATATTCTGTAACCTCATTGATGAAAACTGCAATGGTTCACTTGATGAGAATCAACCATCAGACATCATTTACGAGGTGTTATCTATTGATAATGAAACTTGTAAAGGTCGTTCTGATGGCAATATAACTATAAGCGTAAGTAATGGACAAGAGCCATATACATACTTATGGTCTAATGGAGCAACATCCTCTGAACTTAGAAATATAGCAAGTGGAGTCTATACTTGTACTATATCGGATTTCGGAACTTGTCAGATTGTAACAGAACCCATATTCGTTGACTTCAATGATATAATTAACTATAGCTTGCTCAGTATTATCCCACCGAGCTGTCAAGGTCGTAATGATGGTACAGCTACTCTACTTATCAGTGGTGGTATCCCTCCATACGATATAGATTGGGGTAATGGCATTACAGGAAGTCAAGTCAACAATCTTGTGAGCGGAGACTACATTGTCACTATTAGTGATGGTTCTTCATGCAGTATAGAAACGGATCCAATATTAGTAACGAGCAGCCAGCTTATTACTGCTGGAGTTGCATTGAAGCGAGATATCGACTGCTCAGGTGAGAGCAATGGCATCATACAATTAGGTATCAATGGCGGTATGCCTCCTTACACTATAGAATGGAGTAACGGTATGAGTACACCCACAATTACGCAATTATCAGAAGGGAGTTATAATGTCACCATAACAGATCAATCTGGATGTAATAACATCATAGAAGATATTACTGTAGATGAGCCAGAAAAATTAAATATTACCATCAATAACAAAGAAGATGTCAATTGCCCTAATGATAATACGGGCATGATAGATGTCTCTGTCGGAGGAGGTACAGCACCATACAGTTACTTCTGGTCTAATGGGCAGAGAACTGAGGATCTGATTAGTATTAGATCTGGGAGCTATAGTATGACAGTTACAGACATTAATGCATGCGTGATCGTTATAGAGAATATTATTATAGCAGAGCCTGACCCTATATCTATTGAGATAGATAATATAATTAATGTAAATTGCCCATCCAGTACTGATGGCTTTATAATGGTTAACACGAGTGGAGGACAACCTATCTACACATACAATTGGAGTATTACAGATGGAATAGAATCAGAAGACAACGAATTATCTGAACTAAATTCTGGGTTATATTCTCTTACCGTAGTAGATCAATTTGGTTGCAAATCAGACCCCCTATTCTTTGAAATAGTAAATAGAAATAGAGCTATAAATATAGAGTCTACTACCCTATCTCCTAATCTATGCTTTGGAGATAGTACTGCTGCTATAGTTGCTGAAGTAAGAAATGGTGTATCGCCTTTTGATTACAATTGGAGTAATGGTGATAGACAGATTACTGATATCTCAATGGATACTATAGATAATCTCATAGCTAATAGCTATAACCTTACCGTAACGGATAGTGAAGGTTGTACCGGTGTTTCAGATGCTATAATGCTTAATGAACCTAACGAGGTCACCTATGATGTCATACAGGCAGTAGAGAATAAATGCTGGTATGACAACCAAGGTATCATAGAATTAGAACCGCAAGGGGGTTCTGGAAATTTAAATATCACATGGAGTAACGGAACTATAGGAAGTATTAACAATCAGCTTTCTAATGGTGAATATCAAGCGACAATAACAGACGACAACAACTGCACAGAAGTGACTAACCTTATTTCTATAACAAGCCATCCTGCAATTACTATAGACGCCATAATTCAAAATACTGATGGTGCTGATGGAACTATTGACATTACTACATTGACTGGTCTGACACCATTTACTTACACTTGGAATGGTCCTCTCACACTTCCTTCGGCATCTAAAATCGAAAATCTTATTCCTGGAGAATATCAGGTAAGCATAGAAGATCGAGAAGGATGTATTTTAGACACGATATTTACCGTACAACTTATTAGCAGTATAGATTTTCAAGAAAAAATAGTAACTACTATATATCCTAATCCGGGTATTGGAAGTGTTACTCTCCTAAGTAATCACAATATAATAGAAGTCAAAGTATATGATGTAAATGGTAGAGAGATTACCATAACTACGCTTTCAAAAAATAAAAAGGAAATAGATATCGATATAAACGCAGAAATGAATGGCGTTTACTACATTAAGATATCTACAGAATATGGAACCGAACTTCTGCCTTATCTAAAATTAAACTCTTTCTAACTCAGGACTTTCTAAAGCACTTAATGTTCCAGAAATTGTACATATCGTAGGAGCAAAAAAAGCACCTGCAACAGGTATTAAAAACAGAAGCAGAAAGACAGAGCCATTACCCACTGCTATCCCTTTATTTAACTGTGCAAATCTTTTACTCTGCTTTATATTGAATCTACGTTCCATAAAGAAATCTAAATTTCCAAATCCAGCGTAATAAGCCTGTACTGCAAATATCAAAACTGAACTCACTAATCCAACAACAGGGATAAAACCTATCAATAACAAAATAGCTACAAGCCCTAATTCCTTAAATAAGTTTCCTACAGATAAGCGAATTCCTCTAACCATACTCTTAATCTGAAAACCTATGGATTGAGAAGTCTTAGGAGCACCAGTCATCCTCATCTCAAGGTCTTCTGATAATGCACTCATGAAAGGTGAGGTAATTATAAGAACGATATACTTAAATACAAATACAAACCCTACCGTTAATATAATACGCGTGACCCATTCTATTGTGGTTACAATCCAAGACCATGTATTCTCTGTTACAAATTTAGAAATAAGTAATTGTCCCAAATTATCTCCAAACTTGAATATGGAATATATAAATATAGAGTACACAATTGTGCTTACAAGACCTGAAATAAGCAGATACTTAAGTACCCAAGGCTTGAATAGATACTCTAAAGACTTTAGAGCATTGAGTATAGATTTTACAAATCCTGAAATCATACAGTAATGTATAAGTTCTTAACTAAAACAATGTAGAATATAGATCGAATCCCTCAAGAATTATATAAAATGAGGCAATCGGTATACTTATCAGCCTACTCTACTTTACGTGGCTTTCTTTTAGTCTTAAATAATTCTACAATTTGCTTAGGAGTCATGAAGCCAAAATCAACGAAGGTTGTCTTGACAAACTTCTTAATATCTTGATACTCCTTACTTCTCTTGTCTTTGTAGAACTTAAGACACTTCTTTATATATTTTAATGCGAAAGCCTTTAGATCTTGATTGAATTTTTGGTTGCTGAATATATCCATATATGAAGCAAACGTCTTATTGATTTCGAAGTACTCTCCGTAATCATTGACAGATAGATTAGTCAATAATTGACCAAACTTAGAAAGTATTGAATTCCTTAATGCTTCATTCTCAATAGAGAGGCCTTCATTTTTATAGTAGAATTCTCTTACAGCATGAGTAGCATCTTCATGTATGTATCCTTTCGTATTTACCTCATCCATAACATTAAGATACTTTGAGATCGTATCTTCAGTATTTCTTGTGATGGCATTAGCTAACTTCTTTTCTGAATCTACGCTGATCTTAATTCTTCTTTCATATAAACTATTTATATAATTGAAGAAGTGATCATTAGCACCTGGATTATGTGACCTTATATGGTCTAAAGTATTCTGTAGTAACTTCTCTCCTTCTGGACCTAAGTCGTAGAATAGTCCTGTAAGAATACAGATCTCATAATATTCCTTCATATCTATGAAGTGGTCATTAGAGACAAACTCTTTAAGAACAGGTATAAGGTTCTCATTATTATACTCACTATTAGCTCTGAAGATCAAGAAGTTCTTGATGTTCTCAGCCTCTAATAATAATTCCTCCTTATCAGCTGGGAATACTGCAGTCTGAAAATTAAGACTAAGGAATTGTTTTCTATATTTTACTAATCCAGTATTTCTAAGTGCATCATCTCTGTACTTATCTTGCTTCTGTGACTCTAAGAATGAATGCACTCTTTTGTTATTTAACAGAGCTAAAATATTAGTAATCCAGATATCAGAACTTAGAGCAAAACCAATTTGAATTGATTGACCTACTCTTTGTTTAATCTGGTCAAAGTTGGAAGAGTTAGCAATACTTAATAATATTTTTCTAAAGTGGTTCTGCGGTGTGTAGTACTTGATACGATCATTGACACGACCTCTAAGTACAGAATATCCTAATACCTTAGGCAAGTATAATCCTTCGAATCCATCATCAAGAAGGTACGACTCAAATGACTCTAACTGTAATGGATTCTCATCAGCTACTAATGTATATAGCTCATGTATCTCTCCTTCAAATTTAGATATTAACGCTTTATAGTCTTCATCCTCTTCAGTATCTAAGTAATTCTTGAGCTCATCTGATAACTGAATACTACTTTTTATATTATCTAAAACAGTTTTGTACTTGATGCCTATTTCTTGCATGATATTAGAATTTCTTTAATGAAATAAATCTTAAATGCTTAGAACATAATCGGTTTATTTATCACCTTCCGATTACTTACTTAAAATGAAACCTAGTAAAACATCAAGGCTTTACTAGGTTCATATATAATTTGTGTTGGCCCTTTGGCCATGTATAGTATCTTACTCTTCTTCAGAACTCGCTGCAACAACTTTACCGCCGTCCAGCTCATCTTGCCATACTTTTAATTCATCCCACTTACCTGCTGCAGCCATTTCTGATTGCTTAGGCCATGTTGCAGGATCATGTACTTTAAAGTTACCTTCTGCGTTATCAAGTATTGTTTTTATATCCTCAGGTTGCTTAGATGCAAGATCAGAGAATGTTATTATTCCTTGAGCGGATAGTAACTTACTGATTGCGGGTCCGATTCCTTCTATTTTAGTCAAGTCATCCGCTTTAGCAGGCGCTTCTTCTTTCTTTTCTTCAACAAAAGGAGCCACTGGTGCTGGCGCTTCAGCTTTTACTGCTTCCACTTTCTCTTCAACAACTGGTGCAGGAGCTTCTTCTACTTTTTCAGCAACTGGTGCTTCTTCTTTCTTTTCTTCAACTACTGGAGCTGCTGCTTCAGCTGCGGGAGTTTCTTCTGCTGCCGGTGCATCTTCAGCTGGAGCAGCTTCCTCACCGCCTTCTCTGAATGCTTCACCTGCTTCTGGAGCTGCCACTTTCTTAGGAGCCTTAATTTCTCCTGAAACCATTTTCCAGAATGCTTCTTTTTCCTTTTTAGTCTCTTCGAATCTTTCTGCGATTTTTACCTCTTTAGCATCTATCCACTGGTTATAAAGCTCCATTGCTTTATCTTCAGACATAGCTCCTTTTTCCACACCTCTCATAAGGTGTTTTCTATAGTATACACCTTTGAACTTAAGTAATGCTCGTACAGTATCTGTAGGTTGAGCACCTTTCATAAGCCAATCATAGGCTTTATCTCTATCTATTTCTATTGTTGCGGGAACTGTCATGGGATTGTAAGAACCGAGCGTTTCGATAAATTTTCCATCTCTTGGAGCTCTGGCATCCGCTATGACAACGTGATAATAAGGTCTTTTCCTACGACCTCTTCTGGCAAGTCTAATTTTTACTGGCATGTCTGTTTTAAGTTAAAATTTTATGGTAATATCCAACCCTAATGAATTCGCTAATCGAACGGTCAGGTTTTTAACGCCGCAAATATATCACATTTTTATTCATTAAAACCATTAAAATAAATCATTTTCATTTCAATATTAGAATTAATCTCTATTTGTATTTCGTAGCTTCACCATCCGAAAATAGATACCAATCGAAACTAAACCTAAATCCAAGAAGAAAAAGCCTAAGGTGACGCCTCTGATGATGCAATACCAGGAGATAAAGCAAAAACATCCTGATGCTTTATTACTGTTTCGTGTAGGAGACTTTTATGAAACATTCGGAGAAGACGCTATCAAATGCTCAGAAATACTCGGTATCGTCTTAACAGCACGTAACAATGGTGCTTCAAAGATAGAATTAGCGGGTTTTCCATACCATTCGGTAGATCTATATCTACCTAAACTCGTCAAAGCCGGGTATAGAGTGGCGATATGCGAGCAGATGGAGAAGCCTAGTAAAGACAAGAAGATTGTCCGAAGAGATGTTACAGAAGTCGTTACGCCTGGTGTAACAACGAGTGATTCGCTCCTTGACTCGACTCAGAACAACTTTCTTGCCTCAGTTTACTATGACGGAAAGAAGGCCGGTATCGCATTCTTAGACATATCTACTGGCGAATTTATATCTCATCAAGGAAGTATAACAGAAATAGAAAATTTAATACAATCGTTTGCTCCTAATGAGATTTTATACTCTAAATCTCAAAAGGAGATTATAGATAAACGATTCAGCGATAATATATACACATTCGGGCTTGACGAGTGGTTCTATGAGTTAGGATATAACAAGGAACTGCTTCAGAAGCATTTCAATGTTCTGTCTATGAAGGGTTTTGGATTATATGACTTAGAACTTGCACAAATTGCAGCAGGTACCATACTCCACTATCTATCAACTATACAACAAAAGAAAGTAAGTCATATCCACCACTTATCAAGAATGGATTCTGATAAGTATCTGTGGCTTGATAGATTTACTATTAAGAATCTGGAGTTAATATATCCACTTCATGAGACTGGTGTTTCACTATATAGGATCATCAATAAGACCACCACACCGATGGGGGCTCGGATGTTGTCTAAGTGGATAGTATTACCGCTTAAGCATCTTGATGCTATCAATGCAAGATTAGAAAAAGTAGACTTCTTTTATAAAAATGAGAAAGCAAGAGAAGAAATAATTACCCTATTAAAGTCAGTAGGAGATCTCGAAAGATTAAGTTCTAAGATACCGATGGGCAGGATTAATCCAAGAGAATTTATTGTTATAAAGAATACGCTTGAGACTATAGCCAAGTTGAAGACAATAATGGCTGACTCAGACTCTAAGTCAATGCAGCAACTCTCTAAGACAATAGATAACTGTGATGAACTCCATGATCTAATCTCTAGTACATTAAGAGAAGATGCCCCGATATCATTAAGCAAAGGATATGTTATCAAGGATGGCTATGATGAGACCTTAGATGAGTGGAAATCTATAGCAAAAAACAGTAAGGACATTTTACTGGAATTACAAGCTAATCAAGCTGAGAAGACAGGTATTAGTTCTCTCAAAGTTGGATACAATAATGTATTCGGATATTATTTTGAAGTGACGAATAGGTATAAAGATCAAGGCTTAATACCTGAAGATTGGATAAGAAAGCAAACGCTAAAAGGAGCCGAACGCTATATCAACGAAACTCTAAAAACACTCGAAGCTAAAATCCTAAAAGCAGAAGGTGAGATCAATGATATAGAGCAGACACTCTTCACTGATCTTATTGAGAAAAGTGAAAAGTATGTTTCTATCCTATTAAGTAACGCTAAGATCGTAGGCGAAGTAGATTGCTATTGCTCACAAGCCGAGATAGCAGAGCAGCTACAGTATGTGAAGCCTACAATAAATGATGGCTATATCTTAGACATCAAATCAGGTCGACATCCAGTTATTGAATCTCAATTACCAGCAGAAAAACCTTACGTCCCTAACGACGTGTATCTTGATAGCGACACCCAACAAATCATTATCATCACTGGACCCAATATGTCTGGTAAGTCTGCCGTACTAAGACAGACTGCATTGATTACATTGATGGCACATATCGGATCTTTTGTGCCTGCAAAATCAGCTACGATTGGACTTGTCGATAAGATATTTACACGTGTAGGAGCCACTGATAACATCTCAAGTGGCGAGTCTACTTTTATGGTAGAGATGAATGAGACTGCAAGTATTCTTAATAATCTATCTTCGAGAAGCCTGATCATATTAGATGAGATAGGTAGAGGTACAAGCACCTATGACGGTATATCGATAGCATGGGCTATCGCCGAATACCTACATAATGAAAGTAATGGAAAACCTAAGACATTATTCGCTACTCACTATCATGAGTTGAGTGAATTAGAAGCTTCTTTTGAGAGAATATTCAATTACAATATAGCTACGAAGGAAATAGATGACAAGATTATTTTCTTGAGAAAACTCATACCAGGCGCATGCAATTCCAGTTTTGGTATTCATGTAGCACAACTCGCGGGAATGCCTAATTCTTTACTTACAAGATCACAAGAATTACTCAAAGCATTAGAAGAAAAATCTGTCGGCAACAAAGATGACGTAAAGTCTATCATACAATCAAAAAGCCAACAACAACAAAGTTTACAGCTCAATATATTCGATCAAGATAGTAGATTGATGAAACAGATGAGAGGGATTATAAAAGATATAGATCTTGAGACTATGACGCCTATAGAATGTATGCTTAAATTGAAGGAATTGATAGATCAGATCCATGAATCTTAATTTATCACCACACTAACAACTCATAATTCATTATACATCACTCATTTCTCATAACTCATAACTCATAACTCATAACTCATCTTAATCATTAATCTTCAAGACCTCAAGAAATGCTTTTTGTGGCACTTGTACTGATCCGATATTTCTCATCTTTTTCTTACCCTTCTTTTGCTTCTCTAATAACTTTCTCTTACGTGAGATATCACCTCCATAACACTTAGCCGTAACATCTTTTCTTAACGCAGATATCGTTTCTCTTGCAATAATTTTTTGACCTATCGCCGCTTGTATGGCTATCATAAATTGCTGCCTCGGAAGAAGCTCTTTAAGACGCTTACATATTTTTCTACCGAAAGAATCTGCTTTAGTTCTGTGTACTAATGATGACATAGCATCTACAGATTCTCCGTTCAATTTAATTTCTAATTTAACTAAGTCTGACTCTCTATAATCGGTGGTAACGTAATCAAAGGATGCGTATCCTTTACTTATTGATTTCAGCTTATCATAAAAGTCAAAAACGATCTCAGCAAGTGGCAGTTGGAATGTCAATTCTACCCTATCGGTAGTCAGATATACCTGCTTTGTCAATGTCCCTCTTTTGTCCATGCAGAGGCTCATTATACCTCCTATAAAATCAGGCATAGTAATAATCTGAGCTCGGATGTAAGGTTCCTCTACCCTATTTATTGTTGTAGGATCTGGAAGATCATTAGGCGTATTGATAATCATCTTTACGTCTTTGTGCTTATTAGTATAAGCAATATAGGATACGTTTGGTACTGTCGTGATGACCTCTTGATCATACTCTCTACTTAGTCTTTCTTGTACAATCTCAAGGTGCAACATACCTAAGAATCCTACTCTAAATCCAAAGCCTAAAGCAGCTGATGATTCTGGCTCATAGACAAGTGCTGCATCATTTAGCTGTAATTTCTCAAGGCTGTCTCTAAGGTCTTCAAAATCTTCGTTCTCGATAGGATATAGACCTGCGAATACCATTGGCTTGACTTCCTCAAATCCTTGTATCCCATTCTCAGCAGGATGAGCTACAGAAGTTATCGTATCACCTACTTTTATCTCTCGACTTATTTTTATTCCGGTTATTATATATCCAACATCGCCAGCTTCTAATACCTTCTTAGGCTCCATGTCCATCTTAAGAACGCCGATCTCATCAGCATTATATTCTTGACCAGTATTGAAGAATCGAACTTTCTCACCACTACGCATTGTGCCATTTACAATTTTAAAATAGGCTACAACCCCTCTGAATGGATTGAATAGAGAATCAAAGATCAATGCTTGTAATGGTAACTCAGGATCTCCTACAGGCTTAGGTATTCTATCAACAATAGCAGTAAGAATATTCTCTACACCTAATCCTGTCTTACCACTTGCATGTATTATAGACTCTAATTCGACACCGAGTAGATCAATAATCTGATCAGATACCTCCTCGACCATAGCACTCTCCATATCCACCTTATTAAGGATGGGAATAATCTCAAGATCATGCTCCAGTGCCAGATATAAATTAGAAATAGTCTGTGCTTGGATTCCTTGACTTGCATCTACTAATAGCAATGCACCTTCACACGCCGCAATAGATCTTGATACCTCGTATGAGAAGTCAACATGTCCCGGAGTGTCTATTAAGTTAAGGACATAGTCTTCACCATTTGTGTGTTTATAATTTAGCTGGATCGCATGACTCTTAATCGTAATACCTCTTTCTCTCTCTATATCCATGTCATCCAATGCCTGATGTTGCATATTACGTTCTGATATAGCCTTAGTGAACTCTAACAGTCTATCTGATAAGGTACTCTTCCCGTGATCAATATGGGCAATAACACAAAAATTTCTAATTTCACTCATAAGCTACAAAGGTAAATTATAATACCCATAATAACAGTACAAGACGTACCATTACATAAGAATTAATAGGTTTAATTCTAAAGCTAACATATTGTCCAAAACAATGTTGTAAAGCGGATAAATTATCTACCCTAACTAGTTAAATACCAATTAATTACAGCTCGAATATTACACCATTATTTTTAGCTTCTTCATATTTATCTTTATCGAAAGCAAATAATTTGGCCGGGCGGTGAGCTACGTTGGTTTGTAACTGGTGAGTTGTATGTAAGATCTCCATCTTTAAGATCTTCTTTCTGAAATTTCTTTTGTCTAAATCAGTTTCAAGAACAGCTTCATATAATTTCTGTAACTCTGTAAGTGTGAAGTACTTAGGTAATAATTCAAAACCGATAGGTCTGAATTTCACATCTCTCTGTAGCTTAGCAAGACAAGTTTTCATGATCTTCAAGTGATCAAATGCCAATGACTCTATAGATCGTACCTCTTTCCAAGCTACTTTCTCAGCAAAGGATGCAGCTCGGATCGTCACATCAGCAATATTTATCAATGAGTAGTAAGCCACTGTTATCACTCTACCCCTCGGATGTCTATCTACCTTACCGAAAGTAAAGACCTGCTCCAGATGTACATCTTTGACACCGGTTAATTGGTCTAATACTCTAAATGCAGAATCTCTGAGGTCTTCTTCAGGCCTTACAATATCACCAGGCAAGGCCCATTGTCCAGCAAAAGGCTCTTCCTTTCTTTTGATAAGTAATACCTTTAAGTGGTCTCTGTCGAAACCAAATATTATATTATCGACCGAGAAGGCAGTTTTAAAGGTTTTGAAAGTTTTGTCTTCGAAAGGCATAATGGAATATTGATAACATAAAAATATAAAAATTGTAGATATGCTTATTAATCTATTAAGTGATACTGTAACCCAACCTACTCAAGGCATGAGAGATGCTATGAGCAAGGCTGTCGTAGGTGATGATGTATTCGGAGAAGATCCTACTGTCAATGCCTTGCAAAATCGCATGTCAACAATGTTTAATATGGAAGCAGCACTGTATTGCCCATCTGGAACTATGACTAATCAGATAGCCATTAAAGTACATACTAATCCATTAGATGAGATGATCTGTGAGTATACTTCTCATGTATATCAGTACGAAACTGCAGGCTATGCATATAACTCTGGTATAGGTGTTAACCTCGTCCATGGCCCCCATGGCAAACTCACACCTCAGCATATAGAGAAAGCGATCAAACCAGTCTATGATTGGCTACCTACAAGCAGATTAGTTGTAGTAGAAAATAGTACTAACAAAGGAGGTGGCAATTACTACACCCTTGATGAGTTAAAAGCCATAAACGACTGTTGTAAAAAACATAATCTTATTCTACATCTGGATGGCGCAAGACTTTTTAATGTACTCGTAGAAACTAAAGATAAGACGTCAGATATAGGAGACTTATTCGATAGTATATCAATATGTCTATCCAAAGGATTAGGAGCTCCTGTAGGATCTGTACTTATAGGAAAGCAGGACTTCATCACTCAGGCACGTCGGTTTAGAAAGGTTATGGGTGGTGGAATGCGGCAAGCTGGCATCATAGCTAACGGTTGCATGTACGCCTTAGATAATAATATCGATAGATTAAAGGAAGATAATGACCGTGCTAAGCATATAGGTTCTATACTTAATAATCTATCCTATGTAGAAAGTGTGAGTCCTGTTATGACTAATATTGTCATATTTACTCTTAAAGATATGATGGCTACAGATTTTGTAGATCTATTATCTCAGAAGCAAATTAAAGCTTCTGCGTTTGGTGAGAAGCAAGTTCGTTTCGTGACACATCTTGATTTTGATGATGAGATGATGGTGGAATTAGAATTAAGGTTGGAAGCATTGGCAAAACAATTATAGGATAAAAATAATACATCCTCTGTTATCTAATCCTTAGAATACTACTCTAATTAATGATAAGTCTTATGATCCCCCAAAACAATCAGTAGCCACTGCCTTATATGATAAAATCATAACAAATGGACTCAAAGAAGGACTGGATTATTATCAGCGTATAAAAGACGATAATCATTACTACAATGATGAAAGAGAACTTAACCTCACAGGATATGAATTTCTGAATAATGAGAGATTTGAAGAAGCCATATCCACATTCAAATTAAATATCAAAGCTAACCCGAGATCTGGAAATGTCTATGACAGCTATGCAGAAGCGTTACTCAAATTAGGTAAAAAAGATGAAGCTATAGAAAACTATAAAAAAGCAATATCTCTGGATCCCAATAATGTAAATGCAATAAATCTTCTTCAAGGTTTCGGTATAGATACTGACGTTATCAAAATAGTTAACTACAACTTACTTGATAGTGATGAACAATGGGTTAATCAAATATTTCATTTCCCACTCAGATTCGCTCCAGACATTCCATATCAAGGATGGGAAGATTCACGATTCCCCAAGAACTGGTCTAAAGTAGACAGTAGTGATTTCTGGTCATATGTATTCGCTTGGAAGGTCAAAAAGAATAGGGTAATCTCCAAAAAAGAAGTTGAACAAAATCTTGAAAAATATTTTGATGGTTTGATGGCAGTTGTCAATAAAGAGCAAGACAAAATACTTCCAAAGACGAAAGTAAATCTACTCAATAAGAAGATCACAAAAGGAATAGAATCTTATAAAGGAAATATAGAACTACATGATTCATTTATCACAAAAGATACATTTACTCTTAATGTAGAGACAATGATTCACCGATGTTCTGATGAGGAAAGTAAAATTCTTGTTTTTAGGTTTTCCCCTAAAGGTTTTGACCATGAAGTATTGAATAAACTGCATGACGTCAAACTGAATGATAAGATCTGTGAGAATTAATGATGAAAGTTTTCCCCTTCTTGAGAGGGTTAGGGAGGAAAAAATCTAACTAAATTATAAAAGTGAAGCTTGTCCCTATTACCACAACACCGTCAGATCCCCTGCTCGTTTGTATTTCTTATCCTTGATGGTGTATTCTACATAATAGACATAGACACCCATCTCTACATATCCTTCGTGATATTCTCCTCTCCATGTATGTAACTCAGAATTGGTATCATAAGAATCTGCTTCGTACATCTTATTGCCCCATCTATCAAATATCGCCAAGTAATCGATCATCACGGGCTTATCCGTAGGTGCATATATTCTGAATCCGTTATTCTCCGTCTCTATATAAATATTGATGACATTAGGGATGTATATCTCTACGGTATCTAATACTTCTACAATGATCTCACGGAATTCTATTTTAATATCAATGCTTTGCTGGCATCCATTAGTTTTGACCAATGTCATCGTATAGATATCGATACCTGCGTATGTGAGTTTTGGGTTTAAGCAATCCATACAATCAAGGCCTGCCTCTGGAGACCATATAATCTCAGCAATATCAGCATCTTCTACATCTGTGACAATATCTATCTGATAGGGATCATCAGATTCTATAATAATCTCAGATGGTCCTGATAGCAGAAAGGCATCATTAGGATCTTCGACAAATTCTACCATTACGGTATCCTTAGTCAGACAACCATCTGGACTTAGTATCTCTATAACATAATTAAGAGGCTCTGTGACATTCATACTTAAGGTAGTGAAGCTGTCTCCTGTGTCCCATATCCCACCATCAGTATCATAAATTATATATTGATCCACTGTGCCACTGATAACTTCTAAACTAAGTTCTGTCTCTGATCTACCACAGCTGATACTGCCTGCCTCTGCTGAGATAATAACACTCTTATCATCTTCTACAACTTCATAGATAGCTGATACCTCACAGCCATTATTGTCTCTAATGACAGCTGTATAGATACCTATCTCAGATACTGTGATGGTCTCTGTACTATAGGTCTCTGATAGTGGACCTACCCACTCTATAGACGCTATGTCTGTAGTAGATGTAGCTGTAAGATCTACCTCTACCGTACTACAATCCAGAGTATCGCCTGCTATGGTGAGTTGTGGTATATCCATATCCGCATCTACTACGAATGTGATGATACTATCACAACCGTTAAGTGCCGATAACTCAAGAGAATAACTGCCTCCTGCATCTATAATATATGGCAAATCCGATGATGTGCTGCCATCTGGATAAGTCAGTGTCGATGTCTCTACATTAGTCAGTGCACTGAGTTGTAATTCTGTAATGGGATTATCGCAGGTCAGATCTTCATAGAATATAGTCGCTTCCGCTTGTTGTATATTTTCGGTAACGAAAAAACTTCTTTCTACTTCGCATGATAATGAATCTACGATCAACACCTCGACCTCGCCTACAACATCGATGGGTATCTCCAATACGTTCTCTCTGATATTATTATCTACATTAGTGTAGACACTATATATCGTCGTATCTATATCTATAGTCAGCAAGGCCTCATTCTTATCACAAGTCAGTAGACTATCATAAGCTATGCTGTAATCAAAACTTGGCATTATCTCCGTTATATCTACTGACATACTATCCACACAACCGTTAAGACCTGTCATAACAAGTGTATAAGTCCCAGGTGCACTTGTCTCAAATGACGGTACGCTACTGACTTCTACTCCAGTAGAATTATACCATAAGACGGATTCAGTAAGTACGGCTTGTGATAATATAACTTCGGTTGTCTGACAGCTTATCGCTCCAGAGACTTGAGGGTCAGGTTGTGGTAGGCTTATATCTGAAACTACCTCATGAGGTATAGATGATGAGCAGCCATTCTGCGTCATCATCTGTAAGGTATAGATGCCTGCCTGCGTCACCATCAATGTAGCATTATCATCTGTAGTGCCATCTGGATAAGTCCACTCGTATGTACTGACATTACTTGATATATCTGCACTGAGAATGACTTCTTCTTGTGTACAAGTAATGACATCAGACTGGATCGAGGCACTGGGTATCTCACTTACTGCGATGACCTCTATCGTAGATGCCATCGTACAAGCATTATCAGATGTAACGGTTACACTATACATGCCCTCTGCCGTTATCAGTAAGCTATCGCTCATTGTAACCGTGCCGTTACTTGATGACCACGTGTATGAGTAATCATCATCCAATGCATTGTAAGCTGTCGTTGTCGCCTGATTACAATCTAAAGTACCATACACTATATCGATCATAGGTATAGTAATATTTTCAGTTACGATTACGCTATCTATGAGAATACAAGATCTCTCATCACGTAACTCGTAGATGTAGGTGTCACCGCAAGTTACTTGCTGAGTGGGGCCTGATGCTCCAGCGATCTCTCCAGATAGCCATGTGATTGTATAGGGTTCTGTATAGAATACTTCTATGATTCCAGCAAGGGTATTGCAATTGATCTCAGGCGTCGCCTCTGTCGTGTAATCCCATATGGGCTCGTATCTATTGATCGTAACACTGTCCTTATGGATGCAGCCACGTCTCGTTGTCTCAGTGATATGATATAGACCCTCTGTCGTCGCATCTATGACCCCACCTGATATAGTAAGCCCGTCAGGAGATCGCCACTCATAGGTTGCTGTACTGTCTTGTACCACCGATAAGCCTATAGAACTCACTGCACAGTCTATCTCATCACCATTATATTCTATATCCTGTAATGGTGCATCTCTATCTATGTAGACACTGTCCCTATGACTACAGCCACCTGCTGTATTAGGCATAATTACATAATAGTACCATCCTTCTAATATAATGTATAGACTATCCTGACGGAATAACTCTACACCTTGCTGATCTGTCCATGAGATATCATACTGTACAAAGTTATTATCACTCAGCTGTAACCTTATGCTGTCTCTTTTACAATCTATAATACTGTCCTGTATCATAAGTAGAGGTATATCTCCACCTCCTGTCACAGTAATACTATCCGTCCGTATACATCCAAACTCATTTTCTGCTGATAGTACATATGTACCACCAGAATTTATACTGATACTTGAAGCAGCTACATCAGACATAATATTACCATCTACTGTCCTCCAGTTATAACTATAGCTATTACTATTGCTTTCATTATTCATAGTAGAACTAAGACTTTGGCTTGTATTACCACAATCAAACAATGGAACCCCACTGACATCTAACTCATATTCTGATAGAGTTACTGTAAAGCTTTCTTCTCGTTCGCAAGGTTGTTCATATAATTCTATGTTGTCTATAGCAATGCCTTCTGGTGTATTATCTAAAGCGAGGCATATCTCTGCCATACCACTTTGTTCGCTGCAAAAAGTGTAGGATACTCTATCAAAATCGCAGAGACTAAGGTTATAATCGAAATCTTCTAAAAAATTACCATTCAGTAAAATATCGCCATATCCAATGCCATGATTTATATCAAAAGAAAAATCGTATTCGTAACCTTCTCTAAGTTCTACCTGTTGACACCAGTATATGCCTATGTCGGGAACTATCATAGGTATAGTATTATGATAGTACAATACATTTCCCTCCCCATTGCAAGATGTAGCGCCATCTAAAAACGAACCTTCAACAAAAAGTTCATAAACTGATAAATCAACAAAACTGTAAAAGCCACTATTCCCAACTTCAAAATCACCATTCTCAATTAAATTACCTTCCTGTATTTCTGATTCCAAATTAAATGTAAAAGTCGTGGTCTGATTTACAAACACCTGACCTTCTGTATCTTCATCATTCTCATAACCATCATCTGATGTCCATTGGAATGCACTGTAATCGCTGGCTATCTCTGCAACAATGTCAATGTTCATTGGCTCGCAGATGACTATGTCTTCAGGGATCTCAAAGAAGAGTGGACAGTCATCTGGAATGCATTGAGAAAATAGCTCAAATACTGATAAGGCAAATATTATTGAAATAAATATCCTCATATAAATATTCTTTCAATTACTGTTAAAAGAAATTACTAATTATTAAGCTACCATCATTATTTAAAATTGAACAAGATAAATACCTTAAGACAGGTATAAGTGATCTATAATTGAATTGCTATGCATATTCTTTTACTTGAAAACTAACTGACCATTCATATTGACTTTAATTTTAACTAAAATACAAAATAATAAACTAATATCAATAAGACAATGTGGTTTTCTTAACTTGATTATGATAGGAAAGCAGTTTAGTTACAAATGAACAAACCAACATAAATTATACTGTAGCAGAACTGCACTATATATCAATTGTGTAGAATATGAATCACTTAATCATAGCACCCTTCCCCTTCCTCACCTAAAAGGTACTTCATACCAAATGTGCCCCACATAGGTTGTGACCTAAGACTATTATAAAATTCTGAAGATCTTTGATTGATAGAAAAATTGAATTCTATCTTCTTAGCGAATTGTATTTTCACGCCTACATACCCCTCTAAGACTATCTTCTTGGTATCGCCAAATGAGATATAGTTATCACCCTTGCTCCACTTGTAGAGTCCATTGATATGTTCGTTATATAAGACAAATCGAGCTGTACCTCCTGCGGCTATAGAGATACCAAAGCTCTCATTATTAACAACTACTAATCCCGGGTTATTATTATCAGTATAAGATAGATTATCGATGTGCCTCTCTACATTCATGACTTTTCCAAAATCAAATCCTAAGCCTACGTTAGTATAATAACCGAGATTGATTTCTGGTCTTACTTGTAATAATACTTTCTTGATAGGTCTCCATACTACGGCCTCTACTGATACAGAGTACATCAGCATCGGTATAGGAGATAATACTAACTGGCCTGTGGGATAAGGTGCATCATCATTTCTATCCCATAGATTAGCATCAGGTCTATTACTACCAAATAAATTTTCAACACCTTGAATAATTCCTAAACTTGCAAATCCAGCCGTAAAGGAAGTTGTAAAAGCAAGATCCACTTGCTGTGTCGTATGTACAAATAATTTATTACCCTCTAACCTTCTCGTACTTCTAAATCCAGTAAATGATGAAAATGGGCGATCACTCTCTAAGCTATACCCTCCAGCTATCGCATTATTAAAGCCAGGTACCTCATCAGATATTAAAGAAGGGCTAAATCCATTAATCTCAAAACTGAAACTATGCGATTCTCTCTCCTCGCGAAAACCTCTATTATACAAAACCCTATCTATAAGAAAACCATCTACAGCTCTTCTGACCCACGGCAATCCGAAGTAAGTATTCTCTGCGATCTCGCCAAAGACAGCTATACGCATAGAGGTAGCATAATTTCTGTTTTCATTATTTTGATTTCTTAGAAAGTCAGCAAAATAATCTTGATCTATAGATACCTCGACACCACTAAGATAATTCTCTTGTGCAGTGATGGTTACTGTTGTTATACAGAATATTATTAAAAGCAAAATCTGAAACTTATAATATCTATTTGACATATTCATTTATATTTACATAAGGGCTAATTCTGCCTTTAATTTCTTAGTTAATTTGGAGACTACAAGATCATAAGAATGATCTATCATCTTCACTACCATTGCATCATCCAGGTCATTTTCTATCTCTACAGAATTCCAGTGTTTCTTATTCATATGGAAAGCACCATAGATTTGTGGATATGATTCTCTTAATTCTAATGACCACTCTGGATTTGCTTTTAAGTTGGCTCTTGGATTTTCACTTTGCAGAGGAAGTAAGGCAAACATCTTATTCATTACCTTAAAAACCAAAGTCACTTCATCAAATGGGAAGGTTTCTTCTACTCCTTTTTTACTTATACAATGATCTCTGAAAGTTTCGATATTCATTTTCTGTAACTTTCTACATGTTTAAATTCAAAATGCTTTAGAGTTTCGACATTGGAGTCTGGCATCTTAGAAGTATCATCATTGTATTGCCCATTTACAGATCGTTGTCTACCTGCTTCAAATATTGTGATAGCACAGGCTACAGATATATTAAGACTCTGCACCATACCATATTGTGGTATTAAGAAATTCCCATCTGCATAATCTAGTGCTTCTTGTGTAATACCCTCATGCTCATTACCAAAAAGAAAAGCAACCTTACCAGTCAGATCTAAATCGTAAAGAGATTTAGAGTCAGAATCTATATGCGTCGCTAATATAGTATCATAATTAGCTTTAACCTGCTCAAAGCATTGTCCTGTATCCTCGAAGTAGTGCTCATTCAGCCATTTCTTTACACCAGTAGAGCTAGGCTTAAGGTTATCGGACTTAGATCTCTGCACACGAGGATCCGTCATAAGGATATAGATATCTTGGATACCTATAGCATCACAAGATCTCATGACTGCGCCTATGTTATGCTTGTCGTGAACATTCTCAAGGATCACTGTCATATTCTGTCGATAAGCAGCTACCTTTTGTAATTTTGCCAATCGTTTTTCAGTAATCATCTTATTTAGCTACAAAGTGATTATTCTCAAATGTCATAATATAGAGATGTTTATTCTGGAAGTACTTGATATTACTGAATTGTTCATCATTTTTCTTATCGAAGACCTTCTGAATATCAAAACGTGTCTGTAATAAATTGGCGTCATAATCTTCCATATAATATTGGAATTTCCTTCCGTAGTTAAATAAGTGCCTGCCTACGAGCATCATCATATCAAATCCCTCGTATGCGTTCTCACTTGGCAGATCTTTATACTTCTCATAATATTGCTTTCTAAAGTTTTGAACCTCAGGTGAGCGTCTATCTACATAAGATGACTTGCATACACGCATATTAAGATTCCGGTAGTACTCAAATCCTATTCTTTCGGAGTCCATTAAGATAGGCATACCATATAATACAACATCTTCAAAACCTCTCTCAGCACTCATTTTTCTTACCGTGTTATAGACGAACTCATTATCTCTCTCGAAAGACCAATTCGGTAGTATAAATACTGTCGTCTTCTGATCATAGAAAATAGAATCAAAAGCCGTCTCACCTACACTTAGAGAATCTTCATTGATATAAAATTCTTTGAACGGTTTCTTGTTACCATCATTATTAATTGCTGCACCTACTTTCTGCATGTAATCCATGTACCGCATATCGAGAGACTCTTTCCTGCCAAGAAGGCATATCTGGTCGGCTTTATAATTAGATAGTGCATCTGTAACGATCTTATCATAATGTGCTACCTGACCTGGTACTAGTTGAATATAGTAAGGATTATCATTAGCGATTTTGGTGCTACTTCTCCAAGGTGATATTATTGGAATTTCGTTATTCTTGCCAAAGTTAGCAGCTACAGAAAGTTGGTCTTTATCTTCAGGACCGATGATGACATCTGAATCTTTACACTTCTGTAATTTATTCTGAAAGGATCCTGACTCGCCATCAAAAACATTCATATTAATAGCGATACCTTCATCTCCCAACACTTCAGCCGCCATTAATACGCCAGCATAGTATTGTGTCATGATCCCTACTTTTGACTTAGGTATTGTAGAAGACCCAGTGTCTTCTGTATCAAGAGATAAAGGCAAGAACAAGCTTACATTATAACTTGATCTTTTTTCTAAATCTAATTTTTCGATTGCATCATAATAGTCTTTAGATTTATCTATCTCAGTCCAATGTATTGTATCTACTTTACCTTTGCCCTTACGAGTAGTTGTAGACTTTCTCGTCTTTGGCTTAGTCATAGTCTGTCCAGATCGCGTGGTCTTCTTAGTCCCTCCACATCCTACAGTTATTAAGACCGATAATACCAGAATTATAATTCTCATAATTATTCCCATTCTATAGTCGCAGGTGGCTTAGAGCTTATATCATAGACAACTCTATTGATACCTTTGACATTATTTATTATTTCGTTCGATATTTTTCCTAAGAGTTCATACGGAAGTGGTGTCCAATCTGCAGTCATCCCATCCATAGAATTAACGGCTCTTAATGCCACGGTAAACTCATAAGTTCTTTCATCACCCATTACACCAACGGATTTGACAGGTAATAAAATTGTGCCTGCTTGCCAGACTTTATCATACCAGCCAGATTTCTTTAGGTTTTGAATGTATATATGATCAGCTTCTTGGTTAAGTGCAAGCTTCTCGCGAGTGATCTCACCGAGTATTCTTATCGACATACCTGGCCCTGGGAATGGATGTCTCCCGATAAAACTTTCAGCTAATCCCAGTGCTCTCCCGACTTCTCTCACCTCATCTTTAAACAATGTTCTTAGAGGTTCTACGATTTTAAGATTTAGCTTCTCTGGCAGACCTCCGACATTATGGTGTGACTTAATTGTCGCTGATGGTCCATTAACAGATACCGACTCTATGACATCAGGATAGATGGTGCCTTGAGCTAACCATTTTACTCCTTCTAACTTCTTAGCTTCCCTGTCAAATACCTCTATAAATACTCGCCCAATAATCTTACGCTTGGTCTCAGGATCACTTACTGATTCTAATTCATTAAGGAAATCATCAGTAGCGTCTACACCTATCACGTTAAGTCCCAGACCATTATAAGATTCTAATACTTCTGTAAATTCATTCTTACGTAACAAACCGTTGTTAACAAAAATTCCTGTTAAATTATCACCTATTGATTTGTGTAATAACATTGCTGCTACTGTAGAATCTACACCACCACTTAGACCCAAGATAACTTTGTCATCTTGCAATGAAGCCTTAAGCTGACTGATAGAAGAATCTATAAAAGAATCTGGTGACCAAGTCTTATCACATCCTACAACATTACTCAGAAAGTTATCTAATATATCCTTACCGACAAGAGAATGTGTGACCTCTGGATGAAATTGCATTCCATAGAATGGATAGTCAAATGCATCTTGCTTAGACTTATATAAAGCTATCGGAATCGACTCTGTAGAAGCGACTATATCAAACTGATCTGGCAACTCAAGAATCGTATCAGCATGCGACATCCATACCTGAGAATTACTATTAATATTATGGACTAATACATCATCAGATTTAATAACCAGAGTGGCCTTGCCATATTCACGTTTGTCTGATTTCTCTACTCTGCCACCGAACTGCTTAGCAGTAAGTTGTGCTCCAAAACAGATACCAAGTACTGGTTTCTGCTTTAATATGTGAGAGACATCTACGTGAAGAGGCTCATCGTCATTCACAGAACAAGGACTTCCAGATAGAATAACACCTTTTATCAGATTATCGCTGTAGTCAACTTCTGTAGTATATGGATGAATCTCAGAGTACACGCCAATCTCTCGTAGTCTCCTTGCTATAAGCTGAGTATACTGGGAACCAAAGTCAAGTATAATTATTTTTTCCATTAGTGTAAAGATAGGAATAAGCACCTACTAACACATTATACTATTTGAAAATATATCAAAGAATCGTTACAATATAGAAAATGAAGAATGACTATTTAGATAAGCATTTCTCAATCATTGGACTATAGTCATCTCTTAAGTCATAATGTGCACGAGGAGCTATATTTCCTGAATTCTTAATGTCTGTTACTACACCTCTTTTGTCAAGTAGAATTTTGAGTGGGTATACTATCTTACCGATTAATCTTGCATCAGGTAGTATTGAAAATTTAAAAGCCGCTTACTTAGTAATTTCTCATTTAATTCATCATATCCATCTAAAGAAAATGAAAGCACTTTTAATGGCATTCCCTTAAACTTGGAGCTTATCAGATCAAATCCAGTAATTTCTGCAATACATGGCTTGCAATCTAAAAACCAGAAATCAAGTAATAGAACTCTTCCCTTTAATACCATTTAAATTTTAAGGTGTCGGAAAAGATTATAGAAGAGAATTTGTTAAGGTTAAGGCATGAACGAATGATTTCGTTGTAGACGAATCGAGTATGACAATACTCGAAAAGAGTGAACCACGAAAGTGGGTGGGCTGAGTCATAGCGCTTGCTACCGCTGTGGGCGGCACACGTAATGATGAGTATTTTTAACGCAGAGATTGACTAATTCTATTATAATATAACCGACATTCTAATATTTAAATGGTATAAAGCTTGATGATTAATAGTGTCTCCATACTGATCTATAAAAAATGAAGTCTTATCCTCACCTGATATAATAGCTGATAGGTTGATTGTATCCCTTTGATTTTCTTCTCCTATAACTATATCAAAGCCAGTGTCCACTATCCTATCAATTTCAGTTCCGTACTGAGCCGTTGTGAGTGCTGGACCAAACCACGCCAGTATCATTCCTAATATTATAATACTGTACAATTTGCTCTTATTAATAAAACTAAAAAGCCCCATTCGTAAAAACTACGAATAGGGCAATAATTCTTTATAATCGAATCTATTTATCTATTTCATTAAGACAGCGATATCAGTAGATTTCTTATCCTTTGCGACCATAGAAGTCAGTATCAAATTAGATACGACACCTTTACTCTCAAGATATCTCTTACATGCATCGAGTCTTTTTCTTGTAAGAGAAATATCAGCTTTATCTTCTGACATATACCAAGTTTTAAGTAGGATGGTTTTTGCCTCTCCTGACTTGATAGTATTAGCGACGATATCCAAAAATTGCTGTCCTGAATCATTGACATCAAAACTACCTTCTTCGAAGCTCACAGACTTAACATTAGCTAATAGTGGTTCTTTCTTGACAGTAGCAGGAGGTAATGTTGAAGTACGGGTTGTTGTACCTAATCTCGGTGCTACTTTCTGAAATATATCACCAGTTGTACGCTCATATCCGTTCATGTAGCCTGGCACACTCTCATTAACAGCAGTAACATCAGTGTTGGACACTGTAACTTTAGATGCTTCTCCGTTTACTAATACGGTTTTTTGGGCCTGCGATACACTTGCACTTATACTTAAGTATATTACAAGGAATACCAATTTGGGGAATAAAACTTTCATGGGTACTAATTTCGAATTAAAAAAAATGACTTAAAAAGGTATTTTAACTCGTTAGGTTAACTATAATTTGCGTTCGTAAGTTCTATGTTATTATCATATTCCGTAACAAAAATTGTAATTTATTATCATATATGACAACTTTCTTACGTGTAAATAACGCATTCAGGTAGGAAAAAGTTAGTATTTAACTAAATATTTAACAAAAATGGGGGTTTTCACTCAATAAGACCTCTCCCTTCCTTGTTCATTTTGTTCTCGGATTGGAGATTTTTCATAATCTTATCAAGTACACCATTGATAAATTCTTTGCTTTTTGCAGTACTATACTGCTTACCGAGTTCTACATATTCATTAAGACTTACCTTGGGAGGTATCGTAGGAAAGTTAAGCATCTCAGAGACTGCTAATTGTAGTAATATCGTATCGACTATAGCCAGTCGCTCATGATCCCAGTTTTCTAATATCGGAATAACGATCTTCATGATGTCATCTCGTTGCTCTAATGTACTCTTAAGCAAGCTCTTGCCGAATTCCTGCACTGTCTCATCTTCTGGTAAGAAATCTGCGAATAACTTAGAGTTTTGAGAAGGCAATGCTTTGAGATATTTCTTGACAGCACCTACAACAAGTGACTTATCATCTAACCAGTTGTAGTATGAATCTTCTAACATCTCATTAAATAACTCATCCTGCCTGCAGTATCTAAATAGTTCAAGAAGTATCTCTAATGTTTGCTTATCATCTGATTCTGCAGCTATATAATTACGGTATTCATCTTTCTTAGAGAAAGAATCATAGATTTTCTGAGTGTAATCCTTGCTAAACTTTGACTCAAATTTAAGTGCTTCAAATTTCTTAATTAGCTCTTTATTCTCGACTATATCTTGGATTAAAGCATTAGAATATAACTTATCAGAGAATATCTTGTCATAGTCTGAAGGGAGGTGCTTAGATTTTCTTTTGATAAGATCACTCTCAGCTGACGACGTGATCTCCATTAATAGATATAAGCAATATAGAAAGAGCTCATAACTCTGGTTGATACCGAAGTCATAATTCTTAACTAAGTCTCTTTTAGATAAAGATTCGTCTCTATCCTTAGAGTACAAAAGTTGCATTGCCTTGATTCTTACACTTCTTCTACTCAGCATTGTACACAAACATTTCTATGTGCTCGGAGTATTTAACACCTTTGATAATGAAAATAAAGATTTAGCTTTAAAGCTAAACACAAACAAATTTAATATTAAAATTAAGTTTAATGTATAAATACGATTATTAAAAGTCATAATCTGAAATATTTATACTCAATTTCAGTTATTGAAATCCCTTAGGTAGGTTTTAGTTACTTCTAATATACTGATGTACATCTTGATATCCTTCTTTATAAACTTTTCAGGATTCTTCCATTCTGCTTTCGTAATGTCTTCTTCTGCCTGAGGCTTTAATATTTGATCTGAAGCTTTCATTGTATACCAATGCGTTTTCTTCAAGGCTCTCTTCTTAGATCTTAGTTTGAATAGATGATAAGTAACGATAATTTTATCATGTATACTTACATTCTTGACCCCTGTCTCTTCTTCCACTTCTCGTAGAGCTGTCATTCTTTTCTTCTCACCAGGATCCCTTTTACCTTTAGGTAAGTCCCAGAAACCTTTTCTATATATAAATAACACTTCGTCTTTCTCATTACATACAACGCCTCCTCCAGCTTCAATTATAGAAAATAAGGATTTGGTATCCTTCCAGAGCTGCTTAACGTTATTATGATGTATGACTATATGCTTAAACCTATTAGTTTTCTCGAGCATATCTACATACGATAGCAACATGGGCTTCTTACCACTGTAAGGCGCAAGCACTGCTTCTGCTGTGTGGCGACCTTTTTTAACATCCTTAGTATCTTTCAGCTCGAGTATATTCTCGTTAATGTATATTTTGTACATTTGATTCTAAATAAGTTAATGAGTACAATAGCCTCTGAAGTTGCCAAAAAACTATTGCAAATAAAAGCTGTAAAGCTACAACCAAAAAACCCATTTCAGTGGGCTTCTGGAATAAATTCTCCTATCTATTGTGATAACCGCATATTATTGTCATACCCAGAGGTAAGAACGTATATCAAGAATGCATTGCAGAACAAATTATTAGCCTTTCCAGAATTTGATGTGATAGCAGGCGTTGCTACTGCGGGGATCCCTCACGGTGTCTTACTTGCTGATGCTATTAATAAGCCCTTCGTATATGTCAGATCTAAGAATAAAGGTCATGGCAGACAGAATCTTATAGAGGGAGAACTTCGTGAAGGTGCTAAGGTATTAGTTGTAGAGGATTTGATATCTACGGGCATGAGCAGTATGGCCGCTTGCGATGCACTTACAGATAGAGGTGCAGAATTAGTAGGTGTTATGGCAATTTTCACTTATGGATTTGACGTATCTAAGGATTTATTTACAGAAAAAGGAATTCCTCTTGAGACTCTAACTAACTATAGGGTGTTACTGCAAGAAGCACTGGAAAGTGACTACATTAATAACGAAGAAAAGATTACATTAGAATCTTGGAACACAGATCCGAAAGGATGGAAAGTTGCCTAAGATTATCAAACGAAACGATTACATGAAAATCATAAATAAAAATTCAGAAAAATTTCTCTACGATTACCTTAATGCGACGTCACCTACTGGTTATGAAGCTGAAGGACAAAAAATCTGGTTAGACTATATTAACCCTTATGTTGATGAATCATATCTCGATGATTATGGTACTGCATATGGTGTTATTAACCCTGGTCAAGACTTCAAAGTCGTCATAGAAGCACATGCAGATGAGATCGCTTGGTATGTTAACTACATTGCAGATGATGGATATATCAGCGTGATAAGAAATGGGGGATCAGATCATATAATAGCACCATCTAAACGTGTCAATATACATACGGAGAAAGGTGTCGTCAAAGGTGTCTTTGGCTGGCCTGCTATACATGTAAGAAAAGGCAAGGATCTTAACCTATCTCCTAAGCTTGAGAATATTTTTATAGACGTCGGCGCCAAGGATAAGAAGGAGGTGTTATCGATGGGTGTGCACGTAGGTTGTATGATTACATTCGATGATGTGCTGACTAAGCTTAACGATAGATGGTATGTCGGAAAAGCATTAGATAATAAAATGGGAGGATTCTGTATCGCAGAAGTTGCCAAATTAATTAGAAAAAATAAAAAGAAATTACCATTCTCTCTTTACATCGTGAATGCTGTACAGGAAGAGATCGGACTTAGAGGAGCAGAGATGATTGCTAATAGAATTAAGCCAGACGTTGCGATCGTAACGGATGTAACACATGACACATCTTCTCCTATGATGAAAGCTAAAGTACAAGGCGATCTCAAAGGTGGCTTAGGTCCCGTACTTACACATGCTCCAGCAGTCCACAATAATTTACTGCAACTTGTTGTCGATGCTGCTAATAAAAATAAGATACCGTTCCAGAGATCTGCATCAAGTAGAACGACAGGAACTGATACTGATGCATTCGCTTACAGTAATTCTGGTGTGCCATCAGTACTAATATCTCTTCCGCTAAAATACATGCATACAACAGTAGAAAGTGCTCATGTCGATGACATCGAAAATGTTACTAAGTTGATCTATCATTCATTGTTATCAATCAAGAAAAATCACAACTTCAAGTATTTCTGATTTTGTAAAACATCCACTGCTATCGATAATAAACCTATATATCTATAGCAGTGTCCATATTTCTTTAGCAGCTACTTTATTTGCCGCTGAGACATATTTTTTTGTTTGCCATGAGATAGATTTATTTTATTTGGGAATAGTATTCTGCTCTACCCTTTTCTTATATTCTATACATCGGATTATTGGTATATCAAAGATAAGATCTCAACTCATAGATGGCCGGTACAGAATCATCTTAAAGTACAGATCTCATCTCAAGATATATGGAGGGATAGCATTCATAGGGCTACTATATTTTCTGCTATCAACTACATTAGAGTATCTATATTTTCTTATACCATTAGGATTGGTCTCTGTCCTCTATTCACTACCTATCTTATTTAGAAGAAAGCGATTAAGGGATTTTCACTATATAAAAATTTTCTTGATAGCCCTCGTCTGGGGAGGCATTGCAGTAGGACAAATACTTGTACGAGATAACTCCATAGTTTTATTAGTTCTTCTCATACTTTTCATAGAAAAAGTTATTTATATAGTAGCGATAACACTTTCATTCGATGTAAGAGATCTGAAAATCGATGCGTCGCTTACTACTAAAACAATACCGCAATACTTAGGTGTACAAAGCACTTATCGGCTAAGCTATGGATTACTCATTATAGGATTAATAAGCTATATTATACTATGTTATTACGATAACCAATCAGCTATTATTCCATATATAATGTTAGCTTATTTCTTATCAATATTTATTGTGTATATTTCTAAAGGAAAACGATCTGATTATTACTACTCTGGCTTATTAGATGGAGTTATAGGAGTGAGGTCATTGGTTATAATTATAGGTTGTCTTGCATAAGAGCAGTACAGTCCACTAAGATAAAATTTTAAAAGAATGTCAAAAATAAAAGTCGCCATTATAGGACCTGGCAATATAGGTTCTGATCTGATGATCAAGGTTATAAAGTTATCTCAGCATCTTGAGATGTCTACCATGGTGGGAATTGATCCAGAATCGGATGGTCTTGCCAGGGCTAAGAGAATGGGTTACGCAACTACGTCAGGTGGCATTACAGCACTCGTAGAAATGCCAGAATGGAAAGATATCAAGATAATATTTGACGCAACTTCTGCTAAGGCCCACCATTACAACTGGGGTATCGTAGAGAAATATCCAGACAAAAGGATCATCGATCTCACACCTGCTGCGATCGGGCCATTCTTAATTCCTCCAGTTAACTTCGATGATAGTCATAATGTCAGAAATGTAAATATGGTTACATGTGGAGGACAAGCTACGATACCTATGGTAGCTGCTGTTAATAGAATTGCCAAAGTCCATTATGGCGAGATCGTAGCTTCTATCTCAAGTAAGTCCGCTGGTCCTGGCACCAGAGCTAACATTGATGAGTTCACTGAGACTACTGCTCATGCCATAGAACAAATCGGTGGTGCAGACAAAGGCAAAGCTATAATTATCTTAAACCCCGCAGAGCCACCTGTTATTATGAGGGATACCGTATTCACATTAAGTGAGCAAGGCGATAGAGCAAAGATCGAAGAAAGTATTAATGAGATGGTCGCAGAAGTAAAAAAGTACGTACCAGGTTACACGCTACACCAAGAAGTCCAATTCGAAGATATACCTGAAAAGAAACCCGTCTACATAGAAGGACTCGGTAAGCGACATGGATTAAAAACCACAGTGCTATTACAAGTCGAAGGTGCAGGACATTATCTACCAGCTTATGCTGGCAACTTAGATATTATGACATCTGCAGCAATGGCAACAGCAGATAGATTTGCTCAAAAAGAATTAGTCAAAGTTAAAAAATAAATCATGCATAAATTGTACATACAAGATGTCACATTAAGAGACGGTATGCATCCCATACAACATCAATACACTAAGGATCATATCAAAGACATCGCTGTTGCCTTAGACAATGCAAAAGTAGATGCTATAGAAGTCGCTCATGGTGATGGAATCACAGGCGGTAGTTTTAATTATGGATTCGGAGCACACACCGATTGGGAGTGGTTAGAAGGTGTTGCAGAATTATTAAAACATGCGAAGTTAACGACTTTACTGATTCCAGGAATAGGTACCATCGACGACCTCAGAAGAGCAAAAGATCTTGGTGTAACATCGGTACGAGTTGCTACGCATTCTACTGAAGCTGATATATCATCACAGCATATAGCAGCTGCCAGAAACATGGGCATGGATGTATCGGGATTTCTCATGATGGCTCATATGAATGATGCAAGCAACTTAGCTAAGCAAGCGCAACTCATGGAAGATTATGGCGCTAACTGTGTCTATGTAACCGACTCAGCGGGAGCATTACTCATGGATGGCGTCCGAGATAGAATAAGAGCCTTCAAGGACATACTAAAACCTGAGACGGAAATAGGCATCCACTGTCATCACAATCTCTCATTAGGTGTCGCTAATACGATAGTGGCAATGCAGGAAGGTGCCAATCGATTGGATGCTTCGCTTGCTGGCATGGGAGCAGGAGCAGGCAACTGTCCATTAGAAGCATTGATCGCTGTATTAAATAAAATGGAGGCAGAACATAATTCAGATTTATTCCAGCTGATGGATATTGCTGATGATGTAATCCGTCCACTACAGACCCGTCCTGTCCAAGTAGATAGAGAGACGCTTTCATTGGGATATGCAGGTGTATACTCAAGTTTCTTGCTACATTCTGAGAGAGCCGCGAAGAAGTACGGATTAGATACACGAACGATTCTAAATGAATTAGGAAAAAGAAAAATGGTAGGCGGACAAGAAGATATGATTATCGATGTAGCTTTGGATTTGGTAAATAAAAAGCAGTAGGCAGACCTGTCAACACACTCCTATAATCTAGTAATGAATTCTAAATTTAAAGACTACTTACTAAAGCAAACCAACTCTAAGCATTGTAGCGAGATAGAAACCATACAATCCTTATGGAGTGGCTACGGGAGAATATCTCGATACCAACTTGACAACAACCATAACAAAACTGTAGTCGTAAAATATATAGCACTTTATAACTCTAACGACCACCCACGGGGATGGAATACCAGTTACTCTCATAACAGAAAAGTAGAGTCTTACAAAGTAGAAACTAATTGGTATCAAAGATGGAGTCAACATTGTACACGTCATTGTACAATTCCAAATCTTAAAGGCACATTCTCAGATGGAATGGATCAATGGATAATATTGGAAGATCTCAACACTAATTTTCCATTAAGAAAATATCAACTGCAATTATCAGAAATAAAAGGGTGTTTAAAATGGCTCGCAAATTTCCATATAACATTCCTAAGTATGAAACCAGAAGGGTTATGGGAAATAGGCACTTACTGGAACTTGGACACGAGACCCGACGAGTATGAGAAGATCGAAAATATAGCACTTAAGTCTAAAGCTCATATAATCGATAACATTCTCAATCAATGCAAATACCAAACTATCGTGCACGGTGATGCTAAGTTGGCTAACTTCTGCTTTTCGGAAGATGGCACACAAGTAGCCGCCGTAGATTTTCAATACGTCGGTGGAGGTTGTGGCATTAAGGATTTTGCTTATTTTCTCGGAAGTTGTCTAACGAGTTCTGAATGTACAATATATCAAGATGAGTTATTAGACTTTTATTTTAGTGAGTTAGAAAGTGCTTTTGATAAAGCTAATCATAGTTTTAACTTCAAAGAATTAGAAGAAGAATGGCTGAAAATGTACCCTATCGCTTGTACTGATTTTATTCGATTTATGGTTGGCTGGATGCCTGACCATCAAAAGATTAATAAGTATAATCTTAAGATAGTGAATGAGGTATTGGCAGAACTGTATTAAAGACTTTAGAGTTAATTTTAAGAAGAAAAAGATATGAGTATAGACTTCTCCTACCAGTGTTAGTATTCTATCAGATTTTATATAAGGCTGAGCTTACTTTATAGTGCATCAAAATATTTCTTGAGCACCTTACTATTGTCTAATCTCGGTGTAACTACTTCCAATAATTGGACCGATGTACTTTCACTTTCCATAAAATTCTTAAACGCTGTCTCTAATGATTCTAAATCATCAGCTCTATAGTATTCTAATCCATAAGTATTAGAAAACTGCTCAGCTTCTAAAGTATGATGAGACTCAAAAAACTGCTCAAGATGCTCTGAAGAACTTGGCCCATCAATAATTCTAAAGATACCACCACCACCATTATTGATTAATATTATCTTGAGATTATCAGGTAAGTGAGGATGCCAGAAAGCGTTAGAATCATAAAAGAATGAGACATCACCGGTGATAAGAATATTAAGCCGATCTGACACATTACTGTAGCCCATTGCCGTAGAAGTACAGCCATCTATACCACTTACTCCCCTATTAGCATGATAATCGACATCTTCTCTCTGATCAAACAACTGCACATATCTAACAGAAGAGCTGTTACTCATATGTAGGTTAACGTTCTGAGGCAATTTTGATAATATATGATCGAAGACTTTTAAGTCACTGTAAGGCACCTCAGGTAAGTAGGCTATGTGCTTAGCTCGGACCTCAGTATTCAGATTGTGCCAAGATCGGTTGTAGGTTATATCATTAGTAGCTACTGAATTAGAAATAGATCTTAAGAAATCATTACTCTCACATTGGATATACTGAGAGAGTGACTCGAAAGTATCCTGACATCTATGTGGGTGGATATACCACTGGTGAGCCGCAGGATAATCTGTAAAATATCTGATGATTTTCTTAGAGATAATCTGGCCGCCTAAGTATACTAATAAGTCAGGTCGATAAGATGCTTCATTATCTGCGACTCCAGTGAGGACTCTGTCAATGCATTGTATACTATTATCCGCATACACATTAGCACATGTCTCTGTCATTAGAATTATCTCACCATTTTCACTTAATTGTGCTAATATTTTTTCGTTCTCTTCGTGATGCTTACCCTGGCCGACGATTACAATTTTACGCTTTGCAGTTTGCCATAGTTTTAGCAATTTAGGATCTAATTGAAAGTGCTTTTTATCAGTAATCGACAACTGATCAAGCTTACTAATATTTACGTCTTTCTCTGCTGGAATATATAGTGGTTCAGTAAGTGGTATATTGATATGGACAGGGCCCTTTTTTTCGAAAGCCTTTGTAATTGCGCTGAAGATGATCCTATTATTTTGCCCTACAATGTAAGCATCCTCAGAAGAGGATATCTCATAGCTCCCTTGTATATAATTAGTATAGACATGCTTCTGTCTCATGGACTGACCTACGCCCTGATCAATTTTATTCTCAGGCCTATCTGCTGTGAGTATTAGTAGCGGGATCTCCTGATAGTAAGCTTCAGCTATAGCTGGAGCATAGTTAAGTGCTGCAGTACCGGAGGTGCAACATAGCATACAAGGAATACCCTTCTTGAGTGATATACCCATAGCATAGAATCCTGCTACCCTCTCATCAGGAATGCAATATGTTGTGAATCTGCTATCAGCATTAAATGCTATAACCAATGGTGCATTACGAGATCCCGGAGAGAATACAATATCTCGCAGCCCATTGCTATAGCAGATTTCCACTAAGCTTTGTATAGTTAATTTATTTGTGGTCTTCATGATTAACTGATAAGAGTATATCAGACATAGTTTCTGACTTCAATATAGTTTCATTCCATTCATCCTCAGCTACAGAGTCTTTAGTTATTCCACCTCCAATATAGATCTTATATCCATTACTAAATATCTCCATACACCTCAGATTAACATAAAGCATAGATAGATCATTGATATCAATAGGACCTAAATATCCACAATAATATTTCCTATCATCAGATTCTATGTTCTTAATTATGTCTATGGCTTCCCTTGGTGGGTAGCCGCTTATTGCGGGCCCAGGATGCAACTTATCAATCAACTCTATAAACTGATTTTCAGGATCAGTAATTTTATACTTCGATTCTATGTGTTCTACTTTTCCTGCTCTTATTGTTGAGGTCTCAGATTTAGTATACTTTAGATTAAGTCGGTCTAAGGATTCATTAACATAGGTTTCTATATACTTATGTTCTTCTACTTCTTTATCACCCCATGGCTCTGTATATATAGGATTGTATTTTCTTGTGCCTGCTAAGGCTACCGTGCTTACATGATGATCCTTCTTAGATAAGAGTAATTCTGGTGTAGCTGCAGCCCAAGTCCCGATATCAGGATGATGAAGTAGATACACAAATGCATTAGGATATTTCAGTTTCATAGATTCAAAAATAGAATTGAGATCTATATCAGAATAAGCTATGCAATGCGTTCGACTTAGAATAACTTTAGATACTTTCTCAGTCGTAATGTGATCTATAAGTTTCTGGCAAGTCTCAATATATGCATCTTTGCTGGCGCCATCAAGTACACCATTATCTAAATTTACATTTGGGATTCTTCCATCTATTTCAATGCTGCTAAATTTGAATAGGAAGGCTGGATTAACACTCTTGTCGAATGGTGCAAACATGAATTGAAAGTCAGAAAAATTAAAATCAGAATCTCGAGTAATAATGGTAGAAATACTACAAAAATGATGATGCTTCTCATTAGGTAGTCGATATGCTACAAAACCACGATTCTCCTTCATCTTACTCACTTTTATATTGCTTGATTATCGTTAATGGCTAACTCTAAACTAGCTGTTCTTATAATCTTACCAGTTTGAGTTCTCGCAAATGACGGCACGGTAAATATCGCTTTTGGCAGTTCATATTTCGACAGTATGTCAGATAAAGCGCTTACTGTTTCTTGCTCATTTATTATATCATCTGATTCTATAATCAAACACACCTTACTACCTAATACTTCGTCATCTATGCCTACTATTATAAACTGCGATTGTATAAAGCTCCCTATCTTTTGTTCTATCAATTCTGGATAGAGCTTTAGCCCACCAGAGTTAATAACATTGTCCTTACGTCCTTTCCAGATGAACTCCTTATTAGAAATCAAATCTACTACGTCGTTAGTGTGGACTGACTCATCTAAATAATCCGCATTTATAATTAAGCACTTATCATCATCTAATTCTAAGTTCACTCCTCTCAAAGCTTTAAATTGTTGATTATCTTCTGTCTGATTCAGTTGTCTTATGGCAATGTGTGAAATTGTCTCCGTCATTCCGAAACTATGATAGACAGTAGCCTCAAGATCTTCTATGCTTCTAAGTAGTGAAGGCGACACAGGCCCACCTCCTAGTAATATTTTATCTATTCGATTGATCTCTGCTATATCTACTTTTATCGATTCTGCTAACTGTGCAGGTGTCATAGGTACAAAATCAAGTTGTGTTGATATCCCCTTAAGCGTTCTTAATGACGGTTCTACGATATGCAGATCAAGGTCTGATACAATTGATCTTATAAGCATCATCATGCCTCCTATAAACTTAACAGGAAGGCATAGTAAAGACTTGTCACCCGATGTATAAGAGAAAAACTCTTGGGTTCTTAGAGCACTTTTAATCATAGATGCTTTAAGTAATTTGATTGTCTGAGGGGTCGATGTACTTCCTGAAGTTGTGATCTCTATATAGTCAGAGTCATTCTGCCACCTCCGTATCACATCGCATATCGATGTGAGATGTACAGAAGATGAAGATTGGAATTCATCTAAGAATGACGGTAGATTATATTTGTCATCACCAACTATCAGCATCCTATAAGATTTAGGTCCCAAGAATTTGATCCATAGAATAATGCGCCTTGATCAATATATAGCGGTGAGGGAATATTATTAGAATACAATTGTCCAGTTCCCAATCCTTGGTACTTCATCGATAAGTTGAGAGAAATAGTCCATTGCGCTATAGCACTGAGTCCTATATTACTTTCGAGCGCAGAAGTAACCCACCACTTAATATTACGTCCATCTGCAATATCAATCCATTCTTTTGATTTCTGAAAGCCTCCAAGCAAGCTTGGTTTTAATATGATGTAATCTGGATTAATTGCTTTTATCAAGTCTTGTTTATCTTCCTCTAATTCAACACCAATCAATTCCTCATCTAACGCAATGGGTATAGGCGAGCTATATATGAGCTTAGCCATTTCGTTCCACTGCCCTTGCTTAATAGGTTGTTCTATAGAATGAATGTTATACACAGACAGTTGCTGCAATTTAGCAAGTGCCTCTCCATTATTAAATCCTCCATTCGCATCAAGTCGTATTTCTAAATTATCATTATTGAATTCTTGCCTGATTTTCTTGAGCAGGTCTATCTCAGATTCAAAATCAATAGCAGCAATTTTCAACTTAAGACAATCGTAGCCTTTATCTAACTTATCTTTTATTTGCTTAAGCATATATTCGGTCTCTCCCATCCATATGAGCCCGTTAATAGGGATACCTTCACCATTGAGAAAACTGTTAGAATAGAGCTCTCGTTTATTTCCAGTTTTCTTATCTCGTATAGCCATCTCATAAGCAAATCGGACAGATGGTGCATTCTCAAAAATGGAATCTCTTACTTTCTCTTTATTATTGATCAGATTACAAATACTTGAAAGTCTACGCTCAACTATTTCTGGACTTTCGGGATTGAGCCCTTCTATTATCGAGCATTCTCCTATTGAGGTACTACCGTTATCATTAAGAATAAGTAACCAGCTATCCTTAGTCTTAAGGACACCACGAGAGGTACCACTTGGACGATGGAATTGTAATGTATGTTTTTTAATAGTGGCTTTCATTCTTGTGTGTATAAGACCGTTTTAACTTTAGAATATCTGATTTGTTAAGTGTGCATTATTTATAATTCTATCCGACACCTTAAAACTTAAATGCTATAACAAGATTCTTAAAGTACTGTTTTCAAATATTCAATAAAAAAGAAAAAGGCTGCCATCATACTATGACGGCAACCTTTTGCAATATATTTTTTGATATTATATCTCTATTTTATATCAAACATCGTCTTGTCCATAGCCTCATTAACCTTGATGCTTGCAGCCTTCATAGTCATAGGAGCAGGTGTCGCCCCTGCCGTAGTGATTAAATGAGGGATCATAATACCGCTTACTTCTCTGTAATCGCTCATATCTGTAGTCATAGTCATTACTTGACCTGGAGCACCTTCTTGAGTCTGCACAGATCTCTTTAATAGATTAGTCTTGACACTGTAATATTCTGTCGACGTGTCGTCACCTTTAGTTACAGAAACCTTATAGCATGACTCTCCGTCAATGTTTTCTATAGACTTAACTTCAAGCTTATGATCTTTACCATAGTTCAATTGAGAGAACATAACAGCTTGATCTGCAGCTGCATCAAATGCAGGACCTTCAGTTACAGTTTCTGTCTGTCCCATTTGTGAGGTCATTGCTTTTGTTCCATCAAATTTTGATTCCTGTAGAGTCATCTGTGCATTGCCTACTTTCATAGCAAACTTATTAGGAGCCATGTGATACCGGTCTATATTGAAAGCCTGACCCATCATTTCAAATGTGAAATGGTACTCTATTGACTTGACAGCTTTAAGCTTAGCTTCTCCACCGATGGCTTTAATGTAATCATTAATTACTACAGCGCCTGTGATATCATCGGGTAGAGGTGTAGCATTCTGCTCCATTTTCTTACCGAAAGCATCGTAATAATCTAACTCACCATCAGCATCAAATCTCAGCAATTTTTCAGCGATCTCATCTTTGTTACCAACGACCACTATATTCGCATTATTAGGAGTTATAAATTTTGCTGCTACTCTTTGCACATCAGCAACAGTAACTGCATCTAATCTTTCTAAGTAAGTCTCATAGTAATCTTTAGGTAAGTTATACTCTTCTATATTACGAGCAAATCTTGCTAATGTCTGAGGCGATTCCAATGATCTTGCAAATCCTCCTGCAAGAGAATTTTTAGATAACTGAAGATCGTCAGCGTCTACAGGTTCCGTGGCTATTCTGTTCATCTCGTAAAGGAACTCTACGATAGAACTATCAGTAACTTCAGTTCTTACACTTGCAGAGGCATTAAAGCTACCAATTAATTTATTTCTACTTATACTTGATCTTGCACCGTAAGTATATGCTTTATCTTCTCTAAGATTTTGCATCAGTCTACCACTAAATACACCACCACCAAGTACAGAATTCATCACAGTAACAGCTTCTGCATCAGGATCACCTACTGAGTAATCTAATGGATATGTAACTCTGATTACAGATTGTACAGCGCCATCTTTGTGAGCAAGAGATACATGGGTACCGTCAGGTCTTGTAGGCTTCTTGTGCACAGGGTTAAGGACATCGCCAGACTTCCACTTTCCAAAGAATTTTTCTACCTGACTTTTAGCTTGTGCAGGTGTAATATCACCTACGATAGTCATATACGCATTGTTAGGTTTGAAGTAAGTATTAAAATACTTCTTGCAATCTTGTAGTGTGATATTATTATATGTCTCAGCGGTTTCTATTTCCCCGTAAGGGTGATCTGTGCCGAAGTTAACTACAGCAGCTACATTACCTGCCATACTATTAGGGTCAGTTTTACTTGATTCGATACCAGATAGATTTTGCTTTAGAATCTTATCAAACTCAGCTTTTGGCCAAGCAGGATTAAAAAGCATATCAGACATAATGTCTAATAACTTGTCTTGGTGTTTAGTTAAAGAGCTACCAAACATTCCAGATCCAAAAGCACTTACGTTAGCACCGATAAAATCTTTGTCTTTGTCTAATTGCGCTTTGTCTCTATTAGTAGTTCCGCCTTCCAGCATTTGTCCCATGAACGATACTAAGCCAGCTTTGTCTTTTTCACTTATCTGATTATTCTTAAGAGATAATGAATAAGAAACACGTGGTAATTTATGATTCTCTACAACAATAACCTTAAGCCCATTATCCATAGTGATAACATTGAATTCACCCATATCAATTTTACGGGCAGGTCCTGCTGAAGGGGCTTGCGATCTCCATGCATTGGCTGCGTCTTTAGTAGGATCATTTCCATTCATGAACTGATCTTCCAATGTATCAGTCTTAGGCGTGACCTTAGGAGAGCAGTTTACTAAAATGAATAAGCCAAGAAGTGCTATTATATATTTAAATTTCATTTTTATTCTTTCTATTAATTATAAATGTTGGAATTAGATAAATTAAGCTTGATTATGGTGCATCATTAACCTTAGGAAGGTAATATAGAACCACTCTCTTATCAGGTTGCATATACTTGATCGCTGCATTTCTGATATCTTCTTTAGTCACTGCGAGGTATCTGTCTATCTCAGTATTGATTAAGTTAGCATCGCCAAAGTACATGTGGTAATCTGCAAGACTTTCCGCGATACCCGCTACTCTACTGTTAGAGCTCACAAAGTCGTTTTCTATCTGATTTCTTAATTTTTGAAATTCTTCGTCGGAGATTAATTCCTTTTGTACTTTCATCACTTCTGCATCTATAGAGGCTTCTACTTCTGATGGATCTATACCCATATTACAGAACGCAAATGCTAAAGAGACAGAGTAATCTTCAAGTGCTAATGGGAACGATCCCACTTGTAATGCTTTTTGCTGATCTTCTACAATTGCTTTTTGGAATCTTGATGATCCACCTCTTGATAACAATGTAGATAGCATATCTACAGCATAGAATTCCGTTGTACCTTGTGCAGGTATTCTGTAAGCTTGGATAATCGCTGGTAACTGTATATTGTCATAGATTGTATCTCTGATCTCATGAGTCATTTCAGGCTCTACTACATTAGGTCTATATATCTCTTTAGTCCCTCTAGGTATAGAACCATAATATTTATCTATCCATTTCTTAGTCTGTTCTATATCTAAGTCACCCGCGATACTCAGTACAGCATTGTTAGGCACATAGAAGTCAGCATAGAAATTCTTATAATCTGCTTCTACGGCAGCATCTAAGTGCTCCATAGATCCTATAACTGGCCATTTGTAAGGATGTACTTTAAATAGTCTCTTCATTGTCTCTTGAAGGATAGTACCGTAAGGTTGGTTATCTATTCTGAGTCTTCTTTCCTCTTTGACAACTTCTCTCTGAGTTTCTATACCTACGTCTTCTACCTTAGCGTGTAGCATTCTTTCAGACTCAAGCCATAATCCTAATTCTAACTGATTAGATGGCATAATCTCGAAGTAGTACGTTCTATCATTAGATGTATTAGCATTAAGAGTGCCTCCAGCTTTCTCTATATACTTATCATATTCACCACGTTCTATATTCTCAGATCCTTCGAATAAGAGATGCTCAAAAAAGTGTGCAAATCCAGTTTTGTCTGGCTTCTCATTTTTAGAACCTACATGGTACATGACGGAAACTGCAACTATCGGTGTAGATGCATCTTGATGTAGTATTACATGGAGTCCATTATCAAGATCATATTCTACGAAATTGATTTTGTTCATTTGACCAAAAGTCAAACCACATAGACAAATAAATACAACAGAAATTAAATATCGCATTAGTGTAAATGTTTAAAGGTTTTATAATTATTTCACAGTGGTATTCTAAAGGAAGCTCATCGGAAAATCTTTCAAGCTTCAACGCCGAAAATACCTAAATTTTATGGAATCAAACGAATTTATCAGCACAGGATGAACTAGCAAAAGCCTCAGGCTTAGCCTTAAAGACATAACCCATCCCTATAATATAGCCCATAGCCTCCTTTAAGGCTACATTTGACTTGAAAGCGGGGTCTGTATTGATATCTGCGTGGACTTCGAGCTCTACATTATACTTATCTAATAGATCACATAATGAATAGGCAATTTCCACTGATTTAGATACTTCTAAGATCATCCGTTCTTTGATGGACATCTTCTGAAAGGACTTCTCGTTATGAATGAACATAAAGCCACCTTTCTTCTCTCTAACAAAAACAATTACACTCGCAAACTCAATGACATCAGACCTCTCAAGTGAATCAGAGCCTATGCATACTTTGAGCTTATGACCTAAAGCCTTTTCTCTTAAGATAGCTTTCTTTACTGCATCTTTTATAGGTAATTCGACCTGATCACCATTTAGTCTTCGCCATTTCATAATTGTATTTGAGTGGGTTATATATGAGTATAAACTCAATATAATTAAAAATAGTCTATCAGTGAGTAGAACTATACATAAATAACATAAGTTTACCATCTGATAATCAGTAGAATAATCATATAATCAATACTATAAAGCTTTGAAATACATCCTTCTTATACTTGCTGTTATCTCTCTAAGCATGTGCAAACCTAAGTCTATAGATACGTCACATAGTGTGGGTAAGAATGCTAATAAACTTATAAACGAATCAAGTCCCTATCTACTTCAGCACGCATATAATCCGGTAGACTGGCATCCATGGGGCGAAGAGGCTATTGAGAAAGCTAAGAAAGAAGATAAACTATTAATAATCAGCATAGGATATGCTGCATGCCACTGGTGTCATGTGATGGAGCATGAATCATTTGAGGATTCTTTAGTTGCAGCTATTATGAATGAACATTTTCTTCCTATAAAAGTGGACAGAGAAGAAAGGCCAGATGTAGATGATGTGTACATGACAGCTGCTCACTTAATAAATAAAAGAGGTGGATGGCCACTTAATGCTATTGCGCTTCCTGATGGTAGACCAATATTCGCAGGGACATATTATGCCAAAGATAAATGGATAGACATCCTCAATCAGATTATAAAGGTAAAGAAAGAAGATCCAGACAAGTTAGAGACTACTGCCAAGCAACTTACCGATGGTATCAATAGTACCAATCTTATAGAAGTTAATACCAATGATCTGAATTACAATCAAGATAAGCTTGTTGAATTCGTAGACAGAACCATCCAAACTTATGACATTAAATATGGAGGTCGTATGGGAGCTCCCAAGTTTCCTATGCCCAACAGTTACGAATTCTTAATGAAGTACAACTGGCATACTGGAAAAGATAATGCAATGGAGACCGTTGAGATTGGTCTTGACAATATGGCTAAGGGTGGCATCTATGATCAGTTAGGTGGTGGATTTGCAAGATATTCTGTAGATGAATTTTGGCTTGTCCCTCACTTTGAAAAGATGCTATATGATAACGGACAGCTTGTGTCCGTCTATGCACAAGCTTATCAGATAACTAAAAGTCCTCTCTATAGATCTGTCGTTGAAGAAACTTTAGAATTTATAGACAGAGAGATGACTTCTGACGAAGGTGGTTTCTATTCCTCATTAGATGCAGATAGCGAAGGCGTAGAGGGAAAGTTCTATGTATGGTCAGAATCAGACATAGACAAGCTAATCACTGAAGAAAAAGATGCCAAGCTATTCAAAGATTATTATGACGTAAGTAAAAAAGGAAACTTTGAACATTCTAATATCCTCAATGTCAGAAAAGAGTTATCCAAAGTAGCAGGCGATCACTCTATGTCTATAGACGATGCTCAAGCGAGCATAGCTAAGAGTAAAGCAAGACTTATGACTGAACGTGATAAGAGAGTAAGGCCAGGATTAGATGATAAAGTTCTGACGAGTTGGAATGCCTTAATGCTTACGGGTTACGTCGATGCATATGCTGCCCTTGGCAATAAAGACTATCTTGATAAAGCCCTGACGAATGCTAATTTCTTAGCAACAAAGCAAATGCAAAGAGATGGTAGACTTGACAGGAATTACAAAGATGGTGCCTCTAGTATAAATGCATTTCTTGATGATTATGCTCTTACGATTAACGCGTTTGTAAAGCTGTATCAAGTAACATTCGATAAGAAATGGATTGATCATGCTGAATTATTAACTTCATATTGTACAGATCATTTCTATAATGACGAAACTAAAATGTACGACTATACCTCAGATATAGATCCTCCACTTATAGCCAAAAAGGCTGAATACGCCGATAATGTCATACCCGCATCTAACTCTTCTATGGCAAGAAGTCTGCATGCATTAGGAACATTATCCTACAATAAAGCACACCTATCAAAGGCAAAGCAAATGTTGAATAACATGATACCACAGATGGAAGAAAGCACATATCTAAGCTTTTACAGTAATTGGTATCAGTTACTATTAGATTACATTAAGCCTCCGTATGAGATTGCTGTAATAGGTGAAGATGCCCATGCAATGAGTAATGAATTAAACAATAATTACTTAGGTAATAGCATCTTTCTTGGGTCTACAGGAGAAGAAAATATGGAGTTACTAACTGATAAGAATCAAGAAGGACAGACTACAATATATGTATGTCAGAATAAGGCCTGTAAGTTACCTGTAACAAGTGTAGAGGAGGCGATGAAGCTGATAACTCCGTAGATTGAACACTTCTTAAAATTAACTACATCTCCCTGACCAACTTTAAAGTATCCAAGTTATATTGCTTAGCAATATATGATCGGATTGCTTCTTGCTGCTCATCAGAGGCTTTATCAAATTTTAAGATTATAGCAGGCATTTTTGATTTTGTATTTTTGTAATCGGTATAGTCAGTTACAGCGATGCTGAGTGCTTGGATATCTGGATAGAAGAGCTTTAAGTCTTGGGTGATTTTGACAAATTTAGTAGAGTCTAAAGAAAAGAAATCCTCTTTTATCGCTGCTTCATTCTTAGAATTAAAAAGTAACTGATTTTCTTGAGTTAACTGATTTAGTTGAGTAGATAGCTTATCTTCTAAGCCACTGAGATCCGCTCTCATTTGATTCACTTTATTGAGATCTATCTCTGTCGTAGATATAATTTCTATTGATTTTATTTCGCTTAATCCACAGACGTATAATTTCTCTATAAGTTCAGGAATTCGTGATTTATTAATTCTTGTACCGTATACCTTAAGAATAAGTCTGTCAGGATTTTCAGGAGGATATAATTTATAGCCATCTATATAATTACTGTCATCTTCAGTGAATGCTTTTTCTATGAAAGTCTTTAGCTTTTCCTTTCTCTGATACTTTATGAATACTGTCTTAAAAATTAAGATAGATGGTATTATCATCATAATACTAAATACGCTGATGAACATGATATTCTTCTTTCTCTCTCTAGGACTTGAGTATACTTTGTATGGGAATCGCATTCTTCTCAATATGACGTATGTAGCAAAGGCTACAAAAAATGTATTCAAAAAGAAAAGGTAAAATGCCTTAATGGCAATCTCCCATTCTGCATTAGCTAATCCGAAACCAGCGACACATAGAGGCGGCATTAATGCTGTTGCAATAGCTACGCCTGGAAGTGTTGTCGCTATGTCTTTTCTCGCTATAGACAGAATACCTGCTATCCCTCCAAATATGGCAATAAGGATATCAAGAAATGTAGGTGCTGTACGTGCAGTTATCTCAGGTGTCAGATCATCTATCGGTGTTACGAAAAAATATATAGTAGATGTCACTAAGGCAATGATTATTGCAGCACTGAAATGTAACAAAGCATGATACAATGCATTCTTATCATTAATAGCGACACCAAGACCTATGCCCAATATAGGTGACATTAATGGGGATATAAGCATAGCGCCTATGATGACAGCTTGAGAATCAAGATTAAGTCCAATGGAGGCGATCATAATACTGCACATCAGCATCCAAGCATTGGCGCCACTCATAGACTGCTTAGACTTTATCTCTGTTATTGTCTGCTTCTTGTCGACGCCTTTCTCAAGATGAAGAATATCATTTATAAGATCAGAAAAGTATTTCTTTAGATCTTTGGTATTTCCTTTTGGTAATTCCGTCGCTTTATCTTCTGCTGTCACAATATTAATGTTACTTTGTATAATAAATTACACAGCTTAATATTATAACATACTAAGCATCTTGAAGCTAAAGATAATCTATAGCTCATCTTACAAGAACTAATATATAAACTATCAGTCGAATAAAACTAATATTAAGCGGAGGCGGAACAAGAGGAATCTATCAGATCGGAGCTATTAAGGCTATACAAGAGTATGATATATGGTCTAATGTTGTCAGCATATCTTCCTGTTCTGTTGGTGTATTTAATGCTATGGCTAGCTTACAGTTCGATATGGACTCCGCTTATAAGATGTGGAAAGAAATTGCAGTAATGCCTGTATTCACTAATGTAGATCAGTATGCCGATGATTATTTTCTGCAACTGACGAGAGAGTCTGTTAGGAATAGAGGTATCGATATTACTCCTCTCATTAACATTATCAGTGGGTACGTAGATGAAACAACGATAAGAAAAACTGAAAGGGAGCTTATTATATCTACATACAATATGAGTGAGCGTAAGCAGCAATATTATTCATTAGATGATATACCGTATGGGCAATTACTTGATTATGCCGCAGCAAGTGCAAGATTGCCTTTCTTCAAAAACGTAATCATCGACAATCAAAAATACATAGATGGTGGCATAGGTGATAATATCCCTTACTATTCAAAGCTAGATAACAAACATTTTGATTTGGTAATTACTATAAAAATCACTCACATTCCTTTTTTCATACCACGAGTCAGTATCAATAATATCACCTACGACAAAGAAATTCTAATCAAACCTTCAAGGCGTATAGGCAATCCGTTAGAGTTCAGAAAACCATCTTTCGATGAGAAGTATGAGATGGGGTATGATGATGCGAAGATTGCTCTGAGGGCTTTTGGTGTTAGCTGATCCAAACGCCCCGTCCTCGTTCCTTTACTGCTGAAATCGCAGTACAGGCACCATAAAATGGAATGATGAATTGATTGATAGTTGCTTGGAGTTTGTACACTAAGGATTTAATTTATCGATTTATCTGTGCTCTAAGAATACAATGATATTCCTTTCCATATCAAGGGAAAGGCTAGGATTGGGTCAGTTAATTACAATAATCACTACTGTTATAAAAGATCTTTCCTATCGTCAAGATGAAAAAGAATACGATAGTGAATCAATTACCATCCCACATCAGAAATGCCTTAAGGAATCCCTCTATGTCACCATCTAAAACGGCGTCTGTATTTCTATTCTCAAATTTAGTACGATGATCTTTAACTCTTCTATCATCAAGTACGTAAGAACGTATCTGACTTCCCCACTCGTTTTTCATTTTGCCGGATTCAGTTTCCTGCTTGGCAGCACGTTTTTCTTCTAAGGCCTTTTCATATAATCTGGACTTAAGCATTTCTATAGCTTTGTCTTTGTTCATATGCTGGCTTCTTTCGGCTTGGCACTCGACGACGATACCGGACGGTGCATGTCTTACTCTTACTGCTGATTCTGTCTTATTAACATGCTGGCCACCGGCACCACTTGCTCTGAATGTATCCCAGCTTAGATCAGAAGGATTAACGTCTATCTCTATTCTATTATCTATAACGGGATGCACGAATACGGATGCAAATGAAGTCATTCTCTTTCCTTGAGAATTGAAAGGACTCACTCTAACAAGTCGATGGACACCATTCTCTCCTTTAAGCATACCGTAGGCATAATCGCCATTCAGCTCTAAAGTAACAGACTTGACACCAGCGACATCACCTTGCACACGATTAAGTTCTTTAACTTTGTAACCTGCTTTCTCGCCATGCATGAGGTACATACGATATAGCATATCTGCCCAGTCACAAGCTTCAGTACCACCGGCACCGGCATTGATTTCTAACAAGCACGATAGCTCATCTTCTTCTTGATCTAATGTACTACGGAATTCAACATCTTCGATGACATTGAGCGTCTTATTGTATTGAGCTTCGACTTCTTCTTCAGTAGCTTCACCTTCGGATTGAAATTCCGCGAGAATTTCAAGCTCTTCTACTTCAGTCTTTGCGCTGGTATACATGCCTACCCAAAACTTGTGACCTTTAAGATCTTTCATTAAAGCTTCTGCCGCTTTGGGATCATTCCAGAAATTGGGATTAAGAGACTGTTGTTCCTTATCTTCTATTTTGTGTAATCGATTATCGACGTCAAAGATAGCTCCTTAACGACGCCGTACGATGCTGCAATTCTTTAAGTTGCTCAGAGGTCATAATGTCCTTGGTTTATTTGCCTTTAATAATATTCTCTAATTCTACGAAGAAGATAAGATCTGTCTTAGCGGGAATTACGGGAGGTCTTCCCTGTGCTCCATAAGCATGCTCATAAGGAATCTCTAATATTGCAGTACCTCCTTTAGGTATCTCAGGAATTCCTAATTGCCAACCTTGAATAGCTCCTCCTTGACCAATAGTAAATGTGAAAGGTCTTCCCGCCTTATAAGAATTATCAAAAGAACTTCCATCTCTGAAAAATCCATAGTAATTGACACTTACCATGTCTCCTGGTTGTGGCTTCTCTTCTTTTGTATCTTTTATCAAGTTCACTACCACACCTGAGGGAAGAATAATCTCTTTAGCATCTAATGTATTTTCTGTATAATCTTTAAATACTTTCTCAGCATCAGCTGTATACTTAGCTGTCTGTCTCTCATTTATAGTTTTCTGTTGTTCTGCATATAGTTCCGCATCTTGTACAGTGTAGACACGTATAACATAATCCAAATATGTACTATGCTTAAATGTCTCTGGTGCATTTGGTAATGAGTCTAATGGTACTCTCACAGTAGCACTATCACCCTCGGCCATAATAGCCACTAAAGCTAATAGCGGATTACGTCTTAATTGATCAGAATCTTCTTTCGGTATAACAAATGAAGGCTTTTGTTTTGCATCACGCGAATCATCTAAGATGACACCTTGGTCATCGATAACTTCCAAATCCAAAATTACGACTTCGCCTTTTTTGGGCTTTGGTTTAGTAGAATCTGTATGCTTGATATAGGCATATCCGTTAGTTAGCTTATCCCATCCTGTATCTGCTTGACATGCGATCAGGGTTATTAAAATTAAAAGTGATATGTATTTCATAATTATATATTATTCGTAATTGAAATTCTAAGTCTATAGATATTTTGGTAATACTGATTTGAAGCGATCTACGACATCTTCTAATTTAGCGTAAGCTGCACCACCTGATGCATTCTTATGTCCTCCACCCCTGAAGTGATCTCGTGCTAAAGCCTGTACAGAAATATCGCCTTTAGATCTAAATGACATTTTGACGATTGTCGGCTGCTCTCTCATAAAAGCGGCAACTTTTATACCGTCCATCATGAGAATGAAATTGACAATACCTTCTGTGTCTCCTCTCTGAATATCGTAGTCAAAGTAATCTTGCTTCGTTAAGGCTATGATACCTGCACCAAGTCCTGGAATCACTTCCATCCTATTCACTAATGCATGACCTAGTAGTTTGAGTTGCTTCTCTGTAAGCGTATTGAAAATTTTGTCTTGAAGAGTATAGTCGTCTACACCCACTTCCTTAAGTTCTGCTGCGACCTTGTATGTAATCGGATTAGTGCTGTACTTAAAGGATCCTGTATCTGTAATTATCCCTGTAAATAATGCTTCGCCAATACGAGCATCCAACTTATCAATAGCCCCTAACTGATGGATAAACTGATGGATAAGTTCACAAGTAGAACTTGCTTTAGTATCAGAGTAGGTATAATCAACGAATGGTTCTGGATCTAAATGGTGGTCTATTAGGATCTTTTTAGCACGTGCATCTTCTATAAGAGGACCCATCTTGTCTACCCTATCTAATGCATTGAAATCGAGACAAAATATAATATCAGCATTCTTTAAAATCTTAGCAGTCTCTTCATGCTTAAAGTCATAGATCACACATTCTTCGATGCCATGTAGATACTGAAAATTAGAAGGATATTCACTCGGAAGTATGACTTTGATACTATGATTGTACTTCTCAAGAAAGAACCTTAATCCAAGGCTTGACCCCAGAGCATCACCATCAGGATTTCTATGTGTGATAATGGCAACGTTCTTTGGAAACGCTATAAGGTCTTTGATTTCTGATATTTCTATTTCGGTTAGTCTCACAGGTCGCAAAAGTGCTGAAAAAATGTCAATTCCTCAATTAAGATTGTCATATATCACAATTTAAGTTGATGATTATGGATATAATATAAGATTATGATGCCTTAGGCATATCAGGTTGCATTCTCTGTAGCTAAAAGCCATAATTTCTTATACATACTTCCATCAGATATAACTGCACCTTTCTCTATCATATCAAACATTTCTAATTCACTTTGTCGGGTGTATTTCTTAGTGGAAGATAAGAGCTGTAGCTTAGAAATGTCTGTATTTTTACCGTTAAGGTAACAATCTATTTCTTGCTTATCAGAAGCTTGTAACCCCACCATGACTATCTGCTGTGATTGAAAATGAAAGCACATTATGGAATCACGATTTACTTTTTTTAAGTACTGAGCTTGGCGAAGGACTTTCTCCAATACGACATCACTAAAAAGTGACAGGATCCTCTTTGCCTTTGCATTATCAGTAGTTTTAATCTTAATCCAATCATCAGCGGTGATAGAATTTACAACTAAATAGTCTATGAATTCTTTCTCGAATAATTCTAATTCTTCAGGAGTTAGAAGTCTATATTTAATCATAGTTGAAGTATCTTATAACTTTATTATGTACCAAAATTAAGATTGTCTATAAACTTATTAGTAACGCTTATGTTCTTCTTTTTATATATCATTGTATGATGAATAAACGATCACTAATGTCTCTTGTGGGATTCGCAATGTTTGCGATAGGATTCCTCTCACTTATCTTCATGCTTGTCAACGTCAGCTTTACTTTCTTAGCTTTCCTTGATGACATCGATGGACCTGCAGGCATTGTTGTGAAGCTAGTTTTGATGTTCGGAGGTATGGTTATCCTTTATTTGTCAAAATCTGATAATAGTCCTTATTAGACGATCACCACCACACGCTTGGATTTTTATATTCTGTATTGCCTACTCCTTTTCCATAATCTATGACAGGTTTAATTCAAATTAATAAGGGGAGACATAGTCCTTTAGAAATATAACAATTATATTACTATTGCTTCAAAGTAAAAGAGGCCACTTTTCATTAAAAAGTAGCCTCCTGAGATTGAGCTTATAAATATTTAGCGATTAACTTATTTCTTTTTGAATCCACCTTTAACAGTTTTAATTATGACTGCTGCTACTTTATATGGATCAGCATTTGAAGCAGGCCTTCTGTCTTCTAACCATCCTTTCCATTTATTCTCTACTGCCGCAATTGGAATTCTTATGGAAGCTCCTCTATCAGAGACTCCGTATGTGAACTTATCTATTGCTTGTGTCTCATGATCACCTGTAAGCCTTTTTTCATTATCAGCTCCGTAGCTAGCTATTGCTTCTCTGATTGCAGCTTTTGGTTTAAATAGATCACATGTATCCTCGAATACTTTCTTTTTACCAGAAGTTCTGAGAGCTGTATTAGAGAAATTAGCATGCATTCCTGATCCATTCCAGTCGCCTTTTACGGGCTTAGGATCAAGATTAATTCTGATACCGAATTCTTCTCCGACTCTCTCCATAATGTATCTCGCAACCCAAAGCTGATCACCTGCCTCCTTAGCACCTTTAGCGAATATTTGATATTCCCATTGGCCTTTCATCACTTCTGCATTGACACCTTCGATGTTAATCTCTGCTTCAATACATAGATCTAAGTGTCTCTCTACGATCTCACGACCTACACTATATTCTGATCCTACAGAACAATAGTAAGGTCCTTGCGGTGCTGGATAGTATCCTCTCGTAGGAAATCCAAGCGGTGTATGACTGTCAAGATCCCAGAAAGTATACTCCTGCTCATATCCGAACCAGAAGTCGTTGTCATCATCATCTATGGTTGCTCTACCATTAGACTCGTGTGGCGTACCATCAGCGTTCATAACCTCACACATGACGAGCAATCCATCAACTCTTGCAGGGTCATGGAATACTCTGACAGGCTTTAGTAACATATCAGAACTGTTACCAGCTGCCTGCATCGTACTAGATCCATCGAATGACCACATAGGTAGGCTCTTCGCTGTGCCTTTGTATTTTTTTTCGTCGATGACTTTCGTTTTACTTCTCATTTGCTGAGTTGGTTTACGACCGTCAAGCCAAATATATTCTAATTTTAATTTACCCATTATAAGTATTATTTATTTGATTACGAAAGTATAGAGATATTTGATACATTTAAAAATTAAAATATATACTATTGTGATGTTCAAAGATATCTATACAACTATAAAATACTGTCTATCAATATTTTAAATCAATATATTATGTTATGTCTATATCCCGATCAGATTACCTAATAGAATTAATACAAGTCTTAGATAAGTCTGAGAAGAGGACATTTAAGCTGCAAAGTAGCAGACAGGCTAATCATTCTGATAAGTTATATATTCAACTATTTGACCTTTTAGATAAGTTTCCTGAAAAGGACGAGAGCTATTACAAAGATAAGTTAGGGCTCAAGTCACTACAATATGCTAATCTCAAAAGAAACCTCTACACCCAGATTCTTAAGTCACTTAGAGTGATATCATCTAACAAAGATTATAAGTTCCAACTCAAAGAAATGAGTGATCATGCACACCTACTATTTGAGAAAGGATTACATAAGCAAAGCTCTGCACTCATTGATAGAATTAAACCAATCGCTATAGGGAAACATGCATCATTGATACTGATAGAAGTCGTAGAATTACAGAAGAAAATAGAATCAAAGTTCATAACCCGAAGTAGAGGCGTCAAGAATAAAATGGAGTCCCTAATACAGAAATCAGAAGAGATTATCGATGGAATGAATCTGAGAGGTACACTATCTAATCTATGCTTAAGAATTCAAGGACTTTATATCAAAGCTGGTTATGCAAGAGATGATCGTGACTCGGAATTGTACAAAGCTTACTTCTACTCTAACCTACCCAATACTGATCGACTAACTCTACGACCTACAGAGAGAATCTTATGGCACCAAAGTCATGTGTGGTATCATCATGCTAATGTAAATTTTCACTTCGCATATAAGCATTCAGTTAGCTGGATAGAATGCTATCATCAGAATATATCACTGATAGAGTATGACCAGAGTAATTATCTACGAGCATTGCATTATGTACTCATTTATAGTTTCTATCTTAGTAGAGTAGATAAATATAATTATTGGTATTCAGTACTTAATTCCTACAGAAAGAATAATAAGCTAAAATTCTCTCGTGTCCATGCCATGATAGATTTTACCTATTACTATAATGCTCGTATTAATTATATTGTAATCAATAATAAATACTCACAATTAAGCAAAGTCGCTAGCGAAATTAAAGCTGGTGAATTATATTATGGCAATCAATTAGATCAACATCGCTATTACATCTTCTACTACAAGATAGCGAGTATGTATTCTTACATAGGCAATTATGATAAGGCAATAGATTATTGCAATGCAATAATAGCTGGAACCACGACATACCTCAAGAAAGACATCGGCCCCTATACGCGACTGCTTCACATCATGTGTAACTTCAGAATGAATAACTTTCTATTAGTAGATAACATGATTGACTCTATAAGGTCTGAATTCTATGCTCAGAATCAGAACAATGAGGCTATAGATCTCATCCTTAACTTCTTAAAAAAGGCATCGCGGGCAATGAATTTTGGATTAGATGATGATATTACTAAATTGCATAATAGACTGACAATACTTAACCAACAACAATATAACAAGTTGGCTTTCATATACTACGACTATATAAATTGGTGCTTGAGTTTATTGCATAACACGAGTGTGGAGAAAGTAAAAAAGCAATTTAAATAAGTGAAAAAATTAGTACTCATAGTATTTATAATATGGGCGAGTTCCATTAATGCACAAGTAGATATACCCCAAGAAATAATAGACCAGTTAGAATCTTACATAGAAGACGATGCTGACGAAGCGGACATTCTTAATGTGTATGAGAGATTGCTTATATACTATCAATCACCACTCAATATCAATAAAGCGAGCTACGAAGAATTCGTAGAATTAGGCATAATGTCAGATATACAGATTAATGATATTATCAATCATAGATCTCGATATGGCAATTTTATCAGAATAGAAGAACTGCAATCTATACCAAGCTTCAGAACTGACCTTATAAGAATCTTGCAGTACTTTGTTAGAGTTACAGATTCTGAAAAACTCAACCTCAGTATTCCTGAGATGTTTATGAAAAGTCAGAATACTCTATTCATTAAATGGAGTCAGTTCTTAGAAGATAAGAAAGGTTACATCCCTAATGACGAAGGCAAGACATCTTATCTTGGTGATGAGAACAGGCTTCTTGTCAGATGGAGAAATAATTTTTCTGTTAATCAACGTATGGGTATAATTTTAGAAAAAGACCCTGGAGAACAAATATTTAAATCCTACAATAATGCAGGATTTGATTACATGTCATTTCATTATTATCTTAAAGATTACAGTTCATTACTTAAGGAGTTAGCTATAGGAGACTACACTGTTAGTATGGGTCAAGGGCTAATCGCTCATAATGATTTTGGAGGTCGTAAGAGTGCATTTGTAAGTAACGTCAGAAAAGGTGGTAGAACATTAAGACCTTACAACTCCGTTCTGGAAGGTGGCTACCAGAGAGGTATTGCTGCTACATTAGGCGTGACTTCAGATATAGATGTCACCCTATTCGGCAGTATAGCTAATCGTGATGGAAATATTTTAGAAAATGAAATCGATCCAGACCTACCACAATTAACTAATTTCTCAGGATTCCAACTCTCAGGCAATCATAGGACAGCAGGAGAAATCGCTGACAAAGGTGCTATAGCTATGAATACTTTTGGTGGAGTCATCAAGTACTCTAAGCAAAATCATGGAATAGGAATCAATCTAATAAGCAATCAGTTTGATAAAAACATTAAAAGATCTGAGCAGCCCTTTAATAAATATAGATACTCAGGAGACCGACTTGATAATGTAAGCATAGACTATTATTATAGACATCGAAATTTCAATTTATTCGGAGAGTCAGCCATGTCGACTGGAGGTGGTTCGGCTCATCTTCTTGGAGGATTGATAGGACTTAGCAGAGACCTGTCTCTGACAATGATGTATCGGAATTATGGTATAATATATAATGCATTACAGCCTAATGCATTCGGAGAGAGCACTTCGGTTAATAACGATAACGGTATTTATATGGGCTTAGAATACCGTATAAATAAGAAGTGGACGATGAGAGCATATGCAGATTTCTGGAATCATCCGTGGCTAAAATTTGGAATCAGTAAGCCATCTAATGGTAGAGAATTCTTATATAGAATCGACTATTATCTAAAACGAAAGTTATCTGTATACCTACAATACTTCTATGAGAACAAATTAGCAGATTACAGTTCTAATGCAATTATCAAGCAGACAGGCTTTCAATCAAGACATCGATTACGTATTAATTTTGACCATATAATATCTAAGTCGATTAGACTCAGATCACGTGGAGAAATAGCTCGCTTTGAGAATCCGGAAGGATTACAGCATGGATATCTATTCTACCAGGATATAATTCTAAAACCTCAGAACTCTCCTATTTCTGCAACAGGTCGTGTTGCCTTTTTCGATACGGATGATTTTGATAGTAGGATATTTGCTTATGAGAACTCTGTATTATATGAGTTTGCCATCCCATCATTTTTTGATCAGGGAGTACGATATTATATAAATCTAAGATATAGAGCTACAAGAAAAATGACTTTGGAGTTCAGATTTGCAAGAACATATTACACAAGATTAGATCTTAGTCCAGATCCTAATTCTATTTATTTTATAGAATCTATCGGAGGTAGTAATGAAGAGATAATAGGCAACTCAAGAACAGAGCTTAAAGCGCAACTGAGATATAATTTCTAATTATAGATAAGATACTTTTCTCTTGTGAGTTTAAACTCATCGAGATCATCTTTCCAAGAGTCTCTAATCTCTTTTTCTGTTTTACCTTCGATAATCATTTTCTTAAGACTATCCGTTCCTGATAATAAATCAAAGAACAAGTCATCGTTGAAGAATTCGAAATCGTGGTCTTTAGAGAGATCGTAGAAATACAGAAGATAAGATAAATCTATCTGTCCCTTCTTAGGCGCTTTACTACTTAAGTCTAAGCCATAACAACTCTTCAGTAAGTGCTTAGGATACTTAGCGCCGGGTTGTGACTTAGGTGTAAATGTATAAAGCATATCTACTAAGTTAGGATGTCCTATTATCTGAAATGGCTTATCCGTACCCCGACCTATACTCATCGTTGTACCTTCAAAAAAGCATAGGCTTGGATAATTAGCGATCGATAGTGAGTTAGGAAGATTCGGAGAAGGTTTGACAGGTAATATATATTTTGTTGTGTGGTCGTAATTAAGGATAGTCATAATTTTTAGTCTGCATTGCTGTCCGTCCTTAAGCCAACCTTCACCATTAATCATACGAGCATATTCTCCTATCGTCATACCATACACAACTGGAACAGGATGCATGCCTACATAACTCTCAAATTCCTTCTCTAATACAGGACCGTCTATATATCCACCATTGGGATTAGGTCTGTCCATAACGACGACTTGTATGTTAGCCTCCGCTGCAGCTTCCATTACATAATGCAATGTAGATATGTAGGTATAGAATCTTGCGCCTACATCTTGTATATCGAATATGATAAGATCTATATCAGCAAGATCTTTCTGGGATGGTTTCTTCTTTTTTCCATATAGACTTATAACTGGAATACCTGTAGCAGCATCAATATTATCATCTACTTTCTCACCTGCATCAGCTGTACCTCTAAATCCATGCTCTGGAGCAAATATTTTATCAACCTTAATTCCTGTTGTATTTAGAACATCAACTAAATGTCTATCTCCTACAAGACTTGAATGATTAACAACTACTGCCACATTCTTAAATGCCACATCGTCGATATATTCAGCTATCCTCTCAGCGCCTACGACGATACGCCCATTATCACCGATAGCCGTCGCTTGCTGCTGTGTAGTGTCACTTTTGCAAGCAATAAAAAGGAGTACAGATATTAATAGTCTCACTATGTCTCTATTTAGATGACAAAATAGACCAATAAATTGAATCATATAAGTTAATTTCTAATATAACTAAGCAAAGATTTTGCCTAAGTTTGTTAAGAGTTACTATGGCACAAAAATACGCAGTTGTAGATTTAGAAACAACAGGTGGTATGCCCAAGAGGGATAAGATCACTGAAGTAGCTATTATTATATATGATGGTAATACGATACTCAATGAATATCAATCACTTATTAATCCAGAACGCTCTATCCCTCCCCATATAACACGTATCACAGGTATAACTAATGAGATGGTATCCGATGCGCCAAAGTTTTACGAAATAGCCAAAGAAATTATTGAAACTATAGGTGATTCTATCTTTGTAGCACACAATGTAAGATTCGATTATCAGTTCCTCAAGGAAGAATTTCTAAGTCTTGGCTTTACTTTTACTAAGCGTAAGCTTTGCTCTGTTAAGCTTTCGCGAAAAGCATTTCCTGAATTAAAATCCTATGCCTTAGGCAATCTTATCAAGTACTTTAAGATCGAAGTCAATAATAGACATAGGGCTTATGATGATGCTTGGGCCACTACGATAATCTTAGGTAAGATCCTGGCCATCGATGCTAACGATGCCTGTCGCAAATTATTAGTTAATGAAAGTATCAAGTTAACGCAACTTCCGGAAGCACTGACGCCAGATGATATAAAAGCACTACCTAAAGATTGTGGTGTTTATTACTTTTCTGATGTACACGGTACGCTCGTGTACATAGGTAAGAGTATCAATATACAATCTAGAGTCAAGCAGCATTTCTCTAAGCACAATTCTAAAACTAATAACCTACTCCGTAAAGTTCATAGCATTACTTATGAGTTAACAGGTAGTGAATTAGCATCACTTGTATTAGAGTCATATGAAATAAAAAAGGAACTGCCAGAGATTAATAAGGCACAAAAAAGAAGAGATTATTCTTATGCCGTAATCAGAGATGCAGATAAGTCTGGCTATGCCAAATACAAAGTAGTCAAAGCCTCAGCTACTGATAAGGCACTCTCCTACTATTCCAGTCGCAAGCGTGCTATGGGGCATATTGAATACATAACGGAGACATATGGTCTCTGTCACAAAATCAATGGCAATGATAAGTCAGATCAGAGTTGCTTTAATTATGGTATAGACAAGTGCACTGGAGCATGTATAGGCATGGAATTCCCGCTGACGTATAATGAACGCTTTGAGGATAGCCTACAGGTAATGAATCGCATTTTTGAAGAAAATATGATTATTGTAGAGAAAGGAAGAGAGCTCTCTGAGAAATGTGTTTTTCTAATAGAAGACGGCCACTATCAGGGGCATGGCTACATCGATATTGAGCATATGAGTTATGGAATAGAAGAATTAAAAGAATGCATTAAATATAGAAAGATGAATCCTGAAGCAGATCTGATTGTGAGAAGTTACCTATGGTCACATCCAAATGTACAGATCATTCGGTTCTAAGAATTATTATAAATTTATAGATCTTTAAATATCATATTAAGATCCTTATGCAGGTCTATAAAGGCATCACTATAATAGTTGTCGCCATCAGAATGGATGATCAATTCTTTAGAATCTATTTGTGATTTTAACCTACTGAATTCTATTGCCGCTCTAATATATTTTCCTTTACTTCTGTTTTTAATATTTAGTACTCGGTGGGGAAAGAATCCATGTGTACATGCGATAACGATGCATGATTCCATATCAGCAAAAGGAAGAATCAGACTTACTTTAGAATGAGCATGAGACAATCTATCATTACTTTTCCATAGTGACTCCGATGACAAACTCACAGAGTGCTTGGCAGAAGTGAGTCTTATATTAGATGGCTTTGTACCGTTATCGAAGTAAGGCGGATTTGTGATAATATGATCAAAGGATATTCCTGATTTCCAGTCGCGGACATCTTCATTGACGATAGATATATGTTTAGAAAATCTATTGTGATTAACACTGAATACAGCCTCTTCACAAGAAACTTTGTCTATATCTATTCCAGTTATGAGAGCATCTGGATTACGCTGATGACAGATATGTGAGATCACACTTGTGCCTGTACCTATATCCAATATAGAATTGTCATTACTAACGTCAACCCACGCAGCTAATAGGACACCATCTGTATTAATCTTAAATGCAGATTGACTATTCTTAATGCTGAATTGCTGGAAGTGAAAAAAGTCTTTGTCCATCTAATCTATGTAGACTTTCTTAGATTGATATACACCAGCTTGATTTATTGTCACCACATATATTCCAGGTGGCAAATGACTCACATTTATAAGCTCTATATTTTTATACAAACTAACATGCTGGCCTGATATGCTTGATACAAGAACTGATTGATAAGGCACTGAAGATGATATTAATAATTCGCCATGATTGATGATTACCTCAAATTCTACGCTCGCCTCGATTGTATTTTCAGCATTAGTTGATATCCCTTTCCAGAGATTCTGAAATTCTTGTCGGAAAATATTAGCGATATCTGCATCTTTAAAGATCAATGTATTCTCATCATTAAATCTGTTACCAGAATAAGTCCAGTTCTGAGAGCCTGTGATTAGGTATGCTTGTGCTGATGCACTACCCTCATCGATAATTGCGTACTTATGATGCATTAAGGTAGGATTATCATCGATATAGTAAGTCGTCAATCCTGCTTGATCAAATCTATCCAAATTATCTCGTGAGTTTTCCTCATCCTCGATGAGCATTTTAATCGTAACGCCCCGATTATGAGCTGCAATAAGTGCATCTCGTAATTCCCATCTTGTAAATATGAGCATGGCAACATTGATCTCTTCCTGAGCTGCATCGATACGATCCATAATGAATGAATCCGTATTATCTGACGGTGAGAAATATGATTCCACTTCTATTCCATTTATATTAAGAAAATGAGGTGTATTATCTGATTTCTTATCACCAAATTTGGAATTCACAAGGTTGGGAGTCAGACTACTGCTACCCCACATCTCATTAAACTCTATGAGATAAACTTGAGCCAAGGCCTTATCCTGAATCATAAAGGCGTGATTAGGATCTTCAGTCATTTGAAAATCTGTATAATTCACCGATCCTGTCTGCACCCATGCAAGTTTATCAAATTCTGCATCTGTGATAATAAATTTATTGTGCATGATACCATCACCGATGGCGCCACGTAATATGGGAAACGGAATATTAGACTGTAAGCCAAAGTTATTTCTATCTACATCAGTAATAAGCCTAACTTCGACACCTCTGTCATAAGCTCTTCTTAGAGCATCTACGATATTTTCTCGGTTAGTATTGTATGTGCATATACTCAATGTATGCTGTGCAGCGTCTATCAAGTCTATTATCGCGTCTTCCATGACATCAGCTGATTCGCCATCAGCTAGCATTCCATTTGAGAAATTCTCATCTGTATTGTTGTTGAAATAGATTCTAATTTCTCCTGAGGATTTTGATTTCGTTACGAATGGAAAAACATCTATCAGTATTCCATTATCATCTTTTGATCTGAGCTCATATATAGTACCAGGAAGCAGATTGCTATATCTAATATTCTGCCCAAAATCAGAGTCGGATTTTGCTACAAATTGATCATTTCTGAATAGCTCAAAATTCATTTTTTCATTATCAGAAATCTGCTCAAATTCGATAAAATCAGTACCAAAATCTACTATAGAAATACTTTGAGATTGAGCTTCCGCTAAATGAATATTTACAGCAAAAACACTTAAAAATATGAAAGCTATTTTGATCAATCTATTCTTTGAATAAGGCAAGTTTAAAAAGAAATAAGATAGAAAATTCATTAACAATTATTAAGTCTATATAAGATTATTGTCTCATGTAAAGGTATGCAATTATCTACTTCAAAAAATGGATTAATCGATGATAAAATTCGTGATTAACATGAGAATAAACTACAATCATGTATGAATCTATTACCTCACTTACATAACTATTAATAATATAATTGTCAATAATCAAAAACTTTAATCATATGTATAAATTTGATTCTAAGGTAGATAACATAAATTAATAAAAATTGACTTGTCAGCAATTTAAGGAAAGGCATTAAATCCTTCCTTTTAAGATTAGGACTCATTCCTATGACAATTTACAGTAATATGAGTTGTTGATATAGTATATTTACACTAATAAAATGATTAATTGTTAGACAGAGCACCACTCAAAGTAAATGACGAATTCATAGCAATTCTTGACCTGATAGAGAATCAGAACGAGCATCTATTTATTACAGGAAGAGCAGGTACCGGTAAGTCAACATTACTGAGTCTACTTAAGAGGACTACTAAGAAGAATGCTGTCGTATTAGCCCCTACTGGAGTCGCTGCACTTAATGTAGGTGGACAGACAATTCACTCCTTCTTTAAGCTGCCTCCTAAAATGATAGATCCGCATGATATAAATAAGCGGAAGAATCATTTTTTCTATAAGAAAGTCAAGCTTCTTATTATAGATGAAATCTCTATGGTAAGAGCTGACATGATGGATAATATCGATGTTTTTCTGAGACGGAATCTTGAGAAAGATATTCCTTTCGGTGGAGTGCAGTTGGTCGTATTCGGAGATCTATTTCAATTGCCTCCAGTTGTCTCATCACAGTTTGAGCGACAAGTACTGAAGGAGAAGTATGGTAATCCATATTTTTTTTCTGCATTAGTCTTTAATGAGATGGAGCTTAGGATGATCGAGCTCAGAACTGTGTATCGACAGAATGAGCGCAGATTCATTAATCTTCTGGATAATATCCGTACCAGACAGATCGACATGGACGACATGGAAGAAATCAATCAAAGATATATCGAGAACTTAGAAGAGGAAGAAGAAGATGAAGTATCTATGGCTATCACATTATGTGCAACTAACGCCACAGTAAATGCCATTAATAGTGAAAGAATTAAGTCACTAACGACGCCTTTGTATGAGTATAAAGCTACAGTTACTGGCAACTTCAAGGCCAATGTATCACCTGCAGATGCTAACCTATGGCTTAAAGAAGATGCTCAAGTTATGTTCGTCAGAAACAATCCCGAAGGGAAATTCGTCAATGGATCACTTGGGCGAGTTGTACGATTAGAAAGCGACAAAATCGTCGTAGCCATCATAGATCAAGGCCAAGAGAAGCACATAGATGTGGATCAAGAGGAATGGGAAATGATGAAATATGAGATAGACGAGAAGCAAGCTGATAGATTTAAGACCGTCGTTGTAGGCACATTTAAGCAATATCCACTCAAGCTTGCATGGGCTATAACTATCCACAAGTCACAGGGGAAGACTTTTGATAATATAGTCGTGGATCTTGGGCGAGGAGCTTTCGATTATGGTCAGACATATGTAGCACTCAGTAGATGCCGGACGCTTGAAGGAATAAGACTAAAAAAGAAAATACGACCTAAAGACATCATAGTAGACGAGACTGTAGTCGAATATTATGAGTACAAAAAGAGAAATTGGTAAAATGTTTTTGGGTAGATATTTATTTATATCTTAGGTCACAGATATCAAAATCAAAACAATAAAAGACTTTAAAAAAGATGGCAAAATCGAGAAAAAAACAAAGAAGAAAAGTTGCAGATAAGAAACAAGAAAAGAAATTCTTCATCATTGTTGCAGCAATCACAGTTATATTGATGATACTTATTTTCGTCCTTTCTAATTAGTTCTAATACTACTTATCCTTATATATCATGCAATTAACGCTTGACTTAGGTAGCGATAGCAAACAAGAGTGGGTAGACGCTGTAATGGCAGATTTCGACACTTTCTTACAGGATCACGCCGATTGTGAGCGTAAAGCCTCTGCCATGGCCATGAGCTTTGTCGCTAAATATCCTAACAGAAAAGAGATAATACCTGAACTTATAGAAACTGGTATCGAAGAACTTGAGCATTTTCAGATGGTCTACAAAGTCATGGAATCACGTGGCATCGATCTACAACATTCTATTGGAGAAGATCCGTATCTCAAAGCCTTGCTTAAGCTTTGTCATTCTGGCCGTGACGAACGATTCATGGATAGGCTTATATTGGCCTCATTAGTGGAAGTCCGTGGTGCAGAGCGATTTAAATTGGTCGCTGAAGCCTTAGAAGAAGGAGAACTCAAGAAATTCTATAAAATGCTTTGGATATCAGAAGCTAAGCATGGCCATATCTATGTTAAGATGGCTTTAGAGTACTTTCCTGAAGATGTTGTCTATGATCGACTCAGATGGTGGATAGAGAAGGAGGCTGAGATCTTAAATGGCTTAGAGATTAGGGCTGCTTTGCATTAATTCTATAATTTTTATACACTCAATACTTTTCATCTCGACCTTGCGGAGAGATCTTCAGTAGAGATAGTTACCTAAATAAATATGAATAAATTATCAGACTATAATACCTAATCAACTCTGAATTGCTCATTAGGAGATAAGAGCTTAGGGTTTGATTTGTTGATGAGATCGTCCTTCTTTTTGCTACTCCATTTCTTTAATTCTTTTTCTTTTGCTATCGCATCATTGACCATCATTAATATCCACTTCTTTATAGTAACCAACCATGTCATACTCCCTAATTCTAAGTAAATTCTCCTTCCTACTACCAGAATACCCTAAATCAATTGCCGAAAACAGCCTTTTTACACAAATATCAATTGGTTGGTCTGGAAAGCCATTGCCTCTCATGTAGTGCAAGCATTTCATTATTTGAAAAGCATTAAACCATGCAAAGAAACTTTTGTATCTAATCTCTTGATTATTAGTATTTAATACGATAGAATTAAGGTCTGATTCGGCATTAATCGCGATTAAGAAATCATTTAAAGCTTCACATGAAGAAGGCTGATATTTGAAGGATTTCGATGATGCGTCAAGTATTACTTTAAGATTTTGAGTCATCCATTTCTGTATTTCTATGAATGAATCATAGTTATAGCTCATAGCACTGTAATCTGTCTTAGAAGCATCAGAAACAGCCTTACCGGTACCAAAGGGCACTCTCCCCGATTTTCTGGACGAAGGCATCACTACGGTATCATTGATCTCTGTTAAGGTCAGATTCTTAGTGTACTTATGCAAAAAGTAGAAATCCTCACCTGCCTGCCTCTTCTTCATACCACCTTCTTTAGCATAAGCATGAGATCTAACGGCCATAGCACTACCTACCGTCTGATAGGCATAGGGCAGTCTTATCAATCGTTGCATATTAATAAAGTACCTGAGGTGCAGTTCGTAATCTATTATAGGGTGACCATCATCTGGAATGACATGCTCATATCTTATAGAAGCAGCTTCAGAATTAGGATTGCTTTTAAAGTGATCTACTATAGCGTTGACGTAATTATCGGCGACTGAAGTATCAGCATCTATATTGACAATAATACCTTGAGAAGATCGCGTATTAAAGTACCTAAACGCCAAATCCATCAGACTTTTACGAGCATGACCTACGCCTGATTTCTTTACGGTGTAATGCTTATAATAGAGATGAAAGTGGCAATTATCAGTATTAAATTCCTCTAACCGATCATTGAGTTTCTCATACAAACTTATCGAATCAGAAACGAGTTGCGACGAATCCTTTTCATGCGTATTGATAAGGATATAGACAGCATACTTTACTGTAGCATTATTTTGATAAGCAAGAGATCTAACCACTTCTAAGATAGAGTCAATATCCTCATCGTAAGCAGGCATTACGACTACAAGCTCTGCATATATGTCACTATCAGGTAGTTCTAATGCATTATCACATCTTTGATTCAGATATTTCTGTATGTACTTCATGTCGATGTCACAAATCTACACATTGGATAAGATTCAGTATTGCTTTGATAATTCTAAATGTGATCAACGAAATGATTTACAAAGATAAAGCATGTTACTATCTTTGTACCTTATCATAGACATAAGCTATCAATAGAACATACATTACCCATTGAGATTAATCACGACCACCATATTGATTCTATGCCCATTGCTGATTTTCTCGCAAGAACTATGTAATGGCAACTTAGGAGATAATATTTTTGAAGATGGTGATTTCGGTAGTGGAAGAGATAATGTCGTACAAGTAGATCCTAATCTTGCATCATCATTTATGTATGATTTGACACCAGCTCCTGATGATGGATTTTATACTATCACTAATAATATAGGAGCTTGGGACATTCAATTTGATGCATGGCTACCGCTGTCAGATAACAGTAGTGACCCAGCTGGTTATATGATGGTAATTAACGCCTCTTTTGAGCCTGGTATTTTTTATGAGGAGACTATAGATGACTTATGTCCTAATACCACTTACGAATTCTCAGCTGATATTATAAATGTTATACGACCTGGCGTCCAAGATCATATACTACCTAATGTAGATTTTTTGTTAGACCAAGAATCAAAATTTAGTACCGGTGACATTCCTCAAAACGGGACTTGGGAGACCTATGGGTTTACATTCGTTACTAATTCAGATCAGGAAAGCCTTGTCCTTACATTGAGAAATAATGCACCTGGTGGTATCGGCAATGATTTGGCTTTAGATAATATCAGCTTCAGAGCTTGCGGTCCATCAACATTTGTCAATGAAGAATCAAGGATATTTACTTGCGAGGACAATACTGATACAGTACTTTTAGAAGCAGACGTAGATTTATCGAGCTTTTTTATACAATGGCAAAGTTTCGATCCTATACTTAATGAATGGGTAGATATAGATAACGCAACTGGGAGCACAATATTCCATGATAACTTTTCTACAGGTACTTACCTTTACAGATATCTCGTAGCTACATCCCTGAGTAGCTTAGCAAATGGTAAATGCCGATCTAACTCAGATGTCATCACCATAGAAGTGCTGACCAAAAATTTTAATGCAGTAGACTCACTTTGCTCAGGAGAGATATATGAATTCGGTACTCAAAATATATCTACAAGTGGCAATTATTTAGAAACATTCATATCGTCTATAGGTTGTGATTCTATTGTCTCATTAGACTTTGTCGCAGTAGAATATGATCCCATTGATTACACAATAGAGAGTAACTCTCCGGGCTGTTTTGATGGTGCAGATGGTGAGATTGTTTTCTCTGACCTTCAAGGTTTGTACCCTCCATACATGTTTGAATTTAACGGAGAATTATCGTCCCAAAATTCTTATAGAGATCTTAACTCTGACACCTATTCTGTCACCATAATAGACAGGCACAATTGTAAGGAGAAAATTAATATAGAGTTAAGTGATCCACCAGAATTTGTCGTTCAACTTCCTGATGATATTACTGTTGATTTAGGTGAGGAAGTTTTTATTTCAGCGATGGCAAATCAAGTACCTTTATCATATAATTGGATTACAGACTTGGTTCTTGATTGTACGGATTGTCTTGATGTAAATATGATACCCAGTCAGAGCGGTACACTACTTTTTGAGGCAGTAAATAATGAAGGCTGCAGTGATATCGACAGCATGAAAATTACTGTCATCGAAAGTGAAATAGATATCTATATACCAAATATTTTTTCCCCTAATAATGATGGGTACAATGACACCTTTATCTTAGGAGCACGAAAAAATCTTGTCCAATCAATAAACAATATATCAATATATGACCGATGGGGTAATCCTATTTTTATAAAAAATAATATTGATATCAATGATAAAAATGGGCATTGGGACGGTACTGCTAATAATCAAAACTTAGATACAGGTGTCTATACCTATAGCATAGAGATGACTTATCTTAATGGTGAGACAGATCTTAGAATAGGTACAATTTCTATTATCAGATAAGACATCGACATAGATGAACATTAGGCAGTTAAGGAGAATTATGACATCTTTGTTTCTGTAAATTTTAAGTATAAATCGTGTCGGTCATACAAAGCAGTATCTTGGATAAAAGCCCTAAATCTATATATTTACCTATCTCCTACTTTGGGCCGATTTCGTATTACGCGACACTTATAAAGTATGATTGCCATATAGAACATCACGAAAATTATCAGAAGAGAAGTATAAGAAATAGAGCTCTCATCCTTAGCGCAAACGGTCCTATAAGCCTATCTGTTCCACTAAAAAAAGGAAAGACTACATCCCCTATATCTGAGGTAGAGATTGCATATAATGATAATTGGGCTAATAATCACATACGTTCTATTGTCTCGGCTTATGGGACGGCACCCTATTTCGATTTTTATATCGACAAGGTCAAGTCTTTGATAAATTCTAATTCGAAGACATTAATGGAATTCAATTCATCTATTCATAATTATATTATCAAATTGTTAGATTTAGATAGCACCATGGTCACAGATCATTATGATTCTTCCGAAGAAATTATGAGACCAATCTTCTTAGAGAATAAAAAGAGTGTAGCTGCTTATACATCAACGTATCTGCAGGTATTTTCTGACAGGTATGATTTCGTTCAGGACCTAAGTATACTTGATCTTATATTCAATGTCGGACCTGAATCTAAGGACATACTTAAATCAACTCAACTTAGCTTTAGCTAAATAGCTGATTTACTATCTATATCTGTTAATTTATATCAGATCTTTTACTTCTTTTCTTATCTATAATCAGTCGTCTGAAATTAATAAAGGGTGCCTCTTAATAATTTGGGTTAAATTGCATTTCTAAAACTTGTAAAATCTGAATAAGGGATGAGTAATACACTGATAGAGAAAAATGTTAAAACATACAGAAAGCAATTAGAGGCTTCTGTTAATGATTTATACGACATTACTGAGATGATCTCTCATCAAGAACTTAAAGCTACTGTGTCAGAGATTAAAGATCGTCTCGACGATCCATACATGTTTGTTATAGTAGGTGAAGTAAAAGCTGGAAAGAGTAGCTTTATCAATGCATTGCTTGATGCTGATAAGGAGATCTGTAAGGTTGCAGCTTCTCCTATGACCGACACAATACAGCAGATCGTCTATGGAGAAAAAGAATCTATCATTGACATCAATCCATTTCTGAAACGTATCACACAACCTATAGACATTCTTAAAGAAGTCGCAATCGTAGACACACCGGGTACCAATACAATTATAGATCACCATCAGGAGATAACCGAAAAATTTATCCCCGCGTCTGATCTGATTGTTTTCGTGTTCGAATCTAAGAACCCATATAGACAGTCATCGTGGGAATTCTTCGATTATATAAAAGAAGAATGGCGTAAGAAGATCATCTTCATACTACAACAGAAAGACTTAATGGTACCAGATGATCTTGTAACCAATATCAATGGTGTCAAAGATCAAGCTATAAAAAAAGGGATTCCATCACCTAACGTATTCGCAGTATCTGCGAAACAAGAAATAGATGGGCAAAAAGAAGTCAGTGGATTTATCCCCGTAAGAAAATATATCTATGACAACATAACAGGTGGCAAAGCACCCTATCTTAAGTTGATCAATAATGCAGATACGGCGCTTAATATCAATGACAAAATATTCAAAGGTGTTATAATTAGAAAAGAACAATATGAAGCAGATGCTCGGTTTCGCCAAGATATAAGAGAAAGCCTCGATCATCAAGAATCCAAGACTAAGCGACAGGTCAATGTACTGGTAGAAAACTTACTTGCCAGCTATGATAGGATAACGAATAAAAAAAAGGCAGATCTGAATTCCGGTGTCGGATTCATGAGTATGATTAAAAGATCTTTCTCTTCTACATTTGGAGGTGGACAATCTGCTAAAGATTGGCTTGAGAACATCACTAAAGACCTCGAGAATGATCTTAATAGAGAATTTAAGGACAAGCTACAAGATGGCGTAGTAGACATCGCAGACAGCATCCAAGATATGGGTAAGTTGATAGATGCTAAGATTAAGAACAGTGAGACTATCTTAAAGGAAAATCATGAGATATTCGCTGATATAGCTGAGAAGAGAGCTAATGTGTTAAAAGACTTGCAACAGGCTTTTGCAGGGTTTCTTAAGCGATCTGAGAACTTCTATGATAGTGGTCTATTGGACAGTGGAAATAGTGTCGGTGGTAACTTAGCAGCCAGTGGCGGCATCGCTGCTGTAGGCATCATCTTAGCCACTTTGACGAATACTATGATGTTTGACATTACTGGAGGGATACTGACTACGATAGGCTTTCTATTCGCAGGAGTTACACTAACTCTTAATAAATCTAAACTCATAAGACAATACGAAAAGGAAGTCGGTGTCGGTAGAGAGCGTATTGAGAGAGAGATAACAGAAAAGCTAAATAACTATACGCATAGAATCAAAGAAAAGATAGAAGACAACTTCTACAAATTTGATAAGCTCCTATCCGATGAAAACAAAACTATAGAACATCTTGAAAGTGAGCACCAACGCATACTGAGTTCTATAACAGAGATTAAGAAAACAGTGCAGGGGGTATTATAACAACCCTATCTGAAAGGATTTGGATAGGCTTCTGTGTATCAGTTACTAATTCTATAAAATATGATATTCTATACCCATCATAATCAACCATCGTTTATTTATTACTTTTAAGTATTTAATAAACAATGGTTATGAAATACGTAATACTCATTCTGACATTGGCAATTACCTTCATTCAATGTGCTGAAAATAAAGCTCCTATTGCTGAATTACAAAAGTCCAACTTAGGTAAAATTGAGTTTGAGGTGACTGGATCTGAAGATGCAATACCCTACTTTCAAGAAGGATTATTATTACTCCATAGTTTTGAATTTAAAGATGCTGCTAAGAAGTTTGTCAAAGCGCAAGAGGTAGACTCTAATTTCGTCATGGCTTATTGGGGAGAAGCTATGTCACATAATCATCCATTATGGAAAGAACGCTATACCGAAGAAGGTAGAGCTGCTCTTAATAACTTAGCACGTACAAAAGAAGAACGCTTAGCTATGGCAAAGACACCTATAGAACATGACCTGATGGAAGCTGTCGAAATTCTATATTCTGAAGGAGACAAAAAAAGGCTGGATATAGCCTATAAAGATTATATGGAAAAGCTGTATAAGAAATATTCCGATCATCATGAAGTTGCAGCTTTCTATGCCTTATCACTACTTGGATCTTCTAAAAGTAGAAAAGAAGATGATAACTATGAACGTGGCGCTAAGGTCGTCCAAAGTATAATAGATGAAAATCCGCAACACCCAGGAGCTCTGCATTACTTAATACATTCTTATGATGATCCTGACCATGCACCATTAGCACTCGATGCTGCTCATCGTTATGCAGAAGTCGCTCCTGATGCAGAGCATGCACTGCATATGCCATCACATATATTTGTCGCTATGGGAATGTGGGACGAAGTTATTAAATCCAATATCGCCAGCTACGATGCAAGCGTAACACGTAAGGAAGAAAATGAGCTAGACAACGATGCCATAGGTTACCATGCTTTTAAATGGTTGATGTATGGATATCTTCAGAAAGGAAACTTCGACACTGCGAAAAAAATGGTCTATGATATGAAGAGGTATTGCGAAGAAAAACCATCGAGTAAAGCAAGAGCTCACTACATCATGATGAAAGCAGATTACCTCACAGAATCAGGCGACTGGTCAGACTCTATAAGCTATCACAATGTCAACTTAGATAAATTAAACCTAATGGTCAGAGGCGTCCAAGTCTTCACTAACGGTATGGCTGGATATGAGAATGGTAATATAGATACATTATCTTCTGCCATCAACAGGCTGAATAGCATGCAATCTGCAGCTGAAACCAAAATGATAATCGGTAGTCCCAAAATGTGTAGCGGTATATCAAGATACTTACAGCCACCATCTGTCAATGAAGTAAATAGTATAAAAGTCCTTAAGTACGAATTACAATCATTAGCAGCGCTACTCAGAAAAGATGAAAAATCTGCAGAAAAATGGATGAAAGAGGCAACTGCTATTGAAGAGGAATCTACCTTCACATTCGGACCTCCTAATATTGTCAAACCTTCATTCGAATTATATGGAGAATGGTTAGTATCAAAAGGTCGGAAAAAGGAAGCGCAGCAACAATTCGAAAAAGTATTAGAACGAGCACCAAAAAGAAGACTGGCATTGATTGGGATGAAGAAAGCTCATTTGTAATCTTTCACTTTATACTAAAACATAGTTGACATAATTATCTTGAATGTATTCTAATATTAAATATGAATACATAATAAGCTTTCTCACATTACTATTTAGGTTTAGGGACTTTACGCCATATGATGCTCTATTTCAAAAGATTAAAAAAGTATAAATGAATACCACAAAATATACTTTAATTGTTGAAAAATTATTCTATATGAACGCTAATTAGATCCAACCAACTCTTATACGCCAGATATCAAAATCATTTTTTCTTACATCAAAAGTAGAAGGAGCTTGTTGATTTTCGATTACAGCTTGGGTTCTTATACATTTGATTTGTTCTTCTATAGTATTCAATCCGATAGACATTCTTCTTGCGTTTACATACTCAATATCTTCTATGGGTCGAGGACTAAGTACGCCATCTATATCCCAATCGAATTGAGTCCCGTAACATTGCGGTCTCCCTTCGAATACTGCAATTCTATCTGTCAGATATGCTAAGTGTATAGCATGTGCATCATTGAGCCTGACTGCTTCCTGTAATAGCAACATACACTTCTTCATAAATGCTGGACGGCCTATCGAATGCTGTATGACTAACCAAGCAGCATCACTTGCATTTTTGCCCACTTTATCAATTGTAGGATATCCTATTATATCTATAATCTTATCTAATATCTCGGCATTATAGTTATGCAAGGATTCCATCTCAGAATTGTAACCCACATTAAGATTCCCATCTTTGATAAGCTTATCACGAAGATCTGAGTCTGCTTTTTTGAGTGCAATAATTTGATTAGCGAAGTTGTTAAAGTCCATTGATTATAACTAACTGATTATTCTATCTATACGGTAATAATATAAGAACGAAAATACTGAAATACTAAATTGAGAAATAACTTTAATTCTAAATCCTATTCATGTAAGTTAATCACATTTATTAGTGCTACTTTGCTTTGATTTGTAAATCTACTTTCAATTCTAATCTTTAACCAACGTAATAAATGTCATTCTCGGATCTTGGTCTTCATCCATCCTTACTTGCTAAAATTACTGCTCTCGGCTATGAGAAACCTACGCCTATACAGGCCCAAGCTATTCCTGTAGCTATCAAGGAAAGAGACTTACTGGGTATTGCGATAACAGGATCTGGAAAGACAGCTACTTATGTGCTACCAATTCTACATAGAGCTCTTCTAAGTGCACCTACTGAAAAAAGCCGCCAACCAAAAGTTCTAATACTTGTTCCAACGAGAGAATTGGCCATTCAGGTTGATGGTGTTTTTAAGGAGTTCTCGTTCTCTACACATAAGCCTATTAAAGCTATGGCAGTCTATGGTGGAGTCTCTATCAATCCTCAGATGAAAGCCATATATGGTATCGATATTCTTATAGCAACTCCTGGTCGATTACTTGATCTACAGAAATCTAATGCCCTCGTTCTAGGCAAGATAAAAACTTTAGTATTAGATGAAGCTGATAAGATGTTGAATATGGGTTTTGAAGAAGAGATGCAAGAGATCATAAATCTACTGCCTAAGAGAAGACACAACATGTTATTCTCCGCTACTCTCAGTGATAATCTATCTGGCATCAATAAAGTACTACTCTCCGACCCTGTTGTCATAAATATAGAATCGAAAAAAGAAGAGCTTGACCAAATTAACTTGTCAGGATATTTTGTCAGTGATGATCGCAAAGGGCCACTTCTTAGACACATCATTAGAGAACAAGATATGAAGCAAGTTCTTGTGTTCACTTCCTCAGCTATCAAAGCAGAAAAAGTCGCCAATAAATTAACCAAGAACGGTATAGAAGCCATATCAATACACGGCAAGAAAAGCCAATCTGCTCGGCAAGGGGCTTTAGAGAAATTTAAGACAGGACGACTACAAGTCCTGGTAGCGACGGACTTAATATCACGAGGCGTAGATATAGAAGCACTTCCTTATGTTATCAATTATGAACTACCACGATCTCCAAAAGACTTTGTGCATAGAGTCGGAAGAACGGGAAGAGCCAAAACTGAGGGCTTAGCGATCACATTTGTAACGAGAGAAGAGACACATCACTTTAAGGTTATACTTAAGAAAATGAAGCGCTATATAAATATGATAGATTCTGAGACTTTAGTTTTTTGATGGTGTCTCACAAGTCACATTCAATATTTTTGGCAACTATATACCTAATACACCCAAATATATCATTTTTAACTTTATGATTGTCAACGTTTTATATTTTTAAGAACTATTTAACCTATATTCTGTGTTAATTAGTTTCACTTAAAAAGAATCACATATGGTTAGTTTGGAATTTCGTGAACCTCACGAATTATTTGATAAGGTAGAAACTGGATTGAAGGTGAAATTCGATTTCAGTTTTTATAAGTGTATAATGGCGCTAAGCTGACCCCCTCAATGGCGCAAGCTGACACCCCTATAAAGTAGCCTTAAAATAAGCTGTCTTTTTGTAAAATGGCGCAAGCTGACCCCCTTAAGATAAAAAGGTTCGAATTGAGTC
>Ga0209187_1000261_pt1 | contig 109002 bp, 85 predicted proteins | sample BantaG_FD_187430 | JGI IMG/M metagenome (GOLD analysis project Ga0209187, IMG submission 187430) | Marine algal microbial communities from Bantry Bay, Ireland - BantryBay_4 metaG (SPAdes) (version 2) | ecosystem: Host-associated > Algae > Red algae > Unclassified | place: Bantry Bay, Ireland...
ATCTTGCCGACCACCCCCTCGTCGACGGCCTCGAACTCCATCGTGGCCTTGTCGGTTTCGATCTCGGCCATGATGTCACCTGAGGAGACGGTATCGCCTTCTTTGACCAGCCATTTGGCCAGCGTGCCTTCTTCCATCGTGGGGCTCAGGTGGGGTGGCCGGGGGGGGGCGGGAGGAGCGCGGGGGGAGCGCGGGGTCTCGCAAAGAATCCGGCTGGACTCAGGAGACGGCGGTTGTCACTTCGAGGGTGACCGGGTTCTGGGCGGCGTGGGGATGCTCGGGGCCGGCGAAGACCTTGAGCTTCTTAAGCTGCTTGCTGGCCAGCTTGTTCTTGGGCAGCATGCGGCGGACGGCCTCGCTGATGATCCGCTCGGGGTTCTTTTCGAGCACGACGCGGAGCGAGGTGACCTTGCGGCCCGAGGGGTGGCCCGAAAAGGTCTGGTGGAACCGCTGGTCCAGCTTGTTGCCGGTCACGCGGATCTTTTCGGCATTGGTGACCACCACAAAGTCACCCACGTCGCAGTGGGGGGTGTAGGTGGGCTTGTTTTTGCCCATGAGCACCATGGCGATCTCGGTGGCAAGCCGGCCCAGAATGTGCCCGTCGGCGTCCACGTGCACCCAGTTGCGGGCGACGTCGTCGTTCTTGGCGAGGGTGGTCTGGCGGTTCATGGCGTGGGCTCAGGGGGCGGACACTGCGTGCGGACGCGGCCCCGGCGTGGGCCGGGGTCGGGCGGATCGAAGAGTTTAGCGGTGGTGGCAAACGTGTCAAACCGGGACCGCCAGAAGAAGCGGCCCGATGACCGCGTGTCGACGTGCTGGACGGGGCCGGTCCGGGCGGGCTGCGAAGGGGGCAAAACGGCATACCCATCAGAAGCGGCGGCCCATGCAGGCCGCCGCTGCCACGGGTTTCGGTCTCGTCCGGCCGCCCGGCCGTCCGGCCACCTGGCCACCCGACCGCTTTCCCTCCGGACCTCAGCCGATCGGATCGGCCAGCACGGCCATCGGGGCGCCCCCGGCGCCGGGGTGCAGCACGCGGGTGACGCGGGCGAAGTGAATCCTCATCACCACGGTCAGCAGCAGGCCGGCGGCGATCTGGGCGAGGAAAATCGCGGCCATGTACAGGTTGGTGTCGTCGCGCACCGGCTGGGCGCTGCGCTGGGCTTCCTGCAGGATCCGGGCGGTGCGGCCGCTGCCGTTGCTCATCAGGTCGCCGATGGCCGCGTGAGCCAGGTTCTGCAGCAGGTCGTCGGCGTGCTCGCGGTCGGTGGTGAAGTAGGTGAAGCGGACGTTGTCCGGCGTGCCGGTGACCCGGAGTTTGTTCGCCAGGTGGTCGGTCAGCTCGCCGGGGCTGTTGAAGAGCCGGACACTCAGGTTGGCGTCGAGATTCTCCAGGGTGGACTGCATCACAGTGTGCGAAAGCAGACGCTGCTGGAAGCTCGCCACCCAGCGCTCGGGGGTCAGCCCGGGCGTGTCGGTCGCGGTCGGGACGATCGCGACCTCGACGCCCGGCTCGGCCTCGGGCGTGGCGGGCAGCCCGGCTTCCAGAGCCTCGCGCACGGCCGCGGGGTCGAGCGTCGCGACGGAGCCGGCCGGCGTTGGGGCCGCGTGGTCAAAGGCGATCGCCATGGTGCCTTGCCACACGGGCTGCACGAAGTTGCGGGCGGCGAAGTAGCTGGCGGTGGCGGCGGCGGCGACGGCGAGGACGACGACGGCGGCGACGTTGGATGCGCTGCGGCCGCTCCAGCGGCGGACCATCTCGGACTCGCTGGCTTCGAGGAACTTCTTGACCTCGATCATGTTGCGGCGCTCTTTTTCGAGCCCCGCGGCCTGGCCCGTGCTCGAGTCGACCTGGGCCTGCGCCTCGCGCAGCTTGGCCGACTGTTCACGCAGCTGCGAGAGGTAGCCGCGGATCTTCTGCCGCCGGCCCTTGATGACCTCGTCGGCCTTCATCATCTGGGTCTTGCGTTTCTCGTACTTCTCCCGCACGCTGACGATCTCGGCGCGGAGGGCGGCGACCTCATCGGGGTCGGCCGATCCGGACGCGGGGCCGGGGTCGCCCAGGCCCGCGGCGAGGGACGCTTCCCGCGAGACCACGTCGTCCTCCCGCTGCTTGAGGGTGTCGGCCCGCTCCCGCAGCTCGCGGGCGTACGCCTCCAGATCCATCGAGTTAAGTCCCGAGCCCGCGTCGGCTCGGCGGTCGCCCAGCTCGGCTTCGGCCTGCTGCAGCGCGTGCTCGCGCTCGTCAAGCGTGGCCCGCTGATGGTTGAGCGCTTCCTGCTTCTCCTCCAGCGTGGCCGCCAGGGCATCGAGTTCGGCGGCGCGGGCGTCGGCCTCGGCGAGGCGGGCCTGGGCTTCGGCAACCTGCGCGTTGGCCGCGTCGGTGTCGACGCGGTCGTCGGGCCCGGTGATGTCGTCCAGGGCCTCCGCGTCGCCTTCGTGGAAGGCCACGCCCTGAGTCGTCTTCTCGGCGTCGTTCCCGCTGCCGGGGTCGTGGTCTTCTGCGCCGTCCGCGTTCAGGTCGTGTTCACGCAGGGTGAGTTCGCGGCCCTCGTCCAGCAGCCGCTCGCGTTCTTCGGCGAGCGCGGCCCGCTGGGCCTCCAGGTCGCTGGACAGCGTCGCGAGCGCGATGCTCTCGCCCGTCATCCGGTCGCGCTCAGCGACCAGCTTCTGCTTGCCGGCTTCGAACTTGGCCCGCAGCCGGTCTTCCTTTTCGTCCAGTTCGGCCTCGCGTCGGGCCAGCTCCTGCTCGAGGGCGTGCAGGTCGTCGGCGGATCCGCCGCCGTTCAGGGCCAGCTCGCGTTCGTCCAGCTCGGCCCGCTGGCGGTCCAGGTCGGATTGCTGCTGGTCGAGCGTCTCGCGGCGCTCGTCGAGCTCGGCGGTGCGGCGTTTCAGTTCCAGGCGGTCTTCATGCCGCCGGGCGGGGGCGCCGCCCCCGGACAGCTCGGCGTCGAGCGCGATGCCACCGGTGAGGGTGTCGTCGCAGCCGGCGTCGTTCTTCGACGCGTCCAGCAAGGTGGTGCGGGCCGCGTCCAGGCTGGCCTGCTGGGCGTCGAGCGCATCCGAACGCATGCGGAGCTCGAGCTGCAGCTTCTTCATCTCCTCTTTGCGCTCGCGCAGCAGCTGACGCTGGGCGTCGAACGTTCCGCGGTCGGTGTTCAGGCTGATGCGGTCGGTGTCGAGGCTGCTGCGCAATGCCTCCAGCTCGGCGCGGGTGTCGTCGAAGCGGGCCTGCACCGCGTCGATCTCGTCGCCGCGGGCCGCGACTTCCCGGCGGGCGCGGTCGAGCTCGGCACGCCCGTCGTCGAGTTCGGATCGCTGGCGTTCCAGGTCGGCCTCACGGCCGCTCAGCTCGGCGGCCCGCTCGTCCAGCTCGGCCACACGGGCATCCAATTCGGCGTGGCGGGCGTCCATTTCTGCGCTGCGGGCCTCGGCATTCGCGGCCTGCTCGTCCAGGGCGGCGCGCCGCTCGTCCAGGGCCTGACGCTGGTGTTCCAGCTCGCCGGACCGCGTGTCGAGCTCACCGATGCGATCGTCCAACGCCTCGCGGTCACGCTGCGTGGCGGCACGGTCCTGGTCAAGGGTGGTCCGTTCGTCGGCGATCGCTGAGCGTTCACGCTCGAGGGTGCTGCGGTCTTCGTCGAGCTGACGGCGGGCCGCGTCGATCTCGTCGCGTTCACGCTGCACGTGTCCCTCGCGCTGGGCAAGCTCCTGGGCCTGTTCGCGCACGGCGGTGACCTGGCGGTCGTTGTCGGCCTGCCACTGCTTGAGCTTGCCCAGACGGGCTTCCAGGTCGTTCAGCACGTCGAGCGCGCCGCTGGGCTCTCCCGGCGCGTCGGGGGTGCGGGGGGTGTCGGCGTTCAGGGTGGGGTGGGGGTCGGATGACATAGGTTGGGCTCGTTATGCGGGTCGTGACCAGTCTTCGAGATCGGCGGAGCCCGGCACCGGGGTGAGCCCCCCAGCGGTAAAATCAGGCGGATCCGCCTGCCCCACTTGCCCAGCCGCTACCACCGGACCCATACGCCGTGACCCCGCCGCTGCCGATAACCGCGTCGCCCCCGGAGGGACCGCCGGACCCCGTCCGGGGCGCGGCGGCGGTGCTGCGGGCCGACGGGCTGGGCTTCGCCTACCCCGGGGCGGCGGCGGTGCTGGGGGGCGTGACCGCGGGCCTGCACCCGGGCCGGGTGACGGCGCTGGTGGGCCCCAACGGTGCGGGCAAGTCCACCCTGCTGAGGCTGCTGCTGGGTCAGCTGACCCCGGGGGTCGGCTCGGTCTCGGTCAACGGGGAGGACCCCGCCACGCTGCGGCCCGCGGCGCTCGCCCGCCGGGTGACCTATCTGCCGCAGGACGCGGAGGGCGGCGGGGCGTTTACGGTGCGGGAAACCGTCGCCATGGGCCGATTCGCCTGGGGCGACCACGCGCACGTCGACGCGACGCTGGACCGGTTCGAGCTGACGGAGGTCGCCGGTCGGGCGGTGGCGCACCTGTCGGGCGGGCAGCGGCAGCGCGTGCGGCTGGCCCGGGCGTGGGTGCAGAGCCGCGGCCCGGGCCAGCTGGCGGTGCTGGCCGACGAGCCGGGGGCCGGGCTGGACCTGCGTCACGCCCACGCGCTGATGGCCGGCCTGCGCGACATGGCGGCGGAGGGGCTCGCGGTGCTGGTCGTGCTGCACGACCCGGACCTCTCGGCCCGCTACGCCGACGACGCATGGGTGCTGGCGGGCGGCACACTCTGCGATACCGGCCCGGCGGCCCGCGTGCTGAACCCCGCAGCCCTGAGCGTGGCCTACGGGCTGGCGCTCGACGCGGTCGAGACGCCCGGCGGTCGGGTGTTCTTCCCGGCCGGCGGCGGCGTATGATCGGCGGGCGTGCATCCGGCACGTGCGCCGGAAAACCCCACGAAAACCTCAAAGCAGAGATCAGAGGCGGCCCAACGTGAGTGAACCCATGATCGAGCCCGTGCTGGCCCAGGTGAACATCCGCCCCGGCAACGTGATGTTCTACCTCGTGATGTTCATGATCTTCGGCATGCCGATCCTCCGCGCGCTGTTCGGTCAGAAGAAGCCGACCCGGCCACGTCGGGGCCCCGGCAAGCCGGGCGGCGCGGCCCGCGGACCCGGTGCCGGTCGCGCCCAGGCCGGCCGGTCTGCGGGTGGCACCGCGGGCGCCGGCGGCGGGCTCACCATGGCCGAACGCATCGCCCGGGCCCGGCAGGCGCAGCAGGGCGGCGCTGCTCCGAGCCGCCCAGCCCCCGCCCGCGCGCAACGCCCGTCGCCCCCGCCCACGCGCCCCACGCCGAGTGCCCGCCCCCCGGCGCGGTCATCTTCCCCACGCCCGGCCGCTCAGCACGGCCCGTCCGCCGCTGACCGCGCGGCCCGCGTGCAGAAGGCGGCCCAGGCACGCCAGCGTCAGCAGCGCGAGGCACTCGCCCGCCGCCAGCGCGAGCAGGTTCTGGATCAGCAGCGTCGTCAACGCGAGCTGATCGAGCAACGCCAGCGCCGGGCGGCGGCGCAGCCGGCTGATCACTACCGGGAAGAACACGCCACCCACCGTCTGGTGGCCGACGCCATCGGCGACAACGACGTGCTGGCCGACGGGGAGATCGGCGGCGGCGACGGCCACGCCGCCGCGACATCCCGCCGCCGCGGCGGGGCCCGCGCCGTGCTCAACGGCAGCAATCTGCGCGAGGCATTCATTCTGAAAGAGGTGCTGGACCGCCCGCTGACCCTCCGCGATGCCCCCGGCCGGTGAGGCCCGATCTTCCGCTGAACCAGGTGTCCGGCGACGACGGCGCGGCCCGCGCGCTCAACGCGCCGCTGGGGCGTATCGCGGTGGTGGTGGGCGACCTGGCGCGGCCCGACCCCGCGTGGCGACTGGACACCCTCGTCAACGCGGCGAACCCCTCGCTGACCGGGGAAGGGGGGTTGAACGGGGCGGTGCACGCCGCCGCGGGGCCGCGTCTGGCCGCGTTCAACCAGGCGCTGCGCGGGTGCCCGACGGGGCTGGCGAAGCTGACGCCGGCCTTCGATCTGGAGGCCGCAGGTATCCGTTGGATCATCCACGCGGTGGGCCCGGTGTGGTCCGGCGTGGCCGACACCGGGGTGCCGGGCGCACCGGGCGACGAGACCGCGGCCTTGGGGTACACCCTGGAAGACACCCAGCTGGCCAGCTGCTATGCGAGCGCTCTGCGGCTGGCGGCGAAGGCGGGCGCAAAACGCGCGGGTTTTCCCGCAGTCAGCACCGGGGGGGGGCGCTTCCCGAAACAGCGGGCGGCGCGGATCGCGTTCGGCCACGTCTTTGGCCACTTCGCCCGGCGTCCGGCGCCGGATCTGCCGGAGGAGGTGGTGTTTGTGTGCGTCCATGAGGACGACGCGGCGATCTACCGCGAAACGATCGAGACGCGCGCGGGGTGGATGCTGGGGCGGCGGCGGGCCTGAGTCCCCGCGGGTGGGGGGCGGGCATGGCTCATTGACCTGTCAGATGCCATGGAATCAGCGGGCTCACCCGTCTTGAATGCTCAGATCTCGGTCAAGGAGATTTCTGTGCGGCCCTCGATCCACGAGGCGTGTCGCCGCGGCGACCTCGATACCGTCCGGGTCCTGGTGGCGGCGGACCCGTCGGCCGTCGACGCCGACAACGCGAAGCACTGGCGGCCGGTCTCCCACGCCGCGATCGTCGGCGCACGCTGCCCGGCCGCAGGTCTCAGCCGAGCCCCAGCCGTGCCTGCGCCAGCACGATCGCCGCCGAGTTGGAAAGGTTGTAGCTGCGGATGTTCGCGCCACCGCTGATCGGTCCGGGCATGGGGATGCTCACGCCGCGGTCGGGCCAGCGGTCGTGCCAGGCGGCGGGCAGGCCGGTGTTCTCGTTGCCCAGGATGATGACGTCGCCTCTTTGGTAGTCGGGCCGGTCGAAGCGGTGGGTGCCGTGCTTGGTGACGAGCCACGGCCGGCGCTCGCCGAGCCATCGGAGGAAAGCGTCGGAGTCGGCGTGTTCGGTGAGCGTGACGCTGGGCCAGTAGTCAAGCCCCGCACGCTTGACCGCGTGGTCGGTGATCTCGAACTTCATCGGGTGGATGAGGTGCAGGTGTGCGCCCATGCCGACGGTGGTGCGGGCGATGTTGCCGGTGTTCTGCGGGATGGCCGGGTGGTAGAGGGCGAGGTGCAGCATTCGGCAGAATCGTACCGCGAGTGTCGGGTGCGGCCGCGGAGCCGGCCGCACCCGACACTCGCGGTACGAAACAGCGGCGAATGCCCCATCGGCCGTTCGTCGATCGTGACCGTCTTGCCGGTGGCGGCGAGCGTGTGCCGGCTGCGAACAAAACCACGGATCCCAGCTGTTTCTCGGGCGGATTGAATCGCGTGCCACTGGCGGACAAGCCGCCAGTGGTACGCGGTGAGGGTGGCCCTCTCGGGCGACGCCTTCTGCGTCGTCGACATGAAGGTCGATGCCAAAAAGGGTCGGGATGCTTTGAGGGGAAGTGATCCGGCGAATGCCCGATAGAAACCTGCTTCCGCTGATATGATTTCTGATTTACGACAAGCTGCAGGGGGATACTGTAAAAGTCGAACCACCGTCGGATCCCACGCACGGGACGCTGTGAAGCCGTGTAAACCCCCAGCGTGTGGCCGGAGGTCACAAGCCGCGAAAGCAGCTCGACGGTTTCCGCACGCATCGGTTCGCGGTACTTTTATCTCCACCCGTGCAGAACCCGATTGGGTTCGCGAGGAACGTTTTGGTCGTAGCAGATCAGGGTGTCGTCGAGGTCGAAGGAGATGGGCACCATGGTTTCTCCGAGCCTTCGGGGCTTCGTTTCACGACTTTCAAATCAAACGGTAAGCGAACACTACGCCGGAGATCTGCGGCTTCGGGTGCCAAGGCCTTCAGGCCGTGCGGCTTCGCGTCGAAGAACACGGCGTGAAGGCCGTGGCATCCGGAGTCGTCAATGCATTCATTCTCCCTTTGCGTGCTTCGCGCTCTCTGCGTTCTTCGCGCAACCTGACTTGTAAGGGCCGCGGCGTCAACCGGCCGTGGATTTCGCGACTCTATCCGCGCGGCCACGCACTGGCCGCACCAACAGCTTGCGTAGAACCGCCGCGATCGTCGTGGGGTCTTCCAGGTACTTCGGCGGCGGGCGCCAGTACACGTCGTGGGTATCGATCAGCAGCGTCCGCCCCGGGGCGTCGGCGAAAAGAGGCATCACAGCGTGGGGCTGGGCGGTATTGAAGATCAGGTCGGCGCCGTCGCGGCGGATGCGATCGATGCGCAAGGTGCTGGCGGCGACGCGGATCTCGGTGAGGTCGATGAAGCTCTGCGCGGGAGCCGGCGGCTTGCCGCACGCCTCGGTGAGGTCTTCGACCACCGCGTCGAGCTCGATCAGCGTGTCCACGCGGGTGAGGCGGCGGTAGGCGTCCATGCGGTGCTTGTCGCCGGGGATCCAGCGTTTGGGCAGGCTGCCCGCGGCGCCGCCGCCCTCGCCCGACACGCCGGGCAGGTCCAGGTGGCACTTGCTGGCCTCGATGACCGGCTCGTGGTTCAGGCGCTTGGTCTCCTGTTCGAGCAGCAGGCAGTACATCTCGTAGCCGACCGCGGCGATGTGGCCGCTCTGCTCGCCGCCCAGGATGTTGCCCGCGCCGCGGATTTCCAGGTCGCGCATGGCGATCTTGAAGCCGGCGCCCAGCATGCTGTAGTTTTCGATGGCCTTGAGCCGCTTGGCGGCGACCTCGTTGACGGTGCGGTCCGGCGGCAGCAGCAGGTAGCAGTAGGCGCGGTGGCGGCTGCGGCCCACGCGGCCGCGCAGCTGGTGCAGCTCGGCGAGCCCGAAGTGGTCGGCCTGGTCGATGAACATGGTATTGGCGGTAGGGATGTCGATGCCCGACTCGATGATGGTGGTGCTGACCAGAATGTCGGCCTCGCGTCGGGTGAAGGCGAGCATGACCTTTTCGAGCTCGTGCCCGCCCATCTGGCCGTGGCCGACCAGGATCTTCGCGTCGGGCACCAGCGCCTGGATTTCGGCGGCCCGCTCGTGGATGCTGTGCACGCGGTTGTGCACGAAGTAGGCCTGGCCCTCGCGTGAAAGCTCGCGGATCAGCGCCTGCTTCACGCGGCGTTCGTCCCACGGCACCACCTCGGTGACGATCGCCCGCCGATCCACCGGCGCGGTGGTCAGGCTGCTGATGTCACGCAGGCCGACCATGCTCATGTGCAGCGTCCGCGGGATGGGCGTGGCGGTCAGCGTCATCACATCGGCGGTGAGGCGCAGCTCCAGCAGCTTGTTCTTGTGCTCGACGCCGAAGCGCTGCTCCTCGTCGATGACCACCAGCCCCAGGTCGGCGAAGGCGATGTCTTTGCTGAGCAGCCGGTGCGTGCCGATGACCACGTCCACGCCGCCGGTGGCCAGGCCCTTGAGCGTCGCGCGGACCTGGCTTGGCGTGCGGAAACGCGACAGCGCTGCGACATTAAACGGATAGTCCGCGAACCGGCGGGCAAAGTTGCGTTCGTGCTGCTCGGCCAGCACGGTGGTGGGCACCAAAACGGCGACCTGCTTGCCGTACTCGCAGGCCTTGAAGGCGGCGCGGATGGCGACCTCGGTTTTGCCGAAGCCCACGTCGCCGCAGATCAGCCGGTCCATCGGGGTGTCGTCGGCCATGTCGGCCTTGACCGCGGCGATGGCGGCGAGCTGGTCTTCGGTCTCGTTGAAGGGGAACTCGGCCTCGAACTCGGTCTGCCACTTGGTGTCGGCGGGGTAGCGGATGCCGGGCTGCACGGCACGGGCGGCCTGGACCCGCAGCAGCTGCGCGGCGAGGTCTTTGACCGCATCGGCGACCTGATCTTTTTGGCGCTTCCACTTCTTCCCGCCGAGCTTGGACAGCGGCGGCCGGCCCTCGAAGCCGCCGACGTACTTCTGGATCAGGTCGATCTGCGCCGCGGGCACATTGAGCTTGACCTGGTCGGCGAACTGCAGGGCGAGGTACTCGCCGCCGCCGTGACTTGGTGCTCCTTCCGGGGCGGGGCTGCCGCCGGCCTGCTTGCGGGCCCGCATGGTCTTGAGGCCGACAAACTTCGCGATGCCGTGGTCCACGTGCACGACGTAGTCGCCGGCTTCCAGGTCCAGGAAGGCGTCGCCGGCCTGGCCGCCCGCGGCAGGCGCCGACAGCACGCGGCGGACGCGGCGGCGGGTCTCATAGCGATGGAAGAGCTCGTGGTGGGGCACGAGAACCAGCGACTGGCCGGTGCGGCGCTTCGCGCTCGACTTGGTCGCGCCGGCGTCCTCGAGGTCCGCGCCCCAAACGAACCCGCGGTTCAGCACACCGTCGCGTACCGTGACCGCGTGCCCTGGGGCGAACTCGTCCAGCAGTTCGCGCAACCGATTCGCCTCGGCCGGTTGCCGGCAGAGGGCAACGACGCGCTGCGTGTCGGTCGACATCTCGGCCAGCTCGGCCACCGCGCGCTTGGCGTCGGGGTCGAAGGGTGCCAGCGGGGCGGTGGGCAGGTCGATGACCACCGCGCGGGAGTTGGTCGATTTGGAATAGGCGTTGAGCTCGGCGTGGGGCCGGCCGGTCAGCGTCTGGAAGACCTCGCGTGGCGGGGCGATGCCGTCGCTACGGGTCAAGCGCTCGAAGTAGCCGCGGGCCTGCTCGGCGAGTTCCTGCACCTCGTGCAGGGCGGGGATCACGTCGGGGGGGAGCAATTCCAGCAGGTGGACATCGGTATGGTTCGCGGCATCGTGGTCGCCGGGCGGCTGGCCGATGAGGCCGACCGACAGCAAGGGCTCGCCGCTGCCCATCGTGTCGGGGTCCACGCGGCGGATGGACTCGATCTCGTCGCCGAAGTAGTCCAGCCGGATGGGCGAGATGGCCGCGGGCGTGGGCTTGTCCTTCGGTCCGGCGGGGGGCCGCATCGCGCGGCCGGCGACGGGGTAGAGGTCCACGATGCCGCCGCGGTTCGCGAAATCGCCCGGCTGCTCGATGGCGTCCTGCCGGGCGTAGCCGGCGCGGTCGAGCCAGTCGAACAGCTGGCCCGGCGGCAGGGTGTCACCGGCCCGCAGGGTGAGGGTGAAGCGGTCCAGCGTGTCGGGCGCGGGCACGCCCTGCATCAGAGCCTGCACCGGTGCGACCAGCACGCCCGGGCGGCCTTCGTACTTGCCGTCGGCCGCGTGGCCGACCACGGCGATCCGCTCGGCCAGCAGTTCGAGGTTGACCGCGGTCTCGCCGGGCAGCACCTCCAGGGCGCCGAAGCGCTCGAAGACCAGGTGGCCCCAGCCGTCTTCGCGGCCCAGCGATTCGAGGTCGTCCAGCGCATCGTCGGCCTCGTCCAGGTGCGCGACGACCAAGAGCACGGTGCGGTTGAGCGTGCGTGCGGTTTCGGCGGCCAGCAGCGGCGCGAGCGCGCCGCGCACGCCGGTGGCGACGGCGGACAGGTCCGCGGCCAGCGCTTCGGTCAGGGCGCGCAGGGGCGTGCTGCCGGCGACGTGTTCGTGCCAGGGGAGGGGGGTGGGCAAGGGGGGAGTTTAGGGGGCGGGGGAGGCAGTGATCCGTGGTCCGTCGTCCGTGACCCGTTCCTGCCGGATGACCCGACGTCGATGGGTCGGGCGAGCCTCTGGCGAGCCGGGTGGGCCCATGCAACGCGCGGCTCGCCGGAGGCTCGCCCTACCGCCAGACAATACGATTGCACGGATCACGGATCACGGATCACGGATCACGGATCACGCTCTTCCGCCAGCACCGGCAACGAAATCCCTCCCGCTGCCGGCGCCGCGGGCGCGGCGTCGGGCACGTCCTCCAGCACGCGGACCATGGCGATCTCGTCGCACGCGGCGTTCTTCGGGCAGTGCACGCAGTCGGCCCAGACCTTCAGGGGCAGGTTCTTGCGATCGACCACCGCGAAGCCCAGCTGCTCGAAGAAGGCCTGCTCGTAGGTCAGCCCCATGACCTTGCGCACGCCCAGCGTGCGGGCCTCTTCGACGGCGGCCTCCACCAGCCGGCGGCCCAGCCCGTGGCCGCGGAAGTCGGGGTGGACGGCCAGCGCGACCACCTCGGCGAGATTCGCCCAGATGATCGACAGCCCGCCGACCGCAACCACCGGCCCTGACGCCGCGCCCGCCCCGCGGTGCTCGATCACGTGGAACTCGCGCAGGTTTTCGTACAGCTTGGCGTGCGACTTGTGCAGCATGAGCCCCAGCTCGGCCGCGTCGTTGATGATCGCGGCCATCTGCGGCACGTCGGCGACGACGGCGCGGCGGAGGATCGGGCGGGATGGGTCGGCGGCGGCGTTCACGGGCCGAGTATAAGGCTGGGCGGACGCGTCACGATCCGGCACGGAGGCGTGCGGATAGAGCGTGGGACTGGCCCCCTGACGCGGTGCTCCTGTGATGGGCTTCGGGCGACACAGATGCGGTCACCCGAGTCGGGTCTCACACCGGTGGCCCCGCCGTGCCGCCGGGCGCGGTGGCGTCAGACCAGGTTGCACTCTCTCTCACAACTCAATGATCCCCGGCAGCTCATCGTCGGGCACGCCCCCGATGGGGGGCAGCTCTTCGCGGGCGCCGCGGATCTGGAAGAAGAGGCGGCCGACGCTGATGGCGTCGTCGAGCACGACGTAGGTGCGCGGCGGGTGGTTGTTCAGCCACTCAGAGGGCATGTGCCGCTTGTTGGTGCGGTGGTAGGGGCGTTGCAGCAGCACCATGGCGTAGGTCCGCAGGTCCAGCGCGGCGCGACGGAAGGGGCTGCTGCCGGTGAAGTGATGCAGGTACCACTCAACGAACATGAACGGCACGGCGGCGGGGTAGCCGACGAAAACCTTGGCGGCGGGCAGACCATTGAGCCAGGCGAGGTAGTCGTGGATGGCGGGGCCCGGCGGCTCGGGTTCGTGGGTGACCACGGCCCAGGCGTCACGCATCGATTTCCACCGGGCGAGGATCTCGGGGTGGGGGCGGGCGCCGCGCAGACGCTGCAAATTGACGCTGAAGCTGCTGATGAGCTCGCCGTTGCGGTCGAAGGCGGCCGAGCCGAGGCTGCGGATGGAATGCGGGCCGGGGATCGGGCCGTCGATCTCGATCGAGGTGCAGATATAGATTTCGGGCATGAGGACACATCCAAGGACGGCCGTTTCTCGGGAAACGCGAGGCGGAGGCGGCCGGAAGGAGTCTAATCGCTACCCCATTTCTACTGCTGGCTGGGGGTCGGCCCGCAAGGAGATCAAGGCAGGTGTCGCGAAGGACGCAAAGAGCGCGAAGGCCGCGAAGAAACACAAAAATTGCCACCCGGTTCAGGCGGGCCTGGACCGCGAAAATGACATGCCTTGCTTTGCGCTCTTCGCGTTCTTCGCGCCCTTCGCGATATCTGCCTTGGTGGCGCCGCGAGCCGCAGCTCATTCTGGTTGTTAGTCGTTGGGGGATACGCTAAGTTCTGCCTTCAGTGCGGCTTCGTCCCAGACTTCCACCCCCAGCGACTCGGCTTTGGTCAGCTTGCTGCCGGCTTTCTCGCCGGCGATCAGCAGGTCGGTGTTCTTGCTGATGCTGCCCGAAACCTTGGCGCCCAGCGTCTCCAAGTGCGCCTTGAGGTCGTTGCGGGCCCAGTGTTCCAGGGTGCCGGTGATGACGACCGTCTTGCCGTTGAAGGGGCAGTCGGCGGCCTCGGGCGGCGGGGCGGTGACGGTTTCGGTGAGTTCGACGCCTTCGCGCCGCAGGTCGTCGATCGCGGCGCGGCCCACGTCGCTGTCCAGGAAGTGGCGCACGCTGGCGGCGGTGACGGGGCCGACGTCTTCGATGTCGGCGAGGGTTTCTTCGTCGGCTTCCATCAGTTGTCCAATGTCGGGAAACGCATGCGTCAGACGCGCTGCGCCGCCGGCGCCGACGTGGCGGATGGTGAGCCCGGCCAGCACGCGGCGCAGACCGCGCGCCTTGGCGGCTTCGACGCCGGCGATGAGGTTCTCCACTTTCTTTTCGCCCATGCGTTCGAGTTCGAGGATCGCGTCGCGGTGCCGGTGCAGGCGGAAGATGTCGCCGAGGTTGGTGAGCAGGCCGGCATCGACGAGCTGGTGCACGGTCTTCTCGCCGAGCGCGTCGATGTCCATCTGGTTTCGGCCCACGAAGTGGGTGAGCCGCTCGCGCAGCTGCGCGGGGCAGGCGGGGTTGGGGCAGTAGCGGGCGGTCTCGTCCAGCGGGCCCAGCGGCGCGGGGGGCGGGCCGAAGTCGGCGTCGTCACGCGGCTTGCGGGCCTCTTTCCTGGCCTTTTCGGCCTCGCGCTCCAGCTTGCGGGCGTGGACGGCTTGCTCGTTGATGCGGCGGGCGTCCTGCTCGATCTCGACGGGGGTGCTGCAGTCGGGGCAGCGGTCCGGCGCGGCGATGGGCGGCGCGTCGGCGGGGCGATGCTTCGGCAGCACCCGCACGACCTGCGGGATGATCTCGCCGGCCTTCTCGATCTCGACGGTGTCGCCCAGGTGGATGTCTTTGCGCAGGACCTCGCCGAAGTTGTGCAGGCTCGCGTGGGTGACGGTGGTGCCCGCGAGCAGCACCGGTTCCATGGTCGCGCGCGGCGTGAGCTTGCCGGTTTTGCCCACCTGCCAGTTGACGTCGTGGAGCACGGTGGTGGCGCGGTCGGCGGCGTACTTGAAGGCGATGCACCAGCGGGGCGACTTGCTGGTGGTGCCGAGCTGCGCGTGGGCCGCGAAGTCGTCGAGCTTGATGACCATGCCGTCGGTGGCGTGGTCGAGGACGTGGCGTTTTTCGTTGAAGGCCTCGACTTGGGCCCAGGCGTCGTCGAAGGTCGCGGCGTCGGTGGCGTCGGGGTTCACCGGCAGGCCCAGGGCGGCGGCGGCGGCGAAGAAGCCGGACTGCGCGGTGGGTGCCGGCGGTCCTTCGGGCCCGGATTCCCACACGCCCAGGTTATGGACGAAGAGCCGCAGGCCGCCGTGGACTTTGGACGGGTCCTTTTGTTTCAGCGTGCCGGCGGTGCAGTTGCGGGGGTTGGCGTAGGGCTCTTCGTCGGCGGCGAGGCGGCGGGCGTTGAGGGCGGAAAACACCGCGTCGGGCATGAAGATCTCGCCGCGGACTTCGAGCACGACGGGGTAAAAGGTTCCTGACACCTTTTTGGCGGGATCGCGGCCCGTCAATCGGACCGGGACCCCGGCCACGGTGCGGATGTTGTGGGTGATGTCGTCGCCCCGGCGGCCGTCGCCGCGGGTGACGGCACGGACGAGCTCGCCCGCTTCGTAGAGCAGCGACAGGGCGACCCCGTCGACCTTGGGCTCGGTACGCAGCGGCGGGCCGGGAGCGTGCGTTTTGGTCGGCGGCTTCGCGTGGGCGAACAGGCCTGCGGGCCCGTCCTCGGAGTCCTTCGCGAAGCCGAGGGCCTTCGCCGTGCGGTCGTACCACGCGCGCAGCTCGTCCCGGTTGTAGGTGTTGTCGATCGACAGCATCGGCACGGCGTGCTCGACGGTGACGAAGTGCTCAATGGGGGCGCCGCCGACACGCCGCGTGGGCGAGTCGGGGGTCTGGAGTTCGGGGTGGGCGTCTTCGAGGTCCTGCAACTCGCGCAGCAGGGCGTCGAACTCGGCGTCGCTCAGCTCGGTCGTGTCGCCCGCGTAGTACAACGCGTTGTGGCGCTGGAGTTCGACGCGGAGGTCGGCGGCGCGTTTCTGGGCGGCGTTCGTGGCGGGCATCCGCAAAGTTTAGGTGACGCCGTGGATGGGGCGGACTTCGGTGCGCTGCACCGACCACGGACGGGACGTCCGTGCCACTGGGGGTGAAAGAGTGGGTTGGATTGAGGGAGCGGCCGGCTCCCGGGGCGTGGGTGCGGAGCCACCACCGCGGTCGGAAGGTCCGCTTGTTCTGCCGCCTTGGGCATATTGAGCGGGGTGCCCCGGACGCGTCGCGTTCACGCGCGGATCGCGCGGTCCAGGGCGGACTGGCCGGCGGCGAAGAGGCCCTTGCCGGCATCTTTCAGGATCGCGTGGCCGTCGGCGCGCTTGATCTGCCGGACCATGTCGCGCAGGTGCGCGTCGCGGTCGCGGGCGAAGCGGGGGAAGGCCTGCTCCAGTTCGTGGCGGTTGTACTTGCTCAGCGGGTCGTCCAGGCCGGTCTGACGCACCGCCCAGTCGAAGAGCGCCTTGGGCTCGGTGGAGTACTTGTAGGTCTGCAGGGTGGCCTGCAGGCGCTCGCTGATGGAGGCGAAGGGGTTGGTGAGCTCGTCGGGCAGGTCCCAGAGCTCGTTCTTGCCCGCCGACCCCTCGAGGTCGTTGAGCCAGCCGGCGGAAGTCGAAGTGCTTGACACGTCTTGGGGTTCCTTGGGAGGAAAAGGGGGGGGCGCGCCCCGAGAGGGGGCGGCGCGAGGATGGGGGGCGGCGGCGGGACGCGGGGATGCTGCGTCGCCGGGCTGAAGGGGGACGACGGCGGTGTCAATGACAACGCGGCCGCGGTGGGGAAAGTCGACGGTGAGCTTCTGGGCCCGGCCGTCGGGGCCGGATGCGGTGGCTTTGAGGATCCGGACGGTGCCGGTGCCCCACTCGGGGCGTTTGGGGTGGACCACGCGGTCTCCCCGGGCAAATCGTTGCGGGGTTGCCATGGGGCGGTGTCCCGTGGTCCCGGGGGGGCCGGGAGGTGCTGCGGTGCCCCGGCAGCGCTTCATCGTTGAAGGGTGCCTGATCCGGCGTCGGCCGGGGCGTCCCGAGTGGACGCTGGGCGTCCCGGGGCAGAACCGTTGGATGGCTTGAATCCGTCGTCAGCGGCTGCCGCAATTCACCCTCAGGAGAGACCTGAAGGCGGCGGAACGGGCTGAGTCGGGCAGGGTTTCTCGGTCCCCCTGGGTCCCCGTCGCACCGGATCCGGTGCAGGAGCACCGGGCCGCCGCGGGTTTCATCGGCCGCGGTGCAGGGGGGACTTGATAAAGATAGCAGATACGTTCGGGCTTTGCCGGGGTCGCGTCCGATTAAAGCGGTTCGTTGCCGCTCCGCTGCCCGGGCCCGTCGGGCTCATCGCGGTCGCCGCCGTCTCCCTCGTCGTCCAACTCGTCGGCCAGCACCTCGTCGTGGGCGTGGGTGACCGCGGTGGATTCCAGCAGCAGGTTGATGCGTTTGCGGACGCGGAAGATCATCGGCACGTGCGGGATCCGGCGCAGCTCGGTGCGGCCGGTGGCGGAGTACACCACGAGCGTGCCGGCGCCGCAGAGCAGCAGCTCCAGCAGGTCGGAGTAGGTGCTGCGGACGCGCTTGGCGCCGCGGGCCAGCGAGTCGTCGGCCCGGCCCCAGGAGTAGTGCTCAAACTCGTTGTGGGTGATGCGCCAGCGGTGCTGCAGGCGGGCGTAGATCAGCATGACCACGTAGGGCGGCAGCAGCATAAGGCTGAGCGCGAGGCCCAGCGATGGCGAGTACGCGACGTCCATGTCGGCGAGCATCCGGTACAGGTCGCCGATCAGCGTGAAGCCCTCGAAGCGGGCGTCGAGCCACTTGCCCAGGAAGAAAAACGCGAGAAAGACCACCGCCCAGAACACGGCGTGGTCACGCTCAAGGTCGACGCCCAAGGTAAGCAGGGTGACGGTGATGACCCCCAGAAACAGCCAGCCGCAGACCTCGGGGTCGACGCCCCACCGGGCGACCAGCGGCCAGAGCACCAGCCCGATCAGGATGATGGGCCAGGCGAAAATGAGCTTGGGGTAGGTGTGAAAGACGACCTGGCGGATGGGCTTGGGGGGCTTCTTGACCTTCACCCCTTTGGCAGGTTTGGCCGGACAGAGGGGCGTTGCAGCGTCTGCCGACGCGGCCTCGGCGGCGGGCGTCTGGCCGGGGACGCGGGGAAGGGGGTCGGGCTCGCTCATTGCTGAAGTCTACCGGTGGGCGGTGACCGGCCGACAGTCGGACGGCAGGCCCGACACCCGCCGCGCAGAGGGGTAGACGCACCGCGGCGCGGGAGGGGGGCGATTTGCGGTGGCCGCCGCCGTGCACCCCGCCCCACAGCCGGGCCGGGGCCGAAAGCATCTGAGCGGTCGCCAGAACGCAACGCCACTTCAGCCGCACCGAACCGGCTATTCGCCAAATCTGAACGTTCTGGACGCTTTTTACACGTCGGGCCACGTTCCGCAAAGCCCGAAATTTTCTCGCATCAAGTTTAATTTCATAAAATATCTCAAAATTGGCTTGGTGCGCGGGGCTCCGTGGTCTAGGATCGGTTGAACGTTTTGGACGATTTGGTGTTCAGGCACCACGACCCCCAGCCAAGAACCACCATGCCAAGCATCCCCACCGCACCGCTTACCGCCCCCGCTAGGCCCTCGCCCCGTCCCGCGGACGCTGACCGCATCGATCCCGCGACGATGCGGTGGAACCCGGGGCTGACGGTCGCCGAGCAGCGTGAGCTCGAACCCCTGCTGACCGGGCCGATCGATTTTATGGACGACCAGCGGTTCTACGAACCCGATGCGCAGCGCGACATCATGAACGCCGAGCACGGCGTCGACCGCCCAAGTACGGCGTGGTACACACGGTTGGATCACGAGCGCGTCTACCGCCCCGGGCAGAAGGCCAACGAGCTGCCGCTGCTGAAGCCCAAGCAGGAGGCCGCGATCTTTCTTAAGTTCAACTACTGCCGCTTCCGCGCCGAGTCGGCTCGGCAGAAGATCAACGTCCGCCGCATGAACCTGGCACGTTGCCGCGAGCTGCTGAAGTGGTCGCGGCAGGCCCAGGACCTGCGCGAGTCGATCTCGGAATACAACCTGGGGCTGGTGCTGGCGATGGCGCGGCGGCTGCCCGCGGGTCGCGTGGATTTCCCCGAGATGATCAGCGAGGGCAACATGGCGTTGCTGCGGGGCATCGACAAGTTCAACGTGTCGAAGGGCTTCAAGTTCAGCACGTACGCGTGTCGGGCCATCCTCAAGGCGTTCAGCCGATCGGGCATGAAGGCGACCCGCTACCGCAGTCTGTTCCCGGTGGGCTTCGAGCCCGACCTGGAGCGCAGCAACCACGCCGCCGAGCAGGCTGCTTACGACGAGCAGGGCTGCGTCGAGCAGGTGCGCTCGATCTTCCACGACAACCGCTCGGGCCTGAGCGAGCTGGAGCGGCGGGTGATCGAAAAGCGGTTCTCGATCGATGACCCCGACGCCAAGCCGCTAACGCTTCAGCAGCTCGGCAAACTGGTGGGCCTGACCAAGGAACGTGTCCGCCAGATCCAGATTCACGCGCTGGCGAAGATGCGCGACACGCTGGAGCACACCTACCTCGATGGCCCGTCGATCGCCGAGGCCCGCGAGCAACTGGCGTCCGAGCAGGAGCGCGAGGTGGTGGGATCTCCCGCGGCCTGAAGACGCACCCCGGCGGCTCCTACACTGACGGATCATGCCGCAGGGACGCGAACGACTGGATGAGCTATTGAAGAAGGCCCGGGCCCTGGAGAAGGTCCCGGGCGTCTACCTCATGAAAGACGCCGCCGGGGTGGTCGTCTATGTGGGTAAAGCGTCGGTGCTGCCCAACCGCGTGTCGTCTTACTTCGTGCCCTCGGCCGATCTGGGGCCCAAGAAGCAGCCGATGCTCGACGTGATTGTCGATTTCGATGCGATCCCGTGCGAGGGCGAGTGGGAAGCGTTGCTGACCGAGAACCGGCTGATCAAGGACATCCACCCCCGCTTCAACGCGCGGCTGACCGACGACAAGACGTTCCCGTATCTGGTGATCACGGTGCGGGACGACTTTCCCGGCGTGTTCATCACCCGCAACCTGACCGACGAGGCCTTTCGCGGGGCGAAGACTTTCGGGCCTTTCACCAGCGTGTACGCGCTGCGCGAATCGGTGTCGCTTCTGCAGAAAGTGTTCAAGTTCCGCACCTGCCACCTGGATATCCGCGACGGCGACGACCGCCGGCGGTTCTTCCGCCCGTGCCTGCTGTACCCCATCAAACAGTGCACCGCGCCGTGCGGGGCGAAGGTCACCAAGGAGGCCTACCGCGCGGACATCGACCGGTTCATCCGTTTCCTGGAGAGCAAACGCAGCGTGATGCTGCGCGAGCTGAGGCAGGAGATGGAGGCGGCCAGTACCGAACTGCGTTACGAAGAGGCCGCGGCGGTACGCGACCAGATTAAAGCCATCGAGAAGCTGGACGATCGCGGCACGACCGGTCAGAACTGGCAGCCCGAGAGCGAGAGCTTCCACGCCGATCCCGAAAAAGGGCTGGAGAGCTTGCGCAAGACGCTGGGGATGTCGCAGCAGATCCGGTGCCTGGAGTGCATCGACATCGCCCACCTGCAGGGCGGCGAAACCGTGGGCAGCAAGGTGTGCTTCGTGGACGGCCGGCCGCTGAAGAGTCAGTACCGCCGGTACAAGATCAACACGGTGAAAGGTGGCAATGACGACTACGCCAGCATCCGTGAGGTGGTCAGCCGGCGCTACCGCGACGCGGGGCAGGGGCACGAGCTGTTTCCCGACGTGATTCTGATCGACGGCGGGCTGGGCCAGCTGCACGCCGCGCAGGACGCGCTGTGTGCGATGGACGTGCAGCCGCCGATGGTGATCAGCCTGGCGAAGAAGGAGGAGCTGATCTACGTGCAGAAGAAGAGCGAACCGGTGCGGCTGAGCAGGAATAACCTGGGGCTGAAGCTGTGTATGGCCGCCCGTGACGAGGCGCACCGGTTTGCGCAGCACTACCACCACATTTTGCGGACAAAGAAGGTGCTGGGGGAGTGAGCCGGGCGGTGGGTGGTTCTGGGCGCAAGAGGGGGGACGCATCTCAGATAGCGCTGACGAGGGTATGGGGTATGGGGTGTGGGTCTTAGCCGGACGCAAGCGTGCGATCGGGCCGCGGCTCGGGTCAACGCTTGCGTCTGACCAAGACCCATACCCCAAACCCCATACCCCCGCCCGCAGCGCTCTGGCACCCAACCGACCTGCTACGCTCGCGCTCCCATGCCGAACCCCACGACCCGCGTCGTCATCCTGTCGGATACCCACCTGGCCGAGGCCGGGCGCGGGGCGGGCAGCGCGGCGGCGTTGCGGCCGTTGTGGCAGGGGGCGACGCGGGTGATCTTCAACGGCGATACCGCGGAGAACGGTGACCCGCGGCGGCGGGCGGACAGCGACGAGGCGGTGGCCGAGCTGCAGGACTTGTGCGACGCCGACGGCGTGCGGATGACGCTGGTGGCCGGCAACCACGACCCGTATGTGACTGACACGCACTTCGTACGGCTCCGCGGGGGCGAGGTCTTCCTGACGCACGGTGACGCGCTGCACTTCGCGATCGCGCCGTGGGCCGAGAGCGCGGGACGCCTGACGCGGCACCACCGCGACGTGGTAAGCGAGCAGGACCAGGACCCGGACGCCGCCGTGGGCATCGACGCAAAGCTGCTGGCGGCCAAGCAGGCCGCGGCCCGTCAGTGGTGGGACCAGGCCTACCGCGGCGACGAGAAACGCGGGCCGGTCACGGGTCTGGGCGGCAAGCTGTGGACCGGGGTCAAGGCGCTCTGGTATTGGCGAACCGAGCCGCTGCGGGCGATGGACTTTGCGGCGCGGTACGCGCCGGCCAGCCGGTTCTTTCTCTTTGGTCACCTGCACCGTTCGGGCATCTGGCACGACCCGGACGCGCGGGGCGGGCGCGGCCGGCACATCATCAACACCGGGGCCTACCGCATGCCCTGCTGGCCGCGGGCGGTGGTGATTGAGGGGCAGCGGCTGGAGGTGTGGCCGGTCAGGTGCGACCGGAACGATGGGCACCGGCTGGGCGACGAGCCGATTAAACGCTTCGGTCTGGATAACCCGCCGGACGCCGGTGACCAGGCGGACTATTCGCCGACTCCCAAAGCAACGCCCGATCCCGTCGCGGACCGCGACGACCGCCCCCCGGTGCTGCCCGCCGGGGTGAATCCGGACGCGCCGGGTCCCGATAAGGCGGGGTGAGCTACGGACCCCACCCCCAGCACCTGTTCGCGGCCCCGCCCGGCGCATCGCCGTCGACGCCGTCCGCCACATCGCGTGCACGGGCCGGTGGACGCATCGTCATCCTGTCCGACACCCACCTGGCCAACCCGGGCCGCGGCGCGCACTCGGCCGCGGCGCTGCGTCCGCTGTGGCGGGGCGCCGACGAGGTGATCTTCAACGGCGACGTGGCGGAGGTTTCCGACGGGCACCTGCGCGGGGCGGCGGCCCGGCAGGTGGTCGAGTTGCTGCGGCTGGCCGAGGTGGACGGCGTGCGGGTGACGCTGATCAGCGGCAACCACGACCCGCTGATTACCGACCGCCGCTACCTGCGGCTGGCGCAGCGCGAGGTCTTCCTGACCCACGGCGATATTCTGCACCCGGCCATCTCGCCGTGGACCGACCACGGGAAGCACATGGCCCGGCTGCACGCCGACGCGGTGATGAGCCTGGACCCGGGAAGGGCCCGCGACATGGACGCGCAGCTGGCGGCGTGCAAGCACGCGTCCGCAACGCAGTGGGACGAGTTCGTGACCCGTCCGCACAAGCCCGGGGCGGTGGCGCGGTGGGTCCCGCGGCGGGTGCAGCGGCCGCTGCTTGAGAAAGCGGCGCTGGCCCGCAAGCTGGTGAAGGCCGCGTACTACTGGCAGACCATCCCACGCCGCGCGATGGGTTTTGCGCGGCGGTTCGCGCCCGAGAGCCGGTTCTTCGTGTTCGGGCATATCCACCGCGCGGGCATCTGGACCGACCGGGGGGCGGGGCCGGATGGGCAAGACCGGTACATCATTAACACTGGCGCGTACCAGAGCCCGCGCAACCCCCGGGCGGTGGTGATTGAAGACGGGCGGCTGGAAGTGTGGCCGGTGGTGTTTGATCCTGCGGGGCACGGGTTCGGGGACCGGCCGCTGGCGTCGTACACGATGGAAAACCAGGCGGTGGCCCGCGCCGCTGCGGCTTAAAGCGCAAAGCGAAAAGCGCAAAGTGAAAATCGGACGCAAGCGGTGGCGGGGAGTTCTTTTAGTAAGTGATCCTTAGCATCCAGAACGCCAGGTACGCGCTGGCGACGCCGAGAAGAATGAGGGCGGGCGGCCTCCAGACTTCTTTGAAGTGCCGCGCGATGAAGACAAAAAACACACCTGGGATGAGCATGCAACCGAATCCCCACCCGGCACTCCGTCGAAACGCGGAACAAAAGTGCCAGGCGTAACCGACGAGGGTGAGCCCGAGCCCCAGTACCAGCAGGGCCGTCCATAGCTGATCGATGGTTTCGTTGGGCACGGCTTCAGACGGGCGGGGTGCGGGCCGCGCCCCGAGGCAATCGGGGCGCACGAGGTTTCGGGGAAGGGTTGCAGGTTCCATCGTACGCTGGCGTCCATGCCCACCGGGTTCGTCTACTCCGACCGCTTCCGCGACCACGACACGGGCGCGGGCCACCCCGAGCGGCCGGATCGGTTGCGGGCGGTGGAGCGCGGGCTGAAGGAACGCGGGCTGTGGGATCGGCTGAGGCATCTGGCGTTTGCGGAGGCGTCGCGGGATCGGCTGACGTGGCTGCACACGCCGGCCTATGTGGAGCGGGCCTTTGAGACATGTGCGGCCGGACGGCCATATCTGGATGTGCCGGACTCGGCGGTGTGCGACGGGAGCGCGGACATCGCGGCGCTGGCGGTCGGCGGGGTGCTGCGGGCGGTGGAGGCGGTGATGGCCGGCGAAGTGGCCAACGCCTTCTGCGCCGTGCGGCCGCCGGGGCACCACGCCGAGGCGGACCGCTCAATGGGCTTCTGCCTGTTTGCCAACGCGGCGCTGGCCGCCGACGCGGCGGTCGTCGACCACGGGCTGGAGCGGGTCGCGGTGGTGGACTTCGACGTGCACCACGGCAACGGCACGCAGCACCTGCTGGAACACCGGGCCGACGTGCTGTTCGTGAGCGTGCACCAGCACCCGGACGGCTGCTATCCGGGCACGGGCTATGCCGACGAAGCCGGGACGGGTGACGGCGCGGGTTTCACGCTGAACGTGCCGCTGGCGCCCGGCGGCGGGGACGCGGTTTATGCGGCGGCGTTTGCCGAGCGGGTGGTGCCGAGGCTGGACGCGTTTAAGCCCCAACTGGTGGTGGTGTCGGCGGGCTTCGACGCGGCGGCTGCCGATCCGCTGGCGCAGATGAACCTGAGCGCGGCGGGCTTCGCCGCGATGACCGAGGCGTTGGTGGGCGTTGCCCAGCGGCACGCGGGCGGGCGGCTGGTGAGCGTGCTGGAGGGCGGGTACGACCTGGACGCGCTGGCGGACGGGGTGGCCGCGCACGTACAGGCGCTGGTGGCGGCGGGGCGGGCTGCAGAAAGCGCAACATGAAAAACGCGAAGTGCAGATCGGCATCGCGGTACAGCGCCGCGGGGGCCGGGAACGCTTGCGTCTGATTTGCGCTTTTCACTTTGCGCTCTGCGCTTTACACCGGTTCCCGGTCATCCTCAACCACGCAGGCCGGCGCCACGGGCCGCAGGCGCACCCGATCGCCCACGCGGGCGAGCGCGCCGGCGTCGGTCTGCACGGTGAGGCCGCGGCCGTGCATCTGCACGCGGTAAGTCAGATCATGCCCCTTGAACTCGCGGGCCACGACGCGGACGGTGCTGCGGTGGTCGGCCGAGACGTTGAAGTCGAAGGCCAGGTGTTCGGGCCGCAGCGAGAGCAGCACCGGGCCGTGGGCGTCGCGGTCCAGCTCGACCATGCCCAGCGGGGTGTTGGCGACGTCGCCGGCGGCATCACCTTCCAGCAGGTTGGTCTCGCCCAGGAAGGTGGCGACAAACGCGGAGCGCGGGCGACGGTAGACGGCTTCGGGGCGGCCGGTCTGCAGCAGGCGCCCGCCGCGCAGCAGCGCCACTCGGTGGGCCACGGACATGGCTTCCTCGCGGTCGTGCGTGACGAGGATGACGCCGATGCCCGTGGCGTCCACGAGCTCACGCAGGTTCTGCCGCAGCCCGCCGCGCAGGCCCGCGTCGAGGCTGGAAAAGGGTTCGTCGAGCAGCAGCACGTCGGTGCCGGGCGCCAGCGCTCGGGCCAGGGCGACCCGCTGCTGCTGGCCGCCCGAGAGCTCCTGCACGCGGCGCGTGTCCAGCCCGCCCAGGCCCACGCGGTCGAGCGCGGCGCGGGCGAGGTCGGTGCGGGCCCGGCGGGTAAGGGCGTGGTCGCGGGTGAGGCCGAAGCGCACGTTGTCGAGCACGCCCAGGTGCGGGAACAGCGCGTAGTCTTGGAAGACGACGCCCAGGCCCCGGCGCTCGGGCGGCAGGCAGGTCGTGGCGTTCTGGCAGACCTGCTCGCCGTGGCGGACGAAGCCCCGGTGGGCGCGTTCGAGCCCGGCGATGCAGCGGAGGGTGGTGGTTTTGCCGCAGCCCGAGGGGCCCAGCAGCGCGAGGATCTCGCCGGCCGCCACGCAGAAGGAGACATCGTCCACCGCGGGCGCGGGCTGCCCGGGGTAGGTGCAGGACAGGTGCTCGACGCACAGGCGGTGGTCGGGTTCGACGTCGGGGTCGGGCTGGAGGATGGAGAGGGGCACGGGGAAGTGTGAAGTTTGAAGTAAGAAGTGTGAAGTAAGAAGGGCGGGGGTTAAGGCGTTGGGTTTCGGCGGGCGTCGGTCAGCAGCAGGACGGCGACGAACCCGGCGGAGATGGCGAGGATGACCAGGGCAAAGGGGGCGGCCTCGGCGTAGAGGCCCTCGGCGGTGAGGTCCCACAGATTAAAGGCCAGCGTGTCGTAGCCGGCGGGGCGCAGCAGCACGGCCAGGGGCAGCTCTTTCATGGCCGAAAGGAAGACCAGCGCGGCGGAGGCCGCGAGGCCGGGGCGCAGCAGGGGCAGGGTGACGGCGCGGAAGGCGGCGAAGCGGCCGCGGCCCAGGGTGCGTGCCGCTTCTTCGAGCCGCGGGTTGATCTGCTGGAAGGCGGTGCGCACCGGGCCCAGGGCCTCGGCCAGGAAGTGCAGCACGTAGGCGTAGATCATCAGCGGCAGCGACTGGTACAGCAGCGTGTCGCCCGCGGAGACGAAGAGCCGGTCGAGGGTGAGCGCCATGGCGGTGAGGGCGAGGCCGAAGGCCAGGCCGGGGGTGGCGTAGCCGGCGTAAGCCAGACGTTCGAGGCCGCGCGAGACATGGGGGCTCTGCCGGTGCTGGACGGCGAGGCGGGCGATGGGCACCGCGAGCGCAGCGGCCAGCAGCGCGGTGGGGACCGCGACCGTGAGCGACGCCACGGCGGGTTCGGCCAGCCCGCGATTCACGAAACCCAGCACGGGCTGCGCGGCCCAGTAGACGCTGGTGACCAGCGGCAGGCCTACCGCGACGGCGAGAAAAAGCAGCAGGCCCAGCAGCGCGGGTGGGCCGACGAGGCCCAGCGGCAGGGCCCGGGGCAGGCGGCCGGCGCCCGGCGCGGCGGGATCGAAGCGGCGGCCGCGCAGCAGCATGAACTCCAAAAGGATGAAGCCGCCCGCGGTGCCCAGCATCATCAGCGCGATCCACGCGGCGTAGGCGGGGGCGAACGACAACGAGCCGTACAGCAGCACGCTGAAGGTCTCGTAGCGCATGAGGCTGACCACGCCGAAATCTCCCAGCACGTGAAGCACGACGATGAGCCCGCCGGCGAGGAAGGCGGGACGCAGCTGTGGCAGCTCGGCGTTGACGAATGCACGCCAGGGGCCATGGCCCAGGGCGCGGGCGGCCTCGTGCAGGGTCGGGTCCAGACGCCGCAACGCGGCGCGGAATGCGAGGAAAAGGTAGGGGAAGTTGTAGAGCGTGAGCGCGATCAGCGCGCCGGTGAACCCCCGCAGCCGCGGCAGTTCGAAGCCGGTCAGCCGCGCGGCGGCGCCGTAGCGCCCGCCGACCGAGAGCAGGGCGAAGGCGAGCAGGTAGCCGGGCACCGCCAGCGGCAGCACCAGCAGCACCGAGAGCAGGCGGCGGAAGCGCAGGTCCGTGCGGACGACCAGGAACGCGGCGGGCAGGGCCAGCGCGGCGGTGGCGGCCAGCACGGCGGCGGCCAGGCCGAGTGTGCGGCCGACGACCGCGAAGGTGCGCGGGCGCAGGACGGTCTCGCGCACCGCGGCGCCGTCGCCGGTGAAGGCGGCGACCAGCAGGAAGCAAAGGGGCACGAGCACGCCCAGGCCCGCCGCCCAGGCGGGCAGCGTGGCGCGGGGCGGCAGCAGGCGTCGGAGGTGGGCGGCGGCGATGCGGGGTGGTGCGGTGCGATCGTCCCGGACGGGCGACGTTCACGCGGAAGAGCGGTTCGAATTAGAGAAGCCCCACTTCGCGCAGCAGGGTGAGGGTGCCTTCGAGGTCGTCGATCGCGTTGAGGTTCAGCTCTGGGGCGTCGGCGTGTGCGTCCGCCGCGTCGCCCGACACGGGGTACTCGTGGATCTGGTCGGTGAACCACGACTGCCCGGTGTTCGACAGCAGGAAGGCCACGAGCTGTCCGGCGGCCTCGGGGTGCCGGCTGGTCTTGAGCACCGCAGCGCCCGCGACGTTGACGAGGTTGCCGATGTCGCGGTCCGCGAAGCCGGTCTGGGCGACGGGGAAGCCGGGGTCCTTCTCGGTGTAGCGCAGCAGGTAGTAGTGGTTGGGCAGGCCCAGGTCGATCTCGCCCGCGGCGATACCTTCGAGAATGGCCGTGTTTTTGGGGTAGCTCTGCACGTCGTTGCGTTTCATGTCGAGCAGCCACTGCCGCGCGGCGTCTTCACCGTGGATCACCCGCAGGGCGGTGACGAAGGCCTGGAACGAGGCGTTGCCGGGCGCGAAGCCCACGCGGCCGGCGTACTTCGGGTCGGTCAGGTCCAGGACGCTCTGCGGCAGGTCGTCGGCGTCCACCCGCTCGGTGCTGTACGCCAGCGTGCGGGCCCGCAGCGAGGTGGCGACCCAGTCGCCCCGGTCGCTGACGAAGCGCGCGTCCACGGCGTCGTTCAGATCGTCCGGCAGCGGGGCCAGCAGGCCGGCCCGTGAGAGCGCGCCCAGCGCGCCGGCGTCTTGGGCCAGCACCACGTCGGCGGGCGAGCGGTCGCCCTCGGTCTGGAGCTTGAGCGCGACGGCGGCGGTGCCGTCGTAGACCCGGCGGACGGTGTGCCCTGACTCTTTTTCGAAGCGGTCGAAGAGCGCATCCATGAACGACTTGGACCGGCCCGAGTAGACGGTCACAGTGTCGGCCGGGGCGGGGGCCGTGATGCCGCCGGCGGCGACGACGAATGCGAGGGTGGCGAGCAGCAGAGGATGTCTGAGCATGGCGGGGTTCCTGGGGGAATGGGCGGTGCCATACTATTGAGATTGACTTGCAGTAACAAGTTTTGACCGCTAAGTTCTTGCCCAGAGGGCGTGAAACCCGCTGCCACGCCCCGTTGTCGGCCCCGGGCCGGGAAAGAACCTTCATGAAAAAGCCCCCCTTGACCGCGGTCGCCGCCCTGTTCATTGTCGCTTCGGTCGGGGGCTGCGCCGGGCTCGCCCCGCCCCGCGAACCGGTGTCGGACCGCGCGGTGGTCGCGTCGTACGCGGACCTCGCGGCGCGGCAATACGCTGCGGCGCTGGCCGACGCCCGGTCGCTGGCCGACGCGGTCGATACGCTGGTGGCGTCGCCGTCCGAGGCGACCCTGGCCGCGGCGCGGCGGGCGTGGCTGGCCGCTCGCGAGAGCTACGGCGTGACCGAGGCGCACCGGTTCTACAACGGGCCGATCGACGGCGTGGACCCGGCGACGGGCGAGGAAGGGCCCGAGGCGCTCCTGAACAGCTGGCCGGTCAACGAGGCGCACCTCGACTACGTGGCCGGCCGGCCCGACGCGGGGCGCATCGCCGACGCGGGCTTCGCGATCAGTGCGGAAGCGATCGCCGCGGAAAACCAAGTGAGCGACGAGGCGGACGTGACCACCGGCTACCACGCGGTGGAGTTTTTGTTGTGGGGGCAGGACTTCAGCGCCGACGGCCCGGGCGTGCGCCCGGCGACCGACTACGCCACCGCGCCCCACGCCGGGCGGCGCGGGGCTTACCTCAAAGCGGTCACGGCGAGGCTGATCGACGACCTGACCTACGTCGCGGGCGAATGGGCGCCGGGACGCCACAACTACCGGGCGCGTTTCGAAGCCCGCCCGGCGCGCGAAGCACTCGCCAACGTGCTGAGCGCGCAGGCCACGCTGGCGGGCTTCGAGCTGGCCAGCGAGCGCATCGCGGTGCCGCTGGACTCGGGCGATCAGGAGGACGAGCACTCGTGCTTCTCGGACAACACCCACCGCGATTTTGTCCGCAACGTGGACGGCATCGCCGCGGTGTGGCGGGGCGCGGGCGGCCCGGGGCTGCGCGACCGCTGGCCGGCGGACGACGCCGGGGTGCTCGCGGTGGACGCGGCGATGGCCCGGGCCGAGGCGTTGGCGGGCGAGGTCGAGGACCACGGCCCGGTCGACACGATCCTTGCGTCGGACGCGGGATCGGCCGGGCGCGACGCGTTAAACGGCCTGTCGGACGCGCTGATTGAGGTGGCCGAAGCGGTGGTGGAGCTGGGCGCGGCGTCGGGGCTGGAGGTCGTGATCGGCGGTGAGTAGGCCGGCCCCGTCTTTGGAACCACGCACGCCACGCCGCAGCGCCGACCTTGCGGCGGCGCGGCGTGCGTTGCGTGACCTGCCGGGCGGGCTGCTGGCCGCGGCGACGGCGGGCCTGCTGGCCCTGTCGCTGGGCGCGGGCGACCCGCCGGGCGTGGTCCGCGCCGGCGGTGGGCTGACGGTGGACGACGACACCTCCAAGGCCTTCGGCCAGCACGCGCCGGGGCTGCCGGTGCGCGAGCTGCGCAAGTTCACCGTCGGCAACCGGCTGTTCAACACCAACTGGGTGACGGCCCCCGCGTCGGTGCGTTCGCTGGACGGGCTGGGGCCGTTCTTCAACCGCGTGTCGTGCTCGGCCTGCCACGTGCGCGACGGCCGCGGCCGGCCGCCGGTGGGGCCGGCCGCGCCGATGATGTCCATGCTGGTCCGCCTGTCCGTGCCCGGCCTGGACGGCAAACCGGTGCCCCATCCGATCTACGGCGATCAGCTGAGCGACCGCGCGGTCGAGGGGCTGCAACCCGAAGGACGCGCCGCGGTGACGTGGGAGGACGCCGAGCCGTTCGTCTACCCCGATGGCACGGCGGTGCCGCTCCGCCGGCCACGCATTGACCTGGTCGACCTGACCCATGGCCCGCTCGGGCCCGACACCATGATGTCGGCCCGCGTGGCCAACGCGGTCTTCGGCCTGGGGCTGCTGGAGGCGGTGCCCGAGGCCGACATCGTCGCGCGGGCCGACCCCGACGACGCGGACGGCGACGGCATCTCGGGCCGCGTGAACCGGGTGTGGGACCACGACGCGCAGGCGTGGGCGCTCGGCCGCTTCGGTTGGAAGGCCAACCAGCCCACGCTGCGGCAGCAGGCGGCGAGCGCGATGGCCGGCGACGTGGGCATCACCAGCGAGCACTTTGCCGGCGGCAACTTCACCGCCGCGCAGACCGACGCGGCCGCGTTGCCCGACGGCCGCGACGCCGAGGGTGTTGAGTTGTCGAGCAAGCAGCTGGACCGGCTGACGTTCTATCTGCAGACCCTCGCGGTGCCGGCGCAGCGCGACGCCGACGACCCGGCCGTGCGGCGCGGCGCACAGGGTTTCGTGGCCGCGGGCTGCAACGCGTGCCACGCGGCGGTCATGCGGACCGGTCCGTCCGCCGCCCACGACGTGCTGGCGGGCCAGACGTTCGCCCCGTACACCGACCTGCTGCTGCACGACATGGGCCCGGGCCTGGCGGACGGCCGACCCGACGGGCGGGCGAGCGGCCGCGAGTGGCGGACCCCGCCGTTGTGGGGACTGGGACTTCAAGAGCGGGTGAGCGGGCACACCTTCCTGCTGCACGACGGCCGCGCGCGGAACGCGGAGGAGGCGGTGCTGTGGCACGGCGGCGAGGCCGCGGCCGCGCGCGACCGGTTTGCGGGCCTGACCGCCGGCGAGCGGGCGAACGTGCTGGCGTTTCTCGGGTCGCTGTAAGGGCGGAATTAATTTCAGATTTTTGATTTCAGATTTCAGATGTGAAGAACAAGGATCGGAAAGCGCACGGTTCCCATTCCCAAATCTGAAATCTGAAATTTGAAATCTGTAATCTGAAATCGTCCACCTCCCTTACAATCCCGCCCATGCTGGAAACCAAGCCGACCCCAGAAACCACCCCTTGGTACGCCGACGGGCTACGCTTCAAATGCACCCAGTGTGGGGGCTGCTGCACCGGCGGCCCGGGCTACGTGTGGTTCGACGACGACGAGGCCGCAGCGATGGCCGAGGCCAAGGGCGTCGACAAGGCCGCGTTCTACGCGAAGTACGCCAAGAAGAAGCTGGGCCGCTGGTCGCTCGACGAGGTCCGCGTGGCCCGCGGGCAGTACGACTGCGTGTTCCTGGCCCGACCCGGCGGATTGGACAGCCCCGGACGCTGCACGATCTACGCCGACCGCCCGACGCAGTGCCGCACCTGGCCGTTCTGGGACGCGAACGTGAGCAGCCCCGAGGCCTGGGCCGAGGCCGCGGAGGACTGCCCGGGCATGAAGCTGCCCGACCAAAAGGGCGGCCACTTCGTGCCGCTGGAGGCCATCACCGTCGAGCTGCAGCGCAACCCGGCGGGCCTTTGACGTGGCGGACGCAAGCGGCCCGAACGATGCGGAGCGGCAGCGCGAATGGGGCGACTGGCACGCGGCGGCGGCGCGTCCCGACATCGATGCCCAAATGCGGGCGCTGTACGCAGACGTGGACGCCGCCATCGCCGAACGCGGGCCGACGTGCTGGACCAGCGGCAAGTGCTGCAAGTTCGATTCGTTCGGTCACCGGCTGTACGTCACGGCGTTGGAAGTGGCGTGGTTCCTGCGGCAGATCGACACCGGTGAACCGGCCTCTGCCGGCGACGACGCGGAACGCGGCATCCGGCTGCCTCAGCTGGCCGAGACGTCCGGGGCGTGTCCCTACCAGATCGCGGGCCGGTGCAGCACACACGCGGTCCGCCCGCTGGGCTGCCGGATCTTCTTCTGCCAGGCGGGCACCGAGGACTGGCAGCAGGACCTGTACGAATCGTTTCTGACCCGCCTCCGTGTCCTGCACGAACGCCACGGGGTGGATTACCGCTACCTCGACTGGATCGCGGGCCTGGAGGCCGCGGGCGCGTCGACGTCGTGACGCTCCGCCGATCGGTCCCTGACGATCGATTTACACCAAGGTTCGTCCCACGACCCGATGCCGCTCACTTCTCGCGCAGCCGACCCCGCTGCCGGCCATGCCCCCACGCTGCGACGGCCTGATCCGGGACTGACGGACGTTGCCGCTCTGCCACCCAGCGCGTAGGATCACGGTGAGGCCGAGGGGCCGATCGGCTCGGCCTTGCAATTCGTTTTTTGGTGAGATCCGTATGGCGGCCAGCAGTTACCCGGACCCGAAAGACCACCCCGAGCTGATGCTCTCGATCCGCACGGCGCTGAACAAGATCCCCAACGGGCTGTTCGTGCTGACGGCGGAGCACGAAGAACGGCGGGGCGGCATGGTGGTGTCGTGGGTGCAGCAGGTCTGCGACACCCCGCCCATGGTCAGCGTGGCGATCGAGAAGGGCAAGGCGATCATGCCGCTCATCAGCGAGTCGCGGCGTTTCGCGCTGTGCCAGCTGAGCGCCAACGACCGGCTGATGCAGCGCAAGTTCGCCAAAGATTCCGAGCTGAACGAGGACCCTTTCCTGGGATTCAACCTGCGCAAGAGCGTGCTGGGCAAGCTGCCCATCATGTCCGAATCGATGGCCTACCTGGAGTGCGAGCTGTCGTGCCACATGGATGTTGAAGGCGACCACGACCTTTTTGTGGGCGTGATCGTCGGCGGCGCCACCAACGGCCGCGGTGACGAGCCGCTGGTGCGGTACACGCCGATCCCGGACATGAAGGACCCCGGCAAGGACGAGGACGCCGGCAAGGCGAAGGGCTGATTCGGTCCTCGGCCGCGGCCGGCCAAGGGTAGGGCCGGGCCGGGCTAAACTGCCCGCATGAACCCGGCCTCCCCGATCCCGACCGCACCCACCACCATCGACGACCCCGTCAACGCCGCCATCCTCGCGGTGTCCGAAGACCGCGTGCAGGGCTTTGTCCGCCGGCCGCTCCACGCGATTGCCGACGCCAGCGGTCAGCCGGTCGCCGTCGTCATCGAACGCATCGCCGCCATGCTGCGGGCCGGCACCATCCGACGGGTGCGGCAGACGCTGCTGGCCACCAGCCTGGCTCCCGGCGCCCTGGTCGCGTGGAAGGTGCCGCCCAGAAAGCTGAACGCGGCCTTCGAGTTCATGTTCAGGCAGGACCCGTTTTCGGGCCACATCGTGCTGCGGACCACCGACAAGGAGACGCCCGGCAGCCAGTACAAGCTGTGGACCACGCTGAAGGTGCCGCGACCGTATTCGATGGACGATCACTGCGCCCACCTGATGGAGGCGACCGGGGCCGAGGGCTACAAGCTGCTGCCCGCGAAACGGCTGTTCGCGCTGGGCGTGGGCCACGTGCGGCGGCGCCAGCTCGAGCCGGGTGACCGCACCGACGAGCCGGGCCGCGTGCTCGATACGCAGATCGTGGACCTGAACGACCGCGAGTGGCAAGTGCTGATCGCGCTCAAGCGCGACTTTGAACCCGACGAGCTGGTCGAAGAGACCTGGGCCGCGCGGGCCGAAGAGGCCGGCGAGACGCTGGACGACTTCTGCGCCGTGGCCGAGAGCCTGAACGAACGCCGCGTGATCGGCCGCTTCTCGACCTTCCTCGAACACGTCAAACGCCACAAAGACGGCCAGCGCGTCACCAAGTTTAATGCGCTCTACCACTGGCGCGTGCCCGATGGGCTCGAGCTCGCCGCGGGCGTCGAGGTCGGCCGCCACCACTGCATGACGCACGCCTACTGGCGTGAGGGCGGGCCCGAGTTCAGCAACGTGAACATCATGGGCGTGAGCCACGGCACCGAGAAAGCGCGCGTGCTGGAGCACAAGGCCGCGATCGATGCGCACCTGGAAGAGGCGGGCATCCCCGTGAGCTACACCAACGTGTTCTGGGGCGGCCGCAGCGAGATCACGCCGAGCGAGATCAGCCCGATCGCGTACCGGGCGTGGGCGGCGGGACGGGGGATTGCGGGGTTGTAGGCGGCGCGGGCGTGAGTTGATGCGGAATCGTTGAGGTTCAGTCGAAGGGGTAGCGGGTACAATTCAGGTATGGAAACTCAGGAAGAACTGCTCAAGCGGATCGAGATCATCCCCGGACTGCGGAGCGGGCAGCCGTGTATCCGCGGGATGAGGTTGTGCGTCCACGACGTTCTGGGGTACCTCGCGGGCGGGATGACCGTGGAGGAGGTATTGGAAGATTTTCCCGAACTGGAACCGGATGATATCCGCGCCTGTTTCGCCTTCGCTGCGCTTCGGGAAGTCCGCACGATGGGTCGTACCGGTTGAAGCTGTTTGTCGATGAGAACCTGTCGCGAAGACCTCCTGATCTTCTGGGCGCTGATTTCAAGGGTTCGGTGTCCGTTGCGGGTCTTGACTTGCTGGCAACACCGGACGACGAGATCTGGAGGTTCGCGGGTGATCGTGGATACGTCATCATCACGAAAGACCGCGACTTCGTCGATCTCAGCGCTTTGTATGGACCGCCCCTTAAGGTGATCCGGGTGCTTCTGCCCAACGGTTCCACGCAAGCGGTGGTCCAGCTTGTTCGGGAATCGCGTGAGCTTATCGACGCGTTTGCGGCGTCGCCGACGGCCGGGATTCTTTACCTTCCGTGACCGACCCCAAACGCTACAAGCTCACCGTCGCCTACGACGGCACCGCCTTCCACGGCTGGCAGCGGCAGGAGCCGCTGGGGCAGCCCGTGCTGCGCACCGCGCAGGGCGTGCTGGAAGACGCGCTGGTGCGCGTGCTGCGCCAGCCGCGCGAAGCGTTGGCCCTGCTCGGCGCCAGCCGCACCGACGCGGGCGTGCACGCCATCGGGCAGGTGTGCCACCTGAACACGACCAGCCCCATCCCGCCCGAGCGGATGGTGCGGGCGATCAACAGCCGGCTGCCCGACGACTTGGAGGTGCGGGCGGCCGAGGTGGTGGACCTCTCGTTTGACGCGATCCGCGACGCGACCGACAAGCAGTACCGCTACCGGATCTTTGATGCGCCGTTCCGACCGCTGGGGCTTCGGAATCTTGTGTACCAGCACCCGATGCGGCCGTCGTTCGACGTGATGCGCATGAACGACGGCGCGCGGCGGCTGGTGGGCACGCACGACGTCGAAGGGTTTGCCGCGGTGGCCCACGGCCGGGCGACCACGGTGCGCACGGTGCACAGGTGTTGCGTCGAAGAACACCCGATCCCCGCGGGGCTGGCGGGCGAGGGCGCCGCGGGCCGCGAGCTGCACGTGGTGATCTCGGGCAGCGGGTTTCTCTACAACATGGTCCGCATTGTGGCCGGCACGCTGGTGGAGGTGGGGCGCGGGGCGATGGAGCCGGAACGCATCGACGAGGTGCTGGCCACGCAGGAGCGGCGGCTGGCGGGTCCGACGCTGCCGGCGATGGGGTTGTGTCTGGAGTGGGTGGCGTATGGGGAAGTTCGAAGTTCGAAGTTCGAAGTTCGAAGTTCAGAGAAAGAGGGGTGAATCGTGGTTCAGATCGGTTGTCTTGTTGGCTTCTACTTCGTACTTCGGACTTCGGACTTCGAACTTTGAAGATCCTCCACGTCATCACGCGGCTGATCCTGGGCGGGGCCCAGCAGAACACGGTGATGTCGTGCGCGGCGCAGGTGGCGGCGGGGCACGACGTGCACCTGGCCTACGGGCCGATCTTCGGGCCCGAGGGGTCGATGCTGGCGGAGGCCGAGGCCAGCGGGGCGACGCTGCACGAGATCCCGTCGCTGGTGCGGGAGCTGGCGCCGGTGGCGGACTTTCGTTGCTACCGAGCCTTGCGGCAGCTGGTGCAGCAGGTGCGGCCCGACGTGGTGCATTCGCATTCGAGCAAGGCGGGGGTTCTGGTGCGTGGGGCGGCTTGGGCGGAAACGCAGACGAACTTCTGGGGGCACGCGGCGGACATGACGCTGCCCGACACACGCGTGATCCACACCGTCCACGGCCTGCCCTTCCACGACCACCAGCCGCGGCTGAAGCACCGGCTGTACGTGGGGCTGGAGCGCTGGGCGGCGAAGCGGTGCCACCACCTGGTGGCGATCACGCCCGAGATGGTGAACGCCTTCGTGGACAAGCAGATCGCGCCGCGGGAGAAGTTCACGGTGATCCCCAGCGGGGTGGACGTGGCCGCGTTCGCGGCCCGGCCCGAAGCACGCGCGGCCACACGGGCGCGGCTGGGGATACCCGACGACGCGTACGTGGTGGGGCACGTGGGGCGGCTGGATCCGCTGAAGGGGCATGCGGACCTGCTGGACGTGCTGCCGCGGCTGCGGGAAGAAGGGCGGGACGTGTGGCTGCTGTTCGTCGGCGACGGGTTCGGCCGCGCGGCGGTGGAAGGCCACGTCCACATGAAGCAGGGGCGGACCGTCATCACCGGCCGGGTCGATCTGGCGGACGTGCCGGGATGCCTGGCCGCGATGGACGTGATGACCTTGCCGTCGTATCAGGAGGGGCAGAGCCGCACGCTGGTCGAGGCGCAGCTGTCCGAGCTGCCGACGGTGGCCTACGCGACCGGCGGCATCCCGAGCGTGATGGGCGGCGGCGCGGCGGGCCGGCTGGTGCCGACGGGGGACAAGGACGCCCTGGCGGAGGCGGTGCTCGCGCTGATGGCGGATCCGCAGGTCGCGGCAGCGTTGGCGGCGGCGGGGCGGGCGCACGCGGTGGAGCATTTCGGGGCCGAGAAGATGCACGCGGAACTGTTGGAGTTGTATGAACGGTTGGTGCACACTGCCGATCGGACTGACCCGCATCCTGAAAAGTCCCGGTAGGGCGAGGCTCCGACGAGCCGCGCGTACCATGGGAGCGGCGGCTCGCCAGAGGCTCGCCCTACCGACCGAACGACTTGAATTGATTCGTAAGAAGGCCAACGAAATGAATGTGCTTGTGGTCGGACCCCACCCCGACGACCAGGAACTCGGCATGGGCGGCACGATTGCGCGGCTGCTGTCGCAGGGTCACCGCGTGCTGATCCTGGACATGACCAACGGCGAACCCACGCCGCTGGGCTCACCCGAGCAACGCGAAAAAGAATGGAACGCGGCGCTGGACATCTTCCGCGGCCGCTGCGCGAACGGGGGCGTGGTGGACCGCCAGCTGCTTGGCCTGCCCAACCGCTGCGTCGAGCACACGATCGCGAACCGGCACGCGGTCGCGGGCGTGATGCGGGAGTTTCAGGCCGAATTGGTGTTCCTGCCGTTTGAAGAAGACGCCCACCCCGACCACCGCGCGGTGACACGGATCGTCGAGGACGCCCGCTTCGACGCGAAGCTGAGCCGCATCGAGCTGCCCGGCGAGCCGTGCTACCCCAAGTGGATGATCTACTACTACTGCACCCACCTTCGCTGGGTGGCCAATCCGACCTTCTGCATGGCGATCAGCGAGGAAGAGATGGACGTGAAGGAGGCGGCGATCAAGGCCTATCGCACGCAGTTTGTGCTTCCGGAAAAAAACCGCCGGGTGGTGGAGTTCGTACGCGAGATGAACGGGTACATGGGCAGCCGCATCGGGGTGCGTTACGCAGAGCCCTTCTTCACGAAGGAGCCGTTGGGATTGACGGGGGTGGCAGAGCTGGCTTAGCCGCCGGTTGAAGTGCCCGCCTGCCGTCGTGTGGCGGCGGTCTCACGGCGAACCGCCGCTCGCCTCGCCGCCCCGACTCTCCGCCGCGGCGGCCGGGACGCGTCGCGCCCTCTCGCAAGCGGCGGTTGTCGCTCACTCGCAGCGCAGGTGGGGTCGTTCGACCCCTCGCCAGAAGGGGCCTTCCCGAACGAGGCCGCGGGCGGGCGACGCAACTCAGGTTTTTCCTGACGTGCGCCCGGGTTGGGAGTTTCGGCAAGCGGCGGTAAGGTGTACGACGGCTTTTCTGACGGCGGCGTTCCAAGTCCATCCCGACGGGGTGCAACGCCGCCGCGCAAGTATCACTTACCGGGAGCGTTCACGATGGATTTGACGAAAAGATGTTTGGCCGAAGGTGTCGGCACGTTTTGGCTGGTTTTCGGCGGCTGCGGCAGCGCAGTGCTGGCCGCCGGCTTCCCTGAGGTGGGCATCGGTCTGTTGGGGGTGTCGCTGGCCTTCGGGCTGACGGTGCTGACGATGGCCTTCGCGATCGGGCACATCTCGGGGTGCCATTTGAACCCGGCGGTGACGCTGGGGCTGGTGGTGGCCAAACGGTTTCCCGCGGCGGAACTGGTTGGGTACTGGATCGCGCAGGTGATCGGCGGCTGTGCCGCCGCGGGCGTGCTTTATGTGATCGCCAGCGGACAGGCCGACTGGTCGGCGTCGGAGACAGGCTTCGCGGCCAACGGCTACGGGGCGCACTCGCCCGGCGGCTTCACCATGCTGTCGGCCCTGGTGGCCGAGGTGGTGTTGACCGCGATGTTCCTGATCGTGATCCTGGGCGCGACCGACGTGCGGGCGCCCAAGGGCTTTGCCCCGATCGCGATCGGGCTGTGCCTGACGCTGATCCACCTGATCGGGATCCCGGTGACCAACCTGTCGGTCAACCCGGCCCGCAGCACCGGCCCCGCGTTGTTTGTCGGGGGCTGGGCGATCGCGCAGCTGTGGCTCTTCTGGCTGGCCCCGCTGGTGGGCGCGGCGATCGGCGGCGTGATTCACCTGTCGCTGTTTGCCCAGGCCGAGGAAGACGCCGACAAGGCGGTCAACGCGGGCAAAGAGGTGTTGCCGAATACCGAGGCCTGAGCGGCCTGTTTCCGCGGCCGTGCGCGGCGGAGCACATCCCGCTGCCTGCCCTCCCCTTCGGGGCCCGCCTCCTCCGGGAGGCGGGCCTTTTTAGCGCGCGGCTCACGGAGGGTTCCGGCGATATTCGTGGCAGACAAACGACGACGCTCAGGACTCGCGTGGCCGGGAGTGCTCGGCGGGCATCGCCCGCGGCGGTCGAGAAGGCAGGGTTGCGTCCGGCTCTTCGGACGCGACCCTGGCGCAGAGCCGCCACCCGCGTCAGCGGTAAACGATGTCGTAGGTCAGGTCACCCGCGCCGTCGCGCTGCCAGATCAGGTTGGGCTCGGGCGCCAGGCCCGGGGCGGTAATCCGGGGCGGCAGGCCGTAGCCGCTGGGTTCCAGCAGCTCGAACCGCGACACCTCGCCGCCGGGGCGGGTGTAAGTAAACAGCGCGGGCTGGTCGGCGCTGTACTCCAGCTGCAGCTGGTGCACGGTCCGGGTGATCGCGAAGCCGCGTTCACGCAGGTCGGCCTGCAGCCGATCCAGGTCGCGGGGCATGGCTTCTCGACGGGATGACTTATAGGCCAGGGCCTCGGCCAGAAAGGCCAGTCGGCCCGCGGCCACGGTGACCGCGTCGGGCAGCTGCTGAGCGGCGTAGCGCTTCCAGCCGGCTTCCAGCTGCCGGGCGGTGTCTCGGCCGAACGCCCGCGTGAAGGCATCGTCGTGTTCAAGCCCCTCACCCAGCAGCCCCAGATAGCGTTCGAAGGCGGGCTGGTTCGCGCCGTGCTCGCCGTGGATGAGGTAGTACACCAGCGACCAGGCCTGGGCGTAGAGCAGCCCGGCACGGGTCTCGTCGGTCGTCAGGGTGCGGTGCCAGTCGTGGCCGTGCAGCGCAAACAGGCTGGCCAGCGGCAGGGCGGTGCCGTCCTGCAACGCGGTGCGGACAAGCGTGATGCGGTCGGGGTCGGCCAGGCCGAGCGAGAAGCCGCGCTCAAGCAGCACGGCGTCTTCAAAGTACTGCGCCAGGCCCTCGTTCATCCACGCGGGCAGGCGGCGGCCGAAGTGGTCGAAGGCGAACTGGTGGAAGCCCTCGTGCTGCAGCGTGCGCCGGGTGGTGGCGCGGCTGCGGCCGTCGGCCCAGGTCGCCACGCCGCGGTGGTCGCGGGTGACGAAGAACATGCCGCCGGAGTTCTGCGCGGCCACGCCGACGCGCTGCATAAAGCGGTGGTAGCGCTCTTCGGTGCTGAGCAGGTACAACGGCAAGCCCGTCTCGGGGTCGACAGCGCCCAGCGTCCGCAGCCGGCTGAAGCGCCGCTCGTACTGGTCGAACAGCAGGTCCATGTGCCGCCCGAAGGGCACGGTCTGCCGCCGCGAGAGGTCGGTGTGGATGTGGTAGTGGGCCGAGGCGAAGACGCTGAGGTAGCCCTCGGCGCTGGCCGGGGCCGCGGCGAGGACCGCGACCAGCGCCGCGGCCAAGACCGCGCCCCGCCCGGCCGGCCCGGTCCGCGTCCTCCAGAAACATCCACGGCGGCTCATGAGCGGGCTATCGGCGGGCGGGCGGGCCCGCTCGACGGGGTGGCCGGTTCGTCTGATAAAAACCGCTCGCGTCCCGGTGCGGCGTCCCGAAATAGGATGTCCGGGCACCCGCGGGCGTCCGACCGCGGCGCCGGCCCCTTCTTTCTCGCGAGGTCTTCCTGCATGTCCCATCGCCGCGCCCGTCTTCCCCTCCATCTCGCCGTCCTTCTCGCCGTCGCGCTGGCGGTCTCCGCCCCCGCCGAGCCGGTGCGGGTCACCGTGGACCCCCACACCACCCGGTCGATCGGCGGGGTGAGCGAGCTGGACCGCACGGCGTACTTCAGCGTCTGCGACCCGGCCACGCGGTTCGATCAACGCATGAAGTCCGAGGAGCGGGTGGCGTACCTGCTCAACGACCTGGACGTGAGCTTCGGGCGGCGGCTGGGGCCGGTGAAGGGCCTGTGGACCTGGAAGAAGGCGATCGAAGAAGACCCCGAGCGCCCCGGCTTCGCCGACCTGGACAAGCTGCGGGCCCACCTCAAGACCGCCGTCAAGCCGCCGAGCGCGACGCTCGCCGCCCTGGCCGGCGGCAAGACCGTGGTCGCGGCGCACGGCCAGCACAACGGATTTCCCCCGTTCATGGGCGAGTTCTACTCCGAGCACCTCGCGAAGAAGGACAAGAAGGAGTACCTGCCCGAGAACATCGCCGCGTCGGCCGAGCTGGCGGCGGTGGTGATGGCCGAGGGCTACACCGACTTCGACCGGCCGCGCTTCTACGAGCCGCTCAACGAGCCGCACTGGTCGTACCACGGCACGCAGCACCTGGCCGACTGGCACGTGGCCGTACGCCGGGCGGTCAAGGCGGCCGCGCCGTCGGTGAAGGTGGGCGGGTACTGCAGCTCGGTGGCCTATTTTTACCGCCGCAACTTCGGCGCGTTCAACGGGCTGAAGGGCTTCATCGACCGCACCGACGCCCAGCTCGACTTCTACTCGTTCCACGTCTACGACTTCTTGAACTGGAACGGCGAGGGCTTCCGCGGCCGGCTGACCGGTGGGCTGCCGCTCGAAGGCGTGCTGGACCTGGTGCAGAACCACGCGGTGAACGCGCACGGGCGCGGGCTCGATCTGGTGGTCAGCGAGCACGGCGGCTACATCACCGGCGGCAGCGGGCCCAAGGCCGACGCGGTGGGCGCGCTGCTGGGCGAGAAGCACTTCCCCGAGCTGGAGGGTTTTGCGCGGACGATGCGTGAGCGCTCGGTGTCCAGCTTCATCCTGGTCAACGCGGTCATCAAGAACACGCTCACGTTCATGGACCACCCGCGGGTGCTCAAGGCCGTCCCGTTCATCCTGCCCGAGGCGATGGGCTGGGACCCGACCTACCACTCGGTGCTGTACGTGCCGCGCCACTTCACCGACAAGAACGACTGGGTGGAGACGCGGAACCTCGACTTTTACAAGCTCTTCCGCGACCTGCGGGGCCGGCGGGTGGTGGTGCGGGCCGGCGACCCGGACGTGCAGGCCCGGGCCTTCGTCGAGGGCGCGCGGCTGCAACTGGTGCTCAACAACCTGTCCGAGGTGCCGCAGGCGCTGGACCTGGAGCTGCCGCCCGGCCACACGGCAGCCACGACGCGGCGCTACGGGCGGAACGCCGACTTCACGCCGTACCTCCGCGAGGAGGACGGCGGCGGGGCGGGGCCCCTGACCCTCGCGCCGCTGGAAACGGTGCTGGTGACCCTGACCTACCCCGAGCCGATCGCCGCGTCGGGGGCGGTCGAAGAGACGGCGCACTACGGCGACCAGATCCGGGTCGAGCTGAAGGGCGACGCGGTCGCCCGGTTCAGGGTCGAGACCCCCGACGCGTCCGACGCCGCCTACGCCACGCTGCGGGTCGCGCTCACCCGGCCGCCGGGCGCCGACCCCGGGCTGACGGTCGTGCTGAACGGCCAGCGCCTGGACGCGCCGGTCGAGGACGCCGCGCCGCTGCTGACCAGCCCCGAGGGCGGCAAGGGCGAGTTCGCGACCACCCGCATCGTGCCGATCGATCCGGCGCTGCTCAAAGACGTCAACGCGGTGGAAGTGCAGTTCCCCGGCGACGAGGGCGGCGCGATCGGGGCGGTGGTGATTCGCTGCGCTCAGAAGCGCAAATTACAAAAGTGAAAAGTGAAAATCGGACGCAAGCGGCGGGGGCGATTGGCTTGGTAGGGGCGGGTTTGAAACCCGCCCCTACAAAGAAGGTCGCGCCGCGGGTCGCCTGAGGGTGGTGATCGATCCGAGCGCGACACAGACGCCCGCAAAGAACACCCCGCCGCCGACGTACATCAGTCGGATGGCCGCGGCGTTGACGTCGTATTCGCCCTGCTCGAAGAACACGCGGCCGGGGTCGATGTCCTGCCGCCCGGTCAGCCACAGCAGCAGCGGGTCGCCGCGGAAGTAGTCCGTGCGGATGTCGAACGACCAGACGAAGAGGTAGACGCCCGCGGCGGCGGCCAGCAGACCCAGCAGCAGCAGCCCGCGCCGCAGCGGTGCGGGGGGCAGGGCGGGGCGACGCATCAGGCGTCCAGGTCCTGCCCGAACGCGATGTCGTGGTTATCCAGGTCCTGGATGCCAAACTCGCGGCAGTTCCACGGCTGGTCGCACGGCCCGTAGTCGATCGTCGCGCCCGCCGCGACGAACTCTTGGTGCAGCGCGTCCGCGTCGTCCACCCAGAAGTACGCGTCCCACAGCTGGTCTTCGACCGTCCAGTTGGGCTGGATCTTTTCGACGTGGTCCGTCTGCTTCAGCATCAGGCACAGGTGGTCGCGCCAGACCATGCAGAAGCGCTCCGGCTCGCCCCAGAACCGGTCGTACGTGAACCCGCACTTATCGCGGAAGTAGTCCGCCGACGCGTGGACGTCGCGGACGAGCAGGACCGGCGCGGAAGTGAGGAGCTTGGGCATGGGGCGGAGGGATGGGTGTAGGGGCGGGTTTCAAACCCGCCCGTGCGTCGCGGGTCGGGCAGGCGTCCCCGCGTGGCGTCGATGATACCGCCCCGGATCTGCGCCCCGGAGCGTCACGCCCGCAAGCCCCGCCCCGTACTCACCCGTCCACGCCGGCCGGCCGCCGGGCCGCACATCGGTAACGCCCGCGGACGGTCCCGCCGCCTGTCCGATCAAGCACGCGATTCGGTTCCTGACACCTTTTCCGGTGCTAAATCGTGGAATCGTCGGCAGTTGCGGCTTAGCGCAATCGCATTCGGGACAGACCCCTGCAATCCCTGCAATCCCCCCTCGACAACCCGTGACGACATCAGCGGCGAGGTTTGATAGGGGCGAGGGGGTGGACTAGGATCCTGTTCGGATCGTGGATGGGAGGATGCTCGTCCGGGCTTGAACGCGAAAGGTGGTTTCCGATGTCGATTGACGTGCCGGTGGATTCGATGAGCGTGGCGGAGAAGCTGCAGGTGCTGGAGCAGGTGTGGGCCAGCCTGCGGAAGGACGGCGACGACCTGCCGTCGCCCGAGTGGCACGGCGCGGTACTGCGTGAGCGGAGTGCGCGGCTGAAGTCGGGCGAGGCCACGGTGTCCGACTGGGACGAGGCCCGCAAGCGTTTCGAAGGGCTGGGAAGTTGAAGGTCCGCATCAGCTCGGACGCGGAACAGGATCTGGAAGAGGGGTTTAGGTTTTACGAGGGACGGGAACGGGGGCTTGGGTCGTATTTCCGCAGCAGCGTGTCGGCCGACCTTCACGCGCTGGCGCTGTACGGCGGGATCCATCCGACCGTTTATGGTTACCACCGGGCGTTGTGCCGGACATTTCCGTATTCAATCTACTACCAGGTGGACGGCCCCAAATCGCTGACGGTGGTGGCGGTGCTCGGCCAGCGGCGCGATCCGGACTGGATCGCGGAGCGGCTGGGGTGAGCGGGTTCGGGAGGTCGCAGGGGATTGCGGGGGACGGACCGCTGCGATTCACCTGCTATCCCTCAGGAATCTCGATCAAGTGCCACCGCCGCGTTCGATTCGGTTCCTGACACCTTTTCGGCGCCCGGCCATCGCCCCGTCCAAGCGGGTGTCCCGAGCCCGGCCGGTGCCGTTGACCCGAGGCGGGGCTTAGTCCGTGGTTTGACCCCGGGCCGCGGGGCGGGGCTTTGGGCTTGCCGGTGGTGCGTGGGCGTGGCGCCGGTGCTTGCTCGCGAGCAGCGGCGCGTTCCTGTGCGAGCGACCGTCTGTCCCGTGCGACGAGGACACGGCGCCCGCTCCGCGAAGCCGGGCGTCGATCGTTTCGGGCGCTCAAGTCCGACGACTAGCCGGCCCCTATACCGTATACAGGATCCGACCCCAAAAATCCGCGCCGCCGCCCAGTTTCGACGGGGTCACTCCGCTGGAGTAGGACCCCGCCCCACGTGGCCCGGCCGTCGCCCCGTCCAAGAGGGTGTCCCCCGCTCGGCCGTGCCGTTGACCCGAGGCGGGGTTTCGTCCGTGGTTAGACCCCGGGCCGTGGGGCGGGGCTTTGGACTTGTCGGTGGTGCCTGGGCCGGGCGCGGATGCTTGCCCGCGAGAAGCCCCGCGTTCCTGTGCGAGCGGCTGTCTGTCCCGCACGTCGAAGACACGGCGCCCGCTCTGCGAAGCCGGGCGACGATCGTTGGGGGCGCTCAAGTCCAACGATTAGGCTGGCCTTATACCGTATACAGGATCCGACCCCAAAAAATCCGGACCCCAAAAAATCCGGGATCCGACCCCAAAAAATCCGGTCAAGATATTCAAACGATCCGGCTTCGAGTTGAGCAAGTCCAGCATGTGCCGCTGGGTGCAGGGCGTGGGCGACTTGATGCAGCCGCTGATCGACCTGATGAAGCGGCGGATGATCGAACACAGCCGCGTGATTCAGACCGACGAGACCCCCGTGCGGCAACAGGACCCCGGCCGGGGCTCCACGAAGGAGTGCCGGTTCTGGCCCTATCTCGGCCAGCCGCAGACTGGCGGGCACTACGTCGTGTTCGACTACAGCCAGGGCCGCGGCGGCGAGCACCCGCGAAGGTGGTTCCGCGGCAAGGACGACGAGCCGCTGTTCGCCGGAAGGCATCTGCAGGGTGACGGCTACGCCGGGGTCAACGCATTGTTCGACCCCGGGCAACCGTGGAAGATGATCAACGTCGGCTGCTGGGCGCACGCGCGGCGGAAGTTCTACGACGCGCGACAGAGCAGCCCCGGGCTGAGCCACCATGCGCTGGGGGTGATCCAGCGGATGTACGAAGTCGAAGCGAGCGCGAAAGGCGCCACGGCCATCGAACGGCAAGCGGTGCGCGATGCCACGTCGTTACCACTGGTCGCCGCGTTCTTCGACTGGTGCCGTGAGCAGCGCCCTAAGGCGTTGCCCAAGAGCAAGCTCGGCGTCGCGTTGACCTACGCGTTGAATCAAGAAGGCAGCCTTCGGCGGTACCTGGACGACGGCGAGCTTCAGATCGACAACAACGCCTGCGAGCGGACGTTGCGGGGCATTGCGATCGGCCGCAAGAACTGGCTGTTCATCGGCAGCCCCGCGGGTGGGAAGGCTGCGGCGCAGGTGTTCAGCATCTTGGGCTCCGCCAAGCTGCACGGCATCGAGCCGCTGAGCTACCTGACGGACATGATCACGCGGCTGCCGGCAGCGTCACCGAGCGACGTCGCGCGGTTCATGCCCGACGTGTGGGGCCGGGAGCGAGCCGCCGCCGGATAGGTGGGGTGGGTTCGTGGAACGCTTACTCGAGACCGACACGCTCAAGTTCATCCAGTGCGACGACTACGCCGGGTACGACGCGCTGTTCGGCGTCGGCAGCGGCCTGGAGCGCATCGCCTGCTGGGCCCACGCGCGCCGCAAGTTCCACGACCTGCGGGCCAGCCACCCCGGCGCCTCCGCGCACGCCATGGCCTTGATTCAGAAGCTCTACACCGTTGAGCGTGAGCTTGCGGAGCTACGCAAAGACCGCGAAGACGACCCCGCTTCCGCCTTCGACCGCGACCACTGGCACGCCGAGCGGCAGCAAGCACGAGCCGATCGCGTCATCCCGCTGCTCGACGCCTACTTCACCTGGTGCCGAGAAGAGAAAACCCGGATCGGCCGACCCCAAGACCCCGTGGTGAAAGCGATCAACTACAGCCTCAACCAGGAAGCCGAGCTGCGGCGCTACGTTCAGCACGGGGAAGTTGAGATCGACAACAACGGCTGCGAGCGGAGCATCCGCCCGCTGGCCATCGGCAAGAAAAACTGGCTGTTCACCGGCAGCAAAGAAGCCGGGCAGTCCGCGGCCGTGCTGTTCAGCCTCATCTCATCCGCCGAGCGCCACGGCCTGAACCCGCGGGTGTATCTGGAAGACCTGATCCGCAAGATGCGGGGGCTGGGCGACGAGCCGACCGACGAGCAGCTGGAGCCGTACCTGCCCGACCGGTGGGAGGCCACGGCGGCTGCGGCTCCACTCGCCGCGTCTCACACGCCGCAGCCCGTACTCCCGCGCCCGGCAGCCGACCTCCCGGACGCGGGCTGAGCCGCTCGCGCGGGGTGAACGGGCTGTCGTAAGTCGAGCATGTCGCTCATGGGACGCTTACGGCAAAGGTGCCGGCTGATGTCGGCTTGGCTGAGTCCTTCGCGGCTCAGCTCATAGATGACGGCGCGTTCTTCCTTGCTAAGCTGCTCGTACGGCATCGTGGGCTCCGGTAGATGAAAGGTCGTGACAACCTCAACCTACCGCGGTTCCCGCGGTGCCTTTTCCGCCTACCGGGTGTTGCACTTCAGATTTGAATCCGCATGGGTCTCTTTTGGGCCTTTCGGTATTTTCAGCTTTTCGGGCCCGCTGCGGCCCCTGTATTAGGGATTGAAGGCGGTCACAAGAACTCCGGTCGCAATCCCAGCTACGACAAACTTATCGTTCCCACTGGCGAGACCTATTGGCGGGGTACCTTCAAGGCTTCCAAGTAGGTAGATCATCACCAGACCTCCAATCCCTCGCGGGCCAATTGTTAACGCGATGGAGGCGAAGGATCGGCGCAACGCGGGGTCGGGCTGTTCTTTTGATAAAAGTGATGCGTTTACACCGCGGGAAAAAAGCAACGTCATTGCAACAGCAACAAAGGCGTAAGGAATCGTTGCTGATCCCGATTCGAAGATTGGCGGGATTCGCCATGGAATGATAATAACTATCAATCCGATTGCGGTTAGCATGATAACCTTCGACAGTGCACTCGTTAGCACATTCTTTAGGAAAGTTATAGCCGGAGAATAATCGCCCTTTGCGTGAACTGGCGGCCATAAAATCGGCGCGGCAAGAAGCATTATCGCTGTAGTGTGGAGGAACGAAGAAAAGCGAGGGTCGAAACGGATTGAAAGAAAAGATAAGAAGATTGGAAGCACGGCAACTGTTGATTTCACGATGTGAATCAGGGAATAGGCTGGCGATATAACCCATTTGGGCGATTCGTCGCTCATCCAAACCGGATCAAATGACATCGACTGAAAGAAACACGGACCGCCCGCGACTAAGTACCACGCCGTCCAGAAGCAGCAAATTTGCACAATCATGGAAGGCAGGATCTGTTTCCCGCCTAAAAGCATAATAGTAAGCGCCGCAAACACAAATAGTCTAAAGGTCAACCTCCATGGGCTTTGAAAATTTTCGTCAGTAGTTGGTTCGTCTTTTGCCATCGTACATCCAATTGCGGACTTGATTTAGTTTTTGCTGTTATAGCGGACGCGCCCCAACGATTGACGTTTAGTCATACAGTCATGATGCTGCTAGCTTCTTGACCGCCTCCGTTACGAAACGCTTGAAACCCTCGTTTTCCATGAACTGCTTGTAGAACTCGGTATGATCCATAAAAAGAGGGCCGACGGCCCGCTGCATCGCGCGTTCGAGTTCGAGGGCGGCGGCGCCCGGGGTGTTGGCCAGGGCGTTGGCGTAGGCGGGGTCGGCCTGGACCTTGGGGGCCAGGTCGTCGCGGATGAGGCGGATGACGCGGTCGCTGTCGGAGAACTCGGTGCCGAACTGCTCGTTGAAGCTGGCGATAATCGAACTCAGCCGGTCGAGCTCGGGCTCGGGTTTGGCGCCGCCGGCCGAGACGGGCACGGGGTCGATGGCGTCTTCGTCGTCGGGGAGCACGATGGCGAAGGTGGCCCGCTTCTCGGCGACATAGCTGTCCATGTCGATGGACTCGTAGATGCCGGCGGCCAGGTCTTCTTCGACCGGGGCGGGCAGCTTGCCGACCAGGGCCGAAAGCAAGATCGAGCGCTTCTCCCACTCGGCGTTGACGTAGGGCAGGATGCTGGCGAGAAAGTCGTAGGTGCGGACAAAGGCCTTGGCCTTGCCTTTGAAGTCGACCTGGCCGTCCTCGTCGAGGTTCTGGAGGTAGCGGTCGCGGCAGAGGTCCAGGACGGGGTCGAGGGCCTCGCGGGTTGCGCTTTCGAGAAAGGCCTTGACCGCGGCGTCGAGGTCGTCGTGGAGGTAGACCTCGGCGGCGTCGAGGTCGTGCTGCAGGTCGTGCAGCTTGTTGGCGTCGGTCTCGTCGCTGAGCAATGTGGTGCGGTAGTACGGGGTGAAGCTGTTCTGGATCTGCTCCGCGTCGTTCTGGAAGTCCAGCACGAACGCGTCGTGCTTGGCGGGGTGGGCCCGGTTCAGGCGGCTGAGGGTCTGCACGGCCTTGATCCCGCTGAGCGTCTTGTCGACGTACATGGTGTGCAGCAGCGGCTCGTCGTAGCCGGTCTGGAACTTGTCGGCCACCACCAGGAAGCGGTGGTGGTACTCGTCGCTGCGGAAGCGGTCGGCGATGTCGTTGCTTGGGAAGCCGTTGAGCGAGGCCTCGGTGACCTTCTGGCCTTCGTATTCGGGCTCGCCGCTGAAGGCGACCAGGGCGGTGCAGGGGCTCTTGCGCTGGGCGAGGTAGGTGCGGATGGCGTGGTAGTACTGGATGGCCCGCTCGATGCTGCCGCACACCACCATGGCGCGGGCCTGGCCGCCGATCTTCTGCTTGGCGATCACCTGCTCGTGGAAGTGATCGACCATGATCTCGGCCTTGAGCCGGATGGCGTGGTCGTGGCTCTCGACGTAGCGGCGGAGCTTCTTCTTCGCCCGCTTGGTGTCGAACTCGGGGTCGTCTTCAACGGTTTTAACCAGCCGGTAGTACGAATCGACGGGGGTGTAGTGGCGGAGCACGTCGAGGATGAAGCCCTCGCCGATGGCCTGCTTCATGGTGTAGCCGTGGAACGGGCGGAAGGGGCGGGTGCCGTCGGGCTGGACCGGCTCGGGGATGCCGAACATCTCGAGGGTTTTGTTCTTGGGCGTGGCGGTGAAGGCGAAGTAGCTGACGTTGTCCAGCAGCTTGCGGGACTTCATGCGGGCTTCGAGGGCGGCGTTGATGGTGTCTTCGGGGTCGTGGGCGCCTTCGCCGTCGGCGACATCGGCGGCGTCTTCGGCGTTCTCGTCGGAACGGTCGCCGCCCAGGGCGGCGCTGACGGCGGCGGTGGACTTGCCGCCTTGGCTGCTGTGGGCCTCGTCGATGAGCAGGGCGAAGCGTTTGCCGCCGGCCTCTTTCTGCAGCTCGTCGAGGATCCAGGGGAACTTCTGGACCGTGGAGATGATGATCTTCTTGCCGGCGGCGAGGTGCGTGCGCAGGTCGCCGGACTTGCGGGCGTGGCCGACGGTTGCGCCCACCTGCATAAACCGGCGGATGGTGGCGTCGATCTGCTTGTCGAGGATGCGGCGGTCGGTGATGACCAGGACCGAGTCGAAGAGTTCGGCGCCGTCGTGACGCAGGCCGACGAGCTGGTGGGCCAGCCAGGCGATGGAGTTGCTCTTGCCGCTGCCGGCCGAGTGCTGGATGAGGTAGCGCTTGCCGGCGCCGTGGTCGGCCACGTCGGCGAGCAGCCGGCGGACGACGTCGAGCTGATGGTAGCGGGGGAAGACCTGGGTGCGGGTCTTCTTACCCGTCTTGCGGTCCTTCTCCTCGGTGACCTGGGCGTAGTTCTCCAGGATGTCGGCCAGGCTCACGGGGGCGAGCACGTTCTGCCAGAGGTAGGCGGTGGCCAGGCCGGCGGGGTTCACCGGGTTGCCGGGGCCGTCGTGCTTGCCTTGGTTGAACGGCAGGAACCAGGAGCTTTTGCCCGTGAGGCGCGTACACATGCGGACCTCGGCGTCATCGACGGCGAAGTGGACCGCGCAGCGCGGGAAGCGGAAGAGCGGCTCGCGGGGGTCGCGGTCGCGGCGGTACTGGGCCACGGCGTCGGCGACGGTCTGTTTGGTGAGCGAGTTCTTGAGCTCGAAGGTGGCGACGGGCAGGCCGTTGACGAAGAGCCCCAGGTCCAGGGCCCGGCGGGTCTCGTCGCGGGAGTAGCGGAGCTGGCGAGTGACGGAAAAACGATTATGCGCGTGAAGGGCGGCGGCGGAGTCGTTGCCGGGGGAGGGCGAGTGGTAGTAGAGCGTGAGGTCGTGGGCGCCGTGGCGGATGCCGCCGCGCAGCACGTCGACGACGCCGCGCTTTTCGAGTTCGCCCGAGAGCCGGGCGAGGAACTTGCGGCGGGTGGGGTTGTCGGTGGCGAGGTGGAGGGCGTCGGCGGTGTCGGGCTGGGTGGCTTTCAGAAACGCCGTGAGCTGGTCGAGGTCGACGCAGAACTCGCGGTCGTAGGCGTGGGGGGCGCCGGCGTGATAGCCGCGGTCGATCAGGTCGCGGACGATGATCGCTTCGAGGCCGGCTTCGCTGAGGTCGATACTCATATGTTCTCGTCCAGCACCCGCCGGAAGCGGACGAACGCGGGCAGGTGCGGTTCAAGTTCGTCGGGGTCGAGCTTGCCGAGGATCTCGAACGACTGCCGGCCCTTGGCGTAGCGGTTGGTGCAGTCGCGGGTGGCCCGTTCGAGCCCTTCTTGAACCGCGCCGCGGGTGCGGGCTTCGAGGTTGGTGAGGTCGGGCAGGGCGTTCTCGTGGAGCCTGCTGCCGTAGTGAGCACGCAGGGCGGGGCGGTCGGCGGCGATCCACGACTCCATGCAGGTGGTCATGAGCATGGCCTGATCGTCGGTGACGCCGGGCGGGGCGTCCCAGTGGTCGCGTTTCTTCAGGTGCCGCCAAGGCTTCTCGGCGTCGGCGTCGGCGACGGGGTCTTCGCTGTCGACGAGCAGGCCGACGAAGGCCTGCGGCCCGGCGTGACCGGCGGTCGTGACAAAGCTCTTGAAGGTGGCTTCGCGGCTGCCGCCGGCGACGATGGCGGGCATCCGGCCACCGTGACCGCACCGCCTGATCAGCTTGGCGAACCCCTCGCGGCAGCGGATCTTGAGGTCTTTGGAGTCGCCGCCGCCTTCGACGTAGAGCTTGTTCTTCTTCACCACCGCACGCCGCCGATCTCTCCCCGGGTCCACAACTCGCCCAGGCGGTACTGCTTCAGCAGATCTTGGAGCTCGCTGGCGTTCTCCAGCCGGGTCATCTGGGTGGCGCCGTCGTGCTTCTCGACCACGACGACCGACTCGGGCCGGTCGCTCAGGGCGTCGACGAGTACGTCGGAGTGGGTGGTGACGATGAGCTGGGTGCGCTCGGAGGCTTCCTGCAGCAGGTCGGCGATCTTGGGAATGAGGTCGGGGTGCAGCCCTAGTTCGGGCTCTTCGATGCAGACCAGCCGGGGTGGCCTAGGGTCGCACAGGATGGCGAGCAAGCAGAGGTAGCGCAGCGTGCCGTCGGAGAGGCGGCTGGCGGGGATGACGAAGTCGCCCTCGGTAAGGAAGACCTCGACGGTTCCGCCCTTCACGCGGACGTCGAAGTCGTCGAGGCCGTCGTAGAGGTCGCGCAGGCGTTCGACGATCTGCTGTTTGGCCTTGGGCACGCCGCGGAGGTGGTTCAGGAACAGCCCGAGGTTCGAGAAGTCCTCTTCGAGCCGGTCGCCGGGCATGTCGGCGGGCTGCGGGGTGCGGAAGATTGCGGAGCGGCCGAAATGCCAGTCGCGGTAGATGCGGATGTCGGCATAGGCTTCGGAGAGGTAGGAGAGTTGCGGGTAGACGCGGGGTTCTTTCCGCTGAGACAGCACGGACTGGTCGTCGCGCACGTTCTCGAGCTGGATGAGAGCCAGCCGGTCATCAGTGAACGGAGGCGCGTCGAACAGGGGGCCGTCGAACGCTGCAACGCGTGCCGAGGTGCCGCCGTTGAAGTCGTACACGCTGGGGCCGCTGCCGGGCTTCCAGATCCCGGGGCATTCGATTCGTTCCTCGGCCACGGTCAGACGCGACGCCGCAATCGCCAGAGCAAGACTATGGCGGAGATACTGCGTCTCGTCAGGATGGCGGACGCCCGCTTCGAGGCGCGCAGATCCCTGCGGCTTGCCTTTCCAGATCCATTCGGCCGCGCCGCCCCCGGTGCCACGGATCGGATTGCTGAGGTTCGTGGCCGCGCTCCGAAGGAGCGACAACGCTTCGACCAGGTTCGATTTGCCCGACCCGTTGGGTCCGATGAGCACGTTGAGAGGTTGAAGCCGGAGCGGCGGGGTGTCGGGGCCGAAGGACAAGAGGCCGCGGACGGTCAGTTCGTTGATCAGCATGCGGCGGCCTCCAGGTCGGTCTCGACGATCGGGTCGTCATCATCCCCCAGATCATTCGTGTCTGCTGCTTGGACGCATTCGTCCGTATCCTCGTCGGGCAACGCCGCGGCCACCGCCCGCACGTCGAGCGTGCCGGTCACCACGTCCGCCACGAGGCGCGTGCGGTACTCGCGGATGAGGTCGATTTCGCGGCGAGCGAGGTCGGCGGCGGCGTCGAGTGTGGATGTTTGGCACTCGATCGACTCGACAAGCTTGCGTTGCTCCTTCGACTCAGGAGGAAGTGCGATGACGAGACGTTCCATCGCTGCCATCGAGAGATTTGGTTGCGTCCCGTAGGACCATGTCAGTTGTACGTTTTCTTGGACAGGTGGTGATCCGAGTACGTAAAACATCAGCCTCGGTACGACGCGCGTGGGGTCGCACCGCACAAGCGCGAGCGGGGACCATACGCTGAACTCGCGGTCATCGTCGACGATTGCAACTTTACCGGTTGTCGCGCCCGACTTGCACATGAAGATGTCGTTACGCAGAGGCCTTAGCTTCCGACAGAAACGTTCATGTTCTCGAGGGGTGATAAAACCACGACGCCTGCTGAAATCGATCCGGCCTCTGACCATGCTCTCTGCGGATACAAAATCCACTCCGTCTTCAACAAGGGCAGGCGTCTCATGCGGTCCATCAGTGATTGGAGTGACAACCCATCGCTTTAATGGGAGAACCACCCAATGCTCCGGCACGTCGCCGAGCCATGCAACGCCGCTGGGTTTGGTAGGGGCGTCTGGGTTGAGGCCGCGGGTGATGGTGTGAGTGATAACGGCCTGCTTCTGCTCGGCCAGCAGCTTCAGCAGCCGCCGCTTGGCCCGCACCAACCGATTCACCCGACGATCCACCGCAGCCAACACCTTCACTATGCATTCCTGCTCCGCCGGTGGGGGGATGGGGATCGTGAGCTTTTTGAGCTGTGATCCGTAGATGTGTACCACCGTGAACCCCCGCCCCATCATCGCTTTCTGTTGACGTGATGCTGGCGCGTCGCAGACATATCCCATGAACTCAGGCACGAACTCTACCGTCGGCCGTAGGACGATGATGTCGCCGCCACAAACTGCCGCATGCTCCATCAAGTTGACGGCGGAACGACCAATGTCATCAAGAGTCTCGCCACTCGCGGCGAAGAGCACGTCGCCCCGCCTGATGCTGGTGTACGAATCCGCTCGCTCGGATTTCACGCATGCCTTCGTGTCACGGATGAAGAACTCATGCCGCGTGTAGAGATCGCCGTACCGTACGCACGGCACGCCCGCACCCGTTTCGTCTTCTTTGGTCCCGCCGTTCCCTTTGAACATCCGTCCAACGCGACCGATAGGCAGAACCTCCCAATGCTTCGGCACTTCGCCAAGCCAGAGTAGGCCGCTGTCCTTGTAATTTGAATACGGCTTTAGTCCAGATAGCAAGCCGCGACGTTGTTGTTTCGAAGCGACTATTTCAGGAGACTGCCGCGGATCAGCTGTAGCCTTCGAATCATTGCTCGCGAACAGGTTGTCGGAGAGATCGTCCAAGCGTTCATCAGATACCTTCAGCCGGTCCTCTGCCCCGGCGGTCTTATCGAGACGGAAGTCCAGTACTTCGGGAGCTTGGCCCAGCAGCAAGAAATCTGGGATGAACGGGGTTGCCACAAACCTCAATTCCTCGCCTTGAATAATGAACTCGCGAAGTTCCATCAGTAATCGCCCGAGTACATTCATGCCAACAAGCTTCCCGTCTTGCCGTGGCATAGCCCCCCAGAAGTCGTCCTTGCGTGAATCCTCGACGATCGGAATGCCGCCGGTCGACAATAGTAGTTCGCTGAACTTCGTCGGATGCTGGGCGAACTTCACGCGCAAGCACCATCGCATTACCTTCACACGAACCGCTTGCCAGTCAGTTCGCGAGTCATCCCGGTACGGCTTGCTGACCATCTTGGCCGTCATCGGGCTGTGCTGACTGAGGATCTTCTTCTGAACCTCGGGGCGATGAGGGAACCGGCAGGCTTGGTACAAAGCTTCTACGGTGAGGATTCGCACGTCGTTCACACGCACGGGAAACCCCGACGCCATGTTTGACAGCCCGCCAAACCGCTCCCTCGTCCTCCGAAAGACCGCGCACTCTTCTCGCCGGTAGGTCCGGATGTGCTTGGGCGAGTTCATCAATTAATCTTGCGGGGGAAAAGAGGATACCACGGATCGCCCACCCAAAACGCGAGCGGTGTGTTATTCGGGCAGTTCCTGTAGGTGACGAGCGTGGATCCGAAGCCCAGCGTTTGGAGGACCATGTTGCCTAGTGGGCGTTGGTACGGTCCTAGATTCGGACACATTTTTCGAATGTTCGCTCCAGCCTTGAGCATCTCCTGCTCAAGGACTCCACGGCCATGCTCGGATGAGAAGAACTCGTGTTCACCCACACCATCTTTTGTTCGGAGATGGGGGGCAAAGCTCAAGGCTTCTGCATATTCTTTGACCGCGATATGGTTACCCAGAGCACGCGGCCGAAGTACATCCGATTTGTTCACGTTTATTTTTTTGTCCTCAACCTCGAGGGATCGCCACCAAGTCAAATTAATCGCTTTTCCGGCTTCCCTCGCGGCTTCAGTGATCTTCTTTTCAGCATAGTATTTTCCTCCGCGATGAAACGCCATTGTGACGATGTGTATTTCGGCATTGCTCGGCGCCGTATTCTGAATCCAAGTACGCAAATCGTTCAGAATCCGGTTTCCGGTAAAAATCGCGTCGTCAATATAAATAAACCTCGACGTAGCTCCGCGGCAATTGTCGAGCTCAAATCCGCATTGGGTTCTCAGGCACTGGTAGAGCTTGGCCAGCATCTCTCGCTGACTGTTCCCACCGCCTTGGATGTCCAAGAAGTTCGTGCCACGCCAAAAACTACAGGGGTCCTCGCCAGTCATTTTGCTATTAGTCGCCAAGCTATTTAAGAAGTTCTCAACTGTCGCCTTATTTATGTAGGTGTGCTTCAATACATGATCCATCTCTTTCAAGATCTCACGTTGTACGCCTTCGTCGAACTGGCGAACCCAGCGATCGACGTGGTCTGGCGAGGGCTCATCGATTTCACCCGCGCGATAATCCTTTATCGTTTCGGCGATCGATTGCAAGCGTTCTTTTCGTGTGGCCATTGTTAGATACCTCCGGTGATTTCGGTGAGCAAGCCCTCGGTTCTCTTCTCCAACGCCGCGATGTCGGCCTTGATCGCATCGAGACTTCGCAGCACGGGCGGCTGGTAGAAGTGCCGCGTGAAGCTGATCTCGTAGCCGATCTGCGTTTTGCTCTCGTCGATCCACGCGTCGGGGACGTGGGGCAGCACCTCGCGGTCGACGAAAGCTCGGATGCCACCTACTTCCGTTAGCGGAACCTGCTCGGTGTCGCGGAGGGCGGGGTCGTGTTCGAAGGCGGCGGAGCCGGCTTTGGGCTTGGCCTTCTTCACCGGTTCGGCGTCAGGATCGACGACGGCGAGGTGGTCGATGAGCAGTTTTTTGCGCTGGGCGGTGAGTTTGAGTTCGTTCTTCTTGGCGTCTTTTTTGAGCGCGTCCAAGAAGGCGTTGTAGTCGCGGTGGGGGCCGGGGCCCAGCTTCGCGGCGAGGCGGGCGACGGCGGCGGCGAGGTCGTGGTGTTTGTCGTGGTGGCAGACGGCGCCGAAGCGTTCGAGCGCCGGGACGTCGAGATCGACGCGGAGGCGGAGGGGGCGGTCGACGGTGATCTTCCAGTAGCCGAAGGCTCGGTTGGGGAAGATCTTTGACTCTTTGGTTTCCGTAAACGCGGTGAAGGCGTGGAGGATGCGGTCGGTGTCTTCGGGGGCGAGTTCGCAGTTCTTCTTGCCCAGGTTTTTGCGGAGCGGGCGGGACCAGGCGGTGGCGTCGATGAGCTGGGTTTTACCGCGGCGGTGTTTGGGCTTGCGGTTGGTGAGCACCCAGACGTAGGTGGCGATGCCGGTGTTGTAGAAGAGGTTAAGGGGCAGGGCGACGACGGCTTCGACGAGGTCGTTTTCGATGACGTAGCGGCGGAGGTTGGATTCGCCCGAGCCGGCGTCGCCGGTGAACAAGGATGAGCCGTTGTGGACCTCGGCGATGCGGGTGCCCAGGGGGGTGTCGGCCATCTTGGCGAGCAGGTTGGCCATGAACATGAGCTGGCCGTCGGACGAGCGGGTGACGATGGGGGTGTCGATGCCGTCGAGTTCGAGCCGGAAGCGGGGGTCGCTGAGGTCGGCTTTGCCGCCGAGCTGGTCGAGGTCTTTTTTCCACGACTTGCCGTAGGGCGGGTTGGAGAGCATGAAGTCGAAGGACTGGGCGGGGAAGGCGTCGGCGGCGAGGGTGGAGTGCTCGGCGCCGCCGACGATGTGGTCGGCGTTCTGGCCTTCGCCTTTGAGCAGCATGTCGGCTTTGCAGATGGCGTAGGTTTCGGGGTTGATCTCCTGGCCGTGGAGGTGGCACTGGACGCTGAGGCCGCGGTCTTTGGCGATCTGTTCCAAGGTCTCTTCGGCGACGGTGAGCATGCCGCCGGTGCCGGCGGCGCCGTCGTAGAGGGTGTAGGAGCCGGACTTGAGCCGGTCGGCGATGGGGTCGAAGATGAGCCGGGCCATGAGGGCGACGGCGTCGCGGGGGGTCCAGTGTTCGCCGGCTTCTTCGTTGTTGTCTTCGTTGAACTTGCGGACGAGTTCTTCGAAGATGGTGCCCATGGCGTGGTTGTCGAGCCCGGGGTGCTTGACGCCGCCGTCGCTGTGGAGGACGGGCTGGGGGGAGAGGTTGATGTCGGGGTCGAGAAACTTTTCGACGAGCGTGCCCAGGGCGTCGGCTTTGGAGAGGCGGGGGAGGATGTTGCGGAACTCGAAGTTGTCGAGGATCTCCTGGACGTTGTCGGAGAATCCGTCGAGGTAGTCTTCAAAGTCGGCTTTGAGCTGCTGCTGGGAGCCGCGGGCGGTGAGGTCGCGCAGGGTGAAGCGGGAGGTGTTGTAGAAGGCTTCGCCGGCGGCGCTGCGGAGGGCCTGGCGCTGCTCGGTGATCTTGGCGGCGTCGAGGCGCTGCTGGGTGTCGAGGACGGCCTGCTTGGTGGGCTCGAGCACGGCGTCGAGCCGGCGGAGCACGCACATGGGGAGGATGACGTCGCGGTATTTGCCGCGGACGAAGAGGTCGCGGAGGACGTCGTCGGCGATGCCCCAGATGAAGGAGACGATTTTGTTGTGGGCGGCGTGGTCCATGGCGATCCGGGGGCGGGCGGGCGGCCGGCGACTAAGGGTTGGCGAGGTTGGAGTTTACCGGGTGCGGACGGTGGCTAGACGGGGCCGCGGGCGGAAGGCGTGAGTCGCTTGGTTTCGGCCCGTTGGGCCGACCACGGACGGGATGTCCGTGCCACTGGGGTCGCGGATGGCGTGGGCGGGGTTGTGGGGTGGGGCGAGCTTCGATGATCCCGCTCACGCGGGAGTGGTTTTGCCCTGGGTTCTCGCCGGCGCGGGGATGACGGACCGTGGGGTCGCGCCGCGGGTGATGGGTTTCGGCCTTGCGGGCCGACCACGGACGGGACGTCCGTGCCGCTGGGTCACGGGTGCCACCCGGGCCGTGGGGTTGGCGGGGCGTCCCAGAAGAAATGGCTGCGGGGTGTGGGGGCTTGGCCCCCACGGCGACCAGAAGGTCCGCTTGTCCCGCCGCTTTGGGCGGGGCGAGTGGGGCGCTCCGGACGCTCACTTGCCGGCGTAGTCGATGATGATGGCGATCTCACTCCGCAGATCCTTGCGATGCACGACGCGATCGACGAAGCCTTTTTCGAGCAGGAACTCGGCGGTCTGAAACCCCTCGGGCAGTTCTTGCCGCACGGTGTTCGCAATCACCCGCGCCCCGGTGAAGCCGATGAGCGCTTTGTGCTCGGCAAGAATCACGTCGCCGAGCATGGCGAAGCTGGCGGCGGTGCCGCCGGTGGTGGGGTCGGTGAGCACGCTGATGTACAAGCCGCCGGCGTCGCCGTGTCTGGCGAGCGCGGCGCTGGTCTTGATCATCTGGCTGACGGCGAGGGTGGCTTCCTGCATGCGGGCGCCGCCGCCGGCGCAGAGGATGATCATGGGGCGGTCGAGGTCGGTGGCGAGCTCGATGGCGCGGGTGATTTTTTCGCCCACCACGCTGCCCATGCTGGCCATCATGAAGTCGGTGTTCATGATGGCGAGCACGACGCCGCGGCCTTTGATGAAGGCTTTGCCGGCGACCAACGCGTCTCTGTGGCCGGTCTGCTGCTGGGCTTTTTCGTAGCGTTCTTTGTAGGGGATGCGGTCGACGAACTTGAGCGGGTCAAGCGGGGCGAGGTTTTCCCAGAGCGGCTCGAAGCTTTCGGGGTCGACCAGCTGCCGCACGCGGGCGTCGGCGCCCACGCGGTAGTGGTGCTGGCACTCGGGGCAGACGCGGAGGTTGTCTTCGACCTGCTTGCGGTAGGTGGTGGCTTCGCACTCGGGACACTTCTGCCACAGGCCTTCGGGCACGCCGGGGCGGGGGGATTCGCCGGGGTCTTTGATGTCGCGCCAGCTGCGCCGGCGGTCGCCGGTGAATGGGGGGGCGGGGGTGGCGCCGGGGGTGGCGCCGGGGGTGGCGCCGGCGGGCGTCTGGGTGGGCTTGGAGTCGGCGGTGGTTTTGGCCAAGGGGAGCTCCGAGGGGGCGCGGGCTGGCGGTCGGTCGGGCTGTCGGTCGGGCGGGCGATGCGGGGCTGAGCGGCATGAGGCCGCACGCCGGGTGGCGTGCAAGGCCCGGAACCGGGATTATACGGGGATACGCCAACCCCGGAGCCCCGAACGATGAACCTGACCCGACTGCCCGGCCCAGACGGCGCCCCGCACTTTGCCCGGGACCTGGGCGACGGGACGGCCCGCTGGCTGGCCCCCGGGCCGTGGCCGAAGCCCGAAACGGTGCGGGGCGCGGCGTTCCCGATCCCGGCCGATGAGCGGCTGGCGCCGATCGAGCCGCCGGACATCTTCTGCATCGGGCTGAACTACCGGCGGCACGCGGCGGAGATGGGCTCTGACCTGCCCGAGCACCCGGTGGTGTTTATGAAACCCGGCTCGGCGCTGAACCACCCCGGGGCCCCGATCGTGATCCCGGCGGGCGAGATGGACGGGCCTGAGACCGACAGCGAGGCGGAGCTGGCGGTGGTGATGGGGATGAAAAACGGGCGGCCGGCGCGGGACGTGAGCGTGGATGAGGCGCTGGACTACGTGCTGGGGTACACCTGCGGGAACGACGTGAGTGCGCGGCGCTGGCAGAAGCGGGGCGGCGGGGGGCAGTGGTGCCGCGGCAAGGGCTTCGATTCGTTCTGCCCGCTGGGGCCGGTGCTGGTGACGGCCGACGCGCTGGACCCGGGGAACCTGGCCATCACGGGGCGTCTGAACGGGGAGGTGATGCAGTCGAGCCACACCCGCGATCTGATTTTTTCGGTGGCGGAGATCGTGTCGTTCCTGAGCCGCGACACGACGCTGCGGCCGGGCAGCGTGATATTGACCGGCACGCCCGAGGGGGTGGGCGTGGCGCGGGATCCGCAGGTGTTTTTGCGGGACGGGGATGTGGTGGAGGTGGAGATCGAGGGGGTCGGGGTGCTGGCGAATCCGGTGATCTCGGCGGAAACGCGGGCCGCGGCGGCGGGGGACGCTTGAGGGTTGTGGGGCGGTCCGGCGGTTTCGGCATTGCCTTCGATGCTAGGGAATGCAGCAGTGAGAGGCGGCCCCCGCCGCCGCGGCCCGCGTCACGGCACGAGGTAAAATGCCGGACGGTGCCGGGGGGCGTGAGCCGAAGAGAATGAGACGCGGGGCTTCATCGCATCACGGATCACGCACCACGGATCACAAGAGCGTCCCGAGCAACGTAACCAGAACCCGGGAAGCTCGACACCTTTGAAACTTCTCCAACCTCTCGACTGCATCGTGGCCGGCTCGTACGTGGCGGACATCCTGTGCCGGCCGGTGGACCTGTCGCGCGCGGTGGGGCCCGGGGCGCACGTGGCCACCGAACCCGCGGCGCTGGCGCCCGGCGGGCTGACGGCCAACGCGGGGCTGACGCTGGCGCGGCTGGGGATGAAGACGGGCGTGTTCAGCCGAGTGGGGGACGACGCGTGGGGGGGCATGCTGCGCAAGACGTTCGAGCGTGAAGGCGTGGACACGACGGGCCTGGTGACGGCGCCCGGCGCGGCGACGTCGACGACGGTGGTGCTGGTGGACGGGGGCGGAGACATGGCCGGGGAGCGGGCTTTTCTGCACCACGCCGGGGCGCACCGGGACCTGCGGGCGGCGGACTATTTAAGGGACGCGGCGCTGGGGCTGTTTGCGCGGTCGCGTTGGCTGCTGGTGGGGTACTACCCGCTGATGCCGGACCTGCAGGACGATCTGCCGGAGGTGTTCGCGGCGGTGCGGGAGGCGGGGTGCCGGGTGGCGCTGGAAAGCGCGGGCGGCGAACGCGGGGGCTCGATGGATCCGCTGCGCGCGATCCTGCCGCTGGTGGATCTTTATGTGCCGTCGTTCGCCGAAGCGCGGAGCCAGACGGGGACGAACGATCCGCGGGCGATGATCGAGACGTTTCGTGCGTGCGGGTCGCCGGGGGTGTTGGGGGTGAAGCTCGGTGGAGAACGCGGGGTGCTGCTGCAGTCAGCGGACGGGGTGTTTGTGGAGGTGGCGAGTTGTGTGCCGCCGGGGCCGGTGGTGGACACGACCGGGGCGGGCGACTGCTTCGTGGCGGGGCTGATCGCGGCCTTGGGCGCGGGGGCGTCGCTCGAAGACGCGGGGCGGCTGGGGTGCGCGGTGGCGGCGTGCACGGTGGGCGTGGTGGGCGGGAGTGATCCCGCGCTGTCCACGGAAAAGGCCCGCCGGGTGGCGGGCCTTTGAGGGGTTTTCGTGGGGGCAGGGGAAGGCGGGCCTTCGGCTCGGCCCTGCGGGCCGACCACGGACGGGACGTCCGTGCCACTGAGACCTCGGTGCCGCAAAGTCACTGCGCTGCTCGTAGCGTTGCGGAAACCTTGGGCCGCGGCACGGTGGGTCCGCAGAGCCTTGACCCACCCTACGAAGCGGATCCCGAGCCGGCCGCAGGCCGGGTGATGCGGAAGGTCCGGTCGCCGCTTTGGGCGACCGGGGCGCCCCGCATCACTTGAGATCCGAAGGATCGTACGTCCACTGGTCCAGCGTCTTGGTCATGTCGACGATGCCGCCGTCGCCGAACCACAGCTTCAGCTCGCGCTCGGCGCTCTCGGGCGAGTCGCTGCCGTGCACCAGGTTGTTGCCGCCGGACATGCCGAAGTCGCCGCGGATGGTGCCGGGGGCGGCCTTCTGGCCGTTGGTGGCGCCGATGAGGTTGCGGCACACGGCGATGGCGTTGACGCCGCGGATGGCGAGCACCAGCACGGGCGAGCTGGTGACGAAGTTGAGCAGGCCGTCGTAAAAGGGCTTGCCCTCGTGCTCGGCGTAGTGCTGCTCGGCCGTGTCGCGGGGCACGTTCATCAGCTTCATGCCGACAAAGGTGAGGCCCTTGGATTCGAACCGGGCGAGGATCGGGGCGATGAGGCCGCGCTGGACGGCGTCGGGCTTGAGGAAGATGAGCGTGGTTTCCATGGGCGGGCGGGTCTCAATAGAGGGGAGGAGGGGGCAAAACCCCGGGTCGGCCCGGCGGTCGGCCCGGCGGTGGACGCCGGTGGGACACGGTTATCGACGCAACGGCGTCGGCCCGCAACCGGCCCGCCGGGAGGGGGGGGCGTGAGGGCGTCGCCCGCCGTGCAGGCCAGCGGAGGGAGCCGGATCGGCCCGTGGGGCCTGCGGGCTTGAGTTTTTTCGGACCGGCCGCCACGCCGGCGTCGGGCGGGGGGTATCATACGGATTACCGGGGCCGCCCCGGACCCCGCAACGTGCGGCCACCCGCTGAGCTAAGTTTTGCACTGGCTCTTTCTTACGCCGTCTCCCCGCTGAAGGACGCAGCCCGGATGACCCCCGATCAGCCTCACGATCTCGCAAGCAACGACGCGGCTTTGTCGGACGGTGACCCGTTGCGCTCGGTCCGGCGGACCCGTCAGCACGCCTGGATCCTGGCGGGGGTGATCGGGTGCGTGTCGCTGGTGGTGGCCGGGGTGATTGTCAACGCGATGGTGCGCGGGCTCCGTGGCGGGGCCGAACGGATGGAGCTGATGTCGCTGGTGCCGGTGAGCGACGCCGCGGTGCTGGACGTCGCGCCCTCGCGGCCAGCGCCCTCGTTTGTGCCGCCGCCGACCGCCGCCGAACTCGCCGCCCAGGAGGCGGCGCTGCTGGCCGCGACCGAAGACGCCGGGCCCGCGCTGGGCACCGAGGTGGTGCTGGCCGAAACCCCGTCGGGCTCCATCGACGGCGCCCAGGAGCGGCCGGCGAACGTCCCCACCTTTGACGGCCGCCCCCTGCGGGCCGTGAAGACCATGCGGATGCTGACCACCGCGTACAGCCCCGATGAGCGGTCGTGCGGCGCCTTCGCCGACGGCATCACTGCGTCGGGCTACAGCGTGTGGACCAACGGCATGAAGCTGGTGGCGGCGGACACGAAGCTGCTGCCGTTCGGGACCATCATCTCGGTGCCGGGCTACCACGGCGGCCGCCCGGTGCCGGTGCTGGACCGCGGCGGGCGGATCAAGGGCGGGCGGCTGGACCTGCTGTATCCGACGCACGAGACGGCGCTGCAGTGGGGTGCGCAGCGGCTGGACGTGACGGTCTGGGAGTACGCGGACGCGGCGGGCGAGTAGTCGGCGGAAACACGGGGTGCGGGCGGGGGCGGCCTCGCCGAGGATGAGGGCGGGTGGAGGTTTCTGGAAACCCGGTGATGAGGACGGCCGCGACCGTGCGAGGGCCGCCCCCGCCCGCACCCCGTGTCACAGCACGAGCCGCATCGCGTGCGCGTGAAGACGTCGCTTGGGGGCATATTCGGATCACATCAGGTTCACACGCCGTCTTTTTTCCGGGGTGGCACTGGCGGCTTGCCCGCCAGTGGTCTCCCGGGGCACAAGGCGCACTGGCGGGCAAGCCGCCAGTGGCACGCGATTCAATCCGGGTGCCGTGGTCTGGGGTCTGCCGAAAGCCACGACCTCGTAAAGCACGACCACGCATCAACCCCCCGAGTCGGCCCCGGCGGGCCGACCCAAGTGATGCCTGCTACGCCCGAACACCCAGGCGTTGATGGGTATCCACCCCTGACACGACAACGCGGGTTGGCTTCCTGGTTCTCACGAGCCGCGACCGTGAGGGAGTCGCCCCTGGCCGCAGCGTCAGTTTCCTGCGAACGACAAGCCGCGGGACGACTCCCTTAAGGTCGCAACTCGTTCGAATCACCGAACCTTACGCTGCCAAATGCCTGATCAGCCCCGTGTCACGACATCCCGCGTTGTCGTGCTAAGACACGGCGTAGTCACCGAAGCACTGCTTCAAGCTCGGCCCACGGCTCGCTCTCCATCGACCATGGGGCACGTTCGCGACGCTGGGACGTTCGCCCCAATACGTCGCCCCGCCCGTCACACCTCTTGCGTCGGGGAATTGCCCCCCCTAGGCTTCCCGCGTGCCTGAAGCCAACGACACGTCCGAAACCGATCAAGCCACGACATCGGACCGACCGGCCACGCGGACGCGATCATCGGACGAGGGCGTCCCGGTGTGGCTGGCGCTCGTCGGCGGCCTGTTCTTCGGGGCGCTGGGCTGCGCGCTGGTGCTGCGGTTTGCCTTGGGCTGGATGGCGCCGGACACCGACGCGTCGGCGGGCGGGCCGCCCGGAGACGGCGGGGGCGGGCCGCCGCCCGCGTCGGTCAACGTGGGCGTGGTGGAGGTCACGCCGCTGCGCGAGCGGGTGAGCCTGGTGGGTCGGCTGGAAGAGGTGCGTCGGGTGACGGTGACCGCCGAGGTGGAGGGGCGCATCGTCGCCCTGGCGGTGCGGGAGGGCGACGCGGTGGTCGGGGGCGAGACGGCCATCGCGTCGATCGACCGGGTGTGGGCCGACCTGGCGCTGCGTTCGGCGGAGGCGGAGCTGGCGGCGGCGACGGCCGAGCTGACCCAGGCCCGCAGCAATCTGGACCAGCTCGAGCGGCTGGCCGAGGCCAGCTCGGCCAAGGACAAAGAGGTCGAGGACCAGCGCACGCGGGTGGCCGAGCGCAGTGCGCGGGTGGACGAGCTGACGGCCGACCGCGACCGCGCGGCGGTGGAGCTGGAGCGGACCGACGTGGTGGCGCCCTTCGACGGCGCGGTGTCGCGCACGCTGGTGGAGGTTGGCCGGTGGGTGACGCCCGGCGACGGGGTGGTCGAGGTGGTGTCGGCCGGCGAGATCGACGCGGTGGTGGACGCGCCCGAGTCGGTGGTGAACCGGCTGGGCCGCGACGCCGAGGTCGAGGTGGTGGTCGATGCGCTCAACGGCGACGGGGGGGCGCGGCTGACGGGCGAGATCGTGTCGATCCGGCCCGACGGCTTCACCGCCTCGCGGGCGTTCCCGGTGAAGATCCGTCTGGCCGACCCCGAGGGTCGGCTGAAACCGGGCATGAGCGTGACCGCTCACCTGCCGGTCGCGGCCGAGCGCGAGCACGTCACCGTGCCGCGGAACGCGGTGCTGTTCGGCCCGGCGGGGGCGGCGGTGTGGTACGCGATGGACGTGGGCGGCGGCGGCGATAGCGCAGGTGGCGACGCGGCCGCTCCCGAGGTCGGTCCGCCGAGCGACCCGCCGGCCGCGCCGTCGTACATGGCCATGAGCGAGCCGGTCCGCGTGCTGTTCGGCGTGGGCGACCGCTACGCGGTGGAGCCGCTGCCCGGCGCGCCGTTTCCGGCGCTCACCCCGGGCACGAAGGTGGTGACCGAGGGGGCCGAGCGACTGTTCCCGACCCAGCCGTTGATGTTGTTGGAGTAGGGCGGCGCTTCGCGGCGGTGTTTTTTGTGAGCCGTGCGCCGCGGCACGGTGGGTCCGCCGAGCCTTGACCCACCCTGCGAAACGCACGCCGTTCTTACTTCACACTTCCTGCTTCGAACTTCACACTTCCCGCGCCATGGACCTCACCAAGTTCGTCATCCAGAACCCCGTGAAGGTCGCGGTCGGCGTCATCTTGACGGTGCTGTTCGGCTTCCTGTCGCTGCGCGCGATCCCGATCCAGCTGACGCCGGACGTGGACGCGCCGGTGATCACCATCGAGACGCGGTGGACCGGCCGCAGCCCGGAAGAGATCGAGCGCGAGGTGATCGAGGAGCAGGAGGAGTTCCTCAAATCGCTCGACGGGCTGAAAGAGATGAAGGCCGAGGCCCAGACGGGCAGCGGCACCATCACGCTGGAGTTTCTGATCGGCACCGACCTGGACGACGCCCGCGTGCGGGTGGCGGACAAGCTGCGCGAGGTGCCCGAGTATCCCGACGGCGTCGACGAGCCGGTGATCGCCGACGCGGACGCGGACGCGAGCAAAGCGATCGCGTGGTTCATCTTCGACGCCGCAGACGCCGACCTGGACATGCAGTCGGTCTTCGACTTCGCCGAGGACCGGGTGAAGCCGATCATGGAGTCGGTGCCCGGGGTCAGCCGCATCAACGTGCTGGGCGGACGCGAGCGGCAGGTGCACATCCGCATCGATCCGGCGGACCTGGCCACACGCGGCGTGACCTTCAACGAGCTGCTGGACGCGCTGCGCTTTGACAACGTGAACGTGTCGGCCGGCGATCTGGACGACGGCATGCGCGAGGTGCGCGTGCGGACGGTGGGGCAGTTCACGTCGCTGCAGCAGATCGAGGACACGGTGGTGCGCTACGACGCGTCGGGCCCGGTGCGGGTGCGCGACCTGGGCGACGCGGTGCAGACGCTGGAGAAGACCCGCGGGTTCGTACGCAGTAACGGGCAGTCGGCGCTGGCTATGAATGCCATCCGCAAGGGCGGCAGCAACGTGATGGAGGTGATGAACGGCCTGCGGGCGGCCGCGGACCGGGTCCGCACCGAGGTGCTGCCGGACTACGAGCAGGACCGCCACAAGCTGAGCCTGCGGCAGGTCTACGACGAGACGGTCTACATCCGCGACGCGATCGGCCTGGTGCAGAGCAACCTGGTCATCGGCGGCGTGCTGGCCGCGATCGTGCTGCTGGTGTTCCTGGGCAAGCTGCGGCCGACGCTGATCATCGCGCTGGCCATCCCGGTCAGCGTGCTGGGCACCTTCGCGGTGATGACCGCGGCGGGGCGGAACCTGAACGTGATCTCGCTGGCGGGGCTGGCCTTCGCGGTGGGCATGGTGGTGGACAACGCCATTGTGGTGCTGGAGAACATCGACCGGCACCTGCACATGGGCAAGACGCCCGCGCGGGCCGCGTACGACGGCGCGGCGGAGGTGTGGGGGGCCGTGCTGGCCAGCACGCTCACCACGCTGGCCGTGTTCTTGCCGGTGCTGACGGTGCAGGAGGAGGCGGGGCAGCTGTTCTTCGACATCTCGCTGGCGATCTGCGCCGCGGTGTCGCTGAGCCTGCTGGTGTCGATCACCGTCATCCCCTCGGCGGCGGCGCGGTGGCTGCGGCCAGTGGGACAGGCGTCCCGCCTGTCATTCAAACCCACGCCGGAGGCGGATCCTGAAGTTAAAAGACCAAGCCTTCACACCGCATCCACCAATCATTCAACCCAGAACGCCACCGCCGGCGGCGTCTTCGGCCGTTTCGCCGCCGCCCTCGCCGGCACCGTTGCGTCACTCATCCGCCCCGGCGCCGGCGGCATCCTCACCCGCGTCGCCGTGGTCGGAGCATTCACCCTCGCGGCCGTCGGCGGCGCGGCCTGGCTCATGCCGCCCACCAGCTACCTGCCCAACGGCAACCAGAACCTGATCTTCGGCATCATGCTCACGCCCCCGGCGTACTCGATCGAGCAGTCGCGCTCGATCGCCGAGCGGATCGAGCCGGTGCTCAAGCCGTACTGGGAGGCCAAAGACACGGCCCAGGCCACCGCCATCGGTCCGGTCTACCCCGCCCCGGGCGCCGAGCCCTACCCGGCGGTGCCGGCGATCAAAAACTTCTTCTTCGTACGCTGGGGACCGATCATCTTCATGGGCGCCAGCAGCCGCGACGCCGAACTGGTGGCGCCCCTCGCCCCGCTGCTGACCGGCGCGATGGCGAATATCCCCGGGTCGTTCGGCTTCGCCAACCAGCGCTCGATCTTCGGCCGCGGGGCCAGCGGGACCAGCTCGATCGACGTGGAGGTGATCGCCGACGGGCTGGTCGCCCTGCGGCAAGCGAGCACGCCGGTGTACGGGGCGCTCGCGGGCCGATACGGCTACGGAAAGGTGCAGCCCGACCCGTTGAACTTCAACCTGGCCGGGCCGGAGGTGCGCTTCGTACCCGATCCTGTGCGGGCCGGCGATCTGGGCATCCGCACGCGCGACCTGGGCAACGCGGTGCGGGCGCTGGTCGACGGGCTGGAGATCGGCGACTACCGGCTGGAAGGCGAGTCGATCGATTTGCTGTTGACGCGCCACCCCGACGTCGAGCTGACGCCCGACGCCCTGCCGCAGACGCCGCTGGCGGTCCGCGTACGCGACGACGCGACCGCGGAGGGCGACGGGATGGCGGGCGGCACCACGATGCGCACCGTGCCTATCTCGGCAGTGGGCACCTTCGTGCCGTCGGTCGCGCCCCAGCAGATCAACCGCATCGACACCCGCCGCGCGACGACGTTCACCGTCACGCCGCCGCCGGAGGTGCCGCTGGAGCAGGCGGTCAACGACGTCGAAGCGATGCTGGCGGGCATGAAGGCCGACGGCACGCTGCCCCCGGGCGTCGAGGCCCGCACCGCGGGCAGCGCCGACAAGCTGGCCCAGGTGCGGCGGGCGCTGCTGGGCGCGTGGACCGGGTTCAACGCCGACTCGCTCGGCAGTGTGCTGACCAGCCGGCTGTTCCTGGCGCTGCTGGTGGTCTACCTGGTGATGGCGGCGCTCTTCGAGAGCTTCCTGTACCCGCTGGTGATCTTGTTTACGGTGCCGCTGGCCGCGGTGGGCGGGCTGATGGGCCTGGCCCTGGTGCGGGTGTTTCATCCCCAGCAGCAGCTGGACACGCTGACCATGCTGGGCTTCGTGATCCTGATCGGGGTGGTGGTGAACAACGCGATCCTGATTGTGCACCAAGCGATTAACTTCACCCGTGGGATCGACGAAGGCGGCGAAGCGGGCGCCGATCGCCTCGCCCCCGCCGAGGCGATCCGCGCGTCGGTCGCCAGCCGGGTACGCCCGATATTGATGACCACGACCACGAGTGTCTGCGGCATGCTGCCGCTGGTGCTCATGGGCGGCAGCGGCAGCGAGTTGTACAAAGGCTTGGGAGGGGTTGTTGTCGGCGGTTTATTGGTCGCCACCGTGTTCACCCTGGTGGTCGTCCCGCTGACGCTCAGCTTCGTGCTGCGCGGGGCCGAGAACCGCGACCCGCGGGCGGCGGTTGGCTAGACGCCGCGGCTCGGGCCGTCCGATGGGTTGAGCGTTCGCATCACGCTTTGCCCCCGGAGTTCGCCCGACCATGCCCGATCCATCCGCCCCCGGCTCCGCCACGATCCCGTCCGCGGCGCCCGCCAAGTACTTCTCGCTCGCCGAGGCCGACGCCGCGCTGCCCTACGTGTCACGGGTGGCCGTTGACATCGCAGAGCTCTACGAGCAGGTCATCGAGCTGAGGCACGAGCTGGAGTACATGGACGAGGGCTCGCTGTACGACCTGACCCGCGGCGAGTACGACGCGGCCATGGACCGGCTGGGCGTGCTGGTGGACGAGCTGCACGCGGTGGGCGCCGAGCTGCGGGATTTCGAAGTCGGCCGAGTCCACTTCCCCGGCATGCACCTGGGGCGGAACGTGGCTTTGGTGTGGGAGCCGGGTCAGCGGGCGATCACGCACTGGGCCGACGCCGACGCAGGCGGGCACGACCTGCTGCCCATCGCGGACCTGCTGGCGGCTTAGGCGCGAGATTCGGCGGACACGTCCCGCGGCCCGTGCGGGCGCGGACCAAGGCGTCCGCACCCGCACCGGCCGCAGCCCGTCACAGCGGCGAATCCCGGCGCTAGCCCGAGGGTGCAGGCAAGTTAGTACGGCTTGCCGTCAAAGGTCCACTGATTGGGGTCGTCGGTGCCGGCAGTCAACTCGTCGTATACCGCGGGAATGGTCGTGGGATCCTGCGGATTCACGCCCGGGATGCCCACGTTCGACGCATGCCCATCCACCCAGGCGATGTTGACGCTGGTGCCGTTGTGCCGGGGGTGCGGGACACCTATCGCGAATGTCGGTATCCCATCGCGGATGATGTAGTGGCCCGCGGGCTCCGGGGCGTTCCAGGTTGAAGAGATCGCGCTGTCGGCAAAAGCGATCTTGTCCGAGGTGCCGTTGATCGAGTCGATGTTGGGGGTGAAATCCGTTTGCCCGCTCTGCCGAATCTTCGTTCCGAAGTTTGCGTAGTTAATCCCGTAGTGGATGTTCCGCAGCCGCGCCGCGTTGGGGCCGTGCAGCAGGTTGTCGGGACCGGTCTCGTTGCTGACGTCGACATCGAGGAAGCCGTCGAGCGCCGAGTCGAAGCTTGGGCAGGCGAGAAACTCGGGGGAACTCAGCACCCCCTCCTTGATGAGCAGCCCCGGCCAGAAGTGAGCGCCCGGAACGGTCACGGTCTCGGTCGATACCCACGGGCTCTGGGAATTGATGAAATAGTTGTCGTAATCGAAGCTGTAAATCGACGTGGTCAGCCCGAGCTGACGGATGTTGCTGAGGCACTTCACGCCCCGGGCACTCTCCCGCGCCTTGCCGAGCGCCGGCAACAGGATTCCGATCAGCAGCGCAATGATCGAGATGACCACCAGAAGCTCGATCAGGGTGAAGGCGTGGCGGGAGGTCGGTCGCGTCATGATGGGTCTCCGAGAGGAGGGTTGGGACCGAGAGGTCCCGGAGATCCGAACGGCTCGCGTGGGCAGGCAGCCGTCCGGTTCGGGGGATTCTCCTAATTATATAATCTCGCTCTCCGAATTTCAAGCCCCGTTCGACCGGCGGGCCGTGGCGGCCGCAGCAACGCCGGTCCGACGCGGTTCAGAGCCGTGCCACCGACTTGCGGATCACCAGTTCGGGCCGGAGCGTGCGGGTGCTGCAGCCTCCGGCGGAGGGTTTCTCGATGGCCTTGATGATGCCGTCGATCGCGGCGTGTCCGAGTTCCACCAGCGGCTCCTGGATACAGGTCAGGGGCGGGGCGAGGTGCCCGGCGCTGGCCGGGTTGCCGATGCCGATCACCGACAGGTCGCGGGCGATCTCGGAGCCGAGCGTCGCGGCGGCCTCGTACACGTCAAGGGCAAAGTAGAAGCGGGCGGTGATCAACGCGGTGGGGCGGTCGGCGCGGTCCAGCAGCCGGAAGAGACGCATCTTCTCTGCGTCGTCGACCCGCCAGCCCGCAACCGAGACGATGTGGCTTTCGGGAAGTTCGATTGCGCGGTCGCGGCAGATCGCCTCGAGCTGCGTCAGCAGGCTCCGGGTGCTGCCGGTGGTCCGGCCCGAACCCAAAAAGGCCAGCCGGCGGTGGCCCATCTGCATCAGGTGATCGACCAGCAACTCGGCCATCGCCCGGTGATCGATGCCGATGCCCGACACGTCAACGCCGGCGGGCGGCGAGCCCACCACCAGCCGCGGGGTGTCCGCCGGCAACTGGGCCAGCGTCCCGGTCAGCTCGTGCTCCGGGGGGTCGAGCAGCAGGTAGCCGTCGATCCCATCGCCCGTGGGGGCGCCGCCGTGGCTGACCGTCAGTTCGACGTCGGTATCGGGGCCGTGCGTGCCGAGCGAAGCCTGACGCATGCCTTCGATCAGGCGGCTGTGGTGCTCGTCGACGAGCGACGCCTCGCGGTCGATCAGCACGCAGATTCGCAGCGTTTTTGCGGCCCGCGCCGACCGGTCGATGATGTAGGTGCCCCGCCCGCGCGAGCGGTCGAGAAAACCCTCGCCCACGAGTTCGCGGAGGGCGCGGTGCGCCGTCACGAGCGAGACCGACATCTGTTCGCTCAGCTTCTTGGTGCTGGGCAGCCGCTGGTCCGGGGGGAAGTGCCCCGCGTCGATCGCACGCAGCAGGGCATTTCTCACGGTGGTGTAGAGCGGCCGCCCCGGCTCGGCGTCGATCGGCGTGAGCGGGGCGGGCCGGGGGGCCGGGTCATCGGGGACGGTGGAAGCTTTGGACAAACCGGCGACTCCTGTGGCGGGCGATGACGGAACGCTCTGAGGGGCCCGGCCGCGGGGTCCCGGGTGCGGGGTGGCGGGCTCTGACGCGGGGAAAACCTGCGCCGCGGCCCAGGGCGCACCGTCAATGGTATAATTTCCCATGACCTCGGCGGCATTGCAAGCCCGATTCTCCGTGTTGCGGGGTGGGCGGGCGGCCGACGCGTAACCGTGCTCGCCGCTCGGCGTAAACGTAGCGCTCGAAAATATTAAGCCGATCTAGGTGATTGCCCCCTTCCGCCGCAGCGCACCCGGGCACAGGCCCAGTTGGTGGCAGCGAGGCCGGCCGGGGCGTTGACGGGTCGATCTATAATTATATGATTCGGAGGCGGCCGGAATCGCACCTGCCGGCGAGGTGTACGTGGTGTGAGGCGAGGATGGCGGTCATGAGAGCGACGATCTCCACCGAACCCGGCGGCCTGGCGGACCTGGTCCGGGGTCTGATCATGGTGGGGTGGGAGGGCACTCGGCTGACCGGTGAGGTGATGTCGTTGCTCGATCAACGGCTGCGGGGGGTGGTGTTGTTCGCCCGCAACGTCGCGGACATCAGCCAGCTGAAAGAGGTGGGTCGCACGGTCCACGCGCGACGCGGAGGCGGGGCGCTGATCGGGATCGATCAGGAGGGCGGCCGGGTCGCTCGGCTGCGGGAGGGATTCCTGGTGCCTCCGCCCATGCGCGACCTGGGGGCGGCGGCGGACGCGGGCCTGGTCCGCGACGTGGGCCGGGTGGTGGGGGGGCAGCTGCGGGCGTTGGGGATCAACCTCAACTTCGCGCCGGTACTCGATGTCGACACCAACCCCCGGAACCCGGTGATCGCCGACCGCTCATTCGGGTCGGACCCGCGCCGCGTGGGTGAACTGGGAGCGGCGCTGGCGCTGGGACTGCAGGACGCGGGGGTCGCCGCCTGCGGCAAGCACTTCCCGGGTCACGGCGACACGCACCAGGACAGCCACCTGACCTTGCCGCGTCTGCCGCACGGCCGCACGCGGCTGGACCGCGTGGAGCTGCCGCCGTTCCGCGCGGCAATCGCGGCGGGCATCGCCTCGCTGATGACTGCCCACGTGGTGTTTGAAGCGCTGGGCGACGACGGGCCGGCGACCTTGAGCCCGCGGGTGGTCAACGGCCTGCTGCGGGAAGAGCTTGGGTTTGGGGGCGTGGTGGTCAGCGACGACGTGCAGATGCGGGCCCTGGCGGACCTCGCGCCGATCGAGGAGGTCGCGGTCCGCGCGTTCGGGGCCGGCGTGGACCTGCTGCTGTGCTGTCACCGCCCGGCCCTGGCCGTCGCGGCCGTCGACGCGGTGGTGGCGGCGGTGGCGGATGGGAGGCTGGACGAGGCCACGCTGCGGGCGTCGCACCGGCGGGTTGAGGCGATGGCGGCCCGCTACGCGGTCGACGCGAACGATACGGAAACGACCGGATCCGTCCGCGTTGCCGGACGCTCTGAGGCGGACCTGCGGTCGGCGCTGGCGGCCCTCACGCGGTCTGTGGCGCCGGCGGCCGACCCCACCGACTACCGGCGGCGTGAAACCGGTCCGGTAGGATGCCCACCGGGATCACCCACGCCGCCCGCGGAGGGCCCCGACCATGATTGAACCCGCGTCGTCGTCACTCACCGGGGGTTCCGAGCCGGCCCCGCCCGATCGGCCGTCGCTGTCGGACGCGGTGTCACAGCAGCAGAAGCGGGGCGCCGTGCGGGAGGACACCCGCGGCCAGCCCTCGGCCGTGGACGGGTCCGAGCCGGCGGCCTTCGTCGGCATGCTGCTGCGCGAGCCGTACAAGTCGTCGAGCTTCTACGTGTGCGAACTGATCCGCGGCGCGACGGCGTACCTCGACTCGGTCGGGGTGCCGTTGTCGATCATCAGCACCCCGCCGGCGACCTGGCCCGAGGCCTACGGCAAGCGCTGCGCCGCGCTGCTGGTCATCCCGACGCTGGTGGACGACTCGGACATCGCGGCGGTCGAAGCGCTGGGCTGCCCGTACATCACCATCGCCGAGTCGAGCCTGCAGGGCCCGTCGATCGGGATGGAGATCGACGCGGCGGCGACCCAGCTGACCGAGCTGCTGCTGGACTGCGGACACCGGCGCTTCGCCATGGTCAGCGGGCACGAGCAGCACACCGATGCAATCAAGCGGCGGGCGATCCTCCGCACGCTGGGTGCCGCGGGCATCGGGGCCGACGATGTGGCCGACCTGCCGACCAACTACGACCCTGTGCAGGCGCAGCGTGCGGCCACCGACCTGCTCGACCTCTCGCCCCGGCCCACGGCGGTGATCGGGTTCAACGACGACCTGGCCGTCCACGCCCTGACCACGGCCCGGCGGGCGGGGCTGGAGGTGCCCGAGGAGATGAGCGTGGCGGGTTTCAACGACGGCCCCTCGGCGGGGCTGCTGTACCCGCGGCTGACCACCATCCGGCTGCCGATCTCGGCGGCGGGCGATGCGGCGGCGCGTTCGGTCTGGGCGGCGCGTCTCAGCGGGCGGACGCCGGTGTCGCACACGCTGAGTTCAATCCTGGTCATCCGCGACAGCGTGGCGGTGGCCCCATGACGCCCCCCTCCACCCCGCCGGCCGGGGGCACCACGGGCGGCCCGCACGCGCAGGCCGCCGCTTTTCTCAAGCGAGAGGGCGCGTTCCGCCTCGGAACACTGCCCACCGAGCAGCCGCACCCCGCGACCCGGGGTTTGTCGCAGACGCTGCAGGACAGCACGCCCGCGGGCCTCCGTGCGCTGCTGGCGGTGGATCGCGACGTGCCGCCGGTGCTGGAGCGCGTGCTCGCCGGAGATTCGTTCGCCGAGTTGTGCGACACGCTGTTAAAAACGCTGCTCGCCGGCCGGCGGGTGTACTTCACCGGCTGCGGGGCGACCGGCCGGCTGTCGATCCTGCTCGAAGCCTGCTGGCGCCGCTTCTGGTCTGGCGTGGACCACCCCCAGGCCGCGGCGGTTGCCGACCGCGTGCGGAGCGTGATGGCCGGTGGCGACTTCGCGTTGATCCGGTCGGTGGAGGGTTTCGAAGACTTCGCCGACTTCGGCCGCTATCAGCTGCGGGAGGCGGGGGCCCAGGCCGGCGACGCGGTGGTGGCCATCACCGAGGGCGGCGAGACCTCGTTCGTGATCGGCACGGCTTGGGAGGCGCTGGACCTGGGCGCCCGCAGCTTCTTCGTGTTCAACAACCCCGCCGGCGTGCTGCGCGACACGGTGGAGCGCAGCCGCGAGGTCATCGAGGAGCCGCGGATCACGAAACTCGACCTGGCCACCGGTCCGATGGCGGTGGCGGGTTCGACGCGGATGCAGGCGACGACGATCGAGCTGATCGTGGTCGGCCTCGCGTTGGAGGCGGCCCTGCCTCCCCTGCGAAAGCGGCTGGGCCTCGAGACCCCGGCCCCCGCCCCGCAGAGCGCACCCGGGGCCGCCGCCGACACAATGACGCGGCTCGTCGCGTCGCTCGAAACGCCCGACAACCTTGCGGCGATCGCCGGGCTGGTGGAGCATGAGGCCGGCGTGTACCGGCGGGGCGGGCTGGTGACGTACTTTGCGGATGCTTATTTGCTGGACGTGCTGACGGACACGACCGAACGCTCGCCGACTTTCTCGCTGCCGCCGTTCCGGCAGGCGGACGACGCGGACGCCGTTCGCTCGTGGTCGTTCGTGAAGCACCCGCTGCGTTCGTCCGCAGGGGCCTGGAGCGACCTTTTGGGACGGCCCCCGCAGGGGCTGGACTGGGACGCGTCGACCTACGCCCGCATGAACGCCTCCGCGGAACTGCGGCGGCATCCGCCGGATCTCAGCGCCGAGCGCGTGCTGAAGTTTTCGATCGGCGGCGAGCCGGACCGGTCGCGCACCGACGCGCCGGCCTCGCTCGCGGTATCCCTGCTGGTGGCCGACGAGGTGCGGACGCACGCCGCACCGGGCCGCGCGTTCGCCGACGCGGTCGCCGCGCAGACCGCCGGCTTTGATGAGCGGGCCCTGCTGGCAATCGGTCCGCACCACCCGCCCGCCCCGCAGGCCGCGTCCGAAGATTTCCGCTATGTCGTCTGCGTCAATCCGCCCGACTCGCCGCTGAAGCTGTGGCACCACGTCGCGACGAAGCTGGTGCTCAACACCGTGTCGACCGCGAGCATGGGGCTCATCGGACGGCTTGAGGGCAACTGGATGGTCTACGTCAAAACCAGCAACAAGAAGCTGATTGACCGCGGCGTGCGGCTGGTGGCCGACCAGGCCGGCGTGCCCTACGACGCGGCCTGCCACGCCCTGTTCGAAACGCTCAGCGACCCGCGTGCGGTCGAGGCGGTGGGCCGCGCGGCCGCATCGCCCGTCGCGCTCACGATCGCGCGGCTGCGCGCGGCCGCGATTTGAAATCGACGTCACTCCCCCTTCACCGCCGGAACTGCGTATGCGATCCACCGCTCTTTGTCTCTCCGCCCTGGGCCTGCTCGCAGGCTCCCTGCCCGCGTGCCGTTCCACGACCGCACCCACCGAGCCGCCTTCGCAGACGGTGCGGGTCGAAGCGGTGCCCGGTCCGGCGGGGCTGGCGGTCGCGCAGCAGCGTCTGACGGAGCGTGAACCCTGGACCGATTTCCCCCCGCTGCTGACGCCCGTGCACCCGGCACAGAAATACCTGAAGGGCTGGGCGATCGTCATCGACCCCGGCCACGGCGGTCACGCCGACAAAGCGGGCTACAAGCGCGGCCCCGCGGGCGTGCGCGAGGCCGAGATCAACTGGCGGGTGTCGGTGCTGCTCAAGCAGATGCTCGACGACGCCGGGGCACAGGTCGTGCTCACCCGCGACGGCGACGAGGCCATCAGCCTGCAGGACCGGGCCGAGGTGGCGAACCGGCTTGAGCGTGCGCGCGACGGCGAGATCGGGGCCGACCTTTTCCTGAGCGTGCACCACAACCTCTCGCCCAAGCCCACGACCAACTGGACCAGCATGTGGTTCCACGACGACCCCAACGCCTCGGAGGTGGGGATCGACGCGGGCCGCTACATCGCCCACCGCGTGGGGGAGGCCTTGCGGACCCAGGTGGGGCTGACCAGCCCGCTGATGACCGACCGCCAGATGTACGACGGCGGGTTCGGCATCCTGCGCTTTGCCGAGGTGCCCGCCGTGCTCGCCGAACTGTCGTTCTACTCGCACCCGGAAGAAGAGCAGCGGCTGCGCGACGCCGAGTACAACCTGCGCTGCGCCCACGCGATCTACGTGGGGTTGTGCGAGTACGCCTACGGCGGCCGGCCGACGCAGACCACGCCCGCCGTCACCGAATCCGCTGCGGGCGACGCGCTGTCGTTCCGCACGGTGCTGGCGGACGGCATGCCGACCGGCTGGTGGGGCGGCGACCGCACGCGGATCTTGCGGGACAGCATCGCGGTGACGTTCGACGGCCGCGACGTGCCGATCCGGTTTGATCCGTTGACCCGCGAGCTGGCCTTCGACCTGCCGGCGGACAAACTCGATGCGGCCGACACCCACGTCGTGAAGCTGCGGCACTGCAACTTCTTCAAGCACGCCAACTGGCCACAACGCTATTCGCTGACCCGCGACGGCGACACGTGGGCGTGGTTGACGCTGCCCGCGAAGCGGCTGCAGACCGACGCGAAGGCGGGCGGGTCCTGAGTCAGGCGGGCGGCGGCGTCTCGTCCCGGCGATCCGCCAGCAGGTAGCCCAGGGCCAGCGCGTAGGCGCCACCGATGGGGGCGTACCACGGCCAGGCGATCGACTGCACCTCGCCGGCGTCGCCGACGAAGTAGAAGTAGCGCGACAGCAGCCAGACCCCCGCCACGCCGACGGCCAGCGGGACGGTGCGGCGCATGCGCTCGCCCCGCAGCGCCGGATCGCCCCGGAGCGTGGCGATCCCCCAGCCCACCAGGAGCAGCCCGCCGACCGCGGCGCAGACCGCCTGCGCGACCGGGTCGTGGAACCGCACCGCCACGACCGCCAGGATCGAGAGCGGGGCCGACCAGAGCAGGCCGTACCCGTTGATCCGCAGCGGCACCCACGCCAGCAGGAACGCGGCGAAGAGCGTCCCGATCACGTAGCTGGCCAGGCCCAGCGCGAGGTCCAGGAAGGGCACGTCGCGGCCGCGGGCGGCCATGGCGTCGACGTATTGCGCGATGCCCCAGGCGAACACGCACAGCACCACGCCCCAGCCCACGATCAGCCCGCGCGACCAGCGCAGCAGGAAGCGGTTGGCCGAATCCGACAGCTCGTTGTCCAGGTCGATGCCCCGCCAGGGCAGGATCACGGCCGACAAGCTGGTCTGCGCCAGCGCGGCGAGGATGGACGTGAGCGACGAGATCGCGGCGGCAAAGATCCCCGCCACGATCAGTCCGGTGAGGCCCGCGGGCACCTGCGTGAGCATGAACACCGGGAAGATCATGTCGGGGTTGTCGGCCACCGCCTGGCCCGCGGCGCCGCTGAGCCGCTCGGGGAAGGCCTCGTAGAACACCCACAGCCCGGCGCCGACCAGCAGCATCAACGCGACCACCGCTTCGCCCAGCCAGCTGCCCATCACCGCCGCCCGGGCGTGGTTGGCGTTCTTGCAGCACAGGATCCGCTGGGCGAGCAGCTGGTCGGTTCCGTAGGCACCGATGTTGCCGAAGGTGACCGCAAAGATCGCCGCCCACAGGGTGTAGGGCTGCGTCGCGTCGAAGGCCAGGCTGACCGACCAGAGCGAAAACTTGTCGGCCGCGGCCGCGTCGGCGAACAGCTGCCCCGCCCCGCCGGGCAGCTGCATGATCACGCAGCCCAGCGTGATGAGGCCGCCGGCGACGAAGACCAGAAAAAGCATCGCGTCGGTCCAGATGACCGTGGCGATGCCGCCGAGCATGGTCCAGAGGATCGAGACGATGCCCACCAGCGTGATGGCCAGCACCAGGATGGGCACGCCGGTGAGCTGCTGCAGCTGGTGGAGGGGTTCGTCGAGGATCAGCGCCAGGATGCTGGCGGTGAGGTAGACGCGGGCGGACTGCCCCAGCACCCCCAGCACCGTGAACATCGCGGTCGTGACCAGCTTGGCCGAGGATCCCAGCCGCTTGCCGATGTAGTCGTAGGGGCTGTAGATCCGTTCCCTGTAGTAGGCGGGAACAATGAACAGCGTGACGAACAAACGGGAGAGCAGCCCGGCGATGAGGCCGAACTGCAGGTAGGTAAAGTTGCCGCCGTCGCGGTAGACGATGGCCGGCACGCCGACGAAGGTCACCGCCGAGATGATGGTCGCAATCATCGACCCCGAGACCGCGTACCACGGCAGCTTGTCGCCGCCGCGGAAGAAGTCCTTCATGTCCTTCTGCTTGCCCGCGAGCATCACGCCCAGCACCGACACCAGCGCCATGTAGCCGATCAGCACGACCCAGTCGAGCAGGAAGAAGTGGCTGGCCAGCCGGGTGCTTTCGGCGGCGGCCAGCAGGCGGGTCGGGTCGAAGGGCATCGCGTCTCGGGTCGGGGACGGGGCGGGCGGACGGGAGTCGGTTGAACCGTCGGGCCGTGGCCCGGATCAGCGGTCGGAGTCGCGGTCAGTCTGCACCAGATGCACCCGCGTCGCACGCGACGGGTGCCCCAGGCGATCGCAGGCCCGCACCCACACCGGCCCGAGAGCGTCGTCGGCGTCGGGAAGCGTGAGCGACAGCCCGTCTGGGGTAGCGGGGGCGATCGCCTCGCGCCACGCCTCACCTTCTCGCCATTGCGCGGTCAGCCAGCGGGCCGAGGCGATGCTCTGCGGCACAAAACTCAGCCGGGTTTTGCCGTCCTGCTGCCGAGCGGCGGCGACGCGGGGCCTCGGCAGGTCGTTCGGCGTGGACAGCCACTTCATGCGGGGGGTCAGCGCCTTGGCGGGGTAGACGTCGTCCTTCAGGTTCTCCCGCAGCCCGTCGCGATCCTCCATGAACGCCTTCATCGAGAAGTGCACATGGCCCGCCTCGCCCTCGGGCAGCATGAGACGCGACCACCGCACCTGGTACGGCACCTGCTTGCCGTCGAACTGTTTGCTCGATCCGTCGGCGGTCCGCGACGCATAGAGGCCTGGCCACAAGTGACGGCCACGCGGGTTCTGCTGCGACCACCAGTCGAGCAGGCCCAGGAACGACTGGTCGGGGTTCTCGATCGACCAGTAGAGCTGGGGCGTGAAATAGTCGCACCACCCCGCTTCGAGCCAGCGCTTCGCGTCGGCGTAGATCGCCGCGTACTGGTCCATGCCCTTGACGTAGTCCGGGTGCCCGGGACGCCAGATGCCAAACGGGCTGATGCCGAACTTGACGTGCGGCTTGATCGCCTTGATCTGCCGGTGCATCTGCTCGACCATCGTGTCGACGTTCTGCCGGCGCCAGTCGTCGCGCGCGAGCGTGCCGCCGCTCTGCCGGTAAGCGTCGTACGTCACCCCGTCGGGGAACGCGATCTTCTTGCCGCCCGCGTTCTGCGGGTAGGGGTAGAAGTAGTCGTCGATGTGCAGCCCGTCGAGGTCGTACCGGCCCACCAGGTCGCGGACCACCGCAAGGGTGTGCCGGAGGGTGTCGGGGTGTCCCGGGTCCATCCACGCCATGGTGCCGTAGGTCGGCACGGCCGCGGGCATCGTCCGGGTGACGTGGCGGTCATCCAGCTCGCCCTTGTAGGTCGGGTGGCTCGCCCGCAAGGGGTTGATCCAGGCGTGGAGCTCCAGGCCACGCTCGTGGGCATGCTCGATGGCGAATTGCAGCGGGTCGTAGAACGGCTCGGGGGCCCGGCCCTGCTCACCCGTCAGGTACGCCGACCACGGCTCGATCGACGATTCGTAAAGCGCGTCGGCGGTGGTCCGCACCTGGAAGATCACGGCGTTGAGGTTCATCTCGGCCGCCTGGTCCAGCAGAGCGAGCAGCTCGTCCTGTTGCTGCTTGACCGGCAGTCCGGGCGCCGAGGGCCAATCGATATTGGCGACCGTGGCGATCCACACGCCGCGGAACTCGCGGGTGACTTCCGGCGGGCGGTCATCCCGCGGGTCGTCGGTGGGCCCGGTCACGCAAGCGGTGCACGAGAGAGCGGCGGCGGTCAGGCCCAGGGCCGCAACCGCCCGGATGCGGCGGCTCATGCGCGGCTCCCGACAACGGGCCGCCGACGCCGGACCAGGCCGGCGACGCTGAACGTCAGCAAGGCGAGGGTGGTCGGTTCGGGCACCACCCCGGTCGCGTCGAAGAACACGTCGTCCAGGTAGACCGTGGCGTCGCCGAAGCCCTGAAACAAGATGGAGTCCAGCGAGAAGCGGGCCCCCAGCTGCCCGTCGCCCGCCGCCCCGAAGGCCGACGAGAAGGTCACGTCGTCCAGCGCCCACTCGTAGCGGTGCCAGGCGCCGTCCGCCGTCACGTCCAGCAGCGTCGACTGCTCGGTGGTGCTGCCCAGGGTGGTGTGGGCGCCGAAGTCGTCCACGGCCAGCCCGACTTTGAGGTCGGCCGCGGCGGCGTCGGTCTCGGCCAGCAGCCAGAACCCCAGCGTGCCGCCGGTGTCGATGGCGAGGTTGCCTGTCGGGTCGGCCACGGGCGCGGTCAGGGTTCCGCTGGTGAGGTTGCTCAGCCGCTGGGTCGTCGACGCCCCCGAGAGGTGGCGGACGAAGAACCCGTCGGTACTCCCGTCGGCCGCGTCGGCCTGCGCGTCGTAGTCGAAAGTCAGGCGTTGGGAGGTCCCGCCGGGGGTGGTGGCCTGCGTCAACGTCCGCGCTACCGCGGTGCCGTCGCCCAGGTTGCGGGTCTGCCCGGCAAAGCGCAGGTCGCGGACGAAGGTCTCGTCGTTGCGTTCGAAGGTCGCCAGCGGCTTGATATCGAAGGGCGTCTGCCCGCTCGTCTGCGACACGACGCCCAGCTGGATGTCGCCGCCATAGAAGGTCTTCAGGATGTCGAGGTAGTGCACGCCGTTGTCGGACAGCACGTCGGCCCCGTTCTGGCTCATGGCCCCGCGGTTCGGGTAGTTGGGGTTGTTCACGGTGCCGACGAAGCCCAGGGTGGAGCCGGTGTTGTTGGGGCCCGCCAGATTGTTCAGGCGGGTGTAGGTGACAAACCGCTGCGTGTTGGTGGGGTCCGGATCAACCGGACCCGCCACGCCCGATGTCGAGGAGGGGATGGCGCCGGCGACGTAAAACGACGCAGTGGTGATGTCGTTGAAGCTCAGGAACTCGCCCCGGGTCTCGGCGACGGCCTGGTCCCAAGTGCCGCCGGGGTTGGTCCGCTGCCCGCCGAGGCTGTAGACCTGATCGGCCTGGCTGTTGCGGATGAAGCTGTTGCCGGTTTCGAGCTTGTAGTAGGCGAAGGTGCGGGCGGTGACGGCCTGGGCCTTGAGCGCCTCAAACGACGCGGCCCCGTTCTCCCGCAGCACGACGTTGGGCAGGTAGTTGTCTTCGAAGTCGACGGTGAAGAAGGCCCCCGAGCCGTTGTCGTCGCGGACGGTGACGGATTCGACGGCTTCGAGGGCGGCGGCGGGGCCGGTTCCCGCCAGGCCCAGGCAGAGGACGGCGAGTTTCATCCCGTCGGTCAGGCGTGCTGGTGGTCTTGGCATCGTTCACGGCCTTTCGAGTCGGTTCAGAAAAGAAACAGACGTGTCCAAAATAGCAGCTTACATCTGCACCGCAACGAAGATTATATAATTATAGAAAAACGATTTGGTTTTGACGCGGGGTCAGACTGGGATCTCGCGTCCTGTCAATGATTTAGGAAGCTCATACTGCGCCCGAAATAAACGAAATGCATATGACTCGTCAGGGGTATTTTACGAAGCGACGTGCGCGGCATCCCGGCGTCGTCGGCTTGGCACCCCAACCTCGGCGACCGCCCGGCCACGGCGCTGTCCCGAACGACAACGCACGATCCTTTCCGCAGGGATGCGGCAAGGATCGTGCGGTACCCGGGGAACGGGTTGGGCGTCCGACGATCTGCACCGGGGCGGCGCAAAAAGCGGGCCGCAGGTCGCGGATCAGCCGCGGCGACGGCGCGCGGCGAGCAGTCCGAGCCCGGTCGCCAGCAGGGCGGCGGAGGCGGGCTCGGGGACGATCGAAGTGGCTTCGAAAAGCACGGAGTGGGCGCGCTGCGACACGAACGAGTTGACTTCGCTGCTCTGCGTCAGGGTGTAGGTCGTGTTGGCGTCAAGCACGCCGCTGCCGACCAGCACCCAGTCGGCCAAGCCGTTCTGATCGATGGTGGTGCTGAACACCTGGGCGCCTGTTGCGTCGGCCAGCGTGAATGTGCTCCCGGCTGCGTTGATGTTGGTCGAGCTGTTCCAGATGGCATACACGTCGTAGCCGCCGGAACTACCGGCGGTCAGGCCGCTGGTTGCCGCGAGGCTGGTGTTGAAGAAGCCCTGTTGTTGGTTGTTGTCGCCGTCGACGGCTGGCGTGTAGGTGTAGACGTAATCGTCGCTGACCGAACCGTCGCCGCCAAAAATGCTGTCGCCCGAGCCGACGGCTACCACGCCGGGGGTCTGAGAGGGGGCGCCGCTCTGGCTGGCCGTGGTCGTGTCGCCGCCGAAGCTGAAGTTGGGGTTGTAGGTCAAGACGCCGTCATCCACGCCATCGGTGTCGATTTCGATAACGAATGCAGCGGACGCGAGAGGCGCTGCTAAGAAAGCGGCGGCGGCGGGAAGGGCAAAGCGAAGCATGGGGTTTCCTCCGAAGACGGGTAGTTAATGAACGCAGCCGGCGGCCACGCTACGCTAATTATATAACGATGGGCCCGGATTTGAAAGCAGGTCGGTCATTTTTTGCGAAACCCTGTCGCGAAGCCGGATTAAGTCCATTATTGAGAGGTCAGAACACCGAATTCGGCTTCGAAAAGCCGGAGAACCGCATAATCTTTTCGTCGCCGTTCTGGTGTGATTCGCCGTGCGACGCCCCGCGGGGCGTCGACTTACGGGGTGCCACGCCCCATTCAGGAAGGGCCGGACGGCGGCTGGGCGTGCTATCCGCCCCTCGGGAAGCCGCATTCCGTCCCCGAGCGATCGCCGGGAGAGTGCGGCCGCCATACGAATCGGCGGTCTGACCCCGCCGGCGACGTTCCCCCCGTAAAACACCTATCCCCGTTCGACCACCCCGGAGGCTTCACGCCGCGGCGTGGTCCACCACAGCTTCGTAAGCACCGCGATGATCTTGGTGCCGGCGCGGGCGCTGCCGATGAGCGAGCCGCTGATCTTGCTCTTGCCCGCGTGTCGCTTGCGGTAGGGCACGTCGATCTCTTCGATCCGCAGCCCCTGACGCGCGGCCTTGTACTGCATCTCGACGGTCCAGCCCCAGGTGGGGTCGCACATGTCCAGCGTGGCGAGGCTGCGCCAGCGCACCACGCGCAGCGGGCCCAGGTCCCGGTAGCGCCGGTTGGTGGTCACCCGCAGCAGCGTGCAGGCCAGCCAGTTGCCGAAGGCCTGGTGCGGGTCGAGCGCGCCCGGCTCGGCCAGGCGGCGGCGCTGACCGAGCGCCAGGTCGGCGCGGCCGTCAGCGATCGGGTTGATCAGGCCCGGCAGCCCCGCGGGGTCGTCGGCCAGGTCGGCGTCGAGGAACGCGACGGCGTCGGGCGGGTCGGCGGCGAGTTCGGCCAGCCCGGCGAGGCAGGCGTTGCCGTAGCCGCGGCGCGGCTCGCGGACGACCGTCAATCCGGCGTCGCGGGCAAGGTCGGGGGTGGCGTCGGTCGAGCCGTTGTCGGCCAGCACCACGCGTCGAATCGTTCCGGACGCCAACAGCGGGGCGAGCGCGCGGGCGAGGGCCGGGAGGTTCTCGGCCTCGTTGACGGCGGGGATGATCAGGTCGGTGGTGAAGGGCGGCATGGCGGCGGTTTGGGGGCGGGGGGAGTTTATGCGTTGGGGGGTGGCAACCCGCGGCGGGGGCGTGATGTTCCGGGCGCTGCCAAAGCGCAAAGTGAAAAACGCAAAGCGCCAATCAGCATCGCGGTACCATGCCGCGGGTGGCTGGAACGCTTGCGTCTGATTTGCGCTTTTCACTTTGCGTTTTGCGCTTTCGGGCGGGGGTCCCGAAGAATTGACGCAATCCCCTCGCAGCCATACTATCCGTTCATCCGGATTAACGGATAAAGGCAGCCCATGCACATCAACGACGTGTTTCAGCAGCACGAGACGACCTTCTCGTTCGAGTTCTTCCCGCCCAAGACGCCCGAGGCGTCGGAGACGCTGTTCCGCAACATCAAAGAGCTCCAGACGCTGCGTCCGTCGTTCGTCGACGTGACCTACGGCGCGGGCGGCTCGACCAGCGAACTGACCAACGCGCTGGTGATGCGGATCCAGCAAGAGACCAAGCTGACAACGATCCCGCACCTGACGTGCGTGTGCCACGACGAGGCGGCGCTCAATGGGGTGCTGGAGGGCTGGACGGCGGCGGGCGTGGCCAACATCCTCGCCCTCGCGGGCGACCCGCCGCGCGACCGGCTGGACTGGGACCGCGGGGCCGATGCCTGCCGCTACGCGGCGGACCTGATCCGGTTCGTGAAGGCATTCAGCGAGAAGCACCGCCACCCCGACCCTCGGGGCTTTGGCATCGGCGTGGCGGGTTTTCCCGAGGGCCACCCCGACACGCCCAACCGGGTGCTTGAGATGGATTACCTCAAGGCGAAGGTGGACGCGGGAGCGGACTACATCTGCACCCAGCTGTTTTTTGAGAATCGCGACTTCATCGACTTCCGCGAGCGTTGCGAGCTGGCGGGCATCCGCATCCCGATCCTTGCGGGCATCATGCCGATCACCAGTGGCAAGGGCATGAAGCGCATGGCCGAACTGGCGGCGGGGGCCCGCTACCCTGCGGCCCTGCTCAAGTCGGTCGCCCGCTGCGGCGGCGACGAGACCTCGGTGGCCAAAGTGGGGGTGCACTGGGCGACCGAGCAGTGCCGCCGGCTGCTGGACGACGGCGTGGACGGGATCCACTTCTACACGCTGAATCAGAGCGACGCGACGCGGCAGATCTACGCGAACCTGGGCGCGCGGGACTCGCTGTCGTTGCGGTGAGTGAAGTGGCTTCCGGCCTGTCATCGGCGCGAAGCAGAGACTGGTTTTTCTGGGTCTGCCTCCAGTCGGCGGGCTGGAAGCCCGCCCCACCAGAGCCACCAACGGTCTGGCTACCGCGTCTCGACGACCGTCAGCACCAGCAGCCGCTGCTGCTCCCGCTTCGGGTTGCCGGCGGTCAGCAGCGCGCGGCCCAGGTCCAGCGGCAACGACGCGGGGTCGAGGTCCAGGTCCGGCGTGGGGGCGACCGCTTCGTCGGCCGGATCGGTCGGCTTCGACGCGTCATCGGGGTCCGGTGCGGGGGGCAGCGGCGGCCGCAGCGGCAGCGGCAGTCCGTACCCCAGCACCAGCGCCCGCCCGGGGCCGAGCTCGACGAGGGCGGCGAGCTCCTTAAACACGCGGCCGTCCAGCAGTTTTTCAAGGGGGTCCCGTGCCAGCAGTGTGGTCCGCGGCAGGTGGTGCTGGGGGGTGATCCGCAGCGCCGCGCCGCCGGCGGTGGGGCGTGCGCTGATCAGCAGCCGCGCCCGCCCACCGGTGAACGGCTCGACATGACGCGGGGCGGGCGGGCGGGTGAGGTCGGCGACAAAGTCGGCCCGCAGCGGCGGCGACTCGCGCAGCACGGTCGGCCGATTGATCACAATCAGTGTCTGGTCGGTGAGGCGGTCGGGCGGGCCCAGGGCCGCACCAAAGTCGTCGGCGTCGACGCCGTTCAGAATCCCCACCCGCAGACCGTTGGCGTTCCATACCGCGCGGCTCAGATCAGGCAGCACCCCCTCGTCGAGGACCGCCCAGGCGACCTCGATGGGCCGGTTGAGCGGCAAGGTGACCGTCCGCACCAGACACTTGGCGGCGTGCCGGGAGGCGGGCGTGCCGGGGTCGGTCCGCAGCGACGGGCGTTCGGGCAACACGTTGACGGTCCCCTCGGGCTGGACGGCCGGCGGCGCTCCGCCGCACCCGGTCAGCAGCAGCATTGCCAGACCGACGGGCCAAATCCACCCGTGCTCGGGGGCCATGCACGTCATCCCTGCAGCACCGCGCGGAGCCGGTCCAGCCCCTCGTCCAGCTCCTCACGCGTGATGGTGATCGGCGGGGCGATCCGCAGCACGTTGCCCTGCGTGGCGTTCACCAGCAGCCCGGTGTCCAGGGCGCGGCGGGCGATGCCGGCGCCGTCTGCGCCCTCGCTCAGCTGTATCCCCAGAAAGAGCCCGTGTCCCCGGACGGCCCGCACGCCGGCGTCGTTCCAGCGGGCGATCTGCTGCGTCGCGTGCCGGCCCAGCGCGTCGGCGTGGGCGCACAGCCCGTCGCGTTCGATGATCTCAAAGATCTTGGCGGTTACCGCCATCGACAGGCAGTTGCCGCCCAGCGTGGTGGCGTGCTTCACCCCGCCCTGCGTGAGCGCGTTGTAGTGCGTGGCCACGCGGTCGGTCGCGCACATCACGCCCACCGCCAGCCCGCCGCCCACGCCCTTGCCCAGCGTCATGATGTCGGGCGTGATGCCCCAGTGCTGGTGAGCGAAGGGCTTGCCGGTGCGGCCGCAGCCCGTCCAGACCTCGTCACAGACCAGCAGCAGGTCGCGCTCGTCGCACAACGTCCGCAGGCCCTTGAAGTAGTCGGCGTCGGGCACGTTGACGCCGCCCTCACCCTGGATCGGCTCGGCGATGACCGCGACCGTCTCGTGGTCCACCGCGGCCTGCACGGCGTCCAGGTCGTTGTAGGCGACGTTGACGTAGCCCGGCAGCAGCGGGCCGAAGCCCTCGCTGACCTTCGGGTTGCCGGTGGCGCCCATGGTGGCGAAGGAGCGGCCGTGAAAGCTCTGGGTGCAGGAGACAACCTTGTAGCGACCGAACTCGCCCGATGCGGCGCCGCGGTTGGCCTTGCCGTACAGGCGGGCCAGCTTCAGCGCCGCCTCGTTCGCGTCGGCCCCGCTGTGGCAGAAGAACGAGCGGCCGCCGAAGCCCAGGTCGGCGATCCACTCGGCCGCGCGGGTCTGCGGATCGGTGTGAAACAGATTGCCCACGTGCCAGAGCCTCTGCGCCTGCTCGGTGACCGCCGCGACCAGTTCCGGGTGGCAGTGGCCCAGCACCGGTGCACCAAATCCCGCGAAGAGGTCGAGGTAGTGCTTGCCGTCCGTGTCGGTCAGGCGGCAGCCCGCGCCCGACGCCATCACCACGGGATAACGCCCGTAGTTGATGCTCATGTGCGCGTCGTGGCGGGCGATGGTGTCTTGCGTGTTCACTCTGGTGCTCCGGGCGTGAAGAGGGCAGTTTACGCGTGAGAGCGGGCCGACGCCGCGGCACCTGTGATGCGGGATCCGTGTTGCGTGATGCGTCGGAAGCAGCCGTGGGTTGCACTGCGCATCACGGATCACACAACACGCATCACGAATCCAACACCGCGGCCCCGACCCCGACCCCGAACCCCGCACGCCGCGCAAGACAGCACCCCCAGCCACAAGGGCGAAAGGGGGTGCTGGATCTTGTCACGGATGCGAATCGGTGCCGTCGCGCGCCGAAGCGCACCGCGGCGGGCACGATCAGTTGATCATGTCCTTGAGCGCCTTCATAGCGCGGATCTTGACGTTCTTGCTGGCGGGCTTGGGCTTCTGTTTCACCATCTCGCCGGTGAACGGGTTGCGGACCAGCTTGCCTCCCTTGACGGCGGGCTTCTTGACGACGGTCATCTTGGCGAGACCGACGAGGTTGAACACGCCGTTTTTCTTCAGGTCCTTGGCCATGACTTCCGCCAGAGCGTCCATCACTTCGGCGACCTGGCGCCGCGACATCTCGGTCTTTTCGCCAACGGCGGCGAAGACTTCGCTCTTGGTCAGCGGCTTCTTGGCGACGGCTTTCTTCTTGGTTTTCTTCTTAGCCATGGGGCTTCTCCAGCAATGAGGGTGTGAATCGGTCGGTCTGCGGGCGGGTTGACCCTCGCGGGGAGCGGCGGTCCGGGATCATCCGTGACGTGGGATCCGGTCAACCCCCGACGGCGGCACCACGGCCGGCGTCGGGTTCGGAGCACCCGCAGATCGGTTTTCTTCCGGAAATAGTGCACTTTCCTGACCACGCCGTCAAATTGGCCCTAGGAAACAAGGCGATTCGCGCCGCACCGCGGACCTCGAAGGGCCGCCCGCGCCCCCCATGAGTCGGTCAGATTGGCAGACGGTGACGCGAGGCCCCCCGCGCTGGCAGACGCGCCGCGTGTGCCGGCCGCCCACGCCCCGTCTGGGCCCGCGCCGCCGTGGCACCGGGTTTGCGACACTGATACATTCTGCGGTCCGGTCCCCCCGACACGTCCCCTGAACCAGCCCCGGAAGGCATTCAAGATGCCGGTCCGGTCCCGCGGACCGCTCACGCCACGAAACCCCCTCCAAGGAAACACACCATGTCGAAGATCATCGGAATCGACCTGGGCACCACCAACTCCGTCGTCGCCGTGATGGAAGCCGGGTCCGCCAAGGTCCTTATTAACAGCTCGGGCAACCGAACAACCCCCTCGATCGTGGCCTTCACCGACAAGGGTGAGCGGCTCGTGGGTCAGCCCGCGCGCCAGCAGCAGATCACCAATCCCAAGGGCACGGTGTTCAGCATCAAACGCTTCATGGGCCGCCGCGGCAAGGAGGTCGACAACGAGCAGAAGATGGTGCCCTACGAGGTCATGGGCGGTGACGACGACCTGGTCAAGGTCAAGGTCAAGGACAACGAGTACACGCCGCAGGAGATCTCGGCGATGGTCCTGCAGAACCTCAAGAATACCGCCGAAGATTACCTGGGTGAGGAAGTGACCAAGGCGGTCATCACCGTGCCGGCCTACTTCAACGACAGCCAGCGGCAGGCCACCAAGGAGGCCGGCGAGATCGCGGGTCTCAGCGTCGAACGCATCATCAATGAACCGACGGCCGCCGCCCTCGCTTACGGCCTGGACAAAAAAACCAACGAAAAGATCGCCGTGTTCGACCTGGGCGGCGGCACGTTCGACGTGTCGATCCTGGACGTGGGCGACGGCGTGTTCGAGGTGCTGAGCACCAACGGCGACGGCCACCTGGGCGGCGACGACTGGGACCACACGCTGATCAACTTCCTGGCCGACGAGTTCAAGAAGTCCGACGGCATCGACCTGCGCACCGACGCCATGGCCCTGCAGCGGCTCAAAGAAGCCGCCGAAAAAGCCAAGATGGAGCTGAGCAACGCCCAGGAGGCGACGGTGAACCTGCCGTTCATCACCGCCACCAACGAGGGCCCCAAGCACCTGATGATCTCGATCACGAGGGCCAGGTTCGAGCAGCTGTGCGACGACCTGTTCAAGCGGCTGAAAAACCCCTGCGAGACCGCGCTGCGCGACGCCAACCTTGCGGCCGGCGAAATCGACGAGATCGTGCTGGTCGGCGGCTCGTCACGCATCCCCAAGGTGCAGGAGATCGCCAAGGAGATCTTTGGCAAGGAGCCCAACCGCAGCATCAACCCCGACGAGGTCGTCGCGGTGGGTGCCGCGATCCAGGGCGGCGTGTTGCAGGGCGACGTCAAGGACGTGCTGCTGCTGGACGTCACCCCGCTGAGCCTGGGCATCGAGACCCTGGGCGGCGTGATGACCAAGCTGATCGAGAAGAACACCACGATCCCCACCAGCAAGAAGGAAACCTTTTCGACGGCCGCCGACAATCAGACCGAGGTCACCATCCACGTGCTGCAGGGCGAGCGCGAGTTCGCCACCGACAACCGCACGCTGGGCCGATTTAACCTGGCCGACATCCCGCCCGCCCCCCGCGGCCTGCCGCAAATCGAGGTCGAGTTCGCCATCGACGCCAACGGCATCTTGAGTGTGGCCGCCACCGACAAGGGCACCGGCAAGAGCCAGAACATCGAGATCAAGGGCAGCTCGGGTCTGAGCGACTCGGAGATCGAGCAGATGAAGGCCGACGCCACCGCCAACGCGGCGGCGGACAAGAAGAAGCGAGAGCTGATCGACCTCAAGAACCAGTCCGAGACCATCGTGCACCAGACCAAGACGCAGCTCGAAGAGCACGGCGACAAGCTGGACGGCGAAGTCAAGGGCAAGATCGAGGCCGCCCTGGCCGAGGTCGAAGAGACCGTGCAGGGTGACGACGTGTCTGCGATCAAGAAATCGTTGGAGACGCTGAACACCGAGAGCATGGAGCTGGGCAAGGCCGTGTACGAAGCGACGTCTGGCGAAGGCGGCGACGCGGGCGGGGCCACCGCGGGCGCCACCGCGTCTGGCGGTGGTGACGAAGACGTCATCGACGCCGAGTACGAGGTCAAGGACGAGAAGAAGGACGCCTGACACGTGCTCGCCCGCGCGACCTCCCGCAGAGCCGGGCGGTCACCTGGGCTCGCGTCGGCGGACGCCGACGGGCAGCTTGAAGCTTGACGGCCCGCGGCTCTTGCCGCGGGCTTTTTCGTGCCACGGGATTCATCCCGTGCTTCGGGGCCTGGGGGTTCGGGCATCTTTGGCGCGGTAGAGCGGCGTTCCGGCATCGTTTCGCGCCCGCGTGGCATCGAAAGACTCTCACCCCTTGCGCTGCAACACCACATCTCCCGTGCTGCGATATGTCAGCAGCAGCGCCGCGTCGGCGGCGACGTGGGCGAACAGCGTCTCGGCGAACGCTTCTTCGCCCGGCCACGGGAACAGGTAGATCAGCCCGAAGTCTTCCGGGTCGCGTCCCAGATCCGCGTAGCCGTCGGGGATGCCGCGGGTGAGAGTCGCCAGGTCGTCTCTATAGTCCGCCAGGTGCTCGGCCGACTCGGGCAGGTAGCTGCCCGCGACAAACTCGGTCTTCTGGCTGTGGTCGGCCGCCAGCGCGCGGGCCTGATCGACCAGGCCCGCCTGCGATTCGATCCCGCACGCGGCGAAACCGAGCTGCTGCGCCAGCCCGGCGATCACGCCCAGCCCCGAGCCCCACTCGCACATCCGCGTATTCGGAGCGAGCCGTGCGTCGTGGATCTGCCGCAGCGCGCCGTAGACCACCCGGTAATCCGCCGGGATGAACGACGGCGCGGGCACGTAGTCCGGCGACGTGTACGCGGCGTCGGCCCGGCGCGACGCGGCGATGCGTGCGTAGGCGTCGGCAACGAACGCCTCCGCGGCGGGCGGGAGGGTGACGGGGGTTTCGGAAAGGGGGATGGTGGTGAGCGGCAAAGTAGCAGGCACACTCGGTGTGCCACCTCCAAGGGTTGGGGCAGTTTGGTCTCGCCCGCGCAGGCAAAGCGCGGGCAACGATGGATCCGGTCGCCGCGGCAACGGCGGGTTGTATGGCCATAAGACGTCAAAGGCCACGTCAGGCACACGGGGTGTGCCTGCCACTTTAACGCGGTCCTCGTCGGGAAGACCCAACGAAAACCCCCGGGGTGGGACCCGGGGGTTTCGTGGATGGCTGCCGGATCGGGCGGTCCTACTCGGTCCGCGCGCCCTCGGGGTGGGCGAACGTGTCGTCGTCGATCTCGACGAACCGCACGTCGCTCAGGCGTCCGGTCGCTTTCTGCTCGCCCAGGCCGTCGTCTTTGCTCCAGTGGTAGAAGTCCCACTCGGTGCTCAGCAGGGCGCCGCCCACTTCGGTGTAGCCCTTGTACACAATGGCGCTTTGGCTCTTCTCGGCCTCGCCCTTGTCTTGACCGAAGGTCACGATGTAGCTCATGCCGCGCAGACGGTGCTTTTCGTCGGCGAAGACGTAGTACCAGTCGTCCGGGGCGTCGCCCACGCCGTCGTCGAAGGTCAGTTGTTGCGCATCGCGCAGGGCGCCGTCGGCCCACGGCTGGGGTTCGGGGTCGTGCAGGGTGGCGCCGGGGTCGCCCAGTTTGAAAGGCGCGGCCACGAAGTATGGCCAGGTGAGCGAGTGAAACCGGGCCATGGGCAGCGGCAGCTCGGCGTCGGCGGGGAAGACGCTGACGGTTTCGCCGTCGTGGATAATGCGGGTGCCGTCGTCGAGCACGATCGTCGACCGGCCCGCGGGCGTGTCAAATATTATCGTGCCGGTCCAGCTGAACATGCCGGGGAAGTCCAGCTCGAAGTCGGCCGAGACCGCCTCGTGCGACGACCAGGCCTCCCCGCCGTGGGCCGCGGCGATGGCGGAGGCGAGGTCTTCGGGGTGGGCGGTGTCGGCTTCGCAGGTGCCGCAGCCGGCGTGGGCGCCGACGGGGGCGCACAGTGCGGCGGCGAGCGTGAGGGAGGCGGCGGGACGGATCATCAGACGTTGCTTCCGTTGACGGTGACCTGGGTGGCTTCGGCCATGCGCACGGGCGAAGCCGCCAGCCAGGGGGGATCGAGTTTGAGGGTAGCGCCGTCGCGGTCGACTTGGCCGAAGGCCAGCACGCCGGTGGGGCAGCTCTGCACGCACGCGCTGCAGCGCACGCACTCGGGGTCGATCATGGGCTTGCCCTTGTTGGCGAAGCTCATGATGTCGATGCCCTGGTGGCACACGCTGGTGCAGACGTTGCAGCTGATGCATTTTTTCTTCTCGGCCACGATGCCGAAACGCGAAAAGCGGGCGTAGACGTGCATGAGCGCGGCCAGCGGGCAGGCGAAGCGGCACCAGACGCGGCCCGAGAAGTGGAAGTAGAGGCCGAAGCCCAGGATGCCGGCCCAGAAGAGGTCGACGAACCAGGCGTAGTTCAGCACGGGCAGGGCGCTGCTGTACTTCGAGGGGCCCAGGATCACGGCGTAGGCGCTGCCCACGATGCCGCCGGGCGAGGCCCAGGAGATCACCCGGGTGACCAGCAGCACGAGGGTGACAGCCAGAAACACCTGCCCGATCATGTTCATCCGGTTCCAGAACGGGCCATGCGGCATCTTGTGCCGGTGCGTGTCGCCCAGCGTCTCGGCCATCGCGCCACACGAGCAGATCCACCCGCAGTAGACGCCCTTGCCCCAGAAGTAGATGGCGGCCGGAATCAGGACAAAGGTCTGGACGAGCGAGATCGCCAGCCAGGTCCACATGGGCTCGCTGGTGAACACGTTCCAGATGAAGAGCGGCCAAGCGAGGATCAGGCCGAAGGCCCGCCAGTACTCGCGCCCGTGCGGGTCATAGTCGACCGGGGGGAAGAGCGCGTCGGCGGCCGTCTTCATGAAGCCGCTGTCGAACAGGCCAAGGTGCCCGAGCCACGGGATGAGCAGGTAGGGCAGCAGGAACAGCGGCACGCACTGGATGGTCATCAGCGCGAGGGTCTGCCACCTGACGTACGGCGTGCGGCGGCGGCGGATGCGCTTGATGCCGAAGACGACGATGAGCGAGCAGTACAGCAGCGAGAACCAGAAGCCGGGGCTGCCGCCGGCCTTGCCCGGCAGGCCCGCGGCCGAAAGCTTAAGGGTGCCCAGCGGGTTGGCCGGGTTGTTGAACACGTCTGACAGCGACGACAGCCACGGCCCGAGGTTGTACGGAAACCAGCCGTTCTTCTCGAAGGTCTCGGCGATCGGCAGCCACGTGCCGGGTTTCTTCCACTGGTAGAAAAACGTGAAGACGGCGAGCATGAGGCCGAGCGTGATCCACCACTTGAAGGTCTTGTCGCCGCTGACGGTGACGCCGGACTTGCGAAAGAAGTCCAGCGGGGCCTCGCGGCCGATCATGGCGAATACGCTGTCGTTCTCGATCGACTGGTCGTTGCCGTCCGAGTCGGTGATGACGACCTCGCCCGCGCGGATCTCTTTGGGCTGGCTGGCCATCATCAGCGTGACCTTGCCCCCGCCCGTGCCGGCTTCAAGCTCCTTGAGCCGCTCGACGTTTTCGGGCTTGGGCCGGTTGAACTCGGGCTTGCGGTAGCTGAGGGTGACGTGGGAGCCGCACTCGGCCAACGCGTTGGCGGTTTCCATGGCGCTGTCGCCGCCGCCCACCACCACGACGTTCTGGCCGCAGTAGTCCTTGGGGTCGTGCAGACGGTTGTAGACCTTGTCGAGCTCTTCGCCGGAAATGCCGAGCTTGCGGTAGTTGCCCGAGCGGCCGATGGCGACGATGACGCGGTGGGCCTTCAGGTTGACGCCGTCAGGGACGACAAGTTCCAGCAGCTTGCCGCTGCGCTGCACGCGGTCGACGTGGGCGGTGGTGACCTCTATCCCCTGGTCCAGCGTCTGTTCGTGCAGGTCTTCGAGCAGGCCTTCTTTGATCTCCGATTTGTCGTTGAACTGCAGGTCGCCCGCCGGCACCATCTCGGTGGGGTAGGTGAAGATCGGCTTCTTCCGGGGAAAGTTGACGATCGTGGAGAAGGGCTGGGCCGCCTCGACCAGCACGTAGCCGAGGCCCCGCTTCCTGGCTTCCTTAGCCGCGGCGAACCCCGACACGCCGCCGCCGACGATGGCGATGTCCGCCACGCTTTCGTCGGACGTGTCGCGGCCCTTGAACCCCGGGTCGGCGTCGATGGTCATCACCGCCCGCGTGCCGGTATCGGCCGAGAACTTGAGCAGCGGCACGCCGGTCAGATCTCCGACGATGAACAGCCCCGAGACGTTGGTGCGGCCGTCGGGCCGGGACACGGGCGCTTGCTCGACGGTTCCGGCGGGCCACTGGGTGTGCAGCCAGCGGGTGTACGACGCGACGGGGTTGAAAACCATGGGGCGGGGGTCCGGATCGGATCGGGGGGAAGCTCTGTGAAGACGAGAACCCGGGGGTGGACCCAACTATTTCCGCGTCCCGAAGTGCCCCACGTCACACCTTAACCCCGCCACCGCGGGTCCGCGCCCGCCCGTCACCGCGGCCGATTGAGTCGAGCCGTAGACTCAAGGCGATCTCTTTCGCCGACCACCTTTCGGCTTACCGCATGCACGAGCCCCCGACTCCGACCCGTTCCGACCCGAAGCCGAGCACCGCGGTGCTCGCCCACGACGTGCGTGGCCTGCCCTGGCCGCGCCGTTACGCCGCTTACGCCAAGGCCTCGGGGCCCGGGTGGCTGCAGGGCGCCATCACGCTGGGCGGCGGGTCGCTGGCCGGGGCGTTGTTCCTGGGCCTGATCGCGGGGCCGGGCCTGCTGTGGCTGCAGCCCCTGGCCATGGCCTGCGGCGTGGTCACGCTGGGGGCCATCGCCTACGTGACGCTGGCGACGGGGCGGCGGCCGTTCGGGCTCATCAACCAGGCGGTGTCGCCGGTGCTGGGCTGGGCCTGGCTCATCGCCACGATCATGGCCAACGTGGTGTGGTGCATGCCGCAGTTCAACCTGGCGGTGGCGGCGGTGCGGCAGAACCTGCTGCCGGTGGTCGCGGGCGACGCGGCGGCGACCGGCGGCCTGCTGGACGGCACCACGGGCGTGGTCGTCATCGGCGCCGTGCTGTTGGCGGTCGGGCTGGGCTGCAACGCGGTCTACAACAGCGGCGGCCGGGGCGTGCGCTGGATCGAGCACCTGCTGCGGGCCGCGGTGGGGCTGATCGTGATCGCCTTCATCTGCGTGATCGGCGCGCTGATCGCGCGGGGCGGGCTGGACTTCGGCGCTGCGCTGCGCGGGCTGGTGCCCGACCCGCGCAACCTCTTCAAGCCCTCGGCCACCTACACCGCGCTGATCGAGGCGGCGGGGCCGCACGCCGACTACTGGCGTGAGCACATCACCAGCATGCAGCGCGACCGCATCATCGCCGCCTTCGGCACGGCGGTGGGCATCAACATGACCTTCCTGCTGCCCTACACGCTGCTGAAGAAGGGCTGGGGATCGGCCCAGCGCGAGCTGGCCATCGTCGACCTGGCGCTCGGGCTGCTGGTGCCCTTCGTGCTGGCGACCGCGTGCATCACGCTGGCCTCGTCGTCGGCCTTCCACGGCAAAACCGCCGACGTGCTGAACACCGACGGCTCGGTAAAAACCCACATGGCCGGGGCCTTCCACAAGGTGCTGGATGGCCGGCTGATTTACGAGAACCCAGCGCTCAAGGGCGACGACGCGGCGTTGGACGCCGCGCGGACCGCGGCCCCCGCCGGTGAGCGCGAGCTGGCCGCCATGCTGGCCAACCGCGACAACTTCAACCTGGCGTCCACGCTGGAGCCGCTGGCGGGCAAAACCATCGCCCAGCTGGTTTTTGGATTGGGCGTGCTGGGCATGGCCACCTCTACCCTGATCGTGCTGATGATGATGAACGGCTTCGCCTTCCGCGAGCTCTTGTTCAAGCCCGACAGCGGCGGCGTCTACATGCTCGGCGCCCTGGTCGCGGGCATCGCCGGCTTCTGCGGGCCGTTCGTGTGGGGCAACGCCGACGCCCGGGCCGCGCTGGCGATCCCCACCTCGGTCATCGGCGGCAGCCTGATTCCGATCGCGTGCTTCGCGTTCCTGCTGCTGCTGAACTCCAAGCGTGTGCTCGGCGCCGCCGCGCCGCGCGGTGCCACCCGGCTGATCGTCAACGTGCTGCTGGGCACCGTGACTGCCATCACCACCTTCGGCAGCGTGTGGGTGCTGCTGGGCAAGGGCACCTGGGGCACCGCCGGCGTGGTGCTGCTGGGCGTGCTGGCGGTGTTGGGGTTGGTGGGGTTTGCGCGGCGGCAGGGCGTGCCAACTGCGTGAGGATGCGTTGACGCCGCGTCGGGTCAGGGCCGCTCCATCGGGCCAAGACAGGGATCGCGAAGCCTTTGAAGTTGCAGACAAGAGAAGAAGAGTGAGGCGTTGAGCCATGACCCGGAGCGGGTCCCCCGGTTTCGGGCCGGCTCAAGGACGTCAAAACATCGCTTCGCGAATCACGGAGGGCACGGAGTTGAGGTTCGCCCGCGACCGGCGCCGTGGTCTATTGCCGGCGACGACGACACGGCCGCCGCCGCGGCGCGGAGGCCACGGAGGAAGGCAGCAGACGCACGCGGTCGGGAGGGCCGGCGTGGAGGCGAGACATTCGGGTCCCATCGGTTTTCTCTCTCCCAACCGCTTGCGTGCCTTCCTCCGTGCCCTCCGCGCCCGGGCTGGGGACGTGAGGAAGACACCGCGAAAAGACCACGGTAGAGATCGCGGGACCGGCTCAACTCCGTGCCCTCCGTGATTCGCGCAGCGATGCCTTGGGGTTGTGCGATGGGTCATCCCGGAGCCGGAGCCGGAGCCGGAGCCCGAGCATCCCCCTTTTCTGGATCGCACGGGGCTCCGGCGTGCTACGCAGCGTCGCCGGGACCGCTTCAGACTCCACGCTGAAAACGTTCGGCGCCCCTTAAGGCCTTGCCACCGTTGATTTACGTCCGATCTGCGGCTACCCTAAAATTCTCAGCCGAGAGAGTCGAATCCGCTTTTTCGCTTTTGGCGTCTGTGTAGCACGCCGAATGGGCGGAACACCAGAACTGTTCAATCAACTGTTAGGTCGCAAATGGAATGGAGTAGCGTAGACACGGCGGATGAACTGAAGTATCTCCATCGCCTCGTGTGTTGGGACGATTCTGGTGTTATCGAGATCTACGCAAAGGCCGGCCATGAGCCTTTCTTTCCCGACGAAATCAACCGATCTGGCCACGGCGCATTGAACTACTACTTGCTTTGCCATGGCACATCAGCCAAAGTCGGCTGCTTGGAGGTCGCCCTTGTTCATTGCGAGTGGCTATCGCCGAGCTTTTTAGAACAACCATTTTTTCAAGGGCGTGTTGATAGCCTTATGCGAGTAGAAGTCTGGGACCACCAAAAATCCACTCTGATGCGTTGCGCCCGCTTGCTATACCGCGTCCATGATTCAGATGCCGGCGTGCGGCCCGGCCATCTGGCTCGTAGCTTCGCGTCGTGCGACGCGACCTAACCACCGCCTGCAGTTGACCGGCAACGCCCGCGAGTAGAATGTGCCTGCCGGTATCACGTCCCCTTTGAGGTCGGCCGGCAACTGAGCCGATTTACGTTATCCGAATGAGATAGCGGTCATGGCGTCACGAATCTGGGACTGCTAAAATCGCCGGATGGAATCGCTCTACATCGAAACGTCGATTGTCAGTTATCTACGCCAGAAACCGAGCGATCAGGTTATCACCGCGGCACGCCAACTCATGACCCACCAATGGTGGGATGGCGAACGAACCAAGTACCAGCTCGCGGTGTCTCAATTTGTGATCGACGAGGCCTCTGCTGGCGATCCGGTGTTGGCCGCCGAACGCCTCGAATCACTTGAAGGCATTCCACTGCTGCCACTTGTGGACGAAATCGCAAATATTTCCGATGAAATCATGGCTCGTGCGATCCTTCCAGAGAAGGCTCGTACGGATTCCTTGCATATCGCGTCAGTTGCTCATCACCGGATACAATACCTGCTGACGTGGAACTGCCGCCACATCGCCAACGCTCGCATCCTGCCGCGTATCCACGCGGTGCTGAGTGATCTCGGTATTCCAATACCCATCATCTGTACGCCAGACGAAATGCTCGACAATGATCCAGAAGCCACCGACGCCTGACCCTGTTCTCGAAGAGATCCATCGCACGCGACGCGAAATATCGGATCGTTTCGGCGGTGACCTGCACGCCATCATCGAAGACGCTCGGAAGCGTCAGGCTGAGTCGGGGCGTCCGACATGGCAACCCGGATCGGATAACCATCCGATGCACCGGAGCGGCGGTGGCAGGGTCTCGCAAACCGACTCGCTATCGCCGCCGCCCGGTGATCGCTGAGACATTCCTTCGCGGGGCCTTCGGCGAGGCGTGCACTGGGGGCGCGAGCCGCGGCACGGTGGGTCCGCAAAGCCTTGACCCACCCTACGAAAAACGTCGGAAGACGTGGGTGATTCGGGGCGGTTCGGCGTCAGCGGCCCGCCGTCTCCAACTCCCGCAGCATCACGTTCCGGAACCGCACCTGCGGCCGGTCGTCACGCGCACCGACGCCGTGCACCTGCAAACCGATGTGGCCCCGCGCGGTCAGCGCGTCCATGACGCACGCGGCGGGCACGCCGTTGACCCAGGTGCGGATGACCGGGCCCTCGGCGCGGATGAGGATGCGGTTCCAGGTGCCGGGCACCCACGCGTCGCGGGCGTAGGGGGCGGCTATCAGCGGAGCCAGCCAGCCGCGGCGGCCTTCGTCGAAGATGCCGCCCGAGTAGCGGCGGTCGGTCGGATCGACCTCGACCTGGTAGCCGCGGATGCGGCCGTCGCGCTGGTCGACGCCGCCGTCGACGTGGCTGCGGATCTGGATGCCGGAGTTCAGGCCCTTGGACCCGTCGGTGGCGGCATCGGTCGCAGAATCCGTCCAAACCTCGGCCTGCAGCTCGAAGTCGCCGTAGGTGGCGCGGGTGACGCGGAAGGTGTTGCCGCCGCTGTTGGCCACGGCGGTGCCGGTGAGCACGCCGGTCTCGGCATCCAGTTCGAAGGTGCTCTTGCCGCCGCAGACGGTCCACGCGTCGGGGGCGTCGGCGAGCAGGTTTTGCCAAGGGCCGGCGGCGGCGTGGCCGTGCTCGCCGCGGTCCTTTAGGGGCGCGGCCCAGACGTTGCGCAGCCGCTGGGGCGTGGCGCCCGTGGTGTCGGGGTGGGCCAGTTCGAGCGGCGCGGGGTCCACCGCTCGGGGCGGGCCGACCGCGATGTCGTGGTGGATCAGCTCGCCGTTGCGGACCAGGGTGAGGCGGGCGGGGCGGTCGGCCTGCGAGGGCTGGAACCAAAGGTCGTCGGCGTGCCAGCGCGGCGCGGCGCGCTCCGCGTCGTCGGCGTCCGGCGCGGCGGGCAGCCGCAGCCCGCCGGGCAGCCGCAGCCCCGGCCCGGCGACCGAGCCGAACCACTCGACGTGCAGGCGGAAGCCTGCGAAGTGACCGGCGGTCCGCAGCGGGCCGTTCGCGGGGTCGAGCGCGACCCCGTCGTCGCCCGCGGCGGGCGGCAGCAGGTCGTTCTGCGTGAGCGCACCGCGGTTGGGCATCTTGGGCGCGTCACCGGCCGTGGGGAACAGGTGTCCTCTGAAGCTGCGGCCCACCAGCTGCACGCCGCCGACCGGCACCGCCGCGTCCACGCCCAGTGCGGCGGCGGGGTCGCTCAGGTCCAGGTCATACCCGTCGAGCTGCGCGACGACCGGCTCGGCCCGCGGAATCTCGTTGAGCGTGTAGTAGCACTCGGTGGACCACATCGCCTCGCCGGCGGTCGAGACCGGGTCGGTGCGGAGGTAGACCACGCGGTTCTTCTTCAGGCCGTTGAGGGTCAGCCGCACGCCGCGCCCGTCGGCGTGCGGGGTGGCGGCGGCCACCGCGAGGCCCTCACGGTTTACCTTCGCGCCGCCGTACCCGGCGGTGGGGGTGTAGCCCCACTGCTCGGCCTCGTAGTTCTTCGGGTCGGCCAGCCACGCGGGGTCCACCGCGCCGGTGAAGAAGACCTCGAAGCCGTCGGGGGTCGCGGTCACGCGGTGCATCTCGAAGGCGGTTTCGCCGCTGGGCTCCAGTCGCTCCAGTCCGAACTTTTTGTTCTGCCACGACCAGTTGCCGCTGGCGCCGATGCCACCGATGTACAGGTGCCCGTCGGGGCCCCACGCCATGCGGTTGACGCCGCAGGTCAGCCCCTGGGTGAAGCGGAAGGCCGCGGCCTGCCACTGGCCGTTGACTTTTTCCATCGCCACGCGGCGGATGCCGCCGCTGGTGAGCTCGCCCAGCAGCACCTGCCCGGCGAAGGGCCCGTCGGGGATCAGCAGCGTCTGGGTGGGCGAGTTGACGAACTCGTTCTGCGGCAGCCACGCGGTCTGGCGGCGGCGCGGCCGGTCGCCGTAGGCGCTGGCGGCGCCGCCGGTGGGGAAGCGTTCGGCCAGCTTGGGCACGACATTCGTGCGGTTGTAATGGCCGAAGAAGGCGCCGTCTTCCACGACACTCATGGTGCTGGACGGGAACCAGGTGCCCTGGTTGTCGCAGTAGAGCAGGGTGTTGTCGGGCCCCAGCCCCACGGTGTTGGGGGTGCGGGTGCCGCCGGCGATGACGCGGAAGCTGCCGGGGTTCAGGCCCTGGTCGGCGCTGGCCAGATCGATCTCAAGCACGCAGCCGCGCAGCGGGCCGTTCACGTTGGCGTTGGTGCCCATGCCTTCCCACTTGGGCGGGCCCATGGCGGTACTCAGGGCGGCGTACAGCTTGCCGTCGCGGTGGACCAGGCCGAAGCAGAACTGGTGGTAGTTCCAGCCCTCCCAGCCCGAGGCGATGGGGTGGTGGGTTTCAAAAAAGCCGTCGCCGTCGGTGTCGGTCAGGCGGGTGATGGCCTTGCGGTGGGCGACGTAGAGGTCGCCGTCGACCACGCACAGGCCGCTGGGCTCGTAGAGGCCTTCGGCCACCGGGACCAGCTCGGTCGTGACCCGGCCGTCCGTGGCGGCTTTGGCGGCGTGGCGTACTTCGTAGAGCTTGTCGGGGTCCTTGGAGTCGATGTCCGGCAACGCCACCTCGTTGCGCTGCAGCGGTCGGAACGTGCCGATCACCAGGCGCCCGTCGGGCAGGAAGGCCATCGCCCCGGTCATGGGTTCGATGCCCTCGGGCAGCAGATCGACCTGCGTAAAGGCGGGATGCACGCCGCCGACTGGGTTGCCGTCGCCGGCGCGGCGGGTGTTGGCCAGACGCTTGGGACCGGGCGCCGTCACCCGCGTGGGCACCGAGAGCGTCTCCAGGCGTTCGGCGGGCACGGCCTCCCAGGTGTCGCCCCCCGGCGGGATCCACTCGACGCGCAGGCGATCGGCCGCGACGGCGCCGTATTGCTCGGCCACGACGGACAGCGGGTTGGGCAGGCCCCAGTTGAACGGGCCCACCTCGACAACGCGTACGGCGTCGGGGTCGTCGCCGCTATTCAGCGGCAGCTCCTGTTCGAAGTGACCGCCCAGAAACAGCCGCAGCGCGCCGGGGCCCGACAGGCGGAAGCGGTAGTCGCCGGCGTGGGCCGGGTTGAGGCGTGCCGACACGCGGGTGAGCGCAACGCCCTGCGGCGGCTCGGCGATCGGCGCGTCGTCGGTGAGGTCCAGGTCGTTGCGCTGCTCGTCCACGTTGGGGGTCTGACTGGCCGCCAGGCGGGGCACCCGTTCCAGCCCCGACGCGTCCAGCTGATAGATCTGCACCGCCACGCCGGGGTCGAAGGCGTTCTGAGCCGATGCATTGGTCGTCAGGGCAAGCGCGGCCGCGGCGAGCAGCCGTCCGGCGGTGCGTGGCGGGCAGGCGGAAGATGGTGCAGGCATGGGGTATCCGAGAGAGAGGGCGGTCGGCGGCCGGGCGTTCACTGCTCAATGCTAAGCCGTCGGGCCCGACCGGGGGAACCGACCCGGGCGGGCGTCGATTGGTCCGCGTCGCGTTAGGATTCTCGCATGATCCGAGTCACCGCCGCCGCCTTGTTCTTCTGCGCCTGTGCGACCTCGACGCCACACGGCGAAAAGGGCCCCGCCGTGGCGCGGGTCGCCGCCGACGAGCCCCGCTCCAACCCGCCCGCGGAAACGGGGCCCGGGCTGGGCGAGGGCCGCGGCGACGGCGCCCCACCGGACGACCTCCACCCATGGGCGGTGCACGACCTCACCCGGCCCCAGCCCGCCGTCGTCGAGCCGCCCACCCCCAGCCTGCAGGCCCGGCCCGGCCGGCCGCCCTCTGACGCGGTGGTGCTGTTCGACAGCCACGCCCAGCAGCCCAACCTCGACGCCTTCGTGGGGCACGAAGGCATCGACGCGCCCTGGACGGTGGTGGGCAACACCTTCCACGTGGCCCCCGGCACCAAGAGCATCCGCACCCGCCAGTCGTTCAGCGACATCCAGCTGCACGTCGAGTGGAAGGTCGACATCGGCGAGGCGCACGAGTGGGGCCAGAAACGCGGCAACTCGGGCCTTTACATCATGGGCCGCTATGAGGTGCAGATCGGCGACCACCTGGGCAACCTCACCTACGCCGACGGCATGGCCGGCTCGGTCTACGCCCAGAACCCGCCGCTGGTGAACGCCGGGCTGGGACTCGACCGGTGGCAGACCTACGACATCGTCTTCCGCGCTCCGCGCTGGGCCGCCGACGGCACGCTGGAAGCGCCCGCCGACGTGACGGTGCTGCACAACGGGCTGCTGGTCCAGGACCACTGGATCCTGGAGGGGCCGACCACGCACAAGCGGCGCACGTCGTACGAACACCCGCACGGCCCGGCGCCGCTGGTGATTCAAGACCACAGCGACATCGTGCACTACCGCAACCTCTGGCTGCGCGAACTGCCGCCGCGGCCGGTGTCGCGGCAGGTGCTTCAGAGGCATCAGTAGTCCGCGCCCCGTTCCATTTTCGGGCGGATTCAGTCGTGTGCCACTGGCGGCTTGTCCGCCAGTGCTTCTGCCCCTCGGAAGCACTGGCGGACAAGCCGCCAGTGGCACCCGGCCGCCAGTGGCACCCCGCAGAGGGCATGGGAACCAGATGGGGACCGCCCGTATCACGCACGCCAGACGCGCGCGACATGCGGCATAATGCGGCGATGAAGGTCCCCCTCGCCGCGCTCCTGATCTTGTGTCTGTCCCTTGCCGGCTGCGGCACCAAGCAGCTGCCCGACTACGCGCGCCCGCTGGCCCCCGGCATCAAGGCCCTGCGCCCGGTGCCCGAGGCGTGGCGGGCCGAGATCTTCGCTCAGACCGCGCAGCAGCTGGGCGATCCGGCGTTTGTGACGGCGCTGGGGCGGAGCTACGACTGGTTCCGCATCGACTCGGCCAAGACTTTTTTTCCGGTTCAGGGCGTGACCTACCAGCGCGCCCGGGACAGCGTCGACGAGCTCTTCCGTCTCGCCGAAATGCCCGACCCCGCGTCGCGCGAGGTCGAGCTGCACCGGCGGTTCTCCGCCTACGAGTCGGTGGGCTACAACGGCCAGGGGGTGGTGTTCTTCACCGGCTACTTCTCGCCGCAGTTCACCGCGTCGCTCACCCGGCAGGGCCCGTTTCAGTACCCGCTGTACGCCCGCCCGGCCGACCTGCAGTCCGACCCGGCCACCGGGCAGGTGCTGGGCCGCCTCGACCCGGCGACCGGCGCAATCGGCGCCTACCCCACGCGCGATCAGATCGAGGCGTCGGGCACGCTGGCCGGGCAGGAGCTCGTCTGGCTGCCCAGCCGGCTCGACGCCTACAGCATCGAGGTCAACGGCTCGGCCAAGCTCACCCTCACCGACGGCACCGAGATGTTCGTGGGCTACGCCGGCACCAACGGGCGTGAGTACACCAGCATCGGCCGGCTGCTGGTCGCCGACGGTGCGCTGGACCGCAACACGGTCTCGATGCCCACCATCCGCCGGCACTTCCAGCAGCACCCGCAGCAGCTGGACCACTACATCCGGCAGAACGAACGCTTCGTGTTCTTCCAGGAATACGCGGGCAGCGACTGGCCCGCCGGCAGCCTGGGCTTCCGCGTGCAGGACGAACGCTCGCTGGCGACCGACAAGAAGATTTTCCCCCGCGGCGGCGTGGTGCTGGCGTCGACCGAGCTGCCCGACGGCACGCCGTTCCGTCAGCTGATGCTGGATCAGGACACCGGCGGCGCGATCCGCGCCCCCGGGCGTGCCGATATCTACTTCGGCATCGGGCCGGCGGCCGAGCAGCTCAGCGGCCAACAGGCGGCGGAGGGGCGGCTGTTTTACTTGTTCTTGACACCGCGGTGACTTGGGGTGGTGGCAAAGACAGGTATCGCGAAGCACGCGAAGAGCGCGAAGATCGCAAAGAAGAAATCGAGGTGGTGAGTTTGGCGGTCTGGGCTGAGGAGACGAATGATTCAGCCGGTCGCTTCTTAAGAAAGACCAGGCCGGCTGATGCCTTTCTTCGCGGCCTTCGCGCTCTTCGCGTACTTCGCGAAACCTGCCTTTATCCCGCCTCGACCGCCGCGCGATCCGCCACCCGCCACGCCGCGCCGTCGCGCTTGACTTCGCGGTACAGCGTATCGCGCTCTACCGGCACGTAGCCCGCCTCGCGGACCGCGTTGCGCAGCGTGCCGACGGTCACCTCCTGGTGCGTGTCGCTGCCGCCGACCTTGGTGATGTCGTACCAGACCACCGTGCCGTCGACGTCGTCGGCGCCGTAGTCGAGCATGACCTGCGTCATGGGCAGGGTCTGCATGATCCAGAAGGCCTTGACGTGGTCGAAGTTGTCGAGCATCAGCCGGGCGACGGCGATCATGCGAAGGTTTTCGACGCCGCTGGGGCCGGGCAGGTGTTCCAGCTCGCTGCCGTCGGGGAAAAAAGGAAGCGGGATGATCGTCTGGAAGCGGGCGGGGAAGCCCTGCGCGACGGCGTGGTCCTGCTCGTTGCGCAGCATCTCGAAGTGGTGGACGCGGTCTTCGGCGCTCTCGATATGGCCATAGAGCATCGTCGCGTTGGTGTGCAGGCCCAGCTCGTGGGCGGTGCGGTGCACGGTCAGCCACTCGTCGCTGCGGATCTTGCCGCGGAAGGCCTCGTCGTGCACGCGGTCGTCGAAGACCTCGGCGCCGCCGCCGGGCATCGAGCTGAGCCCCGCGGCCACGAGGTCTTCCAGCACCGCACGCACGGCGCCGGCGAAGTCTTTGCGGACCGCGCGCCTGCTGACGCGGGCCAGGTGCACGATCTCGACGGCGGTGAAGGCCTTGAGGTGCACCTGCGGCGCGGTCTCGCGGATCGCTTCGAGCATGTCGGTGTAGTAGCTGAAGGGCAGCTTGGGGTGCAGGCCGCCGACGATGTGCATCTCGGTGGCGCCGGCGTCTTTGGCGTCGGTCGCCTGCTTGACGATGTCTTCGAGGGTGTACTCGTAGGCGCCGTCCTGGCCGGGCTTGCGGTGAAACTCGCAGAACTTGCAGCTGAGGATGCAGAGGTTGCTGTAGTTCAGGTGCCGGTTGATGTTGTAATACGCCCGGTCGCCGTGGAGGCGGGTGCGGACTTGGTGGGCCAGGTCGCCGACGGTGTGCAGGTCGCGGGTGCGGAGAAGCGTGAGGCCGTCGGCCGGGCTTAAACGGTCCTGGTTTGCGACCTTCTTTTTGATGTCCGTGAGGGCGGGGTCCATGGTGTCAGTCTACGGCCGCCAAAGCGCAAAGCGCAAAGCGCAAAACGCAAATCAGAGACCGAAGCTTGCGCTACCCACGGGGTGGTACAGCGGTGCCGATTTGCCCATCGGGCCGGAGGGCCGACTTAGAAAAGGACACTATGCGCTCAGCGCTTTGCGCGGCTTGGACCCGCCGCCCGGCGTCCCCGATGGCTTCCGCACTGCCGCCGCTGTCCCCCACCCCCTAAACTGCCCCGCATGATTATCAAGGGCCACGGCGTCGATATCGTCGAAACCGCCCGCATCCGCCGGATGCTGGGGGAGCATCCCGAGCGGTTCCTGAAGCGGGTCTTCACCGCCGACGAGCGGGCCTACGCGGAGAGCCGACCCAGGCGGCGCGACGAGCACCTGGCGGGGCGCTTCGCATCCAAAGAAGCCGTGCTGAAGGTGCTTGGCACGGGGTGGTCGGGCGGCATCGCCTGGACTGACGTGGAGGTGGTGCGCGAGGCGTCGGGGCAGCCGACGGTGCGGCTGCACGGGGTCGCCGCGGAGAAGGCGGCCCAGCGGGGCATCACCGGGTGGTGGCTGAGCATCTCGCACACCGACACCCACGCGGTGGCGAGCGCGATCGGGGCGGGGGTGTGAGAAGGCTGGGGCGGGCGGCGCGGCCCGGGTCGTCGGTGAACCCGCGGTCGGGCGATTGTGGAAAAAATGTCGTTCGAGACGACCCAGTTTGAACCTCGATCAGGGTATCTTGCGTCGTCGTGCAGTTTTCTCGGACGCCCGCCCGATACACTCAGGACTCATGGCCCGCAGACACGGACGTACCGCGCCATACGAAATCATGCGACAGGTCGGCGGAGCTCCGCCGCAACCCGCCGCACGGAGGACGTTACGCGCACCGGCGGACACCCCGCCGACCGGCCCCGGTGGCGACTCGCCCCGGCGGATTTCGCGCATGTGGCGGCTGCCCGGCTGGCTCGGCCCGGCGGCGGAACGCTGGACGGGTGCGGCCTCTGAACGGCTGTCGTCCTGGGGTCTGGCCGTGCGGTCGCCCGTGGCGCTGCGGCTGCCGGCGGCGGCGCTGGGCGGCATCGGGCTGGCGGCGGTGCTGACGCTGGCCGGCGTCTTCTGGGTCGGTTCGCAGATGGGGCAGCGGGCGGCCCTCTCGGACGGCGTGGCATACGAGCAGTCCGGAGGGGGCCCGTCTCCCGTGGTGGTGGGGGCCGACGTTCTGATTGATCCGTCCCGGCTAACGCGGCGGGCCCACGACGCGTTGGACACCCCCGGCGGGGCGCTCGATCTGGTCGATCTGCCCACCACCGACCCGCGGATCCCCGGCCACAACTACCTGTGTTTCGTCAGCCTGCGGGGGGCCGACATCGACGAGGCCCGCCGGATCCAGCGGTTCTTCCAGCAGGCCGGGGTTGCAACGATTCTGACGGGCAGTAGACTCTTCGATCCGGCCTCGGGCGAGAAACCCGAAGGCTGGATTCAGGTGATCGATGTCAGCCGCGGCTTCTCCGAGTCGCACATGCACAACGGCGAGCACGAGTCGTTTTACACGGCTCGCCGAGCGTTGGGGCGGGCCTGGAAGGCCCACAACCGCGGCATCGGCAGCGACCTGAACACGATGATGTTCTACAAGTTCACGCCGTCCGGAAGCTGACCCGCGCCGGACGATTCAACCGAAAGCAGCCCGACCATGAGCCTCGACTCCTCCCTGAAATCCGGCGGCGGCCTCAGCCGCCACCGCAACGTGCTCACCCGTGCGGAGCGTGTCGCCCAGTTGGCCAAGACCGACGGCTTCGACACCGAGAAGGACAGCCCCCTGGGCATCCGCAAGGTCGGCAACCGCAAGCTGGTGACCGGCAAGACGACCAAGAAGAAGAAGGACGCGGGCGACGAGGCGGAGTGATCCTCCTGGGCGGGGCGGTCGGCGGCCGACCGACCCGACTCGTCGGATCACCGCCCCTCCGGGGCGGTTTTTTGTGCGCGTTCAACGAGCCGCGACCGTGAGGGAGCGGACCCTTCGCGTCGGCGTCTTCGATGCGGCTCCGCGCACCGCGCGTCGCCACGATCCTCTTGGGGGGGCGGCTGAGTAGCAACCGTTACCTTACGCGCGCGGGTGAGCTTCGCGTCGGCCCGACGCATAAGGTCCGCTCCCTCACGGCTGATCATTACGTACTTCTCTCCGGCGGCCCCGCCTCGCCGCGGGCCAAGCGGTAGCCCGCCGTGAGCATGTCCAGCTTCTGACGCCCACGCCAGATCGTCAGCCACCCCGGCACCCCGTCGCCC
>Ga0209187_1000262_pt1 | contig 108294 bp, 95 predicted proteins | sample BantaG_FD_187430 | JGI IMG/M metagenome (GOLD analysis project Ga0209187, IMG submission 187430) | Marine algal microbial communities from Bantry Bay, Ireland - BantryBay_4 metaG (SPAdes) (version 2) | ecosystem: Host-associated > Algae > Red algae > Unclassified | place: Bantry Bay, Ireland...
GATACCTCGAATTTCTATCTTGGGGCTGACACCCCAAGTTAGTGAAGTTCACCCCTTCGGGGCTATCAAACAAAATAAAATTTGTGCGAAATTCAGAACCAATCACCCCTGCTTTGGAGGGGGCTGGGGGGAGGATTTTCGGCTGTTTTTCCTCCCCCCAACCCCCTCCAAAGGGGGAGATAGTTCGTGCTTTCTCTTTAAATTTCGTCATAAATAACTAATAATCAATAAAATACAGTTTAAATAAAATTGTTGTTCAGTAGAATAGTATTACCCAATACTTGATGAATTTATTTACTTTTAAATAATTCATAATCAATGTTTTTTAAAGATATTTAATAATCATTTGTTTAATAAAAATCATTGTTTTTGTCGCATAGTAATTGACATAAAGGTGGCTATTGTTTATCATTTTGAATGTGAATAAACAAGCCAAAATTACTATTCAAACGAATCGTTTTTTTAGAAAGATTCCTGAAAAAGAATCTATTTTGTTATGAAGATATTGTGAGGAACGGAGGGTAAAATGGTATCAAATATCAGGGTAAAAAGACTGTTGAGAACCCATGCCCCGATACTCGACACCTTATTATTGATGATGTTCCAAATTACTTAATTTTAACAAATTTACTTGTTGCAGCCTGCCCGTCTTCATCTCTAATTTGAATGATATACATGCCTGTGGGCAAGTTGTCTGTATTGTAATTCAGGGTATTTTCACCCACAAGTGGTACGCGCGACCGATGCAGGGTGTGACCTTGCAAATCAGTGATTAGCATTTCTGCTATGCTTGTTTGTAAATTATTTATTTCTATATTTAAAATAGATTGAGATACGGGATTTGGATATAGGGTGAGTACAGGCTCGTCGGGTGTTTCGGGGAATGTCGTATTAACTATAGTAGGGCAGCCAATAGTATCGCTATATACATGTATATCGTCAATGTAGAATTTAAAATCAATGTCATCTTGATTAAAAAAGTGTATGCCATCTACACGCTTTAATCCACAAGCTACTGTTGTGAGCGAGTCTATTGGGATACGTACTAATTGGTAGTTAGTGGTCAGGTTACCACCTTCGATATAATCATTGACATTAATATTGGCATCGCATTCACTCCAACCGACATTACTAATATTCTCGGAAAGATGAAAATTGAAGGACTTTTCTTCTTTGTCAGCTTTGGCATAGAATCGAATTTCGTCAGAGAGGGACAAGTCGTAAGGAGCTTCACCGCACCATAAGCTGATAACAGAGTGATACCAACCGTCTTCGTCGTCCTCGTCAACAACTCGTTCATAACAGTAACGACCATTGTGTGCTTCTTCTTGGTTGAGTGTACCCTCGCGGTAGTAACATAAATCGGGTTTCCACATTCGCGCCCAATCTGCATTGATGTCTTCAATATAAATACGAAAATCGCTTGCACCTTGTGTTTTACGAAAATTTATCCATTCTACACCTTCGAGCGAACAAGCTTTATCGCTCAAAGTATTTATGGGAACTTCTATATGTTGATATGTCGTATCCAGATTATTAACAGAGATGATATATCCAACATTTCCATCCGTATCACTGATATAAAACTCAAAGGATTTTCCTATGCCGTCAATATCCGATTTGGCATAAAACCGTAGCGTATCCAAATAACAGGGATTAATCTCGCTAAGATCGTCACCACAACCCATAGAAATTCCTGCTATATCATCGCCATATAGTTGACCCTCAAAACAAAAACCATCACCGTACTGATTCAAAAGAGCTTCCTTATGATTAATCAGTCCGTTTCGATATTCACATTGTTCACCGTTCCATAGCTCAATACATTCGGGTTTGGCTAGTGGCGGTGTCTCAAAAGTATGGTTCTCAATTTCGTATCTTTTTTCATCGGCTCTTATCAGTTCACCGTTGGTGACATATATTTCCGGCGAATCGGTCAAACTCGCAATCGGCTCACATATCACTATTTTAGCAAGCGTCTCGTCTATCATTTTCAAATTCCCTCCGGATGTTCGTGTCAGTGCCACATGAAGTTTGTAATCATCCTCTTGCAATACTTCTACCACCACGTCACCAACTTGCAGCCAAAGTCCGGTCGTATCTAAACTCACATCAATTGCCGCATCACCAAAACTGCTATAATCAAAGGTAAAGGCAATACCATGAAGCGTATCTTGCTTCATATTAACATTGTATTTATGCGTTTTTATTCCATTATCAATTTCATAATAATAGGACATCCAAAAATGCTTTTTTGCTTCAATATTGCCTTTAATCGTATTGGTATGTGTAAGGTCATAATTAAGGTGCAAAGCCTCCAAATCAAAGGTGTCTATTAAGCCGTTGCCATCAGCGTCTTGGTATTTGTTATTGACTGTATTGATGCTTTCATCCCAGTCGTCTGCCACTTGTGGAGTCCAATCGGTTGTCGCATTGAGTCGTGCCGGTCCAGCCTCGCCATGCGCCAAGCCCCAATATAAAGCATCAGAGACATTGACAACACCATCCATGTTAAAATCACCCGGTCGGACGGGCTGTGCCTGAATGTTTATTTGAGCAATAAAGGATATCAAGAGTAAGGACTTAATTGCTTTCATAATCAGATGTTTTGATTAACTAATCATCATTTATAGTCCAAATGTATATCTTTTTTTCATACCGCGTATCGCGTTTTTTGATTAAAATGAACTAAATAAGATTATTATTGTTATTTATAATTAATTGTATTTAAGTAAATTAAAATAATTTTGCAAATAATATTTTAACGAAAGATGACACCTGTACTCATAGAATTTATCCATAACTTTAACGCAGATGAGCGAAAAAAAATGAATCGTTTTCTTCAAAGTCCATATTTTAACACAGATAAATCCATTATAAAATTATACAATTTATTAGAAAAACATGTATCGAATACGCCTCAATTGAGTGTTGAACATCGCACACTCATCTATCAAAAAATATTTCCGAAGGGCATCGTCACTGACCATCAATTAAATAAAAAGCAAAAAGGTGTATTGGATGCTACTATGGGAAAATTGACCGCACTTATAAAAACTTTTTTCACAATAGAATCATTAGATGAAAACATCGCTTATCGTAATGTGTTGTTAAATCATAAATTATTAAAAAAACGACATCTTCGTCCGCTCGAACGTCATTTGAAAAAAGAAAAAAAACTACTTGAAGCAGGGCAAAAACGTGGTGTTGATTATCATTTGCATGAATATCAACTTGAAGCTGATCAACTAAAATTCTTTTATCAAGATGGCTCAATCATCAAGACCGACAATCTACCGGATTTAATTTCCAGTCTTGATACCTATTATTTGATTCAAAAATTGGAATACCAATTGACGGCTATTTCTATAATGGGGGTCTCGGATAAAAAGGTCTATGATTTTGATTCTTTTGATGCCATGTCCAGCCTACTATCACTACCGCAGTATGCTGCACATCCCTTGATACAAGTATATCAAGCTGCTATTCAAATGATGAAAACCCGTGAGAAATACGCTTACGACCACCTACTCCAACTTCTTCATAAATATGAATCTGTCATCCCAACTGAGAATCTGGTTGATTTTTATAAAATAGCAACAATTTTTTGTGCGCGGCGCATACGAGAAGGACAGCCCGAATATCATAGGCATGCCTTTAATTTATACAAAACAATGAAGCATAAAAATCTCTTGCTTGAAGGGAGTTTTATGCCGATTAGCAAATTGCGGAATATCATTAGCATTAGCTGCCATGTCGGAGAGTTTGAATGGGCTAAAGAGATATTGGAGTTGTACAGACCTTTTATACAGAAACAAATCCAGAAACAAATTTACCATTTTAATTTGGGAGTAATTGCTTTTTATCAAAAAAACTATACACAGGCTATTAGTCACTTTATTCGTGTGGATAAAGTACATACGGATTACGACATCAACTGTCGAGTCCTCATTCTCAAATCTTATTACGAACTTGACGATGAGTACGACGAACGCACCATGCAGCAGTTTCGCTCTACCAAGCGATTTATTCACGATAATAAGTTATTAAAAGTCAATGACAAACAAGGTTGGAAAAATTTCGTTAATGCCGCAGCGAATCTCTACAAAGTCCGCCATCGCTATGGCAAAATACGTCTTGAAACGGTGCAAAAGCAGATTGATAATTTTAAATCTATTAATGATAAAAGGTGGTTGTTGGAGAAGATAGGAGAGATGAAATAAGTTAGAGAAAATTTCTTTCACTTATCATTCAAAAATAATATTTTGATACCTTTGGCAAACAATAAATTAAATCAGCATCAATATACATCAGCGCAAAAAATGCTAAAAATCGCCTTCTCCCCTGTGTACAAATACCGCTTGCCAGACGGACATCGTTTTCCGATGATAAAATATGAATTGCTGCCAGAGCAATTGCTGTATGAAGGCACGATTACAGAAGAAAGTTTTTTTCATCCCAAGCCTTTGGAGGAAGCAGTTATCTTGCAAACACACACAAGCGAATATTGGGAAAAACTCAAAAACCTTGCCCTTACTCCGCGTGAAATTCGCAAGATAGGTTTTCCACTTCGTCAGGATTTAGTCCATCGCGGAACGATCATCTCGCAAGGAACGATTGACTGTGCTTTGTACGCGCAGGAGCATGGCGTGGCTTTGAACGTAGCGGGTGGTACGCATCATTCATTTACGGATAGAGGCGAGGGTTTTTGCTTATTAAATGACATTGCGATTGCTTCTAATTATTTGTTAGACAATCAATTAGCACAAAAAATATTGGTCGTGGATTTGGATGTGCATCAGGGCAATGGTACAGCAAAAATCTTTGAAAATGAACCGCGTGTCTTTACTTTTTCGATGCACGGTGAGAAAAACTATCCCCTTCATAAAGAAAAATCTGACCTCGATATCGGCTTATCGGATGGCACAACAGACAAACCTTATTTGAAAATTTTACACGATGCCCTACCGCGTTTAATTAATGAAGTCGAACCTGATTTTGTGTACTACCTTTCTGGTGTGGACATCCTAAAAACTGATAAGCTCGGCAGACTTAGTATGACGCTCGAAGGCTGCAAACAACGCGATAAATTTGTTTTTGAAACCTGTCAAAAAAATAACCTTCCTGTAGCTGTCAGTATGGGCGGTGGTTATTCCGAACGCATCGCACACATCGTCGAAGCACATGCCAATACATTCCGCTTGGCATCAGAATTATATTTTTAAAAGGGAAACCGTAGAGTGGCTATCAGTCCGCAGTTGGACAGTCCGCAGTTGTTACAATCGCTTGAATTTTAATACCTTTATAACTCACTGATTATCAAAGTGTCCAACGTTAGACGGGTAGCCGAAATTTCACAAAAATACCATTCCAAAATGGGCATCATTCAAGGCGGACAACGAAAAACAAGTACCGGAGATACGCTCACTTGGGAGATGATTTTGCCCCTTGCCGTACCCGCCGTCGAACTCGTCCCGTTTATGACCGACTGGCAGAAATCAGCCGTACATCCTACGCACAATCTACCGCAATAATGTGCGTTAATTTCGCTGTCATTTACACATCCAAATCCTGCTATGATTCAACAAGTATTTGATAAATTAGATGTTGATATACTAATTGAGAAAGGTGAAAAAGCTGTGATTCGAGCGAAAATTAAATCACCGAATGGCGTGTTTGAAATAACGTAGCGCAACGAAAATGTTAAGATTTTTCTAAGAAATTTATAATCAATCTTAAAGATATGTTATTTAACAATATTGTATAAATAGTCAGCGTTTGAAGGTCACTATGAGATAATTATTTGTGGGTTAGGGTTTGCGTAATAATAAACGCCACACTTTAGACTATCTTTTTGCTTTCATACTTCGTTACTCAAACAGTTATTTATCCAGATAAACGCCTATTTGACTGCCTCGTCTGAAAACAAAAATCTTAGCCTAAAGTATAGCGTTTATTGATACACAAGCCCTTAAATTAAAAGCTATCATGCAAAAGTTAATTATCGTATCGCTACTAAGTGTTGTTGTAATGACACAGGGTTTCGCCCAAATTTCATACAATGATATTTTTGATAATATGGCGGTAAAAGTAAATCCTGCGAAAGAACAAGCTACCATAAAATGGGATAGCCTGACCAAATGTGATTTTGGCACTATTCAAAGCGGTGCAGAAGTGGTTTATGAATTTAAATTTACCAATACTTCCACAGAACCAATTAGGATTGATAATGTCAATATTTCGGGCGCGAGTGTTATACCAAGTTGGGAAAACAAACCCGTTTTGCCTCATCAAATTGGAACAATCAAAGTCATCTTTAATGCCGGTCAACCCGGAAAATTTAACAAAATCATTAAAGTTCGCATTCAGAATGTCCGCCAATCGGAAACACTCTATATTAAGGGTAAAGTCGTTTGATTTTCATTATTTTGAACTTTCTACCGTCCTTTTTTGTAATTTTGTGAGGAAATAATGAATGAATTTTGAATCCATATAATATGTTGATTCACTTAGTAGTAAGTGAAACCAACGAAATAAACTGAACCACTAAGCACACTAAGTACACGAAAATCGAACTAATGCAGAGAAAACTAAGAACATCATAAAACACTGATAATGAATTTTTTAGTTTAACTTAGTTTACCTTCACGTCCATTTATTTTTAGTGTTTTTTGTGTCCTTAGTGGTTCAATTTACTCTTATCTTTTCACTCATTCAAAATTCGCTCATTCACTCATTAATATATTCACTTCTTAATACATGAGCAAAAAAGGAAAAGTGTTGGTAGCGATGAGCGGCGGTATTGACAGTACCGTAACAGCATTGCTATTGCATGAAGAAGGTTACGAGGTCATCGGTATTACGATGAAGACTTGGGATTATGCCAATTCGGGTGGCAATAAAAAAGAGACGGGCTGCTGTAGTCTTGACTCTATCAATGATGCTCGAAAGGTGGCGGTGGACTGCGGATTTCATCATTTTATTGTAGATATTCGGGAGGAGTTTGGCAATTATGTTATCGACAATTTTGTGGATGAATACATCGCCGGACGCACGCCCAATCCGTGCGTACTTTGCAATACACACATCAAATGGGATGCGATGTTGCGTCGTGCAGATGCCTTGGATTGCGAGTTTATTGCGACGGGTCACTACGCCAAAATCAAACAAGATAAGGGACGTTATTATATCTCCAAAGCGGTTGATTTGAACAAAGACCAATCGTATGTTTTGTGGGGATTGAGTCAGGAATGTATGGCGCGAAGTCGTTTTCCATTGGCGAATTTGACTAAGCCGGAAGTGCGCCAAATTGCACACGACAGAGGCTATACTGACCTTGCCAAAAAAGGCGAGAGTTATGAAATTTGTTTTGTGCCAGATAATGATTATCGTGGTTTTTTGCGTCGTCAAGTGAAGGGTTTGGAGGAGCGCGTGGCGGGTGGAAAATTTCTCAATACCGCAGGCGAAGTCATCGGTGAACATCATGGCTATCCCTTTTATACAATAGGTCAACGCAAAGGGCTTGGCGTGGCTTTTGGTATGCCGATGTATGTCAAAGAAATTATACCTGAAAGCAATACCGTCGTATTGGGCAAAGAAGATGAATTGTATCGAAACGGCACGACCGTTGGACAAATCAACTCAATGAAATACGAGCAAATTCCGGATGGAATAGAAACCGTAACACAGATTCGTTATAATAGTGGCGGCACATACAGCAGCCTTTATAAGGAAAGTGATGACAAAGTTCGTGTCGAATTTCATGCAAATGTAAAAGGCGTTGCGCCCGGTCAGTCGGCGGTTTTTTATGAAGGTGATGATGTGATTGGTGGGGGGATTATTTATAAATAAGTGCAAGTTCAATGATTTCAGAGGCTGCTGCTTCTGCCGCTTCGCGTTCCAAATTTTCTTTGGGCCAGATATGAAAACCACCTTTAGAAAAGTGCATTTTCCAAGTTCCCCAGATACCGTTTTCATCGACTCGCCCATCGTAAAGTATTTCGTGTGTGGGATAGGTTTTTACCATTTTACATGTAAATGCTTCCACATTATACACACCTTTCCATGCAAAAGCACTAACATCATCTCCACCACTTCCAGTCACTACTCCATTTTTAAAATCCAAATGGAAGGACATCTTGTGTTGCCTCTTACTCCACGCATACACATAGAATCCTTCCCACTCACCACTCGGAAATAATGGATGTGTTTCTGATATATTCGTGTTTGATGGCATGAGAAGAGTTTATTATTTTATCATCACTTATTACCCCAACCTTTATACCCTTTTTCTAAATCATAAATTTCTGTAAATCCCTGTTTTTCAAGGACTTTTGCTGCTTTTGCACTGCGTGTACCTCCGGCACAATACAACATCACAGGCTTGTTTTTATCTAATTGTGCTCCTGCTTGTTTGCCAAAATCACCATCGTAATAATTGATATTGACGGCATCGTTTATTGCGCCTTTCGCAAATTCGCCGAATGTACGCACATCCACAATTTGTTCGTTTGGCAATGCTCCCAATTTATCCAAAAATATCTTAGCATTTACTTTGTGAATGGCAGTTGACTTTGTAGTATTTTCAGCATTCGTGGTTTGTTTTGTTGTGGTCTGCTTCGTTGCAATCGGCTTTTCAAATGAAGACTTGCAGGCAATACATGTAAGTAATAAAATTGCGATTAATACCTGGTGTAATTTCATAATACGTATTTATAATTTTTTTGATGTAAAAACGTGCAAATATATGAATCGTTTATTTATTTTCGCAGTAACATAGCTATTGCTTCAATTCATAAGTACATTGTTTAATAAGTAGGGTTTTCTTATCTTGCTTCAAATTACGACTTTAATGATGAAAAAAATAGCAATTATCAACGGACCAAATTTGAATTTGCTCGGCAAGCGTGAACCAGAAATATATGGCAGTGAAACTTTTGAGGCATATTTTGAAGATTTGAAAAAAGTATTTCCGCAGACAGAGCTGACTTATTTCCAACACAATAATGAAGGTGATTTGGTCAGTAAAATCCAATCAGTGGGTTTTGAAACAGATGGCATCATTCTCAATGCAGGGGCATATACGCATACTTCAATTGCCATAGCAGATGCGATTTCGGCAGTGCCAAGCCCTGTTATAGAAGTTCATATTTCTAATGTACACGCAAGGGAAAAATTCCGACATCATTCTTATCTTTCGGCAGTATGTGTTGGGTGTATTGTCGGACTAAACTTGCACGGTTATGAATTAGCAGTACGATTTTTTTTAAAAAAATCTTGACTCACAATGGGTTGATTTGGTAATTTACCCTAAATTTTTTTCTCTTTTTTTAGAAAAATCGCTCTTTTTTGTCTGCAAATGTCAATTTCGTTGAATTTTTGTTCCTAAAATTTTGTGTTTTTGACATTTTCGTGATAACTTTACGACAGTTTAATAATCATTGTTTTTGTCGCCCGATGCTTTGTTGTGTTGGGTGGCTTTTTTATTTATATACCCTCTTTTTCGATATTTCTTTGGCGGTGCATCAAATGTAATGTTCTTGTAGATTTTAAAAGTGACAAGGAGGACAAATGATAACTTTGTAATTCCTACAAACAAAGTTATATGTATATTTAGTAAACTTTGGACGAAATGTATTAGGTATCAAGTATCAGGACGAGATGAAATTTAATTGCCTGATTTTTAATCATAAGTATATTTAAATTAAAACTTATTTAAAAATATATTTTTTGACTCAAGTGCCTAACAATCAAGTAGTTATAATTTTTAGTCCTGATACTTGATACTTTTGTCCAAAGTCCAGATATTTAGTAACGAGTAAATAATAAATCACGATTTGGACGGATTCTTTTGCCCTTAGTAGTAAGTCAAACTAATTATGATAAGTTCATTTGGCGAAATTTGTCCGATTACTTTGTTGGAGAACATCCAGCGTAGCTACGGCTATGCTGAATAACCTCCGCCTCGTACTCGAAAAAATTTCACTCAAAGCAACATATCATAATTAGATTGACTTACTACTTAGGGATGAAGAGAAAAAAGACGATACATATTTGACACTTCATCAGTATCGACTGACGAAGCGTGAGTATGAAGAATTAAAATAGATTTGTTCGGCAATTAGTTTGTTAATTATCAAATACATACGGTTTGTTAGGAAATTGAATAATTGTGAAATTGTAGAATTGCGTGATTGTAATACGTTGACTATCAATAATTACACAATTATTCAATCATCCTTTTCCACAATATCTTTTTCTTCTTTTCTTTTTAAATAATAATACATTTCGATTTGAGAACGGATATTGAGGTCTGATTTGTCGGTATAATAAGTATCATTTTTCTTTCCGTCGATGATTCTGGCTTTGGTATTATCCAATAACTGAAAGCGTAAAAAATCTTTAATTTCTTGTTTTAAGTGCTTATCATATACCGGAAATGCAGTCTCAATACGATAGCTGAGATTGCGGGTCATCAGGTCGGCAGAAGACAAATAAATATGTTCATTTTTATTATTATAAAAATAATAAATGCGAGTATGTTCCAAAAATCTATCGACAATACTCGTCACTTGGATGTTTTTGCTGAATCCTTTTACGCCCGGTACAAGGCAACACAGTCCCCTACAAACGATTTGTACTTTCACACCGGCTTCGCTTGCTTCATACAGTTTATCAATGATTTTTTTATCTTCTATGCTATTGATTTTTAGTATGATACGTGCTTTTTTTCCTGCTTTGGCATGGGCGATTTCTTGATTGATATACTTTGTGATAGTTGAGCGGAGATTGAACTGTCCGACCATCAGATGCTCAAAATGTTGTGAGGGTGGTTTGACCGTTTCCAGAAAAGAAAATATACGTGCCACCTCGCGCGTAAGTCGCTCGTCGGAAGTCATCAAGCCGTGGTCGCTATACACTTTTGCTGTGCCTTCATGGAAATTACCTGTACTCAAATAACAATAATTTCTATGTCCTTCCTCTGTCATACGTGTAACCATAGCGAGTTTGCAATGCACTTTCAAACCCGGAAAACTATACAAAACCCTGACACCTGCTTTTTCGAGTTTTTCGCCCCATTCCAAATTCGCTGCTTCATCAAAACGTGCCTTTACCTCCACAAAAGCAGTGACTTGTTTACCAGCTTTCACGGCAGTAATCAGAGCATCCATGATGCGAGATTTGCTGGCTACACGATATTGTGTAATTTTTATATGTGTCACATTGGGGTCGCGGGCAGCTTCTTCAAAAAACCGTACCGTGTAGTCATAGGAATGATAAGGATAGAGCAATAGTTGATCGTTTTCATCAATATTTTCATAGATGAAAAGGCCATTATCCAAAGAAGTTTTTGGCAAGGGCGGGAGTGGAGAATACTGTAGTTGTGTCAATCCAAAGTCGGGAAATTTAAAAAAATCGAAATTATTATGGTATCGACCTTCGGGCAATAAATCGTCTTCATCTAAGGAAAAAACTTCCATCAAAAAGTTCAAAAACTTTTGTGGCATACTACGGTCATAGACAAATCGGGTAGCCGGACCAACATTGCGTTTGTGGATACTTTCCTTGATTTTTTTTAATAAATTTCCTGAATATTCATCATCAATATACAGCTCTGCATCGCGCGTAAGTTTGATAGAATAGGTGTCCCGAATTGAGAAGCCGGGAAATAAAAAGGAAATACTATGTCGTACAATATCATCCAAAATAATGACCTCATTTCGCCCATTATTTGAAGGCACTTCTACGAATCGAGGCAAGTGATTAGAAGGGATTTGAAGTAAGGCGTATCGTCTTTTTCCTTTGTCGTTACCATCTGATTCTTCCATATCAATCGCCATATATAATGCAGCATTGTTGAGGAATGGCAAAATTTTCTTTTTATGAAGTAACATCGGTTGCACGTAAGGCAACATATTATTCTGAAAGTAATCTTCTACAAATTTCTGCTGATCTTCGTTCAAATCCATACGCCGAAGCATGTGAATATTGTGACGTTTGAGTTCGGGAACTATCTGTTCTTCAAAAATATAACTAAATTCTTCCTGCTGTTTGTTGACCGTTTTGTGTACCTTTCGCAAGGTGTCTCGCGGATCGGATTCTATCATACGTCTATCCTTCTTTTTCAATCGTATCAAACTGCGGTGATACGCGACTCGTACCCGAAAATACTCATCCAGATTATTAGAATATATCGCCAAAAACTTCAAGCGTTCCAATAGCGGCACTGAAGGGTCTTTTGCTTCCTGCAATACCCGATAATTAAAGGTCAACCAACTGTGGTCTCTGTGTACGTAGTTCATAACTCGGTTTATAGTCGATAGTCCGTAGTCCATAGACAAAATGCCGTTTCGCAACTGCCTACTGACTACAAAACTACGAACTAACTCTTAAAATACTTCTTAGGAAATTCAAAACTTGCTACTTGTCCATTGTCGGAATTTATGTCGCTCCATTGTTCTACATCAAATTGAATTTCTACAATACCACATGTGGGAACATTCGCAATGAATTCATCTGAAAATGTATTGGCAAATGTAGTAAAATCAGGATTATGTCCAAACAAAAAAGCGGTGTTTGCATCATCATTTAAACCCCGAACGATATTCATTAAAGTCGAAAAACTTGCGAGATATACTTCTTTCCTGACATCAATGTCATTTTCGGCATAGCCGATAGTTTTGGCAATAATCTTAGCGGTTGTCAATGCTCGCACTGCATAGCTGCTAACTATGACATCCGGCTGTACGCCTTTTTTATGTAATAATTCACCCATAAATGGCGCATCGCGTTTGCCACGTTTATTGAGTGTGCGTTTGTGGTCGGGCGCATTGAGGTCTTTCCAACTTGATTTGGCGTGTCTGATTAAGTATAATGTTTTCATTATGTTTATTTTTAAAATAATCTTCCGTGTTTGATTCTCCTCGTATGTAACCTTACCGATGGGTTGCCAAATGCTTTAGCTGCTTTACGATAGATTTTACTGGACTCTTCTTTGCCCAAAATTAAATTCGCAGCAATCATAGCATAGCCCAAACACCCCTTTGCACCTATGCCTGACATACCTCCGATAACCACTATATTTTTATCTAAAGAGCCAAATTTGTTGAAAATAGGCGTGACTAAAGGTATTTTGGTTTTCGTCATAGAATAGACGCAATTATAAGCTTCTGTTAATTCAATCTCTTTTTTATGCAAAAATATTTCTAACATTTCAAGGTATTTTCTAAAATGCTTTTTTATCCATTTTAGCTCTTTTTTGTTGGGTGCTGCCTCCCAAACTGTATCCAAATCAATGATATTACGACGAATTTGGTGTCCTCCGGCTTTGAAAATAGGAGAACCATTGTTTGCTGTTTTTTCTATCATAGAAAAAAACTCTTTTCCAATTTGAGAGAACATCGGCTGGGCATTTACGATACTTTTCTTTTCGGCATCCGACAATTGTTGGTATCGTTTATCCTTGATTTTGAAATAAGCCAACAAGACTTTTTTAGAAACAATAATTCTATTAAAATAAGGCGCAAAATTTTTCAAAACATCAATCGTGTATGGTCCGGCGGCAACAACTATCTTTTTGGCTTGAATCGTTTTGGTTTCATTCGTCTTCGTGTTCAACAGTTCAACCTCAAAGTAATCTCCTTTTTTAATCAAATTAATAACCTTACAATTATGCTTTATTTTTCCACCTTTTTTCTTAATTCCCAACTGAATTTTTTTGATTAATTCCTTCGGATTAATCGTACCGGAGTATTTTCGATGTTCCCTTATTAAAACTTGATCGTCCTTTAACGTAACCCCAAACTTTCTAAAAGCAGAATCACCGGATGCCCTTCTAAAGTACTTTCGTTGTTTCTTATAATTGAGCTTATTTATGTCATCATATTGCCCCTTACTATAAAGATAAGATACAGGCGAAGTGCTGTATATATCTTCCATTTTATGCTTTGCATCAGGTTTTTCGCTATTCAAAAAATCAATTAAATGCTCAACCTCTTTTACCGTTCGTTTATGAACAAAAGAAAAAACATCTTTCTTTGGACCCAAACTCCGAGAGATTCGAGCAGAACCATAACTGGAACCTGTCGTATAATGTTTGGCTTGTTGCTCGACTAAGGTGACCTTTTCTCCATGTTCCGCCAATTTCCATGCAGTAGAACTTCCCATTAATCCACCACCGATAACTAATATATTTTCCAATGTATTGATTTATTATTGAAGAAAAAATGATTAAAATCTATTATATTTAAAATATTATTTTAATTTAAATGCGTAATAATCATAAAACGATTTTGTAAATCGTCACTCGAAACATAGTAGTACTATTTATAAAATCGTTTTACGCTCACTACGTATATTTAATTAAAATTACATCTATAAAATATTCCATAACTTAATGATATTGAATTGAATATGCAGTAAATTATTTATACATTAAACATAAATTCTAATAATTTGCCCAGTTCCTCTACCTAAAACACTTCGCACATAACCATGTAGCATTTTCTCCATCGCAATCGGTGGATGTCCGGGAAAATAGCTTTCGTACTTATCGTAAGCATCCATTACAACGCCAGAGGAAACCACATTTACCCTAATTTTCTTTTTCATTTCTAAAGCCGCCGCTTGAACAAAACTATGAAGTCCGCCATTGACCATTGCGGCACTTGCCGTTTGATAAACAGGGTCATCAGCCAAAACACCAGTGGTCAAAGTAATAGAACCTTTCTTTTTAAGGCATTTTCTACCCAATCGAACCACATTGACTTGCCCCATTAGCTTGCTACGCAAACCAACATGATAATCCGTTTCAGACAAATCTTTGAACGGTGCCCATTTTGCTTCTCCAGCCGCACAAATAATCGCATCTACCTTTCCTTCCTTTCTAATTTTCTTAAAAAGCTTTTTTATAGAACGTGTATCAGCAATATCTATTCGATATTTTTTTGAACTTCTTCCTGCAACAATGACTTGGTGGTTTTTTGAGAAATGTTCGACTATTGTTTTGCCAATAGTTCCTGTTCCTCCGATAACTAATATCTTCATAGTATATTTTTTTAAAATTGTTGTGCGCTTCTCTAAAATAGAGTGAAATTGTAGTACAGGCTTTCATCTCCACCGCGTTTTTCATCCTATTTTATCGAAATAATGTGTTGATATAGCACGACATAGGTTGGGAGTCTATGCTACGATTTTGTTTTAAATGAATATAAAAAAAGGAATAGACTTGAAAAGAAAAATCCTATATTTGCCTCAACAAAACCTTGCAAATTTACATTAAAATCGAAACAATACTTCATTCATCAAAATAAAAAACATTATTATGACCAGAGAAGGACAAGTAGATAAGATTATCCAAAACCACGTTTTGTACTCTATGGGACTGGGCATTATTCCCATTCCTTTGGTGGACATTGTTGGCGTGACCGCCACCCAAGTTGATATGATAAGTCAGATAGGTGGTTTGTACGGTAAAAAGTTTTCTGACATAGCCGGAAAATCCTTTATTGCCTCCACCACAGGAGCATCTTTAGCGCGCCTCGGCGCATCATTTATCAAAGCCATTCCGGGTATTGGAAGTATCATTGGTGGCGTTTCGATGTCTATTATGTCGGGGGCTTCCACTTATGCTATCGGGCAGGTTTGTAAGCGATTTTTTGAAGATGGTTTGGACTTGGAAGATATAGATGAAGACCTTGCCAAGACCATTTATGAAGAAGAACTCGAAAAGGGTAAACAAGTCGCTTCCGACCTCAAGTCAAAAGCCGATAAAGACAAAAAACGACCTGCTGCTGCCACTGCACCAAAGGAAGAAGAAGACATTTACACCCAATTGCTTAAACTCGGTGAACTGAAAGAAAAAGGAGTCATCACAGACGAAGAATTTCAAAAAATGAAAAAAGCCTTGGTAGATAAATTTTAGTTAGTCGATAGTCTAACTATTGACCAAAAAGTATTAATCTTTATAAAATTTGCCATTTCGATTCGTTGCGCCTTTTTGAACTAATACGCTTACAAAAGTAAAAAAAGGAATAGACTTGAAAAGAAAAATCCTATCTTTGCGCCCGATTTTAATGAATCACGAATCACAAATTTCAATAAATGGCTTTAAAATGTGGTATTGTAGGTCTGCCGAATGTCGGTAAATCGACCTTGTTTAATGCACTAACAAATGCAAAGGCTCTGGCAGCTAACTATCCCTTTGCGACCAAAGAACCGAATGTCGGTATCATCACTGTACCCGACGATAGATTGACCAAACTTTCGGAACTGGTGAACCCTCAAAAGGTACAACCAACGACGGTAGAAATCGTCGATATAGCGGGTCTGATAAAAGGCGCGAGTCAAGGCGAAGGGCTTGGCAATCAATTTCTTGCGAACATCCGCGAGGTAGATGCGATAGTACACGTTGTACGTTGTTTTGATGATGATAATGTGGTGCATGTAGATGGTCGTGTCGATCCTGTGGGCGACAAAGAAGTGATAGATACCGAGTTGCAATTGAAGGATTTGGAAACGCTCGAAAAGCGACTCGAAAAGCTCCGCAAGCAAGCTAAAACTAACGATAAAGCAGCAGTACATGCCGTCGAATTTGCCGAAGGACTCAAGGCGCATATCGAAGGCGGCAACCCTGCCCGCACTTTCCCTGCTGAAGAAAATGACCTCCCGATGTTGCGCGAATTTTTCTTTCTCACTGCCAAGCCGGTCTTATACGCTTGCAATGTTGATGAAGCGGCGGTCATCGATGGCAATGCCTATTCCAAACAATTTGAAGCTGCTGTAGCCAACGAAGGCGCACAAGTCGTCCTCATCAGCGCAAGCATAGAAGCCGATATTGCCGAACTCGAAACCTACGAAGAACGTATGGAGTTTTTATCGGACATGGGCTTGAAAGAACCCGGTGTCAATAAGGTCATTCATGCTTGTTATCGCTTATTAAATCTGATCACTTACTTCACCGCAGGTGAAAAAGAAGTTCGTGCATGGACGATAATTGAAGGTACAAAAGCACCGGGTGCAGCCGGCGTTATTCACTCTGATTTTGAACGCGGATTTATTCGTGCAGAAGTGATTAAATATAATGATTATGTCGAACATGGCTCTGAATCTGCTTGTAGAGATGTCGGGAAATTGTCGGTAGAAGGTAAGGAGTATGTTGTGACGGATGGGGATGTGATGCACTTTCGTCACAATGTTTGACGTAAAACCTGTAAGATAGAATTGGAAATCACTCAAAAAATCCTTAAATTTGGTGTGCCAAATTCAGCAAAAATGGATACAACTAAAAGATTGTCGGACATTATGGACTTGCTACCACAAGCAGATACGGAGATATTAGAATCTATTCATCACCAACTCGAAGTAGCACAGTTTGAGACGTATTACAAACAATGGAAAGCTGAAACCGCATTTGAATCGAATGGTAGAAAAATTATAGAAAATACTTACTATCAAAAGATGATCAACATGGGTAAAGCTGCTATACCTTTAATTTTAGAAAAATATGTACAGGCGAATGACCATTGGTCTTACGCATCGAGAAGGATTACAGGAATTAGCCTCAATGAATCTACCAACTATGGCAATTTAGAAGCTATCAGAATGGATTGGATTGAATGGGGTGTTAAAAATAATTTGATAGATACACCAGAGTTTTCCAAATGAATTTCCAAATTCTATTCAAGAGCCTTTTTTGAGAACTAGTCCACAAGATGTGCGATATAATTGCATTGCATGGGCTTTTGGTGATAACAAAAAATTTTATTGTCCCCTCAACTCTATCCGTCGCAGGGCATAAAAAAATATTTATAAGTAATTGAATTTTATTTATTTAAAATAGTGATTTACAAATATTTCCCTAACTCACTTGACAGCTAAAGCAGTCAGTACAGTATTCGCGGTCAGTCTGTAAAGCGACTATTACGCATATAAAAAAGCTCTTTAAAGCATAGCTTTAAAGGGTTTGATATTGAGACCTTCAACGCCACCAATCGAATATGCCGATTTGCCGACCGTAAAAGGTTATCGTAGCGATTTTAAAATCCTCTTACTTAACCTTAATCTCTTTCACCAAAACCTTAGAAAAGGTATTGACAACAACCGTATAATTGCCTTTTGGATATTCATTATAATCCAATTCGTACAAAGTATTGTCCGGTAAATCCCAAAGACGTTCTTTGGTAATGACTTCATTGTTTTCATTACTGACGACCAATTGTTTGGCATAACCGTCAATTTCCATGAAATCAATAAAACATATTTTACCATCCGGATCGGTAGAAAAAACCTTTTCGGTCGGTACTTCCTTCAATGAAGGTAATAAAACATCTGCATCTGTATTAGCTTGTGGTTGAGCAAAGGAGAGAACAGTCAGGCAGGAAAAAAATACGCTCAAAAGAGCTACTCGAAAACTCATAAGTGTAAACATTAAAATGGTTAAGGTCTATTATTAGACGGATATTATCGCCTTATTGATACATGATATAGCTATTTTTTTATAAAATTAACTTTATTATAACACTTTCGGCAGATATAAAAATCAAAAATCCTCAAAATAAATTATCTTATAAAAACTACTCCAAACAAAAATTTAAAAAGTAACGTCATTCCGAATTTATTTCGGAATCTCCCGAACTACAAGCACGATTTTGTACAGAAGCTATTGTTTAAAATAGATTTTCATTGTCCGGGAGATACTGAAACCAGTTCAGCAAGACGTTTTCTCTTGAGATTTTATTTTTATAAAAGAGGCAACTGTCAACGATTCATAAAATAAAATTTAGATGGGTAAAGATAAATAAAAAACGCCACGAATAACGTGTATGATATTAATCATTAATTATCCCCCGATGCCACCACAACCACTGAATCAACCCTCGCGCTGCTAAAAAAACCACCAAAGCCAACCAAAGCCCATCATTACCCATAAATCGAAATGCGAAATAACTGACAAGAAAAATAAGCATCGCCAGCAACATACTATCTCGCATTTCTCGCGAAGCCGTCATTCCGATATAAATCCCATCCCACATATATGAAGGTGTGGCTATCAAGGGAATCACCGCCATCCACGCCATAAAAGGCAGCGCAGCCGCGACGATATTTTCTTGGTCGGTAAAGAGCCAAAGCAAGGGTTTTCCTCCGAAAAAATACGCTGCACTAAACCCCACTGCCAACAACATTCCCCAAGCAAAAGAATACCGAACTGTCTTTTTCACATTCGTCATATCGCGCCCGCCCGCGTACTTGCCTACGAGACTTTCCGACGCATAAGCAAAGCCATCCACGCCATAAGCCATCCAATTGATAAGCTGCATCAAAATCATATTGACAGCGAGTAACACATCACCTTGTTTGGCAGATTGGTTGGTGAAAAAAGCAAGGACAAAAATAAGACAAAAAGTGCGGATGAAAATATTAGCATTAAGCGACATAAACCGCTTAATTGCCTCTATTTCAAGTATTTTTTTACGGTTAAAATATTTAATATAATAACTGTATTTATAATAAAAAAGTCCAAAAGCGCCAAAGAGTCCCGCGTACTGCGCGATGACCGTACCGAGTGCCACGCCGTCGGCTTTCATCCCAAAATGATAGACTAAAATAAGGTTGGCGACGATATTTACCGTATTAATGAGAATGGTAAGCAGCATCGGATAAATTGCGTTTTGCATTCCAAAAAACCAACCCATCATAGCATACAAACCAATCGTAGCGGGAGCCGCCCAAATACGAATATTATAATATTCTCGCGCCAGTGCTTCCACTTCCGGACTACCTTCCAACAAGCCAAAACTCGCCCAAGCTATCGGCATTTGCAATGCCCAAATCAAGACCGTACCACCAGCCACCACGATAAACGCTCGACCCAAAATGTTGCTAAGTTCCTGATGGTCAGCGTTTCCGTAAGCTTGCGCGGCGAGTCCTGTCGTACCCATACGCAGGAAACCAAAACTCCAATAAATGAAATTGAAAATAATCGCCCCCAAGCCCACCGCACCGATATACGCTGCAGATTCTTGACGACCCATGAGCGCAGTATCCACCGTACTGAGTAGCGGTACAGAGAGATTGCTGATGATATTCGGGATGGCGAGACGGAGGATTTGTTTGTTCATAAGTAGCACAGGCTTCCAGCCTGCATCGCGTTGTATCTATTCAAAACTATCGTAGTGCAGGCTGGAAGCCTGTGCTACGTTATACCAAAAACTGATACAAATCAGGTTTTTCGTTCAGATATTCGCCGTAAAAATTATTCGTTTTCATACGTTCGATGAGTGGGGCGAGGTCTTTTTTATTTTTTAGTAAAATCCCAACAACCGCAGGTCCGGTTTCACGATTATGTTTTTTCTTATATTCAAAATGTGTAATATCATCATCCGGTCCGAGTATGTCACTCACAAATTCTTTCAATGCGCCCGGACGTTGCGGAAAACGCACGATAAAATAATGTTTCAAGCCACCATAAAGCAATGCACGTTCTCGTATTTCGGCAGTGCGAGTGATGTCATTATTGCTCCCACTAATCAGAACGACGATGTTTTTACCTCTGATTTTGTCGCGATATTGGTCGAGTGCGGCGAGGGCAAGCGCACCTGCAGGTTCAGCTACGATGGCATCTTTATTATACAAATCCAAAATCACCTGACACACCCGACCTTCGGGAACAGTGAGCATATCGTCGAGATTTTGACGGCAGATTTCAAAGTTCAAATCCCCTACCCTGCCGACTGCCGCGCCATCGATAAATTTGTCGTATTTTTCCAATTTGGTATTCACGCCATTTTTGATAGAAAGCGACATCGAAGGTGCGCCTTCGGGTTCTACACCGATGATTTTGGTACTTGGAGTAAGTGATTTGAATACCGAACTCACTCCTGCCGACAAACCACCACCACCAACTGGCAGAAATATATAATCAATCGCCACAGGTGTTTGTCCGAGAATCTCTAAGCCCACTGTTGCCTGACCTTCAATGACTTTTGTATCATTAAAAGGATGAATAAACGTACTATCCTGCGCTTCACAAAACTCCAATGCCGCATGATACGCATCGTCATACGTATCCCCCACTAACTCCACCGTCACGTATTCACCTCCAAACATTTTCACTTGACCAATTTTCTGATTGGGTGTAGAAGTGGGCATAAAAATCGTTCCGTGTACTTCCATTTTTCGACACGAATAGGCGACACCTTGCGCGTGATTGCCCGCACTCGCACATACGATGCCTTTCGCCAATTCTGCCTCTGTCAGCGAAGACATTTTATTGTAAGCCCCTCTGATTTTGTACGAACGCACGACCTGCAAATCCTCTCGCTTGAGCATGATATGTGCTTCATAAGTTTCAGATAGGTTGAGATTTTCCATTAAAGGTGTGACGGCTGCCACATTTCTCAAACGTTGCTTCGCATCGTTGATGTCTGATAATTTGGGGTAATATATAGTTGCAATATTCATTGTATCTTATTAATTTCTTTCACTTATACCTTATGTTTCGCACCCAATTTTTAATTTTTGATATTTAAATCTTTTTTAGCTTAAAAATGTAAAAAAATCAAGTTTTATTATGTCACAATTTTAACAAAAAGCAAAAAACAGTCAAATGCTAAATTTTCCATTCAAAATATCAAGGTATTTTGCTCATAAAAGTATTAGAATTTTGTTTTTTCGTGCCAAAAATCGTTAATTATTATTTTTTGAAAAGGGGTGCGAAACATAAGTTATACGAATGATACATCAAATAAAGTCATTATAACCGAGAAAAACAATATTGGTTATAAAAAAAGAGAATGTGTCTTTCACATTCTCTTTCATAATATTTTTTATTTTCAAAAAGCCTTAACTAATCACTGCTATCTTGGGTGCAGCAGCGAGTATTTCTTTACTGGCTTTATCGGCAAATTGTTCAAAATTCTCTACAAATGCCTGAGCAAGTTCGGCGGCTTTATCATCATAAGCGTCTTTATTTGCCCATGTATTTCTCGGGCTCAATACCTCGTCCGGCACATTTGGACAGGTCATTGGAATCTGTAAGCCAAAAACAGGGTGTGCCTTATAATTTACATCATTCAATTCGCCATTGAGTGCTGCCGTTACCATTGCGCGAGTATATCGCAATTTCATGCGCGAGCCTGTGCCATAGGCACCGCCCGTCCAACCGGTATTAATTAACCAAGCATTGATACTTTTATCTGCCCTCATTTTTTTACCCAACATTTCCGCGTAAGCGGTCGGATGAAGCGGTAAAAATGGTGCGCCAAAGCACGCAGAGAAGACCGTTTTGGGTTCGGTGATACCTGCTTCCGTACCCGCTACTTTGGCAGTGTAACCTGAAATAAAATGGTACATCGCCTGTTCCGGTGTGAGTTTGGAAATGGGAGGTAATACGCCGAAAGCATCGCAAGTGAGGAAAAAAATATTGCGAGGATGATTGCCGACAGAAGGCTCTAAAGCGTTGTTAATGTAGTGAATGGGATAAGAAACGCGTGTATTTTGCGTAATAGAGTCGTCTTCAAAATCCGGTTCATTGGTACCGTCTTTAAAGTTGATATTTTCGAGTATCGCTCCGGGTTTGATGGCGCGATATATCTGCGGTTCTTTTTCTTCGGAAAGGTTGATACATTTGGCGTAGCAGCCTCCCTCGAAATTAAAGACACCTTCAGATGACCAGCCATGTTCGTCATCGCCTATCAAATTGCGGTTTTCATCTGCCGAAAGTGTCGTTTTGCCTGTACCGGAAAGTCCAAAAAATATGGCGGCATCGCCTGTTTTGCCTTGATTCGCCGAGCAGTGCATCGAGAGTACATTTCGCTCGGTGGGCAAGACATAATTAAGTACCGAAAAGATACCTTTTTTGATTTCTCCGGTATAGCCTGTACCGCCTATGATAATTTGTTTTTTTGTAAAATTAATTATCGCAAAATTGTGTTGGCGTGTACCGTCAATACGTGCATCCGCCATGAAAGTTGGAGCGCAGAGTATTGTCCATTCGGGTATAGCATTGAGGAGTTCTTCGCGGTTTGGGCGTAAGAACATATTGCTGGCAAATTGCGCGCTCCACGGCTTCTCGGCAACGAGCCGGATATTGAGCCGATAATTGGCATTCGCACAGGCGTAAGCATCTGCTACATAGACATCTTTACCTTCAAAATGGTGCAATATTTTTTCGCGAAGTGCGCCAAATTTGGCAGCCCCAAAAGGCATATTAATGTTATTCCAATCGACTGTGTCGGCGGTTTTTGCATCTTTCACAATAAAGCGATCTGCCGGAGACCGTCCGGTAAATTCACCTGTTTTGATGACTAATGCGCCTGAATCAGCAAGGATGCCCTCATTGAGTTCAAGTGTCTTTTCTATCAGTTCGGTAGGTTTGAGGTTCCAGTAAGCGGTCTTGATGTTTTTCAATCCGATGTCGGATAGATTGGCGGAAGGATTCTTGATACCTGTCTCTTTCATTTTGTTTGACTTTGTTTGGTCAAAATTCTGATACAAATCAGAGAAAACTATTTGAATGAAAAAAAATACAATCAGATTAATATGAAATTGAACCTATAAATTGATTGAAGTATCTAATTATCAAGGCAATTCGCATACTCAATTTTATACTACCTTATTGTATTTTCTTAAGTTTTCATTTTCATAATTTGAATCGTATAAATAAATGTATTTTTACTTTAATTATTATGACGAATGAGAGGGCGCAAAGATAGGTAAAATAGATGTCCATTGTTACCTATTATGTTCACTCGAATGTCATTTTTATCAAAAATAGAATTTATTGTATTTTTGACACTAAGTCTGTAAGCAACTGATAATAAAGTCTTTATAACAAAGAATACTTTTTAAATAATTATATAAAAAAAAATACAAAAAATATCCCTTTCATTTGATAATTTTGGAAGAATGAAATCATTAATAGAACATAGTCTATTGATTTCACGTTTTAGTGTGGATAATACCAATTTCAACAAAATAATTTACTCGTTTTGAATGACATAACATCATATAACGATTTGAATGAGAAACAAGCCTTTCGGGAAAGTTTGATACTTCCTGTGTTATTTGTGGCTTTATTGTGGTTGATTCATCTGACCAAAATCGTTTTTGGTCTGCGTTTACGTGGTTGGGGATTATATCCTTTGCACGTGGAAGGTCTGCAAGGCATACTTACCGCGCCACTTGTGCACGGTAGTATTCAACATTTATTTTCAAATAGTGTGCCTTTGCTGCTACTGGGTGTTACGACGATTTATTTTTATCGGCGCGTAGCCGTTCCCGCTATCGGAATGATTTATATTCTGACGGGTTTTGCGGTATGGGTATTTGGCAGACCAGTGTATCATATCGGCGCGAGCGGAATAGTGTATGGCTTGGTGGCTTTTTTGTTTTGGAATGGTATTTTTTTGAAAAACCGGACTTCTTTGGTCTTGTCACTTATTGTCTTGATGATGTATGGCGGGATGTTTTTGGGAGTCTTGCCTGACCAAGAAGGTATCTCGTGGGAAGGGCATTTGTTTGGAGCTTTTTCGGGCATTTTTGCCTCACTTTGGTTTAAAAATGAACTGCAAGAAATTCAACGTCAGCAAGCTGTACCTGATGAAGCCAAAACCTATTTTTTATCGCACGATACTTTTGATAAAAAACGGTATGACCATGATAGCAAATCGCTCGATCAGATTGACCCGCCAGATTGGTACACAACAAGAACTTGACAGGTTGAAATTTTTTGATTATAATACATTGATTATCAACTTATTATAAGTCTAACAAAAGGATAATTCATACTACTATACATGAACCCCAAACCAGAACGTCTTGCTGAATTTATTTGAGTGTGTCGCAAATCGGTGGTATTATAAAAGGTACGGTATCCCGTATAGTTATCGCATACGCAGAGACTTAACTTTTTAATATATGAGAAATATTCATAAAATTGACTTTTTACTACTGTTTACTTCGTTTTTCCTTCCCAAAAGGAGAAAATCATATTTTATCAGTGAATTTTGTGAGGAAAAACAAAGTAAAAAAATGCAATGTCAATTTTTGTTATGAATTTCATGATAAAACCATTCAAAACTATGTTTTTTTATGAAATTTAAATGAAAATCATACATTTTATTAATCAAAAAAAATATATTAAAAAATTAAGTCCTCGCGTATGCGATAGCTATCGGAACAAAATCGAATGAACAAAGTAAGAAAACTAAGATAGTGTAAGAATATTATTATTATTAAATACTTAGTAGTAAGTCAAACTAATTAGTACATTGTTTAATAAATACCATGCTTCAAATCAGTAATCTACAAACAGGTTTTCGATATAAAAAAAGTACAACTGTACTTTTATCTTCCGTCAGTTTCACTGTATCGGCGGGTGAATTCTGTGTCATTCTCGGTAGAAACGGGACTGGAAAAACAACCCTCTTGCGGACTGTTGCCGGATTGCATAAAGCTCTTAATGGTAGTATAAATTTCGTGCATCCGCAGACCAATACACCTGCCAAATACCGAGCGATTGTAACGACCGAGCGATTTCGATTAAGCTATTTTCGAGTAGAAGATGTAATTGCTTTGGGGCGTTATCCACACACCGATTATTTTGGAAATTTGCAAGAAAATGATAGAAACATCATTAAAAAAGCCATCGAATTAGTTGATATTAGTCACCTAATAACCAAGCCTTTATCGCAATTAAGTGATGGTGAATATCAAAAAGTAATGATTGCTCGCGCACTTGCCCAAGATACTCCCTTATTGCTTTTAGATGAACCTACTGCACACCTTGACATTGTCAATCGGATAGGTATTTTTCATTTACTAAAAAAAATAAGTTCGCAAAATGGCAAAGCCGTTTTGTGTACTACACATGAGGTAGAATTGGCATTGCAAACAGCAGATAAAATTGTCTTACTTGACGGACGGGGAAGGGCATACACAGGTACTCCGACCGACTTGATTGAACAGGGACATATCAAAGCCGCATATACTTCGGAACGTGTACATTTTAATGAGAAATTGAGGTGTTTTGAAGCAAAATAAGGTAAAATTCTAATAAATAACGATTCGAGCGAATATTATTTCTTTATTAGACTTTATTCTCCCATCATTTTACAAATAAAATCTGTGATTTCTTTTGGCTTTTCTTCTTGAATAAAATGCGCTGCATCAGGAAAGGTCAGGACATTTTTGTCTTCAATATTCAAGGCTTTTTGTAACATTGGAACCTGAATTTCTCCGATTAAAAACTTATCTTTCTCCCCCCATACAATACCTGCTGGAATATCTAGTGTCTCAAACATTTTATGATAATCTTTCAAACGTTCTTGTGTATCAGCATAACTCGTAAAAAATTGATAAATCGCTTTATTGCAACCTTCTTGCATGGGCAGCCAGTAACCTCGTTTTTCTTCTTTGGTAAATTTATGTTTGTTCGTACCGGACCTTAATGTATTGTTAATCACAATTTTACCTATTAGCTTTTTATCATACAAACCAATAATAAATTTACCGAACCACCCCTTGCGCTTGAACCGCACGGGCGGTTTGAAACCTTCCTCGTAAGCTATCGTATCCAAAATAACAAGGCGACTCACTCGTTCCGGTGCTTTCATCAACGTTTCCCAAGACCACAGCCCTCCTACATCGTGCATCACGTGAGTCCATTGCTGAATCCCAAGATGGTCCATTAGTTTGAGTATTCTATCTGCCTGTTTATCAGGCAGATACAAATCATAATCTTGTGGTTTATCACTCGTACCATAACCCAATAAATCCGGCGCAATGACACGATAACCTCGCTCCACTAAGTCAGCAATAATATGCCGATATAACCAAGAAGAGGTCGGCAAACCATGAATTAATAATATCGGTTCTCCTTGTCCTAAATCCAAATAAGCAATATTTCCTCCTTCCACTTTCAACCATTGTTGGTGGCTTCGATGTTCTTCTATTGTCGCGTAAGTATAGGTGTCATTTGCATTTATAATAAAAGGCATTATTAAAAAAAATAGAGGGAAAATATATTTCATTATGTATTATTTTTTATTTAAATTAAATCTATTCGTTACTTATCCATTCTTTAGAAGTTCGATAAACCGTCCCTTTAAATAAGGCAACTTTTTCATCTTTTTGATTGGTAATAACAATATGATAGACCGCAATTTTATTGGACAAATGTTCTTCTTCAGCTACTGCTTTGAGTACATCGCCTGGCATGACGCGAGCAATATGAGAAATAGAAGTCTCTACCGACACCGCCAGTCGTCCTTGTGAATTAGAAGCAAAGGCAAAGGCACTATCCGCAAACGAATAAGTGATGCCTCCATGTGCAATGCCGAAGCCGTTGGTCATCTCATCCCGAACGGTCATCTGCAAAACTGATTTGCCGACCTCTATTTCAAGAATTTTAATACCCAACCATTGACTGAAGGCATCTTTTTCATACATTAATTCCTTAGCAATATGCCATGCTTTTTTTTCGGACATAGTATCTTAGAATGGTATAAATTTTTAATCATTAAACAAAAAATAATCATGTATTTCTATCTAAATATTAACGACTTAAAATATCAATATAGACAGGTAAATGATCACTGTATCCACCATAATAATTGGGTCCCCCATAAGTTCGATTGGGTGTAGCGCCGTATTTTTTGCTTTGGAACATCATCCACTCTTCCCGAAAAATCTTGCCTTCGCCCGCCTTCAAACGCAACTTTCCTGAATGTAATACATCTGATACAATAATATGATCCAACATACTCCAATCACCGCGATAATTATACGTTCCCTCTCCTGCTTTATCCAAGGCATCCATACAATTAAAAAACTTATCTCCCAGCGTCACTGATGTACTTTTATTATCCGTTTCATCATTAAAATCTCCCATAATCAGGATGTGAGCGTCGGGGTCATCTGCAAAGATTTTATCCGTATATTTACGGAGTTGCTCGGCAACATACACCCGCTTGGGTTCGCTCGCTTCTGCACCACCTCGTCTTGAGGGCCAATGATTGACAAAGATGTGTATTTCTGCTAATCCATCCAATATTCCTTTTACGTATAAAATATCTCTTGTTGTATAATCTTCAACTATGGCGATCGGAAAATCAATCCGAATCAAGTCGGAGGTTTCTACCCTAAATTCATCTTTTTTATACATCAGTGCTACATCAATTCCTCTAAAATCAGGCGATTGCTGGTGAATCGTGATGTATTTCGCATCTTTCAAAGCCTCTTGTTTGGCAAGGTCACGACAGACTTGTCGATTTTCTACTTCCGATAGTCCCAGTAAGGTTGGTGTCCCCATTTTATGGATGATTTTCGCCAAATCACCGAGTTTTTTATTGTACCGTTCCGTGTTCCAATTTTTTTTGCTTTGTGGGGTGAATTCATCATCATTTTTTAAGGGGCTATTCAATGTGTCAAATAAGTTTTCGACATTATAAAAACCAACACGATAGGCATCTTTTGAAGGTTCAACTTTTTCTTCGGTTAGTCCTTGTACAATGCGTGTAGGCGTAACACATTGCATCCACACAAAAGCCAATATCAGTAGGCTTATAAATTTTAAAAAGTTATAATTATTCATGTTTAAATTAAATTTTGACGTAAAAATAAGCCCATTTTTGCCTATGTTGTATATTTATCTCATTTTTTTATCGTTATTTAGTGAAAGAAACAAAATAACTTCGACAGTTATGCTTGTTCTTTTTCCTTCTAAAAAACACAAAAAAGTAGTTCCGTAGCCCTGCTATGCAACAATTTTTTGAATTCTTTAGAAGAAAAAATTACGGCGCATTCCTGTCAAATTTATTTAATTTCTTTCACTTAGCAATAATCATCGCAATATCTTACACAAATGCAAGATTCATATACTACGATAACAGGCGAAACAGTTGGGGAATTTAAGGATAAAGGCAGCAAATTTTTTGCTTATGCCTATGCTGTATATGGTCTTGACGATATTAAAAACAGGCTTGAATCCGTCAAAAAAATACATCCGAAAGCAAGGCATCATTGCTTTTCATGGCGATTGGGAACGGACGGTACGCAGTTTCGTGCAAATGATGACGGAGAACCTTCTGGCACGGCGGGTCGTCCGATGTTAGGGCAAATTGATAGCTTCGGTTTGACGAATGTTTTGGTAGTCGTAGTGCGGTATTTCGGTGGCACAAAACTCGGTGTGCCGGGACTCATCAATGCCTACAAAACATCCACAAAAGACGCACTTCAACAAGCCAAAACCATCAAAAAAACTATTGATGATTGGTATCGACTTACTTTTGCTTATGACATTATGAGTGATGTAATGAATCTCGTAAAAAAAATGGATTTAAGTGTGGTCAAAAAAGATTTTGGTGACATCGGCATACTCGAAATTGCCATGCGACAATCAGAAGTCGAAAACACCCTAACACAACTCAAAAAAATAAAAGGACTACAATGTGATTTTTTGCAAACAAAATAAGTCGTGTAATCCCAGTTGATCGATGATTGATTTTGAAATTTAAATGTAAAATGACAACGGATAAGCAACATAAAAGTACACTTTCAGGTGTGGTTATTGGAACGACTACCTCTCCCCCACTCTATGCTTTTTTAATCGGTATATTTTTGTTTAGTTTTTTGTTGTATGCCAATACCATTACACACGATTACGTTTTGGACGACCCGATTATTACAACCGGAAATCGCTTTGTGCAAGAAGGTTTTTTGGGTATTGATGATGTGTTTTCTTATGGCTATCTGTATGGTTTTAATGGCGAAAATGATCAATCTTATCGCCCCTTAGTATTGGCAAATATGGCTATCGAAAAACAATTTTTTGGTAATAACCCGACAGTCAATCATTTTTTTAATGTATTGATATACGCGCTTTCTGGTCTGTTTCTATTTTTGTTTTTGAGACAAATTTTCATACAGGAAAGCATTTGGTTGCCTTTGGCAATCACTTTACTTTTTGCATCACATCCTATTCATACAGAGGTAGTTGCAAATATAAAAGGTCGTGATGAGTTATTGTCTTTTACTTTTATGATGTTGAGTTTGTACGCACTGATGCGCCATGCGCACGCAGAAAAAGCCTTATGGTTATTGGTAAGTGTAGTATTTTATTTTTTGTGTATTCTATCGAAAGAAACAGGCTTGGCAATGTTGGGACTTGTACCATTTACACTTTATTTTTTTACGAAAATTAACCTAAAGACTATATTCAGTCGCACCGCTTTATTTTTGCCTATTCTATTCGCGTATTTCATCATTCGAATGGCAGCTATGGATAGCATGACATTTGATTCTGACATGCACATTATCAATAATACGCTATCCGGCGCAACGTCCGTTTCTGAGCGATTAGCATCTGTCATTTCGATACTCGGCAGGTACATCGGACTACTCATTTTTCCGCACCCTTTGAGTTATGATTATTCATACAATCAAGTACCACTCGTAGGTTGGGGAAATTGGCGAACGCTACTTTCACTTGCCATTTACATCGGTATGGCGGTTGTTGCTTTTGTGGGTATGCCTCGCAAATCTCCGGTCTCTTACGGCATTATTTGGTTTGTGGTGATGCTGCTTTTGGTCGCTAATTTGCATCCTTCATTAATGGTCGGTGCGACGATGGCAGAGCGTTTTATTTTTAGTTCGACCTTAGGTTTTTGTATCGTCGTAGCTTGGCTGCTTTATCGGTATTTCAAGCCCGGTCAGGCACTCTCATCTGCAAAGACATTTCTCGTAATTATTGGCATCCTCACTACTTTGTATAGTATAAAAACCATTACAAGAAATACGGTTTGGAAAAATGGCGAAACCTTATTTTCTTCTGGCTTGACGACTGCCCCAAATAGCGCGAGAGCGCACAATCATTACGGTTCGTATTTTATGAAAAAAGGAGAAGCAGAGCAAGATGCAAATATCCGACAAACATTATTCACAAAAGCAATTCCTCATTTTGATAATTCATTAAAAATATTGCCCACCAATAGTGAAGCCGGTTATAATAAAGGCGTTTGTCAATACAATATCGGACAAGTGGAAGCCGCTCGAAATACTTACCTTCAATCCTTAGCTCTCAATCCAAATCACACAGGTATATTGAATAATCTCGGTGTGATTTATTTTAATGAAAAAAACTACGATAAAGCATTGGAATATTGGTTGCGGATATTACAATTGAAGCCAAAAAATGTAGATGCAATGGGCAATGTGGGGGCAGTCTATCAACAACAAGGCGATATTAGCAACGCACTCCGATACTACGAACAAGCCATTCAAATCGGTCCAAATCCCAATATTTTGAGAAATACCATTAAAGCTTATCGCAGCATTGGTGAGGAAGAAAAGGCGCGGTATTATGAAAGGCTTGTAAAAGGTAAATAAAAAGGCAAAGTATTTAATTTTGGTAGCAAAATGCGGTATTTTTTATACTTTTGTCAAAAAATAATCGTAATATTTTAAATTAGGCATGAAAAGATAATAAGCACTACATCTTCTCCCGATAGCTATACGGCTTTTGCACTGAAAAAAATCATAAATAATTGATTATAAATAATTTAAAAATTAATGAAAAATGTATTTTGATGAAAAAACGCTAATTTTGCTTCATTTTAAGAAAAAAAACAAAGTATAAGATTTTGATTTACATTGAAATACATATTTTTCGCGGTGCAAAAGCCGTATAGCTATCGGGATGATTTTTGGTTCCTTTCATCAAGGAAAAGAACGAAGTAAACATCTAAATTACAGTGTTTTACAACCAAATCATTGCCCAATTGAAAATTTCATAAATTTTCTTTCCGAAAAATTTAAACACGTTCTAAAGCAATACTTAAATATTATAATCCTTAACAGGGCTGAATATTTTTGCAACTTAATTTAGAGAAAATTGTGTTATTAAAACATTTAAGCAGTAATATTTTATTATGGACAGTAATAAAGATTTAAAAGAAACATTTAACGATAAGGGCGAAACAATCAGCCCGGTTTTGCCCGAAGGCATCAAGAATTACCTCATCGATATTGACGGTACGGTATGCGATGATGTACCAAATGAAGAGCCAGAAAGAATGGGGACGGTTGAACCATATCCTGATGCGCTCGAAACACTCAATAAGTGGTACGATGAAGGGCATATTATCTTCTTTTTCACCTCACGCACAGAGGCACATCGCTCAATTACGGAAGAATGGCTCAATAAGCACGGCTTCAAATATCATGGGCTTCTAATGGGTAAACCACGTGGTGGCAATTATCATTGGATTGACAATCACATGGTACGTGCTACGCGATTCAAAGGGAAATTTACCGACCTTGTCGTCAAACAAAAATCTATTGAGGTTTTTAAAGGATAAGTACAAGAGGAAGAGTATAAACATATTTTCGTTGAATTAGAAAACTCGTGGACTTACCGCAATGGAGAGCATTTTCTATTTCTTATGACATTTTACTCAATCTTGAGTAAACGTGCCCACTTTTAAACTGTGTCTTACTATCTGTCATTGACACCCTACGTAAAAGGCAACTCAATGTCTATGAGTATCTATGTCAAATCACGAAAATAACAACTTGAGTAGTTACAAAGACGCTTTAGGGATGAAAAATCTATATATTTTTGCTTATCTTTATTGATATGTGAAAAATGTTAAATACTGCACAAGTAATAAAAAAAATACTTGCACAATAAAAATCTATCTATAAACACTTTACACAAAAACTATTCATTTTATATAAAATTATTTTAATAAACAGAGCAAGTATCTGTGTAAAAAAGCTGTTTTAAGACAACAAGTTTCTTAATTAGACGTACAATCAAGATAATTCCTTGCAATAAGTAACAATTCCCTATCATGAGATCCATCTATAATGTCTTGTTTATTGATGACAATGAAATAAATAATGAACTTACAAAAGCAATCGTTGATGTAGAAGATCTGCCTATCAACGCCACTACACATACCAACCCTGTAGAAGCTTTAAAATATCTTGGTATCATCAATAATCAAGATTTTCCAACATACATTTTTGTCGATGTCAACATGCCTGAATTAGATGGTTTTACATTTGTAGAACGCTACGAAAAAGAGTTTCCTGAGAATAATACCCAAATATACTTCCTCAGTGCCTCTATCGTCGAAGAAGATAAAAGCAGAGCTATGCAGTATAAATCCGTAATCGGATATTACGAAAAGCCCTTTTCTATCGAAATTGCAAATGATATTTTTAATTTCGGAGCAGACGAAGACGAATAAAAAGGTTAATTTTGGGTTTTGAATCAATTTTTAGAAAATCCAAACAGTGAATAAAGACCAACTCAAGTACGACCTACGCGGAGTTTCCGCTACCAAAGACGAGGTACACGCTGCCATTAAAGACCTCAACAAAGGACTATATCCAACTGCTTTTTGTAAAATCTTACCCGATATCGCAGCAAACGATCCAACCTTCTGTAACCTCATGCACGCCGACACCGCAGGTACGAAAACATCTCTCGCATATCTATACTGGAAAGAAACCGGCGATATCAATGTATGGCGAGGCATTACTCAAGATGCTATCGTGATGAACCTTGACGACATGGCTTGCGTTGGTTGTACCGAAGGCATTATTTTGTCATCTACCATTGGTAGAAATAAAAATCTCATATCCGGCGATGTCATTAGTACCATTATTAATAGTACTGTCGAATTTACCGAACAACTACGTAAATACGGTATTGATGTTCACCTTGCAGGTGGCGAAACCGCCGATGTAGGCGATATTGTCCGTACCATTGATGTAGGTTATACTGCTTTCGCACGAATGAAGCGTAGCGAATTGATTGTCAATAATATACAAGCAGGAGATGTGATAGTTGGTCTGGCATCCTACGGACAAGCTACTTACGAAAATGAGTACAACGGAGGCATGGGCAGCAACGGACTCACCTCTGCTCGTCACGACATTTTTCATAAAGAATATTCCAAAAAATATCCCGACAGTTACGACCACAATACGCCCGATGAAGTGATTTATATTGGTCAAAAAAAACTAACCGATACTATCGAAATCAACGGACAACACATTCCTATCGGTAAGCTCGTCCTCTCTCCTACCCGTACCTTTATGCCCGTTTTAAATGAAGTCTTCAAACATATCAAAAAAGACATACATGGCATCATTCACTGCACAGGCGGCGCACAAACTAAAGTACTCAAATTCACACAAGACGTTCACATTATCAAAGATAATTTGTTCCCTACTCCTCCCCTATTTGAATTGATACAAGCCGAGTCAGGCACAGATTGGAAAGAGATGTATCAAGTCTTCAATATGGGCAATCGCCTCGAATTTTATTTACCTGAACAACACGCACAGACAATAATTGACGTTGCAGAAAGTTTTAATATTGACGCGCAGGTCATAGGGCGTGTCACTGACGTACCCCAGACATTCCTGTCTGGAAAAAGTCAGCTCACTATAAATAGTTCCTATGGACAATTTGAATATACGTAACCCAGACATTTCTGTCTGGAATCGAATACACGTAAAAAAACCAGACAGGAATGTCTGGGTTACGATACAATTATGATTATACAATTAGAAAAAAAAATCACCGACATCCAACGCGCTACGCTCGAAGCCAAACTCAATGCCATTCAGTACAAAACGATGGAGGTTTCGACTCAATTTGGCGAGTACATTATCGGTGTCGGCAAAAAAGAATTTGATATTCGTTCCATTGGTACGATGGCGGGTATTCGTGATATTCATCGCGTGAGCGATGCTTATAAATTGGTCTCTAAAAAATGGAAAGTTGACGATACAGTGATTGACTTGGGCGATGGTCTCAAAATCGGTGGCGGTCATTTTGCAATGATGGCTGGTCCATGCTCCATTGAGTCCGAAGAACAGATAGATAAGACCATTAATCACTTGGTCGAAAACGGTATTCGCATCATGCGAGGCGGCGTTTACAAACCGCGTAGTTCGCCTTATTCCTTTCGCGGATTGGGTATTGACGGATTAAAATTATGGCATAAAAAAGCAAGCGAAGCAGGTATAAAAATCATCACCGAAGTCATGATGAGTGAGCAGATAGAAGCCATGTTGGAGTATGTAGATATATTTCAGGTCGGCGCACGTAACTCACAGAATTTCAACCTTTTGGACGCACTGGGTAAAAGCAATAAACCTGTCATGCTCAAACGTGGCATCTCCGGTACGATTGACGAATTGCTCCAATCTGCCGAGTATATTTTCTCCAATGGCAATGAACGCATACTGCTCTGCGAACGCGGCATTCGCACTTACGAAAAAGCCTATCGCAATTGCATGGACATCAACGCCATAGCCATGCTCAAAGAGAAAACACATCTGCCCGTTATTGCCGACCCTTCGCATGGTATTGGTGTACGTCGTTTTGTAGAAAATATCGCTTTGGCAAGTGTTATGGCAGGAGCAGACGGAGTGATTTTTGAGGCGCATGAATGTCCCGAAAAAGCCTTTTCAGATGGACAGCAAACCCTCAATTTCAATGAAGCCAATGCCTTATTCACCAAATTGAAAAAGACTTTTGATTTTAAACAACGCTTGTAAAGTCACATTTTACTTTTGAAATGACTTTAGCTTGCCAGTATTTTCCTTACTTTTGTGTAGTTTTTTAACTCAAACAAAAGGAAGTCAATATATGAAAATTGGTATCATTCGGGAAGGTAAAACACCACCTGATTCTCGCGTTCCACTTACACCCAAACAATGTCGTCACATCGCAGATAATTATCCCGTACAAATCAAAGTACAAACTTCAAACGGACGTTGTTACACTGATGAGGAATACCGTGCAGAAGGTGTCGAAATAACAGACGACGTATCTGATTGTGAAATACTTATGGGCGTTAAAGAAGTACCTATTTCGCGATTAGTTAGCGACAAAACATATTTTTTCTTTTCTCATACCATTAAGAAGCAAGCCTATAATCGCGACCTCCTTCGTGCAATTTTGCAAAACAATATTCGCATGATTGATTATGAAACGTTGACCGACGAGCGCGGTAAACGACTCATCGCCTTTGGGCGATTCGCAGGTATCGTGGGCGCACATAATGGCGTACTCACCTATGGCAGACGCACCGGTGATTTTACGCTCAAACGCATGAAAGATTGTCACGATTATGCCGAGGCTAAAGTCATTTATAAAACACTCCAAATCCTTCCTTTTAAAACCGTTGTGACCGGAGCAGGTCGAGTATCCGGCGGTGCGGTGGAAGTATTGGATGCGATGAATATTCGTCATGTTACACCAAAAGAATTTTTGAAAAATAATTATGACGAAGCGGTTTATACACAATTAGCATGTGCGGATTATGCTCGACACAAAGCCAATAAGAATTTTGACAATCCCGACTTTTATGCCAATCCACAGGACTATGAATCCATTTTTGCGCCTTACACAAAAATTGCGGATTTGATGATTAACGGCATTTATTGGGACAATCGCGCACCGCAATTTTTCACCAAAGAAGACATGAAACGTAGCGATTTTAACATTAGTGTTATTGCGGATGTGACCTGCGATATTGCTCCCATTTCTTCGATTCCTTCTACGCTTCATGCCAGCACTATTGCCGACCCGATTTTTGGTTATGATGTCGAAAAAGAAGTAGTCGCTACACCACATCAGAAAGGTGTAGTAGATATGATGACAATAGATAATTTACCAAATGAAATGCCTCGCGATGCTTCCGAATCTTTCGGCGAGCAATTTTTGAAAAGTGTATTGGAAGAGTTGATTAATAGTGAAAAAAGTGCGGTCATTCAACGTGCGACCATTACATCCAATGGTGAATTAACCTCTCATTTTCAATACCTTAGTGATTACGTTCATGCTACGGCATAATACATTTTGTCCAAAATACAAAAACCATAAGTTCAATGTCAAAGAAAAAAATAGCCTTACTTGGTCCTTGTTATCCCTATCGGGGTGGCAATGCGCTCTTCATATCTCACCTGTATGAAGCCTTAGAAAAAGAATTTGATGTCGAGCTAATTAACTATAAATTATTGTACCCGCAACTGCTCTTCCCCGGCACTACGCAATACGACAAGAGTGATGAGCATTATTCGGAATTTACAGGCAAACGTATGATCAATTCCATCGGACCATTATCATGGTGGCGCACGGCGAGATACATCAAAAAAATGAATCCCGACCTCGTCGCTATTGATTGGTGGCAACCTTTTTTTGGTCCTTCCAATCGTGCTATAAGCGCGATGCTACACAAGCACTTTCCAAATAAAATCCTCTTTATTACAGAGAATGTCATCTCGCATGAAGCACGTCGAATTGATAAAGTACTAACGAAAATCGGACTCAAACATGCGGATAAGTTCTTAGCACTCTCCAAAATAGTCGAAGACGATTTGGTACATTATAGTCGCGGACAAAAGATATATCGCTCCGAATTACCGATTTTTGGTTGGTTCAAAGCAGATGATACGACAAATATTGCAGCAGAAAAGGAAAAACTCGGCTTTAGTGCCGACCATACCGTGCTGTTATTTTTTGGTTATGTGCGTCGATACAAAGGTTTAGATATTTTGCTCGAAGCCTTCGCCGACCTCGCTGCCCAGCGCGATGATTTACGCTTATTGGTCGCAGGTGAGTTTTATGACAAGCCCGAATTTTACTACGATATTATCGAAAAATTAAACATCGGTCATAAAGTCAAAGTCATCAATCAGTACATCCCGAATGAGGAGTTGGCGAAATATTTTCAACTATCGGAAGTCGTCGTACTCCCCTATCGCTCAGGTACTCAAAGTGGTATTTTAAATATCGCTTACGGCTATCAAAAACCAGTTGTCATTACCGATGTCGGAGGTTTTGCAGAGTTTGTGGATGATGGTAAAACTGGTGTGATGGTTCCTGTTTCAGACAAGTATCATATCGCTGCGGGCGTGCGTCATTATTTTGAATTGGCTAAGTCAGTCAACTTCGCAGAAAATATCAAAAACCGAGTCGCCGCCAATGGTTTTGAAAAAATCGCGAGTGTTTTCAAAGAAATTCTAAAAGACTCAGAGTAATACAAAATGACAAGTGAACATATTAAAAATATCATCAATAAAAACATTCAAATAAAACTACAACTACTTGATAATGAAAATTTTATAAAAAAAATTCAGCAAATCAGCAATTCCATTACAACAACATTAAAGAGTGGCGGAAAAGTGTTATTTTGTGGCAATGGCGGTAGTGCCGCCGATGCCCAACATCTTGCTGCTGAGTTGTCCGGCAGATTTTATTTGGATAGAAAACCACTCTTTGCAGAAGCCCTTCACGTCAACTCTTCCTTCCTTACTGCGGTCGCTAATGACTATGGTTTTGATGAAATTTATGCACGTATGGTCGTAGCAAAAGGGCGTGAAGGCGATGTCTTATTTGGCATATCTACTTCAGGCAATTCTCCGAATATCATACACGCACTCAAGCAAGCTCAATCTCAAAAAATGACTACGATAGCCATGACAGGCGAAACCGGTGGTGAAGCAAAAAATCACTGCGATTATCTGCTCAACATACCTTCCACAGATACTCCCCGTATTCAAGAGTGTCATATTTTAATCGGACATATTATTTGCGAAATAGTCGAGAAGAATATATACGAATAAGAAAAATAAATAATAAGATTTGGTCAAGCCAATAAAATTGTCGAGATTGAGTGACATTACAAAAAATAAATTTGCACTTATTCAATATAAATAGCAAAAAATATTGTTGAATTCGCCCTTCAACGCGATTTCAAATCCAACATTTCAGAGCGTAGTACCTATACAAATAGGTGTTGCGCTCTTTTTATAATGAAAAAAGTAAATCATAACGGCACAATTATTCCTGAAAACGCAGCGATTTTCACCTCTCAAAATCGTGCTTTTCGTTATGGTGATGCCTTATTTGAAAGCATCAGAATGTTTGACGGACGCTTGCCTTTTTTGCCTTATCATTATGAGCGACTCTTGAAAGGAATGGAGGTATTGGGTTATGACATTCCGGCACATTATGAGGTTTCATTTTTTGAAAATCAAATAAGACGACTCATTGAAACAACAGAAAAAAACGACCAAAATCATCGTATTCGACTCAGTATATATCGCGCCAACGGCGGTTTATATACTCCCGAAAATGATACACCCATTTTCATTATTGAACATAAAAAAACAACTGATAATCAGTTTTTTATCAATAAAAATGGTTTAAAAATTGGTTTGTATAATACGATAAAATTACCCTTATCGCCACTATCGAATCTCAAAACTTCCAATGCCTTACCTTATATACTCGCTGCGCGTTTTTGCAAAAAAAATCAACTTGATGATTGTATTATATTCAATCAAGCCGATAGAATAGCAGAAACCTATAAGGCAAATATTTTTCTTATAAAAAATAATAAAATTTATACACCACCACTCACTGAAGGCTGCATTGAAGGCGTAATGCGACGAGTAATTATTGAGCTTTTGCTTGAGATGAAAAATGAGGTCATTGAAACAACACTTTCGCTACAAGATTTGAGAGAAGGTCAAGGTATATTTATCAGTAATGCTACTCGTGGTGTGCAGTGGGTCGCTGAAATTAAAGACGTGAAAAATTACGAAAAATTACTCGTCAATGAAATAACAGAACGTATTAATACGTTAATCCGCAAGTGATTTTTCTTACAAAAAAACTTGCGTCACAAAATATTTTTTCATAACTTTCAGAAAAATTTGAAAAATGTATTTTATCATTTTTCAAACAAATTATTCTTTATGTTGCTAATTGACCAATATTTTTACGTTATCTTTGTGAATATTTAAAACTTACGTATTATGTCGTCTTCAAAAATTGTGAGAGCCGGACTATTGATGTATCGCTATGGCAAGCAAGGTCTTGAGATATTTTTGGTCAATGAACAGGCTAGCCCATCAACAGAAAAAGAATGTTGGTGTATCCCAAACGGTAAGGTAAATATCGACGAAAATACCTTTCAGGTTGCCCAACGAGAATTTGCAAGAGAAACAGGTATAGAACCTGACATTGAGGAATTTATAGATTTGGATTGTGTTGAATGTCAAGATGGAAAAGTGAAGGCTTACGCCTTTGAAAAAAGCAGTGTAGCCGACCTGCCTTTTAATAAAATACTAATAACTGAATCTCCCTTACGTCTGCGTCGCAAGCATAAAATGCTAGTCGAAAAAGGTACATGGTTTTGTACAAAAGAAGCCATTAAAAAAGTATTCCCTTCGGAAGTTGAATTGATTAAAGAATTGCGAGATGTACTGGCTGACAGAAATCAAGCAGGGTATATATAAAATTGAGTAGCGAGTTACGAGTTGGCGAGTGGCGAGATTATAGTGGAAAAAATAACTAAAATATAGAGCTTCATACATTAGTATGAAGCTCATTTTATTTTCACCTAATTATCAACAACTTAAGACTTTTTACCCAACTCAACCGCGCGTTGATGTGCGGCATTCAATCCTTCAACAATCTTACCATTCACTTCGCGATTGTCGAATATCTTAATCGCTGCTTCAGTTGTACCACCTTTGGAAGACACCTTCGCAATCCACTCCCGACAAGAAAGATTATTTCGATTCTCTAAATGCACTGAACCCATAAAAGTCTGTCCTACAAGCAGTTCCGCTTGCGACTCCGAAAATCCAAGTCCTTTTGCAGCCTCTATCATCGCATTCATATAATAATATACGTAAGCTGGACCGCTACCCGATATGGCAGTCGCCGCATCAATAAGTTCCTCCGTATCCAGATAAATAGCTTTGCCTGTCGTGTTGAGTAGGTTTTGTACCGTGACCAATTCGATGCGAGTGACCTCGTCCGAAGAGGTAAAAGCGGTCATGCCCATACCGATTTGTGCAGGTAAGTTGGGCATGGCGCGAATGATTTTTGTCACGCCGAGTTCTTCACGAATATACTCCATACGCACGCCCGCCATGATAGAAAGAAAGACCTGCTGGTCATCTACATAAGGTTTGAGAATCGGAAATAAGTTAGGCGTATCTTGCGGTTTGACGGCAAATACAATCAGGTCAGCTTTCTCCAAACAATCTGCCGGTGAGGCATATACCGTCCCCACATTTTGAGTAGATAAGTGCGCGGCGCGTTCCTCCGATTTTTCGAGTATCATCAAGTCTTTTTCTTGTAATACATGGGCTTCGAGAAAACTTTTAGCGTAGGTCAAGCCCATATTGCCACCGCCAATAATGAGTATATTCATGTATATAAATTTTCAATCTTATGTATCGGCAAGATACGTAATTTATAGTTTTCAATTACAATATGTAAAGCAGGAAATTTGTTTAATTTATACAAATTAAAATATTCGTACCTTGATACGAAGAAATTTGGAAATATGAAATTTTGTTGTTAGTATGCAGTCTGAATGGTGTATAAATATTATTCAATTATTTATTCTTATATTTAAAAAGTATTAATTATCAAATAAATAAACTCAATAACTATGAAAAATATTATCTCTATCCTAATTTTGACTTGGGTATTTGCAGCTTGTAATTCGGATGGACTTGAGACACTTAATTTACAATCTCAAGGTGCTAATATCTCCATTAAAGCACCAGCAGATGCGGAAGTCAAATCTGCTCCCATAGGTTTTCGTAAAGAGATTACGGTGAAGCAGGATACGTATGATTTATTGATTTCGGTTGCACAAGATGTAACGCAGACTGCCGATGAATTGCATAAAAGTAATTTGGAATCAGTGAAAGGTTCTGAGGTTTTTTCGCGTATTGTTCAGGAGGATTCAGATGGTTTTATTTACGAAATTAATCAAGGTGCAGATAAAAATTATGACTTTCGATATATATATGTAAAGAATGGTGCAGCTTACCATTTTCGCCGCAATTTTGTGGGAGATTTTACATTAGATGAGGTCAAAAAAATGTATAATTCAGTAAAACAGTAAAGGTTTTTGGCTTACACCATGCGCTTGTGCCAACTATCGCCCAAGCGCACCTTCCAACGTTGGTCAAAATTGGCTTTTGTATTGACCAAATTATCGAAAACTATTGTATCGTCATTGATGTCGCCGGAGGCGTAGAGATTGGAAAACTGCTCACGGTCTATAGCGTGAACTGTGTTATCTTTTTCGTAAGTAAAAGTCATTCTATCGAACAAATCGACTTTATATGCTTGTTCAATTTCTTTGATAAAATGCACCGAACTATCTATGGAACAGCCACTTGCGCCGGCTTGACTTTCATCAACCATCAGCACAATAAAACGACTATGTAATACATCGCCCGTAGCTTGTAGAGCGCGATTGTGGCTCGCCCACTGTTGCGTGAATATGTTGATGTGCTGACGTATTTTCGGAATGTCAGCTTGCAAAAACGCCGTTTTGGATTGATAAACCCATACGCGCGATGTGGTGGGGAAAATGTCGAATTTATTTTGTGTAATCGTTAGTTGTTCGTTCATTTTTAATACAGTGTGCGGGCGCAAGCCGGAGGCGTTACGCTACGGTGTTAACAACTATCATTTCTGAAAGGTCATAGACCATTACTTTGTCTTCTTTTTCTTTGGCTTTTACGCCGTCGGACATCATTGTGAGGCAGAATGGGCAATTGACCGCTACGATGTCTGCGCCTGTTTCGAGGGCTTCTTCGATGCGTTCGATGTTGATGCGTTTGTCGCCGGGTTCGTCTTCTTTGAACATCTGTGCGCCGCCTGCACCACAGCATAATCCGTTGGTTTTACTACGTTTCATTTCCACCAAGTCGGCGTCCAATTGCGCCAATACATTGCGCGGTGCTTCGTAGATGCCATTGACACGTCCCAAGTAACAGGAGTCGTGATAGGTGATTTTTTTGCCTTTGAATGCACCGCCTTCACTCATTTTTACGCGCCCATCGTTGATGAGTTCTTGCAATAATTGGGTGTGGTGAACGACTTCGTAATTGCCACCAAGTGCCGGATATTCATTTTTCAAAGTATTGAAACAATGCGGACAAGCGGCGACTATTTTTTTGACTTTATACATATTTAAAGTCTCAATATTTTGCAATGCCGTCATCTGAAATACGAACTCATTGCCCGCACGTCGTGCCGGGTCGCCGGTGCAGCTTTCCTCGTTGCCGAGTATCGCGAATTTCATCCCCACATCGTTCAATATCTTCACAAATGCCTTCGTGACCTTTTGTGCGCGAGCATCAAAACTCCCGGCACAGCCTACCCAAAATAAGATTTCAGGTTCTTCTCCTCTTGCGGCGTAATCCGCCATTGTTTGTACTTTCATGTATAAGTTGCGAGTTACGAGTTGCGAGTTGCGAGTTACGAGTTACCGGAAATCTCGTAACCCACAACTCGCAACCCGAATTACTTAGAAATTCTATTAACTACTTCTGCCAATGCTGATGACATACCTTTTTCGAGATATTTTCTAATATTTTTCTTTTTATCTTCTACATCACCTTGTAATGAAAAAACGTATGGTGGTAAACGTAAGGCAAAAGTCTTGGAAACACTTCCCTCATGTTTTAGTTCGAAGAAAGAAGCCATCGCCATTGTACTTTCTTCATAACCGTAATGATGTAAACTTAGCCCCATAGCATATTCCTCACTATTAAATAATTTAATATCATAATAGAAAAATGCTTGTGGTTGTTTTTGGTCAAATTCATAATTATATTCTTTCGTGTATTGAGCTATTTGACCATTAAAATAACGGTTATTTTCATCGTCAAAATATACCTTTTGAACAGCTATTTCTGCATTACCATTCAAGTCGGCTTTTATGGTCTTTCTAAATTCATCTAAAACCTCACCACAATATTGAAATACAATCAGTTTGTTTTTTAATAATTCTGCTATAATCGCCGTATCATCCTTTTTTACCCGTAATTCCGCTGCTTTTTGGATGAGTATTTTACGTGCATCTTCTAAAGATATTGGCGTTATCTCTTTGACATTCAAAGCCTTCTCAATCGCCCTACGCTGTCCTTCGCCAAAATAATCCACCAAAGTTTGCGGCTTTCCGACATCTGCCTCGCGCAAGCCCTGAAAATAACGTATCACTTTTTCTTCTCTGCGTACTGTAATTGGAAAAAAACCGTATTTAATGAAAATCAAACTCGTCAGCAAACGCGCTACACGTCCGTTGCCATCTTGAAAAGGATGTATCGACACAAAGTTGTGATGAAACCAAGTACCGATAATCAAAGGATGTACTTCGCGCTCCACCAAATCATTATAAATCGTTACGAGATTATCCATTTCAGAAGCCGTTTGTTCGGGCGGACAATACTTGATAATCGTTCCGTCAGCTTTCGTCGGATTGTTTTCCCTGACCTTGAATGCGCCTTTTAATAGCTTGATTTTGAACTTATTACCAAATTGGTCGCGTCCTTCTGCGTCGTCTTGGTGGCGAGTGGTGAGGTGGTGCAATTCTTTGATAAAACCCGTCGTCAACGGACGGTTTTCTTTGACCACATCAAAAATAAAATTGACGGCATCCAGATGGTCATTTAAATGATTCATCAAATCATTTTCATCAATATTCGTATCGCCATGACTGAGAAAAGACTGCACAAAACCCTCTTTAATGAAGGTCTCCGTAATGCCTTTTTTCAAATCATATAAACCCTCTATCACGCCTGTCTCAATCGCATGTTCGCGTTTGAGTTGCTCTACAAACTCTTTGTATTCCAAAGACCTTTCCTCCAAAACCACCCTTCGCCGAAACCACGAAGCCGACAAATCATCCAAAATAGAGGTATCACAGACAGCCCATTCCTCAGTAAAGGTGACGGGATGCCATATACGATATTCCTTTTTTTCTTTCAATGTGTTGTGCATTGCGATTTCGTTATTTGGGTAAAAATACAAACTAATTTGTGAATGTACAATGTTAAAGTAACATTCAAATTTGAAATAGAGTTGCATTTAGTTTATTTTTACCAAATCTAAATACAAACTCAATTATGAAAACTATCATTCCACTTCTTCTACTTTTTGCTTTTCTTTTTTCCGCTTGCGAACGTGAATATCACGTTGAATTTATCGTAGATAATAATTCTAATAGAAAAATAAGCATCGTTTACGGTGATGACATATCCGGCTCATTGGATTCTAACTTTATTAATGGAGGGCAGGAACTTAGCTTTTTTATTGAAATGGGAACAGGCGAAACGACTCAAAATCGTATGAATGGTGTGAGTAAATTACCTTATTCATATTTTAATATAAAAGATATTGATGGTAATGAATTGATTCAAGACGAACAGGATTTTAGTCAATGGACTAAATATTATCCCGAAAAACGTCAAGGACTTGGACGTATCACATTTCGCATGAATAATTTTAGCTTTCAGTAAATACCTTTTATTATGAAAAAAATATTTCCTTTGTTATTACTTTGTCTATTATGGCTTGGCTGTGACCCTGCCTATGACGTTTTTTATTCCATTAATAATCAGAGTGATAATAAATTAACAATTGTCACCGATTATTCTATGGGTTTTAATTTTGACACAACAATTATTGCAAAATATACAAAAGTGATGTTGTACCATCATTCAGGAATAGGTGCTCGTACTCATAATGTTATTCAGGGAATTGAGTATATGCCTGAATATCAAATTTATAATCAAGATAATATGCTTTTCAATCGCGATATTACCAATATTGATTATTGGGATATTGATTGTAAAAAACCCAAGCAATGTGCAGGTACAGTCACCTTAACCGTCACCAATGAAGACTTTCAATGAAAAAAATCATCATCGCCGGTGGCAGCGGCTTTCTCGGTCAACATCTACTCGCTTACTTTTCCAATCTCGGTTATGAAGTCGTGATATTGAGTCGTGGCAAATCGCAGGGCGTATTCCGTCAGTGGGATGCCAAGACGCTCGGTGCATGGGCTTCGGAACTCGAAGGCGCACAAGCACTTATCAATATGACAGGGCGCACGGTCGATTGTCGTTATAACGAAAAAAACAAAGCACAAATCCTCAATAGTCGAATTGATAGTACACGCATATTGGGCGAGGCGGTACGTGCGTGTAGGCAGCCGCCCAAGTTCTGGTTCAACTCCTCTACCGCGACGATTTACCAACACACCGAAGGCAACGCACCCGCAAATACCGAACGCGAAGGCATCGTCGGCAGCGATTTTTCGATGAATGTAGCGAAGGCATGGGAACAAGAATTTTTCAGTCATGACACGCCCGATACGGTCAAAACTGCCTTGCGTACTGCTATCGCTATGGGCAAAGACAGCGGCGCATTTCCCGTCATGGCGAAGCTCGCACGGTTCGGATTATGCTCCCCACAAGGAACGGGAAAACAGTGGATTAGTTGGGTGCATGTGGAGGATGTTTGTCGCGTGGTGGATTTTTTGATGCAACATCCGCATGAAGGCGTGGTGAATGTAGTCGCCCCCTACCCTATTCAAAATCAGGATTTTAACCGTCTTTTAAAAGAAAAATTAAACGTACCATTCACCTTACCGCAACCGAAATGGCTCTTGGAAATCGGTGCATTCTTCATTCGTACTCAAACGGAATTAATCCTAAAAAGTCGCAAAGCCTATCCTGAACATTTATTAGAGGCAGGATTTACATTTAATTATGAAAAATGTGATGCGGCTCTTGATGATTTGTTAACGTAGCACCACTTCCTGTTCGTGCTGCGTGTGTATGTGTAAACCAAAAGTATTGCGCTACGGTCACATCAAATTAATGTTTGGTTCAAACCTGATGTTAGTATCTTCCTTCACCCAATCAAAATTTCTTGAGTAAACATCAAATATCCTGTCTCTTTTAATCTTATTTTTTGATATTTTCTGCATTTAATAACAATATATTTTCACGTTTAGTTCTGTTAAAGAAGGTTGTATTCAACGCCCCCTTCCGGTCGTCGGCAGCTAAAGATAGCTCGTACGAGTGGCGCGTTTACGCTCTCAAACGCCCAATACTCACCTCCGTCAACAACAGTCCAAGCGCAGTTACCGACAGGAAATAGACCACATCTTTGGTATCAATCACGCCCCGCGCCATAGAACTAAAATGGCTGTTGAAGTCGAGATAATTGAGGATTTGTCCGAGAAAACCGGGCATCGCGCCCGACACAAAACCAAAAATGTATTGAAACAAACCACCCACCACAAGCGCAAGCAAGAAAGCAACGATTTGATTATTGGTGATGCTACTCGCAAATAAGCCAATAGCGATATGCGCCGCACTCATCAAAATCAAGCCGAGATAGCCGCACCATATTGCGCCGTGGTCGATATTGCCGAGCCGCGCAACGGTGAAATAATAAGGCAAAGTAAAGGCTAAAGCAATGATTATCAAGAGCCAACACGATAGGAATTTTCCGATAACGAGTTGGCGGTCAGAGACGGCTTTGGTGAGGAGGAGTTCGATAGTGCCGACGCGCTTTTCTTCTGCCAAAAGCCGCATCGTGAGCGCAGGAATGAAGAGGAAAAGCAACAGGTACGCCCACGAAAAAAAGACGTACAAATCCGCCTGTCCGCGCATAAAAATGTCGCTGCCAAACATCCATGTAAAAAAGCCGCAAAAGCCCAAAAATATCACCAACATAATGTAGGCAATCAGCGAATCAAAAAAGGACGCAAGTTCGCGTTTTGTAATGGTTAAAATCGGATTCATATATCAATGAGTGAATGAGTGAATTTTGAATGAGTGAATTTTTTAAGTGCAAGTACAAGTGTCAAGTTCAATTTTTAGAAATTTGCTATGCAAATTCTTTTATATCTATTATCGGATTTGGCTTTGCCAAATCGCGTAGCTTGAACTTGCGCTTGATTCTTGTACTTGAACTTAATTCAACGTTAAGTCTCGGAAAATATCTTCCAATTTAGTTTCAAATGGAGTCATTTCGGTCAATGCCCAGCCGTTATCCACGCAGAGTTTGAAGACTTCGCGCTTGGAGGACATGTCTGTAACTGACTGAATTTCAAAGAAATTCGTATTAGAATCAACGACATCTACCAATTGTGTCGTATAAAGATTTTGCAAAGCCGCATAAATCGCATCGCTGCTACCGTCTTCGATACGAACGCGGAGAACTTCCTGCCCTTGCGCCTGTTTGCGAAGGGTGGCGGAGGTGCCGTCGGCGACGATTTTACCACGATTGATGATGAGGATGCGGTCGCAAGTTGCCTCGACTTCGGGGAGGATGTGGGTGCTGAGGATGACGGTTTTCTGTCGCCCGATTTGTCGGATGAGGTCGCGGATTTCGACGATTTGGTTGGGGTCGAGTCCTGTGGTGGGTTCGTCAAGGATGAGGATTTCGGGGTCGTGTATCATCGCTTGCGCCAAGCCGACACGTTGACGATAACCTTTAGATAGCTCGCCGATATTTTTGTGCTTCTCGCGGTCAAGTCCACATACGCGCACCATTTCGCGGACACGTTCCGGAATGCGGTCTTTGGGTACTTGCTGCAATGCCGCGCAAAATGCGAGGTAATCCAAAACGGGCATTTCCAAATAGAGCGGATTGTGTTCGGGCAGGTAGCCGATGTGTCGCTTGAGCGTATCGGCGTGTGCTTTGACGGATTTACCATTGATGATGATGTCGCCTTCGTGGACTTCTAAGAAGTTGGTTATCATCTTCATTGTGGTGGTTTTGCCCGCGCCATTTGGTCCGAGAAAACCGAGTATTTCGCCCGTTTTAACTTCAAACGAAATGTCATCTACCGCCTTTTGTGCGCCGTATCGCTTGGTCAGATTTTGTATTTTGATGTTCATGAATAGTCGATAGTCCGTAGTCGATAGTCCATAGCAAATGTAAGGAGTATTGACCGATGATTAAACTAAAAATAAAATGTGAAAACGAGGAGAACAAAGGTAAGACAAGAAAGCCCAAACCTCATGACCTCTCGTTTCGGAGGGCAAATTTAGGAAATTTTAGTTTTTAGAAAAAATAGTTGGGTGTTAAAACATTTTGAGATATAACAAAAAACCACCTTCTGAAAGAATCAGAAGGCGGTCCTCAAATTTGCACTTTATCAAAAGAGTGCCCAATATAGATACAAGAAAGCCGTCCCTTTAATAAATCTCTACACATCGGCTTTCTATTATTACAAAAGTATAACAATGGAACTCATTGTACAAGAAAAAGACGAATTTTTTTTTCATAACTCGCTAATTTTCTTTTATTTATGTTTTTGTATTAAAATAAAATAAAATGTGACTTATTCGTGTTGAATATGCTAAAGCAATTTTATTTTAGGTCGTTACGTGAGTTTGTAATACGTGCTTTTTTATGCTTCTTTTTCAAAATAAATTTTATAAAATTTCTGTAAGTGAAAGAAAATAAATAAATTGTTCCATAATGCACTGTAATTTTTTCTTTTTAAGGCTTTCCTGAAAAAAGGAAAAAGAACAAGTATAATGGCACAAGTTATTTATTTTCTTTCACTTACTACTCAGGTTCCCATTTAAATTATTGAAAGTAAAAATAAATATATAACTTTACACTGTGACAAAAGATGCTCAAATAGCGAAACTTTTATCAGAAAATGCTGCATTAAAAACAGATAATCTGACTTTGACTCAACGAGTAAACTCGTTGGAAGCCAATGTGTTACTACTATTAGAACAACTCGGCAATCAGTCGGTAAGTAAAGACTCTCATAATAGTCATAACCCGCCAAGTCAAGACAAATCTAAGCCCAAACGTAATACAAGTTTATGCAAAAAAAGTGGTCGTAAGCTTGGCGGACAAAAGGGTCATAAAGGACGCACCCTCTTACAAAGCACCAATCCTGACAAAACGAAGAACCTGAAGAGTGACTTTTGCGAACAGTGTGGCGAAGACCTCCGTAGTTGTAAACATGAGTTGGCTTCCGAACGTCAAGTTATAGAAATTCCTCCGATAAAGCCGCTTCACATAGAATACTTTCAATACGGTACAGAATGTCTTTGCGGTCACCACCAAAAGGCAGCCTATCCAGAACCAACGATTATATTTTTTCTATTTGGGAAAATTCACATATCGCCACCAAAGAACATTTTTATCATGTAGGCGTGAAAGAAAGCAATCGAAATGCCATGAATGAAGCCCTCGTTTCTAATGTCATTCTACGAAATTCAATCCTCACAAAAGATATGAAATTAAAAATAGATAATGGCGAATCCCCCATAATTTCCCAAGAAAAAATGTACGAAACCCCCACTCAATTAACACTAAAATTAGAAGAGAAAAAACAACGTACAAACCACGTCCCTCAAAATAATTTTTACGAAAAAAAACAGACACATAAGATAATAATTATTAGTGAACTCCGCGTATGTTTGGCAATTTCGTGTCCTTCGTGCGCTTCGTGGTTCAAATTAGGATAGAACAATGAAAAACACCACAACCATACTCTTAATCATCGGCATTATCATAGCCGTTAACATCTTGGGTAACAGGATTTTCCACCGATTTGACCTGACGGAGAATCGGGAATACACGATGAGCAAAGCCACCAAAAACATCCTTCGTAACCTCACCGAACCGGTGACGGTAACGGCGTATTTTACAGAGGATTTGCCGCCGCAATATGCCAAGCACAAACGCGATGTGCAGGACATGCTCATGGAGTACAACAGCATTTCGAAGGGCGATGTCGCTTACGAATTTGTGAATCCACTCACCGACGAGACGAAGGAACAGGAAGCCCTCCAAAACGGCATACAACCCGTACTCGCCAATATGCGCGAAAAAGACCAAGTGAAGCAACAAAAAATCTATATGGGCGCGGTGTTGCAAATGGGCGACCAAACCGATGTGATTCCCTTCATAGAACCGGGTGCGGCGATGGAATATTCCCTTTCGCGCAGTGTCAAAAAACTCGCCGTGATAGATAAACCCGCTGTCGGATTGGTGCAAGGACACGGCGAACCGGAGATGCAGGAAATGGCGCAAGTCTATCAGGAATTAAGCATTTTGTACAGTCTTCAGCCCGTCCAACTCTCCGAAAATATCCCTGCACAATATAAGACCATCGCGATAGTCGCGCCGAAGGATTCTTTTCCGATAAATCACTTTGCAGTCCTTGATGAATTTCTCGGACGTGGGGGCAACATTTTTATTGCGAATAATGCCGTTGCAGGCGATTTCAGCACAGCGCAAGGTACGGCACTCAACACCGGATTGGAGGGTTGGCTGCGCGACAAAGGATTGGTGATTGAGAACTCCTTTGTGACCGATTCCCAATGCGGTTCGATTACGGTATCGCGCGGCGGCGGCGGCTTTTTTAATATGCGCCAGCAGGTGCAATTCCCTTATTTACCGACGATTACGAATTTTGCTGACCACCCTTTGAGTAAGGGTTTGGAGCGTGTGACGCTGCAACTTGCCAGTCCGATGAGCTTTACGGGCGATACGTCGGGCGACAAGCAATTTACGCCAATTGCCTTTTCATCTAAAAAGTCGGGAACGGCGAATGTACCGCTTCAATTTGATGTAATGAAGCAATGGACAGACCGCGATTTTCCTTTACAAAATTTGGTCGTGGGCGGCGTGTTGGAAGGTAAATTTGTGGGCGATGCACTCGCTAAAATTGTGGTTATCGGCGACGGCGATTTTGCGATAAACGGCTCCGGTCAGCAACAACAACGCCTCGACCCCGACAACATCAATCTCATGGTCAACAGCATCGACTGGCTCTCCGACGACACCGGACTCATCGAACTCCGCACGAAAGGCGTGACCTCTCGCCCAATCGAACAACTCGAAGACGGTCAAAAGACGATGTATAAGTATCTCAATTTTCTATTGCCCGTTGGTTTGGTGATTTTGTATGGCTTTATTCGCGCTCAACGTAGGCGAGGGCGGCGTATGAAGCGGATGTCGGAGAGTTATGCGTAGGATAGAACGCGGATTTTACGGATTACGCAGATTAGCGCGGATTTTTTTGAGTCGTGAATAATATATTTTTTACAAAACAATAATATTGAATCTGTGTAAATCCGCGTTATCCGCAAAATCCGTGTTCCAACACAAAAAATATTGACATGCTTCATAAAGAAATTACTGACTTGATTATCAAATCTTTTTATAAGGTTTATAATACGCATGGTTATGGTTTTCTTGAGAAAGTTTACGAAAACTCAATGGTGCTTGAACTAAAAAATCATGGACTAAAATGTGAAACACAGAAAGCAATATCCGTTTTTTATGATGGGGTAATTGTCGGAAACTACTTTGCAGATATTATTGTTGAAAACAAAGTAATTCTTGAACTGAAAGCTACCGAAGCACTAAGAGAAGAACATGAAGCCCAGCTAATCAACTATTTGAGAGCTACGAATATTGAAGTTGGTTTATTGATGAATTTTGGTAAAGAAGCTGAATTTGTAAGAAAAGTATTCTCCAATTCTCGTAAAAAAAGATAGTTAGAACGCGGATTTAGCGGATAACACGGATACACGCAGATTTTTTATTTGTATCTGTGAAAATCCGTGTCATCCGCAAAATCCGCGTTCTACTCGTTCGTAACCAAAAAATTCGTGTAAATCCGCGTCATCCGCCAAATCCGCGTTCCATCATTTGTTTAATTTTTAAAACTATAAAACCTTGAACAATAAAGTATTATTCCTAATTCTCGCCACATTAGTCGGCGTATTTTTGTTATCAAAAGTATTAGATTCCGGCAAGCGCACCAAGAGTTTTAATTCAGAACTCATCGCTATTGATACCGCTACAATCACCTCCATCGTCCTCCATCCGAAGGCAGATAATCATGCCGAAGTTCGTTTAGAAAAATCCGATAATACATGGTCAGTCAAGCGCGGAAGCGAGAGCTACGCAGCCGACCAAGCCGCCGTCAGTGCCTTACTTCCGAGCCTTGCCGAAACGAAGGTCAAACGCCTCGTAGCCCGCAGCTCCGACAAGTGGGAACAGTACGAAGTCACCGACTCACTCGGCACGCGCGTACAGGTGAGCGCAGGTACGAAATCGCTCGCAGATTTTGTCGTCGGTAAATTTAATTTCCAACAACAGCCGCAGAGTATCACGTCATTTGTGCGGAAAAGTAAAGAGGATGATGTGTTTGTAGTGGACGGCTTTTTGAGTATGTCCTACAATCGCGGTTTGGATGCTTGGCGCGATAAGTCGTTTGTCAATGTTGCGCCCGAAAATATCACCCGCTTGGAGATGACCACGCCGGATGGTACGATCACTTTTGAAAAGACGCTCAACGCTTGGTCGGCAAACGGAAAGGCATTGGATTCGCTTAAAATGGCGAATTATTTAAATGGATTTAAAAGCATGAAAATCAGCACATTCGACAAATTATTTGAAGATGCTGCACCCACACATCAACTCACCATTTCCGGGAATAATATGTCGCCAATTGAAGTCATTTGCTTTGAAGGAAAAGAGAAAGGCACATACATTTTGAATTCTAATCAGCACGAAAATAATTGGGCAGGAAGTGATGCGGAAGGTTTGTTTAAGCAGATTTTTGCAGATGCTTTGGAATTGAAATAGAGGATAGATTTTTTTAAAATAAGTTGACACACATTTTGGAAATGCCTGTCAACTTATGTTTATAACTTTACTCACCAATTAGGTTTAGCCCTCGTACCCATGCAATCGCCCAAATAAAAATCAGAAAAGCTGCCGGTCCTACAAAAGCTTGATGAACAGGGTCAGGATGCGCCATGTGAAACATAATCGCACCACCAAAATAAGCACTCAACAACAAAGCACCCAATCTCATAGTTTTGGGTATTACGAAGAGAATCAGAGAGATTAATTCGCCTATACCGATGATGGTTACCCAATTTTGTAAGTTGTGCGAACCGAGTAATGTGGTAACTTCTTCACTACCCAATAATTTACCTGAAGCACTGCCCAAAAGTGCCAATGAGAGCAAGCCCGTCAATACCCAGCCGATATTTTTTCTTGTTAGATATTTCTTCATTTTTGTCCTGATTAATTTAAAAAAACGAAATATACGTCAAAGATTCCATATAGACAACAAGTCTATCTTGGGTCTGCCTTTTTTGCCGATATATTTGACTTTTGCTTTGTCTAATCTTAGCTTTTTTACTGCTGATGTGTTTTTATCAAAGGCGCAGATTGAACACAAGGTCAAATCCTAAATTTTCTCAACCAAATCTCAAAAAGTGGTACGCGTAGTTTCCAATGCTGTGAAGAATGTCGCGCCGATGAACATAGACGCCACATTTTCCTGATGCTGACTAAAACTACGCATCGCGCCCAGCAATTGTGCCGTTTTTTATGGGGCTGTATTCATGGAGTTTTATTCATCCATAATCTTCAAAACAGCCTCTGTAATTCTAATTATAACTCTTGATTCTTCCTCGAACGCAATCTTGCCAAGTTCCTTTTCCTTATTTACACGGGTGACTTGTTGCAACAGTAAAATTAATTCATTGTATTTTTTGTTATTATTATGATACTCTGGCTTGCTCAATAATTCATCAATAACGCTTAGTAATTCTCCTTTAGCTACCTTCTTTTTTAGGTCAATATTTGAGTATGATATTTTGAAGATATTATTATCGCTTATTCCGTTTGCTTCATCCATTAAAGGGATTTTTTGAAATATTTTGTTCAATCTTGTAAGATACTTATCCACTTCTGATTTGGAGTCATTAATACGTTCTTCAATTGTCGGAGTTCTTGGTGTTACGCTTCCGATAGTGTACATTGGAGACCAGTCATACTCGTTAAAATATCTATTCTGTTGTTTGTTGAATGAAGTTCGAAGCAACTCAAGATTGAAATCATGCCAGAAATCTCTATCCTCATTAAGTTTTATAAGTTCTTGAAAATCAGAAATTTTTCTTTCAAAAAGCTCTTCTCCTATCCCAATTCTTTCTTTGATTAATGCCTTAAATTCCTCCTTAGATTTAATAAGGTAAGTTCTATCTAAATTTGAGTTACTTTTTCGTGCCATACGATATTTTTAATATTAATAAACGTTTTTATTTTTTAAATCTATTCAATTCAATCACCAACTCATGCACCGTAGTAAGAGGGTTTTTATCTGCGTGGGCTTTATCATTATCGTTATACTTTCCTTTCAATGTGATTGCTCTTTTAATCGCATCATCTTGTTTCGACAACAATAAATCATACATCTTTTTGGCGATTTCGCGGTTTTTATCGTAGCGTTCTCCGGTGTGATGTTCTATTCTTTTGTTATACCAATCCCGTAATTCCTGTGCGTGACAGTCTTGAAAATGAAGCACATACCACAACTCAAAAGCATCATTCGAGACTGCCCATTTTAGGTTGTTTTTTTCGGCTTTCACAATGGCATTATTATAATCCTCTTTTTGCTTAGGCTGCTTATTCCCGTCATAATCATAATCAAATACGACCCATATTTGGTCTTTTGATTTTTTAGTGATTTTGTTTTCTCGCTTGTACTTCAGTGCTGTTTCTACTAAAGTCATTTTTGTCTGCCCATATCCTTTACAATGCGCCATATTCGGAATCGGAAACTGATTGAAATATAGCGGTTCCGTATTCGCACCCTCACAAAATATGTGAAATGCCGGTTTTTGTTCCCGTTGCCTGTCTTTTCGTTTTCCGCCTTTATGCCTGCGTCCGCCTTTATCTTTTTTAGACATCTAATAATACTTTTTCAAGTTGGTTTAAATTAGGTATTGCACCATAGTTTCCTTTCAGATAATTTCGCTCAAACAGGTCTTTTGACCGTACACCTTTTATATCCGACAAATCGTAAATTTCGCTGTCTCCTTCATCTGATTTTTCCAAAAAAGTAATTTGGTCGCGCCTCAATAACTCACTGTCCATCAGATTAGTATCGTGTGTGGCAAAAATTAATTGCGCTTCTTCGTGTGCATCCGGCGATTGAAATAATTCTATAATTTTTCTGGTTAATTTCGGATGAAGTAGTGCATCCATTTCATCTATAATGAGTGTGTTTCCTTCCTTGATACTTCTGTAAATAATACATGAAAAATCAAATACTTTTTTGGTTCCTGCCGCTTCTTCATTTTCCAGTATAAAGGGGATTTTGTCATCATTAATTGTCCTAAAGATGATAGGTATTTTATGCGTTTGACCATCTGGTGCAACAGCTTTTCTAAGTTCTGAATCTACTATGCTACCGTCAATTTCATGAAGCAATTTAACTACCCAATCTTTAAATGTATCATCATTCTCAAAGTTGTGTATGGTCTGCATAAACAAAGGGTTACTAAGTCTACTTCTTGCAGGCAGATTAGGCATGATAATTATTTTACCAGTTATACGTTCTTTGACTAGAGAAGATATGGGAGAACTTAATTGGTCTAGCACTGAAATAACTAATGTCTTTTCGGTAAACATTTTAATTCCTTGCTTGAGAATTTTTCCTTCCTTAAAAGTAGTCTCATTTAATTCAGTAAGTTGCTGCCCCTCTCTCTCAAATAGAACAACTTCTTTTTCTCTTTTCAAGTAGAGCCATTCACGATGAACCTTCTCTGTATCTACCTCAAAACCATATCTATACTTATTACCTTCGTGTAAGAATATGATTTGGAAATAAGAAGGTTGAGTGATAAGTTCTGTATCTAGTCTATATGGTGAAATAAATTCTTGAAAGATTTCATCATCCTTTAAGTTCTTATCTAATATCTTCCAGACTGCAACCAAGCCTAAAATTAGATTGGATTTTCCGGAGGCATTCGCTCCGTATATTGCTTTTGTTTTAACTACGCGATAGTCCCCCTTTATTTTAACTACTCTAACAATACTCTCGTCATCTTCCTGTTCGTTGGATGCATCCAAAGAAAAGATTTGTAATTCTTTGAATGATTTAAAATTTTGAATAGCAAATTCTAATAGCATAATACAGTTGTTTCGTTTATTTACCACAAAAGTAAATATTTTTTTTCATAAAATTAATTTTTAAAGAACGTTTTTGGTTATTTTTTTACAAAAATACTGCTTTATATTTTTTTATCAAAAACAAGCGCTTTGCTCCCTTCCGGTCGTCGGCAGCTAAAGTCAGCCGGTACGGGGAGGTCTTGTTTCCCACTCAAATTTTCCTTACATTTACAATATGACACAACATTTGGACGACAAAAAAAACGCACCATCCGCGAGATAATGAAGATAAATGATGTATCTTTAGAGTATCTTATCACCAACAAAAGACAGTTTTTATGAGTACAATAGAAATGAAGACACAAATCTATGACTATGTGGAGCAATTGCAAGATGATAATTTTGTGCAAGCTATACATGCCATGTTGGATGCTTATGTGTCGAAGCAAAAAGACCCGGTTATTGGTTACGAATTGGACGGCACACCACAGTATGCCTCTGAAATGAGGGCAGTATATGACCGTCGTGTAGAGGCAGTAGAACGCGGTGAATACATTACATTGGAAGAACTTGAAGAAAAATCAAAAACATGGACGAAACCTACCGCGTAACTATAGACTATGAAGCCGAAGAAAAGATTGCCAATATTGTAAAATATCTGACCGAAAATGCTTCTCCACAAACTGCCGAAAATGTAAGGGCAGGGCTTTTTGAAGCTATGAAAGGACTGCGTATCATGCCCGAAAGTTAGGGCTTATTGCCTTACGTAAGCTCCAAAGAAAAAACATATCGTCGTATGTTGAAATGGTCATACCTGATTAGGCAATTCCCATGAATAAATTAAACAATTTATCCATGGGAATTACCTTATTTTTTATATCAAAGAAGATGAAAAAGAAGTTATCGTAGTTGACATTACTCATTCCAGCCAAGACCCTCAACGTCTGATTGATAAATTTTCCGATTGAATTACCGTTTTACATGTAGCTTCCTTGCAGTCGTTAGTAGTTGAAGACATAGCCATTACGGAGGAGAAACACAAATTTAATTCAAAACAATTTGTTTCAATCTCTTGTTTTTCTCTCAAAATTTACTTACATTTGCCCCAATAAAAAAACCGTAGAGACGCGATTAATCGCGTCTCTACGTGTGAAATTTGGAATTTGTTTTTTGGGATTTGGAATTTTAAAAATATATGGCGCAACAAGTAACATACACAGAAGACAACATACGTTCACTAGATTGGAAAGAACATATCAGGATGCGTCCGGGTATGTACATTGGTAAGTTGGGCGATGGTTCTTCGCCGGATGACGGGATATATATATTGGTCAAAGAAATCATCGACAACTCTATCGACGAATACGTGATGGGGCATGGCAAAGTCATCGAAATCAAGATAGAAGATGGTGCAGTATCGGTGCGTGATTTTGGGCGTGGGATTCCTTTAGGCAAGGTCGTGGATTGTGTGTCGCGCATCAATACGGGCGGAAAATACGACTCCAAAGCCTTCAAAAAATCGGTGGGTTTGAATGGTGTGGGTACGAAGGCGGTCAATGCTTTGTCCGATTATTTTAAAGTGCAATCGGTACGAGATGGCAAGACAAAAATTGCCGAATTTGAACGCGGAGAAGTGATAAATGATGCCAAAATCGGCAAGTCGAAAGACGAAAACGGGACGTATATGGAGTTCAGACCCGATGCGTCGATTTTCAAAAATTACCGCTATATACCAGAGTATTTGGAAAACCAATTGTGGAATTACGTTTACCTAAATGCAGGGCTAAAAATCCTTTTTAATAAGAAATCGTTTTACTCTAAAAACGGTCTGCTCGACCTCCTCACTCGCAAGACGGCGAAGGAGGAATTGCGCTACCCGATTATCCATCTAAAGGACGAAGACATCGAACTCGCCCTCTCGCATGGCAATCAATATGGCGAACAATATTACTCATTTGTCAATGGTCAATACACCACGCAGGGCGGTACGCATTTGCAGTATTTCCGCGAGGCATTGGTCAAAACGATACGCGATTTTTTCGGGAAAAGCTATGACGCGACAGACATTCGCGCCTCTGTCGTCGGTGCGATAAGTGTGCGTGTAGAAGACCCGATTTTTGAATCCCAAACCAAAACCAAACTTGGTTCGCAAAACATGGGACCGGACGGACCAACGGTGCGTAGTTTTATCAATGATTTTATCAAAAAACACCTCGACAATTTCCTACACCAAAACCCCGATACGGCAAACGCACTTCATAAACGCATCATTCAATCAGAACGCGAGCGCAAAGAAATCGCCGGCGTAAAAAAACTCGCCAATCAACGCGCCAAAAAAGCTAACCTCAATAATAAAAAGCTCCGCGATTGTCGCGTTCATTTTGCCGACAAAAAGAAAGAAAACCACTTAGATACGACCTTGTTTATCACAGAGGGCGACTCGGCAAGTGGTTCGATTACGAAGGCACGAGATGTACAGACCCAAGCGGTATTTAGTTTGCGTGGTAAGCCGCTAAATTGCTTTGGTCTGACCAAAAAAGTGGTCTACGAAAACGAAGAATTTAACCTCCTCCAACACGCTCTAAATATCGAAAACGGCGTAGACGAGTTGCGCTATAATCGCGTCGTGGTCGCTACGGACGCCGATGTGGACGGGATGCACATTCGCCTACTATTGTTGACGTTTTTCCTCCAATTTTTCCCCGACCTGGTACGGCAAGGACATTTGTATATTTTGGAAACGCCATTATTCCGCGTTCGCAACAAAAAAGAAACTATTTATTGTTATTCTGATAAAGAAAGACTCGCTGCTATTGCAAAACTCAAAGGAAATCCCGAAATTACACGTTTTAAAGGACTCGGTGAAATTTCGCCGGATGAGTTTGGCGGATTTATCGGCGAAGATATACGCCTCGAACCCGTCATTGTGCAGGAAGATTCCGATATTGGCGCGACACTTTCGTACTACATGGGCAAAAACACCCCAGCAAGACAGGTCTTTATTATTGATAACCTGAAAGTAGAATTGGACGAAGTGGAGGCGTGAAAGTAGCGAGTTCCGAGTATCAAGTAGCGAGTTTTTTAGCGTGTTATTTTTTTATTTAAAAAATTAAAAATGAAATATTTACTCTCCTTAATTTTGGTTTTTGGTTTAGGCTTTACTTTAATCAGTTGCAATAACAGCGATTCTTCTGCTGTAAAAATCGAAAAAGCGACCGACAAAAACGGTAAAGAATATAAATCTTCCTACATCTGCCCGATGTCTTGCAAAGGCAGCGGCAGCGACCAGCCCGGTATATGCCCCGCTTGTAAAATGAACTACGTTGCAAGTGCGTACAAACATATAAACAACAATAGCAGTCATAACCACGATCACAGTGGACACGACCATAGTGGTCATAATCATGGTGGCGTTCCGCACGACCACGATGGCGATGGAAAACCGGATCATTGATAAGTGCAAGTTCAAGCACAAGTATCAAGTTCAAGAAAACATTTTGGCTACGCCAAAATTTGAACTTACACTTAATTCTTGTGCTTGAACTTCATCGACTCGTGTATAGAACTGGCAGAAGCATTAGATTCAGATTCTAATATTTTCTTTCACCTAATACCACCTCTCTTTCTAAAAAACCATGTCCGGTATCTACCTTCATATTCCATTTTGCAAACAGGCTTGTCATTATTGCAATTTCCATTTTTCGACTTCTTTGAAGTACAAATCAGATATGGTTACAGCAATCATAAAGGAAATTGACTTACGAAAAAAGGAATGGAAAGATGAAACGGTCAGTACAATTTATTTTGGCGGAGGCACACCTTCTTTGTTGACTATCAATGAATTAGACAGAATATTTGATGCACTAAATCAGGCTTTTCATCTTAGCCCAAATATTGAAATTACTCTCGAAGCTAACCCTGACGACCTCAGCAAAGAGAAGCTCAAAGCCCTAAGTCAATCTCCGATTAATCGCCTATCAGTCGGCATACAGTCCTTTGCAGAAGCCGACCTCCGTTACATGAATCGCGCACACAATGCAGATGAAGCACACACTTGCTTGGAAAACGCCCTCGAAGCCGGATATACCAATCTCACTGCCGACCTCATTTATGGTACGCCGGGTATGAGTGATGTACAATGGCGCAAAAACCTCCACACACTTTTTAATCTGAATATACTGCACATTTCTTGCTACGCATTGACGGTGGAAGAAAAAACCGCTTTGGCTCATTTCATCAAAAAAGGAAAAACTACACCCGTAGATGAAGCTCAAACTGCCCGACAATTTGAGATACTAACACAGGAAATGACAGCCAATAATTATGAACATTACGAAATCTCAAATTTCTGCAAATCAGGTAATTATAGCAAACACAATACAGCTTATTGGCAAGGAGAAAAATATCTTGGTATTGGTCCGGCGGCACATTCTTTTGATGGTTATTCACGGAGTTGGAATGTAGCCAATAATGCACAATATATGGCTGCTATTCAAGCAGGAAAGCTACCTTTTAAAGTAGAACAGCTTTCAAATAATGACCGTTTTAATGAATATTTATTGACAGGATTGCGAACAAAATGGGGTTGTGATTTAAATAAAATACGCACATACAACGATACATTTGTGCAGCATTTTTTACAAGCCGTTCAACCTTATTTAAATAAAAAAATGATTCTACGAGAAGGCGATATTTTCCGATTGAGCAATCAAGGGAAGTTACTATCTGATGGGATTATTAGCGATTTATTCATCGTGTAATTGTCTGATTTTCGGTTCATTACATTCTCAACTATTCTCCTCAACCACCGCTTCCGCAAAAACACCGAGAATTTCTAAGGCTTCTTTAGAAGCAAGCTGTTCTGCACTTTTTTTACTAAAATCTTCTGCTGTTGCTTTCTCTTGTTCATCAATCAAAACAGACACCTTAAAGCGGTCTCGATTGTCAAATTTAAATTTAGAATCGACACGATAAGAAACTACCTTATTTGTTTTTTGACACCATTCGAGAAGTTGACTTTTGTAGTTATCGTCATAGGTTTCGAGTTGGCGAATGTCAAGATAGCCTCGTAGAATTTTGTATATCACAAAACGGCGAGTACGCGCATAGCCTACATCAAGATACACCGCTCCGACCAATGCCTCCAGTGCATTGCCCAACATGGAATGACTCACATTATCAACTCCGTTTTGAATGAGAAATACATCCAATCCCATTTGGTCTGCAATATCATTGAGAGATTTACGCTTAACGATTTTGGAGCGCATTTTGGTAAGAAAACCCTCATTTCTACTAGGATATTTTTTGAATAAATACTCTGCTACGATAGTGCCGAGTATAGCATCGCCGAGGTATTCCAGACGTTCATTATTCTGGCTGATACGGATGCCATGTGCGTAAGATTTGTGAAGAAAAGCTAATTTATATAAAGGAAGATTCGCCGGAACAAAACCTATCAAGCTGGTCAATGTTCTGACAAATGTTTTGTCTGTTGAAAAATAATAATTATAAATTCTTCTAATAAATCTTACTACAATCAAATCAATGATTTTTAAACTTGGAGTTGAGTATATTTTTACAATTTAGGACTTTTTTATTTCTCGTGTGCCTTTTTTGCAAAAAAATATATGATACTATCTATAACTAACTGACTATCAAGCTATATTTTTTATTACGCGTTATATTTTTTGAATAAGATTGACGTATTATGCCCCCCAAAACCAAACGTATTATTCAATGCTGCGCGTACGGATCGCTCTTGCGCATGGTTGAGCGTAAGGTTAAGTTTTGGGTCAATATCCGGGTCAATTGTGCTATGATTAATGGTTGGAGGAATCACATCATTTTTGACTGCCAAGATGGTCGCTACCGACTCAATCGCTCCGGCAGCACCCAGCAAATGCCCCGTCATTGATTTGGATGAACTAATATTAAGTTGATAAGCAGCTTCGCCAAATACTTTCTGAATCGCTTTAATTTCAGCCACATCGCCGAGTGGTGTAGATGTACCATGAACATTGATATAATCCACATCATCTACCTTCATCTTAGCATCCTCAATAGCAAGACGCATGACTTCCGAAGCTCCTACTCCATCAGGATGTGGAGCAGTAATATGGTAAGCATCAGCCGTCATAGCACCGCCGCCGACTTCTGCATATATCGTCGCACCGCGCTTACGGGCATGTTCGTATTCTTCCAAAATAATCGCTCCTGCTCCTTCTCCAAGTACAAATCCGTCGCGCTCTTTGTCGAAAGGACGCGAAGCTGTAGCTGGCTGATCATTTCTCTGCGAAAGGGCTTTGACCGCATTGAATCCGCCGATACCCGTTTCTGTAATCGCTGCTTCTGAGCCACCCGTCACGATGACATCTGCACGTCCCATTCTTATGTAATCAAAAGCATTGATCAGCGCATGAGAAGATGAAGCACAAGCCGAAACCGTAGCATAATTGATGCCTCGTAATCCGTACTTAATCGAAATATGACCGGGTACAATATCAATAATCATTTTCGGAATCAAAAAAGGATTGAATCGAGGCGTACCGTCCCCTTCTGCAAAACCCATGATTTCTTCCTGAAGCGTCACAAAACCACCCACACCAGAACCCCAAATGACTCCCGCACGTAAGCGATCAATTTTTTCCATATCAAGCGCAGAATCTGCTATCGCTTCGTCTGCCACAACAATAGCATATTGTGCAAAAAGGTCGAGACGACGAGCATCTCTACGATGAAAATGCGCCGAAGCATCAAAGCCTTTGAGTTCACATGCAAATTGAGTTTTAAACTTTGTGGCATCAAAATGAGTAATCGAAGCTGCTCCGCTTTTCCCTTTGCAGAGTGCTTTCCAGTAGGCTTCTGTCGAATTGCCGATAGGTGTGAGTGCGCCGAGTCCGGTAACAACAACCCTTCTATTCATGGATGAAAAATTTTAAAGATATACTCCAATAGAGTATAAGTAATAAGGGAAGAGAAAGAGCAGGAAGGCAAGATTAAAACATTAATAATACCATCTGCCCACAGAATAAAAAGTACAGGACATCAAAAAAATTGATGTCCTGTAAAGGTTTTGTTTTGAGCAAAAAAGAATTTTTATAGTCAAATCATCCTGCTTGTTCGCCCTTATCCTTTTCAAGATAATTAACACATTGACCGACGGTCTGGATTTTTTCGGCTTCTTCATCAGGAATTGAAATGTTAAATTCTTTTTCAAATTCCATGATAAGCTCAACGGTGTCCAGTGAATCGGCACCTAAATCATTGGTAAAACTGGCTTCCATAGTCACTTCTGACTCGTCAACGCCGAGTTTATCGATGATAATTTTGGAAACTCTTGACTTAATGTCTGACATAATATTTTTTACATTAATTCAAATTGCAAAAGCAATTTGAGCCTTATTAGAATAAAACGCAAAGAACGGGATAAACCCTTTGATTACCAAAAAAATACGCGCATAAATCATTTTGTTTTGTTCAAAATAAAAAAAGTCTGCCATAAGGCAGACTTTTTTAATTCTTTCAATAACAAACAATTAATCGAAATTAATTACTTGAACATAGCACTTTTCTTGAACTTCTTGATTAGCAAGTAGTAGAAAATAGCACGGTGCTTGTTGCGATTGGAACTGCCAAAGGTATCAACTACCTCTTGAATGGCATCATCTAATTTCGGAGAATCTTTTAACCCTAATTTCTTAATCAAAAAATTCTTCTTAACAAGCTCCAATTCAGTAGCATCCCCCGAAGAAACAGTAGAAGCATCTTTTTTATAAAGTGCAGGACCACACGCTTTAGCAGCAGCTTTCAAAAGGTCTTTATCAACCTTTTTGATGCCGAGCTTTTCGGTCATATTTTCTTCGTACTTAGCTAACAATTCATCAAGTTTACCCATGATGTATTTTTAAATATTTAGTGGTGAATAAAAAAAATCAGTGCAAGTATAATCATTCCAATTAATTATTCACATTTTTTTTCCAACAAAACCACTATCTTGCAACTTATTTTTAAATAAATGCTAAGAATGAACGTTTTTTATATAAAAAACGTTTCATCGTACCGATTCATTAGTCCATTTTTTTACACGTTTTTATTTTGTAAATGTGTAAAAATGCACAAACAAACAGATTACGAATCAACGAATACACAAGACAATAAATCAGAAATATACGAATAAGAAATTTATGCATCAATACATCAAAGAAATCGCCACGCATGAGGGCAAGCAAGCTACACTTAAAGGTTGGGTGGCGAACATCAGAGAGAGCAAAACCAATATCTTTGTCGTCTTGCGTGATGGTACGGGATTTATGCAATGTGTCATCGGATTGGACGGTGTAGGCGAGGAGCAATTTGAAGCTGCCAAACGACTGAATCTCGAAAGTTCGCTTGCCCTCACGGGCAATGTCATCAAAGACGAACGACAAATGGGTGGCTACGAACTCCAAGCTACTTCGCTTGAGGTTTATAACTATGCCAAAGAATATCCTATTAAGGTCAATGAAAACGAACATGGTGTTCGTCACTTAGCAGATCGTCGTCACCTGTGGCTGCGCTCTAAGCGTCAATGGGCGGTCATGCGCGTGCGAAACCAAATCATCATGGGCATCCATGAGTTTTTTCAAAATAAAGGTTTTGTGCAAATGGATGCGCCGATTTTTACCGGCAATGCCTGTGAAGGTACGACCACGCTTTTTGCAACTGACTTTTTCGGAGAAGAAGCCTTTCTTTCGCAGTCAGGGCAACTGTACGGTGAAGCGATGGCGATGGCGCAGGGTTTGATTTATACTTTCGGTCCGACCTTCCGTGCTGAAAAATCGGATACACCAAGACACCTCGCCGAGTTTTGGATGATAGAACCCGAAATGGCATTTTACGATAATGCAATGAACATGGATTTGATAGAAGGTTTTATCAAACATGTCATCAATCGTGTCATCGAAAAGTGTCCCGTAGAGTTGGAAGCCTTAGAGCGCAATGTCGAACAACTTGCGAAGGTCAATCAAGAATTTCCGCGTGTACCTTATACTCACGCAGTCAAAATATTGCGTGGCGAACAAGATGTCAATGGCAAAAATGCTATTGCCGTACAAGAAACCGACCTCGCTGCCGCCAAGCAAGGCATTGAAGACAATCTGAAAGACATTGCCGAGCGCGAAACTGCCATAAAAGCAGGCATGAAGAAGGGCGCACGCAAATTCAACGAAGCCAAAATTGCTGCCCTCCGTAAAGAAATCTCCATGATGGAAGAGCAGGTTCGCAATATTCCGAAATGGATTGAATCTGCCAAAAACTTTGAAGACGGAGAAGATTTCGGTGGTTCGGACGAGACGGTACTCACTCGCGTATTTGATGCGCCTGTGATGGTTTATAATTGGCCCACCAAAATCAAAGCCTTTTATATGAAAGAAGTCGAAGGCGACCCAGACCACGTAAAAGGCGTGGACTTACTCGCACCGGAAGGCTACGGCGAAATCGTCGGCGGTTCGGAGCGAGAGACGGATATCGACATCCTCATCCGTAAGATAAAAGAACATGACCTTCCGATGGAAGAGTTTGAATGGTATTTGGATTTGCGTCGCTTCGGATCAGTGCCTCACGCAGGTTTCGGGCTGGGACTAGAGCGTATCGTGCGTTGGTGTTGTGACCTCGACCACTTGCGCGAGACTATTCCATTCCCACGTCGATATGGACGGTTATTTCCTTAACGGCAGACGACAAACGGTGGACGGCAGACGATAGAACATTTTTCCGTGTATTTTTTTTATAAAAAACGCTTACAAAACATTCAAATGATTGGAGTTTACACTTCAGTCATTTGACAAGCTATACAATATCAAAGTTCAAATACCTTTTCCAACATCAAAACATAGTTCATGTATAAGGCTAAAATCTGCTTTATCTGTGGCTCCGTGCAGTCCGTTTAAATGGTGACTTTAGTGCATTAGGGGGAACGAAAAGTCGTTTTTATAATATGTTTTTAAAATTGAAGGGGAAGCGTGAGTCGGCGGACATTTTGAAAATGTCAGGCGACAGTATTTACTCACTAAATAATGACAATCAATTATTTATAAAGTAAAAATTAATTTATTTAAAACAATTTAAATCAAAATGTAAATATATCTCGCCTGACATTTTGAAAATGTCCGCCGAGTAAGACTTCTTAAAAATCTAAAAATCAATATATTACGCATTATGAAAACGACTTTTCGTTCGCTCTGTTTAGTGCATCAACAAAATCCCGATAGCCATCCATCGTTTACCGTTTGTCGTCCATCGTCAGTCGTCTGCCGTCAGTCGTTTGCCGTCCCCTTCATGCAACCTTTCAAAAACTATCTTGTCTTTTATATTTCGTCCTTTAATACGTCTTATAAATAAGTAAAATCAGATATTCAATAAATATCTTTCTTTGTCGAAGAAAAACGTATTTCTGACGAAAAAAGTAGGTTAAACCGGTGACCTTATACACCTTTGCAACATGATAAAACATAGGGATACCCCGCTTCCTATTAAACTTAAAATCACAAAACTATGTCAAGAGTATTTATTACTTTAATGGTATTTCTATGTACCAGTCAAATGCAAGCCCAGAGTCTTGGGAAAATCACTGGAACTGTATATGATGCTGATAATCAGCCTGCTTTGTATGCTAATGTCATTCTACAAAACCCTGCGGACAGTAGCATGGTCAAAGGCGCAATTACGAATGACGACGGTGAATTTGAGTTGGTATCCATCCCTTACGGCTCGTATCAATTAATGGTCAATTACATCGGTTTTGACAACTATTATTCGGATGTTTTTAAACTAAATTCAGCCAACTACGAAAGCCCTCAAATCACACTTCAAGCAGTAGGTACACGACTCGACGAAGTCACCGTTACTGCCCAGCGTCCGATGATAGAAATGAAAGCCGACAAGGTCGTTTTCAATGTATCAGGAACAGTCAATTCAAGCGGTGACAACGCATTGGAACTACTCCGTAAATCGCCCGGTGTGATGATTGATAATAATGAAAATGTCAACCTACTCGGTAAAAGCGGTGTCAGGGTTTATATTGATGGAAAAGAAAGTCCACTGAGTGGTGAAGACCTCGCCGCTTATCTCAAATCATTGCAAGCTGACCAGATTGATGCCATCGAACTCATCACCAATCCTTCTGCCAAATACGATGCCGAAGGCAATGCAGGTATCATTAATATCAAGCTCAAAAAAGACAGCAATATTGGTTCTAATGCCAATTTCAGTCTCGGGTTTTCGCAAGGCATCAAACGACAGTACAATGGTTCGGTCAACGCTAATTACCGTAACAAACAGCTCAATGTTTTTGGAAATTACAGCTATTACAATGGCGAAAGTGTTAATTTTATGAACCTGTACAGGGAGCAAAATGGTGGTGTATATGACGGAGATACAGACATGTCCAGTCAATGGCAAGGACATAATTACAAATTGGGTACTGATTTTTTCATCAACAAAAAAAATACAGTTGGTTTTTTGGTCAACGGTTCAACCAATACCTCCGATTTTTTCAGCGATAGTGAAACACTCATTTCTGCGATTGGTAGTTCGCAGCTTGATAGTACTTTGATAGCTGGTGCAACCGACGACGGCAAACGCAACAACAATAATTTCAACCTGAATTACCAATTTGACAATGGAAAAGAACGTACTATAAATATTGATGCCGATTACGGCGTTTTTAGAAATAGAACATTGGATTTTCAACCTAATGTCTATCTAAAACCAAATAGAATTGATACATTAAACGAACGAAACTACGCCACAGTAGCTCCCACCGATATTGATATTTACACATTTAAGGTAGATTATGAACAAGCCGCTTTGAATGGAAAAATCAGCACAGGAATCAAAACAGCCTATGTAGCAACGGATAATACATTTGACTTTTATGATGTAAAAGATGCTATTCGTAATTTAGATGAAGAGCGAAGCAATCAATTTACGTATAAAGAAAATGTCAATGCAGCTTACCTCAATTATTCTACTCAAATCAAAAAAATAGGTATCAATGCAGGTTTGCGAATGGAACAAACCAACTGGCAAGGTCAGCTGATGCCTTACACCGAAGAAGGTGGCAGAACGGATAAAGATAATTATGTCGATTTTTTCCCTTCGGGTGGTCTGTCATGGCAAATGAATGAAAAAAATAGCTTCAATCTGACTTACAGTCGTCGTATCAATCGACCTTCATATCAAGACCTCAATCCCTTTGAAAGTAGGTTGGACGAGTTGACCTTTCAAAAGGGAAATGTCTCTTTACGACCGGAATATACCAACCAAATTCAACTGCGCCATTCGTTCAATTATTCGTTGAATACGACCTTGAGTTATAGCCGTACTTACGACGTAATTACACGCCTCATTGATAAGGATAGAAATAATCCTGCCGCGAGTTTTATCACTTGGGAAAACATTGCGAAGCAAGATCATTACAGCCTAAACATCGCTGCGCCAATACCAATTAACGATTGGTGGAGCAACTATACCAGCTTGACACTCTTTCACTTATACAATCAATCAGACTATGGCGAAGGTAGAGTCATTGATGTACGTGCGACGACTTTCAATGCTTATTCGCAACAGACATTCAAGTTACCAAAGGATATTTCATTGGAAGTTTCCGGTTGGTTTAACTCGCCGAGTGTATGGGGTGGCAATATGAAAACAAAGTCAATGGGCAGTATGGACATTGGCGTTCAAAAAAGAATTTTAGACAATAAAGGGAAGTTAAAAGTCTCTCTAACCGATGTTTTCAAAACCAATCAATGGAGCGGTGAGTCTGTTTTTGGCGACCTTTATATGGATGCCAACGGCGGCTGGGACAGCCGACGACTCAAAGTCAATTTGACTTATATGATAGGTAATCAAAAAGTGAAAAGTCGTAACCGTAAGACAGGTTTGGAAGAGGAAAACAAACGAATTAAAACAGATAATTGATTGGTGATTGGTGACTGGTGATTAGTGATTAGTGGACATTGCTTCGCAAAATTCCCTCTCGCCCAGTCACCAGTCACCAGTCACCAGTCACCAGTCACCAATCCCCCCAACATCCACTTCCTCATCCAATGCAGTTCCCTCACACAAATGTTCACAAAAATGCGCTGCCCAATACGGCGCAATAGACGCGCCTTTCGTACCCAAGCCATTAAAAATACCCAATTGAGACAACTCCTTGTGCCAACCAATTACCGGACGACGATGCTTAAATACCGGACGCACAGCAGCGTGATGTTCCAACACTTCATAAGGCACTTCCAGTACTTTACCAAGACGTTTGAGGAGGTTTGCACGAGCAGCTTCGGTTGGCAGGTCATCAAGGTCGTCCCATGCGTAAGTCGAACCCACCCAATATCGCTCCTCCCCCATTGGCACGACAAACACACTTGATTTTATCATCTGTTCAAGCCTTATGTTAGGGATACGAATAATAAGTAATTCGCCTTTGGCAGCTTCGTGTGGCAAATAACTGAAATAGGGATTAAATTGGCTGCGCCAACCTTCACAAAAGATAATTTTCGAGGATTTTATATCATCATAAACAACATGATTATCTTCGATAATCATTTTTTCATAATCAAATTTATTATTATATAAAATATTTTTTTTCGTAAAAAAACTATGAAAAACATCAATCAGTAAAGGCAAATCCACTCGCGCTGTTCGGTGTATCTCTCCCCATTTATAATGTGGTCGTATGATGCCTTTTAAATGACTAACCTCACATTCATCAGAGATATAATCACGCATATCTTCCCGCACGCTTTTCACCGACCAATCCGTAAATTGTCTATTCGTATCAAATGACCGTAAGATGTTTTTTTGATGATAAATATTGACTCCAAATTCTGCTTCAATCGCCCGATAAGTCTCCTTTGCAAAAGGCAACAAATCATCAATCCGCCAACTTTTCACGATGCGTCGTCCCGTAACAGGATTGATAATACCTGCCGCTACTCTCGATGCCGCCCCTTCGTGTCGTTCATCAATAATGACGACCTCTTTCCCCGCTTTTAAGAGAAAATAAGTCAGCAGCGTCCCCGCAACTCCTTGCCCTACAATGATATAGTCGATAGATTTGATAATAAAATATTTTTAATAGCGAGTGTCGAGTAACAAGAATTGATTTTGACTACTCGTCACTTGATACTCGTTACCTTTTCCCCCTTAGCATTGATGTAAAAGTATTTTTCCTTTTTACTGACTTTTGCAATGACACTTCCTTTCGAGTCTCTCACAAACGGATAGGCTCGCAGGTACTCTACCGGAATGATTAAAGTACCGTCAGTACCGATAAAACCAAATTTGTCACCTATCATAACGCGAGTAGGCATGGTCGTCTGAAAACTCATAGCACCATCATATACAGGTAATACAACGACTTCTTCCTTTGCATTTTTATAACCGAATTTACCGGTTTTTTCATCCTGAAAACGAATGAGTTGTTCGCCTTCTTCAATATCAGATACCGTATTTTCGGGAATATTTTGTGACGGGTTTTCGGTGGATGACGCACCATTGCTTGGTGGATCGGCACATTGAAAAAGAAAAAGTAATAAAACTATCAATCCATTTAGCTCAAACCGCTTCATCATAGCTACCCTTTTGTATAATACACTGTTTTTCAGCAATATAATAATTTATTTTAAGTAAAATTTGTAAAAAGAACAAAGGTACTGATTTTCCTTTTTTATAAAAAATTAATAAAATAAAAATATTTTAAAAGGTTCATCACTTACTTTTTTCAACAAGTCAAAACAACATTATTGCCTACTTATTAATCGCAATGACAAGTCAAAAATCGACGATTCTCGTTCTCATTTTAAAATACCTACTTTTGGCTTCCTTCCAAAATTTCTGCCCTTTTCTTTTCTAATAATTTAAAATCAACTAATTTCGTCGGATAATTGGAAGCATATTTTTTTTTCGCAGTATTGCCTGGCTTTAATATTACTAAAAATTCTGCTACCCCTGCCCAAAATTCTCGCTTTATGATGAAAATTTTTACGAGCTGTATCGTCACTATATTACTTGTAAATGTCGGGCTATTCGCCCAACCGACAAATGACGAATGTGCGGACGCGGTTGTCGTTCCGAGTATTATTGATTACTGTTCTGGCGTAGGCGAATTTACAACAGAAAATGCCACGACCAGTACCGGATATGGTACACCGATGCAATGTATGCCTGCTTGGGATGGTGACAAAAACGATGTATGGTTTGTTTTTTCGACCACTCCGACCGTTATTGATGTAAGCATTGATGTACTGGGTGGAACGATGTCGCAACCACAAATAGCGGTATATCGTGGCAGTTGTGCCGCCTTCGCCGAACTCATTTGTATTCAAGCGGCAGCCGGAGATAAAAACGCTTCTTTGGATGTATTGGCACTTGACCCTTCGGAGACCTATTACTTGCGTATCAATGCCGCTTCTACGGGTAGCGACGGTACATTCCAATTATGTATTGACGAGTTTTCGTCTGATATTATTTCTAATAATACCACCAACGAATGTAGCGGAACACTATACGATACTGGCGGAGCCACAGGCAATTACGGACCTTCCGAGGATTTTGAGTATTCTATTTGTCCGAGCGAACCGCATGGCTGTATTTCTATTGATGTCAGTTATGATATTGAACCTATATTTGACAATCTTTCGATATATGATGGTGCAGACTCCAACGCACCACTCGTCGTGAGTTTGGAAGGAATAGCACAAAATGAATTTTATAGCATCCCGACAGAAGGTTGTGTGACGCTTAAATTTATATCGGACAATGACATGGTAGCTGCCGGGTTTGAATTGACTTGGGCTTGCGCCTTAAATTGCCCCGAACCGCCACCTGATTTTCGGGTTTGCTCCGGCACTTTTTACGATAGTGGCGGACCAAATGATGGCTATAATAACAACGAAGACATCACGACGGTCATTTGTCCTGACCCCGATAGCACAGGCTTGTGTTCTTACATAAATTTTACGGCTTTTCAGATAGAGTTAGAATTTGATGACTTGTTTATTTATGACGGACCTTCCGCCAATGCACCACTCATCGGCGTATATACCGGTACGGATTCGCCAGAATGGGTATTTTCTTCAGATAGTTGCCTGACCGTTGTATTCAAATCAGATGGCAGTCAAGTTGGAGACGGTTGGGTAGCCGATATTATTTGCCAACCCTGTGGCGTACCACCACCATGTACAGGCACGGTTCTGACTTGCGATTTACCTGACGCTTGCGATATAGCTTGTGATTTAGGTACTTTAGACGCGCCAAGTGGCTGTCCGAATACTGTCCCTGCTATACAGTCATTTTGTTTGAATAATACAGGCGCGACTGCGCCAATGCCCTACATTACACAAGCAGGTTGTATGGACGGAAATGACATGCCCGCTTCGGCTGCCGATTTGTGGTACAGCTTCGTTCCCTCATCCAATCAAATCAATATTAACATTACGAGTTTTCTTCAAACTGCAAGTGTTGCTTTGTATCGCGGTTCGGCTTGCGAAGAACTTACACCCATCGCTTGCAATAATAGCGACAATGGCGGAGTCAGCCTTTTTGCAAACGGTATGCAGCCCGGTGATACGTATTACATTCAAATATCAGGTAAAGATGAAAATGATGTTGGCGAAATCAGTTTGATAATAGAAACTTCTACGGATTGCAATACACCGATTGTTTATACATTGGATTGTGGAGATGCGACCTTTGCGGATACAGGTGGCTCGACCGAAAATTATTCCGGTGGAGAAAACTTCATTACGGTCATCTGTCCACAGCCAGATAATGCTGACCAATGTGTCTTGTTGAATTTTACCACTTTTGATACCGAAGCCAATTATGACTACCTCTACGTTTATGACGGCGCAGATACGAATGCTCCTTTAATAGGTGAGTACTCCGGTTCGGGTTCGCCCGGAGTCTTGACGGCTTCGGAGAGTTGTTTGACCTTTTTATTTCAGTCTGACGGTAGTATTAACCGTTCGGGTTGGACAGCAGATATTTTGTGTGCCAACTGCAACGAAGCACCACCTTGTCTCGGTGACGAGCCGACTTGTGCGCTACCAAATGCCTGTGATATAGCTTGTCATTTGGATACCTTAACGTTGCCACCGCCTTGTCCGTCAATGTCATCCGTTCAACAAATATTTTGTTTAAATAATACAGGCGCGAGCGCGCCTACACCATATATCACACAGACCGATTGTCTTAGTGAAAATAATATGCCCGACCCTGCCGCCAATCTGTGGTACAGCTTCATTCCCTCTTCTAATCAATTGACTATCAACATAGAAAGTGAATTAACGACAGCTGCTTTGGCAGTATATCAAGGGTCTGCTTGCGGTGAACTCACTCCTATTAACTGCAATGTCAGTGAAACAGGAAATGTCAGCATCATACTAACAGACATACAACCGTATCAGATGTTTTTTATACAAATATCTGGCGCAGATGAAAATGATACCGGACAAATTAATCTCGAATTAAAAACCTCCACAGACTGCACTTTGCCAATTAAACAGAATCTAACTTGTGCCAATGCTGTTTTTACCGACACGGGCGGTCCGCAAAGCAATTACAGTGGCAGCGAAAACATCCTTACTACGATATGCCCCGATACCGATGGTTGTGTTTCGCTCGAATTCACGGAATTTGACCTCGAATTCCGCTTTGATTATCTCTACATTTACGATGGAGAAGACCAAGACGCGCCATTGATTGGTGAGTATTCTGGTTCTACTTTTCCCGGAGCAACTGTAGCAACAGGAGGCTGCTTAAGCGTCTTATTTCAATCGGATGAAGGAGGAACATCCCCGGGTTGGGTGGCTAATATTCAATGTATCGAATGTGGAACAATCCCGGAATGTGAAGGCGAAACACCGACTTGTGACCTGCCCGACGATTGTAGCGATGCTTGTGATTTGGGCAAACTGACACCTCCGACCACTTGCCCTTTTTCCATGCCTACCTTACAAACATTTTGCGTTGATAATTCTAACGCTACACCCGACCCAATTTTGGGCGGACAAACAGACTGTGACGACGACAATGATGCACCGGACACTGCTGCCGATATTTGGTATAGCTTCATTGCCTCTTCCAATCAAGTGAAGATAAATGTTGTGAGTGAATTAAATGCAGCAAGCATGGGATTATATCGAGGCAACACCTGTGGCAATTTGCTTCCGCTCGGATGTAACAATAGTATTCATGGAAATGTCTCACTTTTTAGTGTAGATATTCAACCCGACTCTACTTATTTTGTACAAATATCAGGCGTAGATGAAAACGATACCGGAGAGATTATTCTCGAAATTGAAAGTTCTAATAATTGTGATTTTTGTGTCATCAATTCCAATTTAACCGCATCGCCACCTCCTGCTAATAATGCCTACGATTCGGGTGAGGTCGTCACTTTCTGTTTCAATGTAGTGGAATGGAGTCAAACGGCTTCTAATTGGTTTCATTCAGTCATACCGCAGTTTGGTCCCGGTTGGAATGTGGAGACACTCATGCCAACCGTTTTTCCGGTATCCTGTGATACTTTGGGCGTATGGCTTTGGCAAGAATCCATCACAGGTACAACCGCCGCCGAGACCAATGTAGGCACAGTCGGTCCGGGTTTTGTTTATGATTCTCCGCAAGGCGGAATAGGAATGCTTGATGGCAATGGAGAAAATAACTACGGCGATAACTGTTTGGGTGCGGAAGGAATGTGGCAATTCTGTTGGCAAATTGCCGTCAAGCCCGAATGTACAAGCCTACCCGGATCTTTAAATATGGAAATTGAAACCTACGGTGACAGCGAGACCGGAGCTTGGATAGAAGGAGCTTGTAATGATGATGTTACCTATTCGCTCGGTCAAATTTCTTGTAGCGGTGTTTGCGAAGACTTTGTCGTAACTTCCACCTCTACCCTACCCAATTGTACAGGTAATGATGGAGAAATCCAAATCAACGCTACCGGAGGCACCGAGCCTTATACTTACCAATGGAACAACCCCGATATAGGCAACACCTCCAGCGCAAGCAACCTCCCCGCAGGTACATATAACGTAACGGTGACCGATGCAGACGGATGCAATTTAATGGGACAAATTGATCTTACTTCACCCGAATTGCCCATATCCGTCATACAGGTTACTAACGGAAATTGCTCGGATGTTGCAGGTTCAATCACGATAACGACCACAGGCGGTATGCCACCATACACGTATAGCATTGATGGCGGTGCAACTTTCCAATCCGACAATACATTTACCAATCTCACGACAGATACATATAATGTGGTCGTACAAGATTCCGACGGATGCAGATACAGTGAACAAACGGATATATTGGGTGGAGACGGACCGACGATTAATAATGCTGTTACTGTCAATCCTACATCTTGTGGCAACCTCGACGGTACGATATTAATCTTTGCTTCCGGCGGTACGACTCCCTACGAATACAGCAATAATAATGGTGTGAATTATCAAAATTCGCCCTTATTCCAAAACTTAGGCGCGAATACTTACAATCTCGTTGTGAGGGATATGTCGGGTTGTTTTGATACGCTTTCGGTTGTGCTGACCGAACCCGAAGCGCCTGTTATTCAAGATATTAGCTCAGAAAATCCTACATGCGGATTAGATAATGGTTTGATAGAAATTACCGCCACAGGCGGCAATCCAAATTATGAATATAGTATTGATAATGGAACGACCTATCAGTCGAATAATATTTTTAATAATGTAGCGAGTGGAACATACAATGTCATTGTAAAAGATTCTATCGGCTGCCAAGCTACCTCAATAATTACCTTGACACAGCCCGGTGTACCTGTTTTGACTGATGTTCAAATTACGAATCCAGGTTGCGGTGAAGATAATGGTGTCATCAATATTCTCACCGAAGGCGGCACCACTCCTTACGAATATAGTATCAACGGTACGGACTTTCAAGCTGCTGCAATTTTTACCGATTTACCATCCGGTAATTACACCGTAGTTGTGCGAGACGCAGCAGGATGTGAGGTGGAAATGCCCGTCGAATTGACCTCTACCGGTGCGGTCTCTATTGCTACAAATGTTACCAATGTCTCTTGTGGAGGAGCAAACGCCGATGGCATAATTGATATTTTTGCCGAAGGTGGAACAGCACCCTACGAATACAGCATTGATAACGGAATGTCTTACCAATTTACATCTTTATTCGATAATCTCGCAGAGAACACTTACAATGTAGTGGTGCGAGATGCCAACGGTTGTTTGGCTACGGTTATTGTTGACGTAATACATGAGGACTTTCCACCTTCAATCAGCGATGTTCAAGTGACCGATGCCGATTGTGGGGCAGGTAATGGCAGCATTGAAGTTATCGTTTCGGATGTTGCACCTGACATTCAATACAGTATCGACGGCGGTACCACTTTCCAAGATTCTAACACTTTTGATGGACTGAACGGAGGCGTGTATGAAGTAGTAATACAAAGCGGAGAAGGCTGTCAGGACACTCAAACTGTAACCGTAGGCAGTGCCAATACGCCCCAAATCACTGACTTGATCGCCACCGACCCGACTTGCGGAGAGCAAAACGGTTCTATTTCCATTTCCGCCGAAAGCGGCACACCTCCATACACGTATAGTATCGACGGTGGTATGAATTTTCAAACCGAATCTGACTTCAACGACTTGGCTGGTGCGACATACAGCATAGCTGTAATGGACGACACAGGCTGCGTCATCGTACAACAAGTGACACTCAATGATGCAGGGGCGGTTTTGATTGATGATATTCAAACAACGAATCCTGATTGTGGTGAAACGAATGGCGAAATCACCATCATCGCAAACGGTGGTACGATGCCTTACGAGTATAGTATTGATAATGGTCAAAATACGCAGAGTGACAATGCCTTTACCGGACTCACAGGAGCTACATATAATGTATTGGTAGAAGATGCAAATGGTTGTCAAGCCATTCAAATGATTGATTTGGGTGCAGGTTTATTGGTAGTTGACAGTCTCAATGTATTCTCGCCTACCTGCGGTGAAGCGAATGGTATGATTATCATTTTCACCAATGCGATGAATGTCGAATATAGCATTGACGGCGGTATGAATTTTCAAGCTGAAAATGTATTTGACAATCTGCCATCGGGTATGTATAGTGTGGTGATAAAAGATACCGATGGTTGCGAAATCACTCAAGATGTGGAAGTTACACAGACTTTTGGAGTGGTCGTAGAGATTATATCAAGTAATGGTTCGACGACAATTTGTAAAGACGAAAGTGTTGACCTTGATGCCGGAGATTTTGAAAGTTACCTATGGTCAACGGGCGATACAGGCAGCACGATTACCGTCGATGAAGTCGGTACGTATAGCGTCACGGTCACAGACGAAAATGGTTGTACAGGCGAGGCACAACAAGTGATTACCGATGCAGCACCATCCTTTATCGTAGATGCGGGTGACGACCAAGATGTACAAGTCGGAGAAGAGTATGAAGTGACCGCCGTAGCGACCGGCGTGGGCATTACCTATACGTGGACGGGTAGTGACGGGTCGTCTTTCACCGGAGCAAGTTTTACGACTACTGCCTCGGAAGAAGGCACGATTACCTACACTGTCACCGCAATATCCGACAGATGCGACATCACCGACGAGGTAGTCATCAGAGTCACAAACGAGGTAACGTGGGAAATCGCCAACGCATTTTCTCCGAATGATGATGACCTGAACAGCGATTTCGGTATCATTCTGAATAGTAGTGCAGCAAGTGTCAGAGAATTTAAAATATTCAATCGCTGGGGACAGGTCGTACATAATTCAAATGCACGTTGGGATGGAAAATTCAATGGCGAAGACCAGGTAATGGACGTTTATACGTATTATATTATTGTAGAAAATTTTGATGGAACGACGCTGTCTCCGATAACCGGAGATGTGTTGTTGATGAGATAACAGGTATCAAGTAGTCGATATCAGGTAATAGGACAAAAGGAGGTTTTGGCTATCAGTCCGCAGTTGGACAGCCGGCAGTTGTTATGATTGCTTGAATTACAATATCTTCATAACTCACTGATTGTCAAAGCGTCCAAGGTTAGACAGGTAGCCGAGGTTTTTTTATTCGTCTTATTGCCAACTACTACCTGATACCGATTACTTGATACTTATTACCTGATACCTACTACTTATTACCAAAATAAAATGTATAAAAGTAAAAAAGTAGTCGTCGTGCTTCCGGCATATAATGCAGCACTGACTTTGGAACAAACTTATAGTGAAATTCCCATGAATATCGTCGATGAGGTGATTCTTTGCGATGATGCAAGTATGGACAATACGGTAGAAGTTGGTAAGCAACTCGGTATTCGACATATCATTCGACACGAAAAAAATACAGGTTATGGCGGCAATCAGAAAAGCCTGTATAACAAGGCTTTAGACTTGGGAGGTGATATTGTGATTATGTTGCATCCTGATTATCAATATACGCCAAAATTGATTCCGGCAATGGTTTCTATTATTGGTGATGGATTGTATCCGGTGGTTTTGGGCTCTCGGATTTTGGGTAAGGGAGCTTTGCGAGGTGGTATGCCGATATATAAATATATCGCCAATCGTTTTTTGACTTTAGCTCAAAATATTCTCGTCAATCACAAACTGTCAGAATACCATACAGGTTATAGGGCGTTCAGCCGTGAGGTCTTGGAAGGTATTAATTTTAATGGCAATAATGATGATTTTGTCTTTGATAATGAAATGCTATCGCAGATTATCTACGCAGGTTTTGACATTGGCGAAGTGACCTGCCCGACGAAGTATTTTGAAGAAGCATCGTCTATTAATTTCAAGCGGAGTGCAAAGTACGGCATGGGCGTACTTCGGGTATCTGTGGGGCATTTTTTGCAACGTATGGGCTTGGTTAAATTAAAAATGTATGAAAAAAGCAAATCTTCATAAACACAAAAAACACATTCGATTTTTCACATACCTGTTCCGTCTATCGTTAGTCGTCCTTCGTCCACCGTATCCATTACCGTATTAAAGTAAACTGCCCATTATAAGGAAGTCGCTCTCCCGTATTAAAGTTGACCTCTACATAATATACGTATACACCTGCCTCGTTCTCCGTTCCATTGTGTGTACCATCCCATCCAAATTTAGGATTATTGAGTTCGGCATTATTCATTTGATAAATAAGTGTTCCAGAACGATCGTAAATTTTGATATTTGCCGATAAAGCTCCTTTTCCACCATGAACCATAAAAACATCATTCTTACTATCGCCATTCGGCGTAAAGGCGTTTGGAATATATACACGTTGAACTTTATTTACATAAATACGAATATCATCGGAAGCCGTACATCCGTCAGAGTTGGTAATTTGAAGGGTATAAGTCGCATTGTATAACGTATTGACCGTAGGATTCGCGCAATCCGTACAATCTAATGTACCCGGCGGTGAGAAAGTTGTCCATTCATAAGTATATGTACCCGCCATATTAATAATAGGTTCGAATATGGTAGAATCACCGTATTCCAATTGGACATCTTCACCTGCATCTACGATAAGTTCGTCAGGTCCATTGATGGTGAAAGATTGTGTGGCGATACAATTTTGGTCATCTTTGATATAAAACTCGTAAGTGCCAGCAAATAATCGTACAAAAGAAGGACTGCTACTGTAATTTTCGCCATCAATCGAATAGCTATAAACTCCTGCACCGCCTCCACCGGAAACATTTTCAATCATCAATATACCTGTATCATCACCATAACAAACGACACCTTCTGTACTAAAAGTATAACTAATTGCTGAGGGTTCATCAAGTGTGATACTATCAATTATAATACAATCATTTGCGTCAGTAACAGTAATAGTATGCGTACCCGCAGCAAAGTCACTGACCGTAGCCGTAGTACTGCCATTGTTCCAAGAAAAACCGTAAGCGGGAGTGCCACCTTCTACATTTGCAGTGGCTGTACCATCGGTATAACCTCCACATGAGGGGTTTCTGATATTTTCAAAATCCAAAGACAAAGCAGCGAAAGGTTGGGTAACTTCTATTTCATATTCGTTGATGCAGCCATTAGTATCCGTCACACTTACGGTGTAAGTTCCGGCAGCAAGATTATCGTCAGTTGGTGTATCCGCACCGGAGGGCCAAACGTAGTCGTAATCCATCACACTTCCTGCTTCGGGTATCACCCATGCTACACCGTCATCACCGCCAAAACAAGAGACGCGATTGCTGCCTGTCATGGCAGTAAGTAGTGGCGGTTGCTCTACGGTAAATGAATCAACGACCATACAATTTTCATCATCCGTAATCGTAACGGCGTGGCGACCAGCTTCGAGTTGAGTCGCTGTATGCGTAGTCTCTCCGGTATGCCATTGGAAATTATAATTTCCCACTCCTCCACTTACATTTGCAGTTGCTTGCCCGTCATTATAACCATAGCAACTCGCTTGATTCGACACGGTCACTTGAACATCAAGGTCGGTATCATTGACAAGTGTAATAGCAGCTGTCCCCGCGCAACCTTCTGAATCTGTGACAGTTATAATATATTCGCCGACACCCAATCCCATTACGGTTTTAGATTGGTCGCCTGTATTCCAAAGGTAGCCGTAAGGCGGAACGCCGCCCCCCAATACCGCAACAGAGGCTTCGCCGTCATCATTATTACAATCGACTGCCGTACCGTTTGTCTCAAGGTCTATTGAAGAAATAACGCTAAGTGAAGCCGTGTCAATAGCCGTACAGCCATTGCCATCAGTCACCGTAACGATGTACGTTCCTGTATTGATACTCTCTAATTTGTGTCCAATTGCTCCGGTATTCCATTTAAATGAATAAGGCAGTACACCACCCGAAACTTCAGTCGCAGCTTCACCATCGCTTGTATTAAAACAAGTAGCGTCTGTACTCATCGCTTTCACATTTAAATCATTGGGACAAGGGGCAGGGCATACGACTTCGGCTGCCCATCCCGGTCCAAATCCCTCCAAACTGGATTCAAAATCTATGGTGAGACAATTACTTGGATTCGTAGAGCTAATGGTCATTGGCGGAGCAGAGCCGTAATTATAGGATGTTGAAGGTCCAACATTATCATCATTGTCAAATATGCTCATGACATCGCCATCAGGTGAGAGGGCAAATTCGGTAAATTCTAAAGTAACCGGACCACCACCGCCACATATAACAACAGTATAATTTTCATTAAAGCCATAGTTGCCAGTCGGTCCGCCAGTATCATAAAAAGTTTCGCCACAAGCAGGGTACCTGACAATAGGAATTTGAATGACTCCTACTCCGATAATTCCATTGTCGCCATTACTGCCAGAATCCAAGACTGCACAGCCTCCTGCGGCATTGACACCATCAATGGTAATATTGGATTCTCCGGGAAAAGCATCAACGGTAAGTGTTGTCCAAAAACAGGAATTTTGTCCTGCATCTACAAAATTGCCCGCACCAATATATTTATAATCAACCATATTATTTTGAAACGAACCGTTTGCGATTTTACCATTCAAAATATTCTTTATCTCCGTCGGTGCAAATCCGATAATATTAACATCATCCACATCAATGGAAAAGCCATCGGTAGAACCCGCATCACCAATGCAAGCAGCTATTTCGATGGTGTATAAACCGTCTCCTGCGTATTTAATATTTCCTGCATTGAGCGTAGGCGTGGTATCACATGCTGTTGATTGGTAGGGTAAAAATAATATTCCAATCAGGACAGTCGATAATATCCTAATGAAGGTGTTGATTTGTATATTTCTCATTTATTTATGTACATATTTTTGGTAAATTAGCGGTTCATCTGAACCACTAAGGACACTAAAAACACTAAAATCGAATTAACGCGAAGAACATAAAGTATTCATAATCATATTTTTATGAAACCTCTTAGTATTCTTCGTGTGCTTTGTGGTTTAAGGAACGACGCAAAAATAACCTTAAATTTTGGGTAGTTTATTTTCACCTCGTTCTTAATATTTTTGTCACCCTATTTACACTAATATTTGATACCCATTTTTTTGAGTGCATCTTCAATGGGTTCGAGTCCTACTTTTCGTCTCCTTTCATTTACATTTGCTTCATCCTGAATGGGATACACATCATTGATACCTTTCTTTTCATTAAAGCCTATCTGTGTTCCGTAGCGTTGTTCTTTACCTTGATAGACCAATACTTTATCATGAATAAAAGCAACTTCGGCAGGATTGGCTTCACCGTTTTCGGCAGCTTTGAGCAGCATATCCAAACGACTTTCGAGCAATTCTCCATCTGCATTTTTGAGTGTAGCCAATGCTTGTTCACAGGCGGTCTTACCGTATTTTTTACTGCTGACCCAGCCGTTTACATTCAGTATTTGCTGCAATTGATTGATATGCTCCATTTGCATTTTTTGCTGTTGCTCATCAAGTTCAAACAATGCTTGTTCATCGCCGTGCAGGTCAGAAGCCTCATCAATTTTGGCTTGCAGTTTTTGCTCTCTTTCGCGCATGTCGAGCAGCGATTTAGTCACCGGATTATTCATGTTTTCGGTCGTAACAGGGTCAGATGCCTTTGGTCTTTGAGGCGTAGTCAAGCTATCACATGCCGTAAATATGGTGATAAGCAACAAAAGAAATAATAAATTTTTCATAGCGTATTTTTTTGCAAAGGTACAATTCAAGTTGCAAAGTGGCTATTTCATTTTGTTAAAAAAAAATTCCAGACACGAAATATAATAGGTAATTCAAGTTGCGGACAAATGAAAAACCCAAAAAACAAATTTCCAATCCCAATTTTAAATGGCACTTTCAGATAGGTCTTACCCTTATACGTGAATGGATAAATTTAATTCCGACTATCGTAAACCGGTCATTTTGGCGATTGAGCATATTCGTAGGGACAAGGCATGCCTTGTTCCTACGAATGAAAAAATATTTTTTCTTTTAACACAAAATTTGCCAAAGAAGCAATTTTTTCAAACATGTCCTAAAATTTTAAATCCTAAAAACATACTTTTGTTGTCATGAATGTGTTAAACCGATGGCAGATCATTATCAATCCAACTGCTGGCAATGGTCAAGGAAAGAAAAAATGGGCAAACATCAATCAGTTGCTTCAAAAAGCTGGAATCCAATTTGACCATACCTTCTCTGTACGTCGTGGACATGCGGCGGTCATTGCGCGTAATGCTGCACGCCAAGGCTATCGAAAAATCATAGCCGTAGGCGGTGACGGAACGAACAATGAGGTGATGAACGGCATTATGAAACAGCAGGTTGTTCCCTCCAATGAGATGACCTATTCTATTATTCCCGTTGGCACAGGCAATGACTGGATTAAAACACATCAGATACCGAAAAATACCCAAAAAGTTATTGATATTATTAAAAAAGGTAAAACCAAATGTCAAGACATCGGCTTAGTAACTTATCTTAATGATGGGCAACAAGGCAGACGTTATTTTATGAATGTAGCAGGTATGGCTTACGATGCTTTTGTTGCAAAAGCATCCGAAGAAAGACAAAGTTTTACCAGCAATCAAATCATGTATTTGTATCTGGTAATGAGTTGCTTACGAAGTTTTACACCACCTCGTGGTAGGGTTTATTTTGATAATAAAACGGACGAAGACAACTATTACCTTGTCAATATAGGTATCTGCAAGTACTCTGGCGGCGGGATGCAATTTGTACCACATGCCGTGTGCAATGATGGACAATTTGCATTGACGATTGCCCGTAATTTCTCTACAATGGAAATCATCAAGGCTGTACCCAAATTTTATAATGGCAAATGTGGCGACCACCCAAAAGTCGATTTGTATCATGCCAAATCCATTCGAGTAGAATCTATTGATAAAGAGCCAATTCTGCTGGAAGTTGACGGTGAATTTCTCGGTGGCACACCCGTAGAATTTACTTTATTAAAAAAAGCACTTCGCATTGTCGTACCTTAGTAGTAAGTCAATCTAATTATGATATGTTGCTTTGAGTGAAATTTTTTCGAGTACGAGGCGGAGGTTATTCAGCATAGCCGTAGTTACGCTGGATGTTCTCCAACAAAGTAATCGGACAAATTTCGCCAAATGAACTTATCATAATTAGTTTGACTTACTACTAAGGCTTGCCTTAAAACAAAGCTATCTCTATAATTCCCAAAACCTTCCTCAGAGAATATTGGTTTATAATACGGTCGGTAGTGACCGGACAAAAGCCAATAATTCTATGACAAGATTAAGTGTAAACATCAACAAAATTGCCTTATTGCGCAATGCGCGTGGAAGCGATTTACCCAATCTAACACAAGTAGCCAAAGACTGTGAAAGTTTTGGCGCACAAGGCATTACAGTACATCCACGCCCCGATGAGCGACATATTCGCTATGACGATATTCCGATATTAAAAAATGAGGTAACCACCGAATTTAATATTGAAGGAAATCCGACACCGCGTTTTCTGGACATGGTTTTGCAACATCGTCCGCATCAGTGTACGTTGGTGCCTGATACGCCTCAAGCCCTGACTTCCGATAGCGGTTGGGATACGATTAAGCATGAGGCTTTTTTAAAAGATGTCATTGCTCGATTGCAGGAAGCGGACATTCGGGTGTCTATTTTTTGTGATCCGGAGGCAAAGTATATTGAAGGCGCAAAAAAAACCGGTACAGACCGTGTCGAACTCTACACCGGACCTTATGCCGCTGAGTATTCCGATAAACCTGCTGAAGCCGTTGCGCCTTACATGCAAGCTGCCCAACTTGCTTCCGAACTGGGGCTTGGCATCAATGCCGGACACGACCTTAACCTCGACAATCTTCGTTTTTTCAACCAAAAAGTACCAGATTTGTTGGAGGTTTCTATTGGTCATGCTTTGATAGCGGATGCCTTGTATTATGGTTTGCACAATACCATTCAAATGTATTTGAAATGCTTGGAGTAGAGTCGATAAAAACGTAAAATTACCTTATCAAAATATTAATTCTTACAAAACGACCTTTATAGTGAAGGTCGTTTGCTATTTTTGCGGAATATGTATTTCGCATAGCGAAAAATAAAATAAATTATAAATAACTCAAGTTGCGGAAACCGCAACAGTTGATAGTCGATAGTCCGCAGTCCATAGAAAAAAGAAGAAACACACCAAACTCAGATTTATCTATGGACTACTGACCATCAACTATGGACTCAAGTTGCTTTTTCTGCAACTTGAATTAACCAATCAATAAAATATGTATCCAGATTTTTCATATTTCGTGGCGGCTCTATTTGGCACAGAGACCGGAGGTGCTTTTTCTTTAATCAAAACCTTTGGACTTTTTCTGGCTTTGGTATTTGTTATCGGTGGTATCGTGTTTGCCGTTGAAATGAAACGCAAAGAAGCAGAGGGCTTATTACCTGTAAAGATTGTCGAGGCTTGGGTTGGCAAACCTGCTTCGATATGGGAAATATTGGGCAATGCTTTATTTGGTTTTATAATGGGATTTAAGCTGGTCTATATTTTCTTTCATTACGATGAAATGTTGGCAGATGCGGCGGATGTTTTACTCTCGACGAAGGGGCATTTTCTGGGGGGCTTGATAGGTGCTACACTGTTTGGATATGCAAAATATTGGGAGAAAAAACGCGAACAGCTCCCCGAACCAAAATTACAAAAAATTAATATTCGTCCTTACGAGCAAGCTGGAAATTTGGTGATTCTCGCAGCGATTTCAGGAATTATCGGTGCAAAAATTTTTACGGTCATCGAAACACCGAAGCAACTGATTGCTGACCCGATAGGGACGCTGTTTTCGGGTAGTGGACTGGCAATTTATGGAGGTTTGATCGGGGCATTTGTGGCGATGCCTTTCTTTATTCGCCGCATGGGTTTTAAGATATTGCACATTATGGATGCTGCTGCGCCTGTGCTTGCGCTCGGCTACGGAATCGGGCGTATGGGCTGTCATTTTTCAGGCGACGGCGATTGGGGTATTCCAAGTGATTTGGCTGACCGCCCTGACTGGCTATCGTGGCTACCGGATTGGACATGGACGAATCATTATCCTTATAATGTGTTGAATGAAGGGGAGCGTATCGTAGGTTGTGTCGGCGAATATTGTCATCGACTCGAACCCGGCGTATATCCCACTCCGATTTACGAAATTATTATGACATTTGCTATTTTTGCCATCCTTTGGTTTTTGCGAAAGCGAATAAAGGTAGCTGGTTTGCTGTTTTTTATCTATTTGTTTTTCAATGGTTTAGAACGTTTTTGGATAGAAAAAATACGAGTCAATCCACAGTATCAACGCTTTGGATTGGAGTTTAGTCAGGCAGAAGTTATTGCGAGCATGTTTATGTTGGTAGGACTGATTGTCGGGCTAATATTGTGGCGACGACATAAGGCAGGTAAACCTGTTTTATTTTGAAAAAACAAAATTGTTATAAGTTTAGTAATTCTTTCCTCGTTTAAAAAAATACATCATTTGTCTATTTTTTAGCTTATATTTGTAGATTACTGGCAAATTTTGACTAAAAAACTATGATAATTAACTTTTCTGTACAGAATTTTCATTGTATTAAAGATAAAGTCACCTTATCTTTTGAGGCAACTTCTTCAAAGGAATTGGAGGAGTATTATGTGGTAGAACCGAAGCCGGGATTACGTCTATTAAAATTGGGGCTGATATATGGGGCAAATGCTTCGGGGAAGACTACGGTATTGAAGGCTTTGGAGTTTTTAAGGAAAATGATAAGTGAGCCTTTGCAAGATAAAACCGAAGTATTTGATTTTGAGGCTTTTCTATTGGATATGAAAGTACGTTACGAAAACACTTTTTTTACAATAGAATTTATAGAAGGGAAAATTAAATATCTTTATGAAATAGAATTTAATTATAAATCAGTTATTAATGAAAAATTGTACTTTTTTAACCCGAATAAAGCATTAGTTTACAAAAGAACTACAGACATAGAAAAACAGCTAACAGAGGTTGAGTTTGGTAATAAAATTAAAATTAGCAGAGAACAGAAGGCGGTACTGGAAGCAAATACACTTTGGAATAATACGGTTTTATCAGGCTATATGAAAACGAATGTTGAAGTGTATGAGATGAGACAAGCAGCACAATGGTTTGCAGGCTTAAATTGGCTTGTGACCCCACAAACAAATCTTAAAGAAACTACTACATGGGACATACATGAAGAAAGAATTAATAAAAAGAACGTTATTTCAATTCTTTCCAAAGCAGATTTTAATATTTCCGATATTAGTATTGGTGACGAATTAATGAAAAAGTCAGATGGAAAGGTTGCTTTGGAAAGAACTACAAACTTTGCACACAATCAGAATGGCGAAACTTTTATAATCCCTTATGAAAATGAATCAGAGGGAACAAAAAGATATTATGGATTCAGTGGATTGCTAGATTTGATGATAAAACATGAACTAATAGTACCTATCGACGAACTCGCCTCCTCGCTACACCCCGAATTGCTAAAACACTTCCTCCTTACCTTCTTAGTCAATTCTAAAAAATCACAACTCATAGCGACTACACACTACCGCGAACTGTTGATGGAAAAAGACATATTCAGAAATGATGTCGTTTGGTTTACAGAGAAAAAAGAAGATGGTGGAACGGATTTGTATTCTCTGGCAGATTTTGATTCATCAGTCATTCGCAATACGAGTTCGATATACAATGCCTATAAAATTGGAAAACTGGGCGCAGTACCCAACCTAAGCGATTACTATATAGAATTGGAAGATGTCGAGGCATAAATCACATAGAAAAGGCAAGGGTAAAAAGGTATATTCTATCATCGTAGATGGAGAAACCGAGATATGGTATTTCCAATTGATGAAAAAACATGAAGATATACCACGTATCGATATCAAACCCGAGCTGCCTAAAAAGAAGAAACTAAAAGAGCAATACGAATTAGTCCTCGAAAACTACAGAAAAGGCTATGATAAAGTTATTTGGCTACTTGATTTCGACACCATTCCCAAAGAAGATAAAGAGAGTAAGAAAGGACAACCTTCTAAATTACAGGAATTTAAAACCTATTATGAAAGATTGAACGATTACGAAAATGTCGAAGTACTCGTTAATACGCCTTGTTTGGAGTTTTGGTATTTATTACACTTTGAATTCACAAGCAAGTATTTTTCAAAGTGTGAAAACGCCACGAAATCCCTTAAAAAATCTCACCTCAAAGATTACGAAAAGACTCAAAAATATTACAAAAAATCCAGCAACGACCTTTACAAAAAATTGAAACCTCATCAAGCGGAAGCTATAGTCAATGCCAATAAACTCGGCAGTTTCGATTTTGAAAATCCTACCTCTGCCAAAGCCGAAATCTACCACGTTTTCAGCACCTTAGATATTTAAAAATTTACATTATGAATTGGACAAATAAAACCGTCTGGATAACCGGCGCATCCTCTGGTATTGGCGAAGCACTCACCTATCAACTTGCCGAAAAAGGCGCGAACTTAATCCTTTCTTCACGCAAACGAGCTACACTCGAAGCCGTCAAATCCAAATGCGCTCATCCTGAAAAAGTCGCGGTATATCCATTAGATTTGGCGGATGCTGAAAGTATCGAATCGGCAGCAAAACAGGTTTTAAACAATCATAAAATTGATATTCTGGTCAATAATGGCGGTATCAGTCAACGTTCCCTTTTGGCAGAAACAAGTATGGACGTACATCGCAAATTGATGGAAGTCAACTACTTCGGTACTATTCATTTGTCCAAAATTGTATTAGAACAATTCATTCAAAATAAAGCTGGACACTTCGTCAACGTCACCAGTCTCATGGGGCGTTTTTCCTCTCAATATCGCTCCGGTTATTGTGGTTCCAAACACGCCTTACACGGCTTTTTCGACTGCCTTCGACTCGAACATCATGCTGATAATGTGAAAGTTACGATGGTCTGCCCCGGCTTTGTGAAAACTCGCATTTCCTTCAATGCACTTACTGCTGACGGTTCACGGCAAGATTATATGGATGACATGCAAGCACAAGGACTTTCTCCTGAAGATTGCGCCCAAAAAATGATACGCGCCATTGAACGCGAAAAGCATGAAGTCTATATCGGTAAGCGGGAAGTTTTGGGTATTTATTTGAAGCGATTTTTTCCGGGGCTTTTGCATCGTATGATGCTTAATGAAAAAGTAAAATAATCTATTAACATTTTTTCGTATTTTGCGCCACTAAAGTATTGAGACAGATTGAATGAAAGAAATAAATGGCTATTTAAATTGGTGTATAATTTGTTGATTATAAATTGATTAACGCTTAATTTTTTACTTCCTTACTCACTTCTCTTACTTGTTTTAATATAAAAATAAGATGGCGAAAACGAATAAAAAAGAAGATATAGAATTCAATAAAAATGACGATGCGATGCGCCTCGCCATTTCTCGAATGCAATTTGAATTAGAAAAAGTCTATCTCGGTGGCGGCAAAAAACGCCTTGAAAAGCTCAAAAGTAAAGGCAAAATGCCGGCGCGTGAACGAGTTGCTTACCTGATAGATGAAGGGACGGAATTTCTTGAAATTGGTGCATTTGCGGGCTTTGAAATGTACGCCGAATACGGCGGTTGCCCGGGCGGCGGTGTGATCGTGGGAATTGGTTATGTGAGCGGTCGGCAGTGCATGATAGTCGCCAATGACGCGACGGTTAAAGCAGGAGCGTGGTTTCCGATTACAGGAAAAAAGAACCTCCGCGCACAAGAAATTGCTATCGAAAATAGACTACCTATTATTTATCTCGTTGACAGTGCAGGGGTGTTTTTGCCGATGCAAGATGAGATATTTCCAGACAAAGAACATTTCGGACGTATTTTTCGCAATAATGCCGTCATGTCAAGTATGGGCATCCCTCAGATAGCGGCAATTATGGGAAGTTGTGTAGCGGGTGGCGCGTACCTTCCGATTATGTCGGACGAAGCATTGATAGTTGATGGTACAGGCTCAATTTTTCTTGCCGGACCATATCTTGTGAAAGCCGCTATCGGAGAATCGGTCGATAAAGAAACACTCGGTGGCGCACGTACACAAAGCGAAATTTCGGGCGTGACCGATTACATAATGCCCGACGATCCAACCTGCCTTGACACCATTCGCGACATCGTTGATAAGTTCGGTACATTTGAAAATGCGGGATTTGATAGAGCAAAACCTGCTGCACCGAAGAAAGACCCCGAAGAACTTTATGGTCACTTTCCCGAAGGCGGTTTGAAGCCTTATGATTCGCTCGAAATCATTGAACGATTGGTCGATAATTCTAAATTGACACAGTACAAACAAGATTATGGTAAAACGATAATTTGCGCTTACGCGCGAATAGACGGTTGGTCGGTAGGCATTGTAGCCAACAATCGAAAGGTGGTCAAAAATGCAAAGGGTGAAATGCAATTTGGTGGTGTAATCTATTCAGATTCAGCAGATAAAGCAGCGCGATTTATTATGAATTGTAATCAGAAAAAAATACCGCTTGTCTTTCTGCATGACGTGACGGGCTTTATGGTCGGTACGCGCTCCGAGCATGGTGGCATCATCAAAGACGGTGCAAAAATGGTCAATGCAGTTGCGAATTCTACTGTCCCGAAATTTAGTATAGTTATCGGCAATTCGTATGGCGCGGGCAATTATGCGATGTGCGGAAAAGCCTACGATCCGCGTCTTATTGTTGCTTGGCCCACCGCAAAAATCGCCGTAATGGGCGGTTCGCAAGCAGCGAAAGTTTTGTTACAGATTCAAGTGGCTTCTCGCAAAGCAAAAGGTGAAATCGTAACTGCCGCCGAAGAGAAGAAAATACTCGAAGAAATTGAAAATCGCTACAAAAAACAAACGACACCTTACTACGCCGCTGCCCGCCTTTGGGTAGATGCCATCATAGACCCACTCGAAACCCGCAAGGTGATTTCTATGGGCATTGAAGTCGCTAATAATGCTCCGGTAGCGAAGTTTAATCCGGGTGTGATACAGACGTAGAACAAGTTGAATCCTTTATTTCCTGTTCAAATTTGATTGGAAGATAGAATGTTTTGAAAAATATTGCTTGCTTATTTTCAATTGCGGGTATCCAATCAGGCATGTTGTTGATGATTTCTGCTGTTTTTTTGTCGTAACGCTCATTGGCTTTTTTGGCAAATTTATTCTTGTGTTTTATGCCTTGATTAATGACTTTTCCTGTTTCGTCAATGGAGATTTGAACAATAATTATTGGTATATCTTCACCATTTTCGGACAATAAATCATCAGGAATATTGCAGTATATGTATTTCAACAACTCTTTTTCACCACCTTTAAATTCAGGATTTTTGTCGCCCAAACCGATGGCATAAAGACTATCTAATTGATGTGTAATCCGCTCAAATATATCTTCCCCAAACTTTTCTTTAATCTTGGAATTCATGGTTTGCCTATAGCAATTTCCGGCTTTATATGACAGGTCTCCTTTTATTTTAAGATGATACTCTTCTTGTATCAATCTTCGCCAAGTATTAAATCTTAGCCCGGGACGGGCATTTTCAAGGTATAAAACCAAGTCGCCATTTTCACTATCTTTTTCAGCCACTCTTCTGCCTTTTTCACATTCATTATTGATATTGATTGTTTCAATATTTTTGTCGTTATTTTCAATTTCATTAACATGTTGAGATATTGACTCATTGCATATAAAAAGTGAAAATAGTAGGAGGAGTATCAAATTTAAACTGTTTTTCATATCGAATAGACTTTATTTAGTATTAGCTTGACTTACTACTTAGTGAAGAAAAAACAATAAACACTACATCTTGACTTATTCTTTTGAAGTGTTATTTAGAAATGCTCTAAATAAGGTTAATCTATTATCAAAAAGTTAATCCTGACTGTCTTTTTTATAATAAGGTTTATATCTTTGCAGCGATTTTTAAAAGACCTGTATAAGGTTATATTTGTATAGACAAATTTGCATAAAAACTATGCAACCTTACAAGTCAAATTCACGTAAGAAGCTGTCTTATAAAGTTAATTGCCAAATTAGTGAATAGCTTAATGAATTAGAGATTTCGCATAGCGAAATTAATTAATTTTTAAATATATTTATTAATTCAAGAATTAACTCAACTAAAATATAAATAAATTGAAGATTCGATTTAAACGTTCTGTCCTTTTACTGACCTTACTGACTCTTGCAGTCACAGCGCAGGCTCAATCTGGTAGTCTTTCTACTGCCATGCTCACAGGACTTTTCGCAGTCGCGCTCCTAATATTATTGGTGGTGATTATATTGGTGTCCGACATATTTATGGGCGAAGAAGCTCGTAAAGTCGGTGCAGACAAAACCGGAGAAAACTACACACTTTTTCCGAACCTATCTGAAATCACCAAGCCTCGTGACATAGGCTATGCTAAAGGCGGGTTTGTCACTCGTCTCAAGCGTGGGCATGACATCCGACTCGAAGGTGAAGCACAAAAAGTATTGGGCAATGCACGAGTCAATACCGTAGCAATTAGTCCGCGCGACTTCATCGGCATGTCGCCGATACCTAAAGTATTGGTCGAAAAAGATGATGAAATAAAGGCAGGCGATATTTTATTTTTTGATAAAAAACGTCCGACCATAAAATATGCTTCACCTGTGAGCGGACAAGTCGTGGACGTACTACGAGGAGAGAAAAGAGCGATTGATAAAATCGTCATTCTTGCAGATAAGGAGCAACAATATACCGAGCGCACAGTTCCTAAATTGAATGATTTTAACTCGCGTGAAGATTTAGTTAATTACCTGACAGAAAGCGGTGTATGGGCATTTATTCGCCAACGTCCATTTGAATTGGTGGCTGACCCGACGGATGTGCCACGCGATATTTTTATATCAACTTTTGATTCTGCGCCACTCGCACCGGATACTGATTTTGCTCTAAAAAATAAAGCCACTGCCTTCCAACGTGGTTTGGATGTTTTGAATAAATTGACTGAGGGGAAAGTACATTTAGGTTTAAATGCGAGTGGTGAAAATCCACCTTCATTGACCTTCACTCGCGCACAAAATGTAGAAAAACATTGGTTCAACGGACCGCACCCTGCCGGAAATGTTGGCGTACAAATTCACCACATTGCACCTATTAATAAAGGTGATGTCGTGTGGGTCGTCAATCCGCAAGATGTAGCGATTATCGGCAATCTTTTTGTGAATGGTCAATATCGTGCCGAGCGCACGATTGCCGTCACAGGCGCAGAGGTGCGCGAACCAAAATATTACACCCTTCCTGTGGGAGCGAGTGTAGAAAATATTTTAAAAAACAATATTAAAACAGAAAATAAAACCCGTACTGTTGCGGGTGATGTATTGACCGGAACAAAAATCGCCAATGACGGTTATCTCGGATTTTTTGATGACCAAATTACCGTTTTACATGAAAATGATGAATACGAATTATTTGGTTGGATGAATCCTGTCGCAGTGCGTCCGAGTGTATCATCTACCTTTCCCGGCTCGACATTCAAAGACATTACCTACCAAGCGGAAACCAATACACATGGCGAACCTCGCGCCCTCGTGGTGACGGGTCAATACGAATCTGTATTGCCGATGGACGTGTATCCGCAGCATTTAATCAAAGCAATTTTGGCAAATGATTTTGAACGTATGGAAGGCTTGGGCATTTATGAACTCGCGCCCGAAGACGTTGCGCTTTGCGAATTTGCCTGTACTTCAAAAACGAATGTACAGAACATTTTGAGGCAGGGTTTGGAGACAGTTAGAGAGCAAGGATAACATAGACTTTCGTACCGACGACTTTAGCCGTCGCGGAGTGTGAGTCACCTGACGGTTAGAGTCGTCAGTACAGTTTACCTCAACTAAATTGGTCAACTTTATAAACTGATAAACTAAAAATGAGTAAATTTTTAGATAAATTAAAAAAAATAGAGCCACCGAAGGAAAAGCGTTTTTTACATACGCTTTTTGACGGCTTTTTTACCTTCGCTTACGCGCCCAATCACGTTACGCGTGGGTCGGGTGGTGTGCATATACGCGATGGTATGGATTTGAAGCGTACCATGTTTATAGTGGTGCAAGCGATGCTTTTGTGCTATGTTTTTGGTATGTATAATATTGGACACCAGCACTATGCGGCATTGGGTATGCACGATGGTTTTCTTGGCGGATTCTTGCCAAAACTGTTGTACGGACTCTTGCAAATTCTACCGATTTTCATCGTATCGAATATCGTAGGCTTGGGTATTGAGTTCTTTTATGCTGCCAAAAAAGGTCATGCGATAGAGGAAGGATATCTGGTTTCGGGTGCTTTGATTCCTTTGATTATGCCGCCTGATATTCCCTTGTGGATGTTAGCGATAGCGATAGCTTTTGCGGTTATTATTGGTAAAGAAGCCTTTGGCGGTACGGGTATGAATGTCTTGAACATTGCCTTGCTTGCGCGAGTCTTCGTTTTCTTTGCTTATCCTGCCGATATTTCAGGTGATATTTGTTGGGTGGCTTACGATTACAACTGGTTACATACTTTATTGGGAATGAAAGCTACGACCATGTCTGCGCTTGGTATAGAGGCGATTCCCGAAGGCATGACCTTCACGAAATATGTCCTCGCCAATACACCCGACACATGGACGGGTGCGACTCCGCTTGCTCTCGCTGCCAAAGAAGGTTGGGGTGCGGTGCAAGAATACTACACCAATGCACAGATGTTTTGGGGTGCGATTCCGGGTTCTATCGGTGAGACTTGTAAGCCTGTAATTTTAATAGGAGCGGCGATATTGCTAGCACTTCGTATAGCGAGTTGGCGCATTATGTTGTCAATGTTCGTTGGTGCTGCATTGACTGCGATTTTTATGAACCTTGTTGGTAGTTTCCATGTTTTCATGGCAGTACCTTGGCAATATCATTTCTGGATGGGTTCGTTCTTTTTTGCAATGGCATTTATGGCAACTGACCCTGTGACAGCCGCCTCTACACCTACCGGAAAATTGATTTACGGCTTCATGATTGGTGTTGTTGGTATGATAGTTCGCGTACTCAACCCGGCATATCCTGAAGGTTGGATGTTAGCCATTTTATTTATGAATGTGTTTGCACCGCTTATCGACTACTACGTCTTAGAAGCGAATATTTCCAAACGATTGAAACGTGTTTCTCAATGAATGAGTGAATGAATTTTGAATGAATGAATCAGGTTATGCTCGTGATTCATTCATTCATTCATTCATTCAAAATTCACTCATTCAAAATTCACTCATTAAAAAATTATGCATAGTAATAAATACGTGTTTTTATACACCCTCGCCTTGACGACCGTTGTGGCGGTGGTCCTGGCGTTCTTGGCGACTTCATTGAAGCCTTTACAGGAAAAAAATGAAGCCCTATTTAAGAAAAAAGACATCTTGGGTGCGGTTGACACCAAATTTGCGGATGCAGAGGATGACGTAATTGAATCGACTTTTGCTGAAGTCAAACAATTCGTATTGGATGCAGAAGGTAATGTCGTGAAGAAGCAAAACTCCGCTGGTAAAGAAATCAAGGCGGAAGACCTTGATTTAAAAAAGGAAGAAAAAAAACCTAAAGCCAACCGTCAATATCCGCTTTATGTATTCAATTATGAAGGTAACGACCTTTATATTGTCAGTGTACGTGGCAACGGACTTTGGGATAAAATCTGGGGAGCTATTGCACTCAAAGATGATTTTCGTACTATCGCAGGCGTTACTTTCGACCATGCAGGCGAAACACCCGGACTTGGTGCAGAAATAAAAGACAATGCTGACTTTAAAAAGCAGTTTATCGGAGACAAAATATACAACGATGAAAACGACGAATACCTCTCCCTTCGAAAAGGTGGGCAACGTGAAGATCCGGTGTATGAACCTTACGAAGTTGATGCTATTTCCGGTGCTACTGTTACCGGCGACGGTATCACAGAAATGATAGCGAAGGGTATGAATCCATATTTTGCATATTTTAAAAATAAATGAGTGAATTTTGAATGAGTGAATGAATGAATATTTAATGAATGAATTTTGAATGAATGAATGAATGAATCACGAGCATAACCTGATTCATTCATTCAAAATTCATTCACTCATTCATTATAATTCCCTCATTCGCTCATTCAAAATTCAAAATTAAAACACATGGCTGATACAGCAGTTCAAGAAAAAAACGTGGTGGTTAAGGAAAGCGAACCCTTATTTGGAAAAAAGGAACGCACCCTCATTACCGACCCGCTCAATGATAATAACCCGGTGACGGTGCAGGTACTCGGTATCTGTTCGGCATTGGCGGTAACTACGCTTGTTGTGCCTTCATTCGTGATGGCGATAGCGGTGGTTTTTGTTTGTGCTTTTGCCAATCTCACTATTTCGCTACTGCGAAATAGTATGCCCAAACAAGTGCGTATGATTGTCCAATTGGTAGTCATTGCCTTCTTAGTGACGGTGGTGGAGTTGGTACTCAAAGCCTTTTCATTTACAGTCTATAAACAACTTTCAGTATTTATCGGCTTGATTATTACCAACTGTATTGTGATGGGGCGTTTGGAAGCATTTGCTATGGCGAACAAACCCTGGCGGTCATTCCTTGATGGCATCGGCAACGGCTTGGGCTACGGTGGTATCTTGATTATCGTAGCGGCGGTTCGTGAGATATTCGGTAAAGGAACTTTCGCCGGACTTAAACTCATCGGACCCAACCCCGACTATTTGATAGATACGGTTTCCGCAGGTTGGGGCAGTATGCTCTTTGGTTGGTATGCCAATAATGGTTTGATGGTACTTCCGGCGGCAGCCTTGTTTGTTATCGGAGTAATGATATGGATACAGCGTAGTTGGAATACTAAGCTGGTGGATGTGAGTTAGAATAGTCGTCAGTCGATAGTCCATAGTTTTACAATATTTTATTTTTAAAAAAAATCTAATATGGAAATCAGGAATTACATCGAAGCAAATCCGAAAATTATGTTGGGAAAGCCCATCATTAAAGGTACGCGCATTACTGTGGAATTGATTTTGACTAAATTATCTGACGGGTTTTCTAAAGAAGATATTTTAGGGATGTACCCACATATAAAGGATGTGGATATTGATGCTTGCCTTGCTTATGCTGCACGAGTTATTCAATCAGAAGAAGTCATAAAAGCAGCCTAATGAAAATTCTCGCAGACGAAGGTTTTAATGGAAATTTTGTCAGGGAATTGAGAGAAGTCGGACTTGATATTGAATGGATAGTAGAAACCAATGCGGGAATACTTGACGAAGAAGTTATAGAAATTGCGAAAGCTAATAATCAAATTCTGTTGACAGAAGATAAAGATTTTGGTGAATGGGTTTTTGCACACCAAGCAACGGGACTGACGATAGTTTTTGTAAGATACAAAGCAGAGGATATTCTTGAAATTATTGAAAGTTTAGTATTGATATTGAAAGAATTAGAAGTATCAAAAAGTTACGAGAATATATACGAATTTATAACGATTAGCAGAGGTAAGATTAGAAGAAGGGAAATATAAAACACAATCGAAAATTACCCAATCAAAAAATAAGAAAATGGATTACATAAATATATTTATCAAAGCCGCTTTTATTGAAAATATGGTGCTTGCTTACTTCTTGGGTATGTGTTCATATTTGGCGGTATCAAAGACGGTCAAAACGGCGGTTGGACTTGGTGCGGCGGTCATTTTCGTACTCGCTATCACGATGCCTATCAACTGGGTTATTTATACTTTTCTACTCGAACCAAGTACAAATATCTTGTCGGGTATCGTTGGTACAGAGATGGATTTGACCTTTTTGCGACTGATACTTTTTATTGCAGTTATTGCTGCGATGGTGCAGTTGGTAGAGATGGTTATTGAAAAACTCTCTCCTACACTTTACACTGCGCTCGGTATCTTCTTGCCCTTGATTACGGTGAATTGCGCCATTCTTGGTGGTTCGCTTTTCATGGTATCGCGTGAGTACGCCTTTGGCGAATCAGTGGCTTTTGGCATCGGTTCTGGTGTAGGTTTTTTCTTGGCGATTGTGGCGATTGCTGCGATTCGTGAGAAATTGCGTTACTCCAATGTGCCACCTGCATTACGCGGATTGGGCATTGCATTTATCCTTACAGGATTGATGGGCATTGCATTTATGAGTTTGATGGGCATTGACCCTGCGGCATTGACAGCCGGAAAATAAAACAGAGAACGGCAGACGGACGCTTCGCTTGACAGTGGACGACTGACGAGAAATTCTATTGATATTTTTTTTAAATGTAAAATGTAAAATATCATAAGTAAAAGCGACGATAATACGTGAAGTAAATCATTGGAAATAATTTGTATTTATTATTATAAAATAAATAACACGTAAAATCGCGTTTAAATTTTTTAAAATTAAAAAAGTAATTAATTCAGTTAAACGTTTAATTAAAAACTAATCACTGCTCACTAATTACTAATCACTACCCAACTTTTACTTATGATATTTTACATTTTACATTTTACATTTAGTAAAATGTTATGACATTAATAATTTCAGCAATTGTAGTTTTTGGACTTGTGATTTCGTTGATTGCGGCGATGTTGATAGTTGCACGTCAGCAATTATTACCACAAGGCGAGGTCAAGATTTATGTAAATGGCGATAGGGAAAATCCAATCCTGACTTCGCCGGGCGCGACCTTACTTTCTACGCTTTCGGAGCGCAATGTTTTCTTGCCTTCTGCCTGTGGTGGCGGTGGTACTTGCGCGATGTGCTTATGTCAGGTAGATGAAGGCGGTGGCGATACATTACCTACCGAAATGAACCACTTGACACGCAAAGAAGCTGCCGATAATTGGCGTTTGGCTTGTCAGGTCAAGGTGCGTAGCGATATGGATATTCGTGTGCCAGAAGAGATTTTTGGTATCAAAAAATGGGAATGTACCGTTCAATCTAATTATAATGTGGCTTCATTTATCAAGGAGTTTGTGGTAGAATTGCCGAAAGGTGAAGAACTTGAATTTGAGGCGGGCGGTTATATTCAAATTGATGTGCCAAAGACGACGGTAGAATATAAAGATATTGATATTACTTCTCACCCACGTATGGGCAAACCTGCGAATGAATTCCAATCGGAGTGGGATAAATATGGTCTGTGGGATTTGAAAATGGTGAATGACGAGCCGATTTTCCGTGCCTATTCTATGGCAAATCACCCTGCCGAAGGCAACATCGTAATGCTCAACATACGTGTAGCCACGCCACCATGGGATAGGTCAGCTAATGCTTGGATGAAAGTTAATCCAGGAATTTGTTCGTCTTATATATTCGGTGCGAAGCCCGGCGATAAGGTGACGGTTTCTGGTCCGTATGGTGAATTTTTTATCAAACCGAGTCAAAAAGAAATGGTATATATCGGCGGTGGTGCGGGTATGGCTCCATTACGTTCTCACTTATTTCACCTATTCCACACGCTCAAAACGACAGATAGAAAAGTCAGTTATTGGTACGGTGGACGTACTAAGCGCGAGTTGTTTTACGTAGAGGATTTTAGAAAAATAGAAGAAGAATTTCCGAATTTCAAATTCTATGTTTCGCTCGACAATCCGCTACCGGAAGACAATTGGAAAGAGATGAAAGACATCAACGATACAGGTGATGGTTTCAAGGGTTATGTGATGAGCGTCGCTTACGAGCAATACCTCAAAAACCACCCTGAACCGGAAGAAGTAGAATACTACTTCTGTGGACCGCCTGCGATGAACGCTTCCGTCATCAAAACACTCGACGAACTCGGTGTACCGGAGGAAAATATTGCATTTGATGATTTTGGTGGGTAATACTTGCCGAAATTTTATGAGATATAAAAGCTCACTCCTTTGGAGTGGGCTTTTTTGTTGTATGAATTTCAGAAAAACAAAAAAGCCGAAGCCCAAAAGGACTCCGACTTATTATCTATGGAAAGGAAATTATTAATTTTTCGCAAACTCTTCTACTTCAAATTGTTTACTCGTATTTTTAGTATCACCTGCTTTTAAAGCCTTATCTCCGGCAAAGAAAGTTTTGTGGTCATCACCCAAATCCGAACCTGCCATTCTTTGGTGCTTCACACAAGAAACGCCTTTACGGATTTCCTGACGTTGTACACCCTGCACATAAGCCAACATGCCTTCCTCTCCAAAGAACCTTCCACGAGATCATTCATGTGCAATGCCGTCGTATGGTAGGTCGGCAAGGTAATTAGGTGGTGGAATATCCCTGCTAATTTTGCCCCGCTCTTTTAGAAATTCAAAATCATTTTATCCGCCAGAGCCGACAATGCAGAGTTGTCATATTTGACATTCATCAAAGCATCTCTGTCGTAGTCCGATACATCTTCTCCGGCTTTTACCATAGCATCGTAGGCTTATTGACGGAAGTTCAGCGTCCAGTTAATAGAAGGCGAATTACTATACACCAATTTAGCATTGGGAACGACCGCTCTTATGCTATTGACCATCTGTGCAATTTGTCCTACATCCGGCGTTGGCGTCTCTATCCAAAGCAAATCCGCACAATTCTGCAAACTAGTAACACAATCCAATACAACGCGGTCAATATTCGTACCTTCTCTGAACTTGTGCAATACATTTGACAAACGAATAGGGCGAACTAATTTTCCATCTCTCTTTAACAGCACATCATTATCGTCTGCATCCAAAATTGAAACTTCTTCTGTATCAACAAAATCCAAGTATTGAGAAGCTAAATCGCCTTTCATTTTAAAAACTGGCAGTTTTTGTGTCAGACCGGCACCCTCAGAATCTGTACGTGCCACAATTACTCCCTCATCTACGCCCAACTCTATAAAGGCACAACGGATAGCATTCAGTTTTGCAACAAAATCTTCATGCGGTACAGTTACTTTGCCATCCTGATGTCCACACTGTTTGGCATCCGACACCTGATTTTCGATTTGAATGACACAAGCACCTGCTTCAATCATTTTTTTAGCTAAAAGGTAAGTTGCTTCTTCATTACCAAATCCCACATCAATATCCGCGATAATGGGTGTACTTAGTTTCCTCCAGCCATTACTCCTAACAAAAAAAGCCACTCAAGAGAGTGGCTTTTATGTATAAAAATTTTTAATCGCAGGATTACTGCTTGATAATTCGTTTGGTATGAGTATCTACACCATTGTCAACTGTTATATAGTATAATCCAACAGGTAGTTTACTGATGTCGATTTTTTCAGTATTCAAACCAACTTCAATTTGTATCATCTCTTTACTCAATTCGCGACCGAGTACATCAGTGATAGCAAGTGACAGTTCGCCAGACTCAGAAGCATCAAACTGTATGAAGACTGCATCTCTTGCAGGTACAGGAGAAATAACGACACCACTTAGAGTATTGCGCTCCAAGACTACGATATTTGAGAAGTACTCAAGACCGTCCAAGTCAACGATACGTAAGCGGTAGTAAGTTATTGCATAAGGGTTGGTATCTTCAGCAGAGTAATTGTGCATTTCAGATGACCAGCCTTGTGCAGGTAGTCGCTCTACTAATTCCCAATCTGTTGCGTTTGATGAACGTTCCAGAATGATCCATGCAGTATTTGACTCACTTGCTGTTACCCACTCTAAAACATTAGTATTTTGGTCTGTTGTATAACCGTCGAATTTTACTAAAGTCAGTGGAAGTATGCCATCTACGTAATCACAAACAATGAATCCCGTACCAGAAAAGTCCATTACTAATGTACCTGTCAGGCTTGGTGGGAAGTTAGCATTGCTAGGTTCAAAGGTGAATACTGTGTTAGGTGTAGTAAAAGAACCTGAACCGGTGTATATCACACTAGAGGGAAAACCGGAGCCTGTACCAATACCGGTAACAGAGTATCCGTTGTCTCCACCTGCAGGTCCGGGGAATGTAAATATAACCGTGCCGTTAGGAAGAACTTCTATTTCAGGGCAGTATTCCGACTGTGGTTCTGATATTTGTGCATTTAGGGTGGTCAAACCTGCGAAGCATATAAAACTCAATGCTAAGAGGGATTTGGTTAATCCAGTAAATTTATTGGCCATAAGTATAAGATTTTTCACTATTAAAGTTCAAAGTAACAGAAAATCAATCAAAGAAATAACATTTCATTAAGAAAATAATATTATTTTGGCGTGATCGGATAAATCACATTCTGCTTAATATTATTACATTCCGCCTCTAAATTACAAGCATTTTTTATATAACAAAAAAAATCAGACATTATTTTTTCAACATTATAATGAAATTTTGTAATGCCCTGATAACGTTACATTAATCTATAAGCAAAGCCCAGCATGTTAGTACCATTTAATACATGAATTAAGGGTTATGTATTAAGTAGTTGCTTGCTGAACTCTCATAGGAGTGTGATTCATTCTAAAAATAGAATGTCACATTTTTTGTTATGCTAAAGTAATATATGAGTGCTTAGGAATAAATTTAATTGAAGTGTGAGAATACTTTTGTCGATAATGAGACTATATAGGTTTTAAAAAGTCACCATGAATTTATCTTTTCATCGTTTAGTAATTATATCCATCGGCAAAGATACGATATCAATTTAAAAATTAAAGTGTTTTTACGAAAAATGTTGTCTAAAAGTTGCTTTTTAAATGAAAAAAATAATTGAATTAATTTGTCTCTGCTTTACATATTATAAATGCTCAAAAACTGCACCAAATAAAGGGTTTTCTTATAAAACTGTTTGAAACAAAAAAAAGCAAGTAACAACTCGTAAATTAGAGTGTCGAATTAACAGACGAGTAATACTTGCTTTATGAAAATTAAAAATAAAACATTTTTTGAAGAACTCCGATCAAATACGAAAATAGATAAACGTGACAAGCGAGATCAGACGCACAAATTAGCGTTAATTTTGGTCGAATTAGTGTTAGTGGCTCATAAAGACAGACAAGCTATAGGAGAGACCTTCTTCAATGGTGCGAAAAAAAGTGAAGTTAAAGCCCTTCGGGTTTTACTGGAGTCGGAAAAAGTAGCAGCTCAAAAGTTGAGTATGGATGCGCTGCATTTCAAACCCGAAACCCTGCGCCCTATCGCAAAGGCAGGCGGTATTTTTTTAGTGAATTTGAAGAGAAACCAGAAGATTTTGTATGCTCAAATGGTGGACGAACTCTCAGATAAGCTTGTCTTATACGAGCGAAGAGATGAACAGAAAAAAGGACATGGAAGATTAGAGAATCGCTATTATAAATGTTATGATATTCATTCAAAAGTAGTGGATGAGCGATGGTTGGACATGAATTTTCAGACTTTGATTGTGGTAGAACGCAAACGAAAAATTGTAAATACGGGTAAACAAACAGGTGAGACTTGCTACTTTTTGTCTAATATGAAAATCGAGAACATGCAAACAGCGCATGAATTATTCGATGCGGTGAGGAGTCACTGACAAGTTAAAGTCAGCAACAATCGTAGAGACTGCAAACTTAAAGAGGACAAGATGCGCTGTACTGACACGCGAACTGCACGTACTTTTGCTTCATGTAGAACATTGACAGTCAAACTTTTACAAAAAAATGAAATGAAAAATAAATGTGCATTAATGGATGATTTTGCCGACGATTTTGACCAATGTATTCAGTGGCTCAAGAAGATTAATTTTTTATAAGAAAACCCTTTTTAGATATACAACTTTGTTTATCCGGACTGTAGATATATTCTATTTTCTCATTATTACAACTACAAATACAAAGAGTTAAAAACAGGGTTAAATTTCTCATATTGGCGCATTTTTGTGCTGGGAAATAGGAGTTTTTGGTTGGAAATAAAAACTCGCCTTGCATTTTCGAAAATACAAGGCGAGTTTTTATTATTTCAATGACGCGAGCTGGAAGCTCGCGCTACGTTACTTCTTCTTCCATCCATCTCGCAAAGTGACGGTGCGATTAAACACCACCTTATCTGCCGAAGAGTCAGGATCCACACAAAAATATCCTTTGCGCATAAACTGAAATTTATCTCCCACTTTCGCGCTTGCCAAACTCGGTTCAGCTTTCGCCGTAATAGAGGTCAGTGAGTTAGGATTTAGAAACTCCGTAAACGATTTATCCTTGTGACCATCGGGCGATTCATCCGAAAAAAGGCGGTCGTACAGGCGCACCTCCACGTCTATCGCATCCGGCGCAGACACCCAATGCAAAACGCCTTTCGCCTTGATGCCACTCGTATCTTGTCCGCTACGCGAATCGGGATAATATTCGCAGTGAATCTCCGTAATTTCACCATTTTCGTCCTTTACAAAATCATTGCAAGTAATGATATACGCACCTTTCAGACGAACAGTTTTGCCCGGTCCGAGTCGAAAAAACTTTTTGGGTGCATCTTCCATAAAGTCATCGCGTTCGATATACAACTCGCGGCTAAATGGCAGCTTACGCGACCCATCTTCTTCCCGTTCGGGATTATTGATGACTTCCATTTCGTCCGTTTTTCCTTCCGGGTAGTTGGTGATAATGACCTTTACAGGGTCTAAAACCGTCATCACACGCGGTGTTATTTTATTCAAATCCTCTCGCACACAAAATTCCAATAGCGACAAATCAATCACATTCTCCCGTTTGGCGATACCTACGCGCGTCGCAAAATTTCGAATCGCGGCAGCCGTATAACCACGTCGGCGCATCCCCGAAATCGTGGGCATACGCGGGTCGTCCCAGTCGGTGACGATACCATCCTCGACGAGTTGTAACAACTTGCGTTTACTCATCACGGTATAGTTCAGATTGAGTCGTGCAAACTCAATTTGCTGCGGATGATACAAGTCCAAAGCCTCCAACAACCAATCGTACAAAGGACGATGTACCTCAAACTCCAGCGTACACAGCGAGTGCGTAATCCCCTCTATCGAATCCGAATACCCGTGTGCAAAATCGTACATCGGGTAGATATTCCACTCATGCCCCGTGCGGTGGTGATGTGCTTTTTTGATGCGATAAATCACCGGGTCGCGCATGTGCATATTCGGGTGCGCCATGTCGATTTTGGCACGTAAAGCCTTCGAGCCTTCGTCAAATTCACCTGCCTTCATACGTGCAAATAAATCCAGATTTTCCTCCACACTCCGCTCGCGAAAAGGGCTGGCTTTTCCCGGCACAGTGGGCGTACCTTTGATGGCTGCCATCTCCTCTGCCGTCGAGTCATCTACGTAGGCTTTATCGTCTTTGATAAGGCGCACGGCGTAGTCGTACAGCGTCTCAAAATAGTCAGAAGTAAAGCGCGTTTCGCCCGCCCATTCAAAGCCCAACCACTCAATATCTTTCTGTATCGCATCCACATATCGTTGGTCTTCTTTGGTCGGATTGGTATCGTCAAATCGCAGATTGGTCTTGCCGCCATACTGCCCGGCAATCATAAAATTCAAACAGATAGACTTGGCATGTCCGATATGCAAAAAACCATTTGGCTCGGGCGGAAAACGGGTATGCACCCGCTTGTCGTTCTTGCCTTCTGCCAAGTCTTTTTCTATGATTTGCTCGATGAAATTGAGGCTCTTTTTTTCTTCTGTAGTATCCATTTCTTGATGCGATAATTTTTTCTGTAAAATCGTGGAATAGCATAACGAATGAATGAGCTAATACGTTCATTTTTATGCTGATTTGGTGGGCAAATGTACGAAAAATATTTGTGGAAAATGTACCGACGACTTCAGCCGTCGAATGTGTTTGCTGTTGATGGTTGAAGTCATAAGTACAAGGGTTATGCTACATATTCATTTGGTCAACATGGCGAGTAAGTCCTCTAAAGGTTCTTCAATATTTAATTTTTCTACTTTTTCGTAAAAACGTTCTTTTGTAATGGGGTGGTAATTTTGTTCTTCAATCAAATCTTCTACGGTGAGTTGTTTTCGTGTCGGTTTGATGATGTCGTTGAATGCATTGGTGTTTGTAGCCTCATTTGAATCCAACCGGGCTTCTATTTCAGACAAAGTTTGCTCATTATCCAAGGCTTTTATGCGTTGGATTAACCGTAATTTTCTATCTTTAATATTTATTGTCATTATTTATTTTTTTTACAAAATACATCAAATCTGTGAATTTTACAAATTTGTGGGTTGGATTTGCAGCCTTGCGCCTGTCGGCAACTAAAGACAGCCGCTACAGGTTTTCTAAATCTTCTTTTACCTCATTAAAGTTATTTTTAAATTCAACGTAAGAAGAATACGATTGTGAAAGTTCTGATAATAAATCATAGCATTTTCGAAAGTACGCTCTCGCTTGATTTTTATCATTTTTCTTGTCTCTGTAAAACTCGCCCAATTTGTGGTAAGAAATCGCCAATCCATTTTTAAAGGACACATTCGAGGGATAGGCTTCATAGAGTTGTTCAAATAATACCGTTTCATCTTCAAAAAATTCCAAAGCCTTGTTCAAATTTCCCAATGAAGTATGGGTTTCACCGAGTTTTTCGTATGAGATTGCCAAGCCATTTTTAAAAGCCGCATTTTGGGGATAAGATTTATAGAGTTGTTCCATTAATTCATTGAATTGTTCAAAAAAAGTTGAAGCTTTGTCCCAATTACCCAAGCTACTATACATAGAGCCGAGTTTTTCATAAGAACTTCCCAAGTTACTTTTAAAGTCCAAGTTTTGAGGATAAATTTTGTAGAGTTGTTCTGTGAACTCTACGCCTAATTCAAAAAAAGCCAAAGCCTTGTCCAAATTGCCCAACCTACTATGTATAGAACCGAGTTTAGAGTATGAAATTCCCAAGCTATTTTTGAGGTCACTATTTTTTGGGTTCTTTTCGAGAATTTTTTTATCTATTTCAATACTTTTTCCATAAATATCTAAAGCGTTTTGAAGGTTACCCATATCGCTTCGAGTAGTACCAATTCGTTCAAGTATAAAGCTGTGTTGACGCGAGTTTTTCTCTATCTTCCCTAAGGCTTTTTCATAACATTGCAGAGCTTGAGTCAGTTCTCCTGCAGTGCGATATAAATCACCTTGTTCTATATAAATAGAATTTTTTTGAAATAAATCTTCCTCAATATCCTGCACCTTCTGCCAAGTCTGCACCGCATTCAGATAATGTCCTACATCTTGTTGTATTTGAGCGATTTGTTTGTAGGTAGTTTTGAGGGTAGAGATGTCCGTGGTGGTCAGGAGTAGCTTGTTTAGGCGGTCAAGTTCTTGTAGCTTTTCTTCTTGGGTATTGCCGCCGAGTGTGCTGATATGTACGCTGCGTGTGGCGGTATCGAGTGTACGTAGGTCGGGGTTTGGTGCTTCGTATTGCTTGTGGAGGTCAAGGACAAAAGCACGGAACGACCACATATCGGGCATACGCTGCATGAGTCGCGGCACATTGGGTGCTTCTGCGGAATCAAACATAAAAACGATGAGGGCGGTGGGTTGGAGGGCGAGGCGGTCACGGGTTCGGTTGAGTCCGTTGGTGATACCTGTGCGGCGTTGTTGTTCGTCGGCTTGGT